>SMVA01176300.1_pt1 | contig 46846 bp, 49 predicted proteins | sample 2456451 | NCBI WGS metagenome assembly SMVA01 (sample SAMN11095933, study PRJNA526329) | marine sediment metagenome | biome: Marine sediment; feature: Surficial sediment; material: Deep marine sediment; isolation source: Hadal surficial sediment | place: Pacific Ocean | collected 2014-05 | depth...
CCTCGGTCTGATCCGCGCCGTCGAGAAGTTTGATTGGCGCAAGGGTTTCAAGTTCTCGACCTATGCCACCTGGTGGATCCGTCAGGCCATCACCCGGGCCATTGCCGATAAGTCCCGCACTGTTCGCATCCCCGTTCATCTTCATGACACCCTCGCCGCCGTGCGTGCCGCCCAGGCTTCACTCAAAGCCGAACTGGGACGCGATCCCCGTCCGGACGAGATTGCCGAAGAAGCCGGTGTCACCACAGACAAGGTCGAGCTTGCTCTCAGTGTCGCAGATACTGTTTCTCTCGAGCAGCCGATCGGTGAGGATGGTGCCCAGCTCGGTGATTTCATCGAGGACGAGGACGCCGCCGACCCGGTTCAGATGACCGAGGAGATGGACGTTGCCAACTCGCTGCGCGTCTCGATCGAGCGGCTCCCAGAGCGAGAGGGTCGCATCCTGGCGCTGCGCTATGGCTTCTATGACGGCGTGCCACGCACCCTCGAGGAGATCGGCGACGAGTTCAACTTGACCAGGGAACGGATCAGACAGCTCGAGAAGCTCGCTTTGTGCCGTCTTCGTCACCCTTCATTCGGTATCCGAGAAGCCGATCTGGTCTAAACTCCAGCTAGTTGCATATAGAAAGACCCACCAGTAGGTAGGTCTTTCGCAGTTTGGGGCCATCTGACCGCCATCCAGGTGAGCCGAAACTCACGAGAACGGATACGGTGGCACCCGATGAATCTCGGAGACTTGGTAGGAGACGCTCCATTTGTGTGTGGCCCCGACACGACAGTGGCGGCAGCGGCTCGGGCAATGGAAGAGTCTGATCTGGGTTCTCTTGCTGTCGTCGAGGGCACGGCACTGCTGGGCCTGATCACCGAGCGGGACATTCGCCGTGCGGTCGCTCAGGGAGCTGATCTCGATGTCATCCAGGTCTCTGGCGTCATGAGCGACGATCCGGACACATTCGACCCCGATCTCGATGTCTGGGACGCCGCCTCTTGGATTGGCGTGTCCGACTACCGCCATATGCCCGTTGTCGATGACGGCGGTTCCTTGCGAGGTGTGGTATCGATCCGGGACCTCCTCAAGGCACTGATCGACACCGTCTAGCCGGTCCGACTCAGGCCGGATTACCGATAATTCGAGATCTCAGTCGCAGGTGGTCTTCTACTCTTCACCCTGGTCGGGCCTGGTAGGGCTGGGGCCTTGACTTAAACCAAACTTGAAGTTGTAAATTGCGGTTCGATCATGTCTGAAAGAGTTATGACACCTTGGACCGTGGTGCGTGACGGAAGCCGGTTGATCTGGCGGTTCGTCAAGATGCACCCGGTTGCCTTTTCCATCGCCGTCTTTGGGGCGGCCATGTTCGCTGCTGCCATTCTTGCCTCGGCTCTGGTGATTGGGTGGATAACCGACAACGTCATCATCCCGATCCTCGACCAGGGACAGGAGCCCGACCTCCTTCCGATCGCTGCCGCTGCCATCATTGGCGTGGCAGCCTTCAAAGCGGTCGGAATCGTCCTTCGTCGCACCGCCGCAGGATGGCTGCAATCGGGCACTCGCCGGGACGTGCGCAACGAATTGCTGGCACACCAGCTCTCTCTGAAGATGTCCTGGTACAACAAACAGACCATCGGTGACCTGCTGGCGGTGGCCGATTCCGACGTCAATCAAGGGACCGGTGTCCTTGGTCCGCTTCCCTACGCCACCGGTGTCACGATGCTGCTAATCGGGACTGTCTCGATGATCAGCCTCATTGACCCTTGGTTGGGCGTCAGTGCCGTTGTCGGCCTTGTCGCGGTCATCGCCATAGATGTCCATGGGAGCTGGGTCACGTATGGAATGTGGGAGGAGGTCCAGGAGGGGAGGGGAAGAGTCTCCTCGATTGCCCACGAGAGCTTTGACGGTGCCCTCACCGTCAAGTCGCTGGGCCGAGAGCACTACGTGTCTGGCCGATTCCGAGAGGCAAGCGAAGCACTTCGAGATCGGCTCATCGAGGTCAATTCGACCTGGACGAAGTACCAGGTGATCATCCGTGCCCTTCCCCAGCTGCTGATAGTTCTCTTGCTTGTGGTCGGTGCGGCACGCATCGATGCCGGTGCCATCACCGCCGGAAATGTTGTCACGGTCGCCTACCTGCTGTCATTGCTTGCTTTCCCGATTCAGCTCATCGGCTTTGTTCTTTGGGATCTGGCCGGGAGCCTTGCTGGATGGAAGAGGGTTCAAGCGGTCTTCGATGCCGACGCGCACATTGAATATGGGGAGCGAGCCGCGACCACCGATGGCGGAGCTGCTGCAATTCTCGGTTCGGCGGTGGACTTTGCTTATGACACGGAGCCGGTCCTCACCGGACTCGATTTAGACATCGCGGCCGGTACGACTCTTGCTGTCGTTGGGCCCACCGGGTCTGGCAAATCCACGTTGAGTCTGCTTCTGGCACGTCTCTGGGATCCCGACTCGGGGCAGATCCATCTCGACGGGCGTGATCTGCGCACTTTCGCCGGCTCCGAGCTCCCCAAGGAGGTTTCATACGTTGCCCAGGATGCCTTCCTATTCGACACGACTGTCAGAGGAAACATCACGCTGGACGCGGTATTCAGTGATGCCGACATAGCAACAGCGACGCGGCTGGCCGGTGCGACGTCATTCATCGACGAGCTTCCCGACGGTCTCGACACCGAGCTCGGCGAACGAGGAACGACGCTCTCGGGCGGGCAAAGACAGCGACTGGCACTTGCCCGAGCTCTGATACGGAAACCCAGGTTGATGGTGCTCGACGATGCCACGTCGGCTGTCGACCCTTCGGTCGAGGCCGAGATTCTGATGGCTTTGAAAAGTGCGGACCTGCCTTCAACCATCGTCGTCGTTGCCTATCGCCCTTCGTCCATCAAACTTGCCGACGAAGTCGTTTTCCTCGACGAGAAGCGGATTCTCGGCCATGGATCCCACATCGAACTGCTCGAGGCGAGCCCTGGATATGCCCAACTGATGCAGGCCTATGAGAAAGAGGCCCGCCGGCTTCGGGAGGAGGCGTCGTGAGCACGGATTACACCACGGGGACGATTATTCGCCGGGCATTCATGGAGGCTCCGGTGCTCCGCCACGGCCTGAGACTCACGCTGTTCATGGCTATGGCCGGTCAGGCCATAACGGTGGTCACCCCGATCGTGATCCAGCAAATCATCGATGAGGAGATCCTGGCCCCCACCGGTATCGATATGAGTGGAGTCTTGCAGAAGGCGGCTGTCGCCCTTGTCGCTCTGGTCATTGGCGTTGTCGTAGGCCGTGTCGCCTTACTTCGCCTTGTGAAGACGTCCTCATCGGGTCTCTCCGATCTGAGGAGCAAGACCTTCGGTCACATCATGCGGCAGTCAGTACTTCATGTTCAGGCCGAGCGCCGCGGGACTCTCGTGTCCCGAGTGACCTCGGACATAAGCACACTGCAGGAGTTCATGGAGTGGGGCGGAATCGGACTGATCGTGGGATTGAGTCAGGTGGTGCTGGCGACGGCCGTCATGGTGATCTACGAGTGGCGCATGGCGTTGATCGCCCTTGGAGGAGTCGTCATCTATTTGATGATGATGAGGTGGTTTCAACGGATTCTCGCAGCCAAATATGACGAGGTCCGCCATGAGGTTGGAGTTTCCCTCGGGGTTATGAGCGAGTCGATATCGGCCATTCCCGTTGTTCGAGCCTATGGCACCGAGGACACCACCAAGGCCCGGGTGGCCAGCGCAATGGAGAAACGATTCCGCGTGGAGTTCACGACTGGTCGCTTCGGGAACATCCTGTATTCGACTGCCGAGATATTCGCAGGAATCCTGACAGCCACACTCATCGTCGCCGGCGTCCTCATCGGTATCGATCAGGGGATGAGCGCAGGAACGCTGGTGGCCTTCCTTTTCCTGACCAACCTGTTGATCGAACCGCTGCAGATTGTGGTGGAGACACTGGAGTTCGCGCAGTCAGCCGCCTCGGGCTTGCGCCGTGTGATTGGTGTTTTGGATGACGAGGTGGAGATCGAGGAGCCGTCAGACCCCGAGGAGCTGCGACCAGGTGGCTTGAGCGTGCGGTTTGACCATGTGGGCTACGCCTACCCGGGAGGGCCCGACGTCCTGACAGACATCTCCCTCGAGGTGGCGGTCGGCTCGCGTGTCGCGGTGGTCGGCGAGACAGGCTCGGGGAAGACCACGTTTGCCAAGCTGGCAGTCCGCCTCCTCGACCCGTCTGAAGGTGCGATCCACATCGGCGGCGTCCAGGCTCCGAAGATCCCGCTGGCCCACCTCAGAGATCGGGTGGCTTTTGTTCCCCAGGAGGGCTTCCTGTTTGACGACACGATCGCCAACAACGTCAGATATGGCCGCACCGAGTCAGACGACGCAGAGATCTGGACGGCGTTCCACGAGCTTGGCCTTGGGGAATGGGTTGATGGGCTGACCGATGGGCTCGAGACCAGGGTTGGCGAGCGAGGTGGCAGTCTTTCCGCCGGGGAACGCCAACTGGTGGCCATTGTCAGAGCCTGGATCGGTTCACCGGATCTGCTCGTGCTTGACGAAGCGACATCGGCCGTTGACCCGGTCCTCGATGTTGCACTTCGTCACGCCATCGCCAGGCTGACCGAAGGTCGCACCTCGGTGACAATTGCGCACCGTCTGTCTACGGCGGAGGGCGCAGACGAGGTGTTCGTCTTTGATGGAGGAAGAATTGTCGAACGGGGCCGGCACCGCGATCTCCTAAAGCTGAACGGCACCTATGCCGGTCTTTACGCCGACTGGGCGTCGGGAACCAACAGCGTCTAGACCGATTTCGCCCCCACCGAGCGTGTTGGCTTCATACCTTGGGCGGTGGGATGTAGTGACCGGTGGTGAACCTGCCTTTGTATACATCGACTTCCCAGATCGAGCCCTTGGAGCAATAGAACCTCGACTCGAGGGTCAGTCCCGCCCACATCAGCCGGTTGATCGTTGCCGGGATCACATCTCCATGTGAGCACAGAACGGCGTTGTTTCCGACCAGCGAGTCGACGAGATCGTAGGCCGCATCGATGTCCGGGCCTTCGGCGAGCGCCTCGCTGATTTCGACCTTCGCTCCGATGGCCTTGGCCAGAGGCTTCACCGTCTGGATGCAACGAAGGGACGGACTGGAGACAATTCTCTCTATCCCCGCCTCCTTCAGCGACTTGGCGACGGTATCGGCCTGCCGCCGACCCTTCTTGCTGAGGGGACGCCCATTGTCTTTGCCTTTCCACTTGGAGCGATCGCCGGCCGCTCCGTGTCGGAGCAGGTAGAGCGTTCCGGTCTGAGCGAGTTTCTTCAGGTCTGACTCTTTGACGAGCCTGCGGTCGTTGTCGTAATCGAGGATCTTGTTTGCCGTTTTTCGGCTAACCCACCGGATGGCGTCTATTTCATTGTTCTTCTTGAATCCTGGGCTGTCTGGCAAACGGCGCATCACATACCAGGCGACCTCCTTGACACCGCGGTTCATACGATGCCGGGTCGTGCCGATGGGTGCGACGATCCGGCAGTGGTATCCCGTTTCCTCGAGTACTTCGCGAACGGCGGTCTCCTCGGGCGTCTCCCCCTTGTCGGCCTTGCCCTTGGGCAGCGACCAATCGTCGTATGAAGGCCTGTGAGCGATCAGGATCTTGAGATTCCCCTTGGGTGTCTTGTGTAAGACAAGACCCCCAGCGGCTCGGACAACTCGAGTCACAGCGGGCAGGTTAGGCCCTCAGATATTTTCTGAATGCCTGGCAGTCATTGAAATAATGCTCGAGTGGGTGCTGACCACTGGTGTGGTGAGCTCGCCGGCCCGGGTCAGGTCGATGGTTACTGCGGCGCAGGTACCGCAGACACGTCGGAGGATTCCGGCACCGATGTGCTGGGGATCGCCATATTCATGGAGGCCTTTTCGACAATCGGATCTGCGATGCTTCCGAGACTTGATATTGGGGGCTACGTGGCTCACTCCGAGCAGAAGGCTAGGCCACCGAGGGAGATCAGCGGAAATTTAGTTGGTCCAGGATCCAGTCCACGCCCTCATCCGGCGTGCTGGCAAGGTGGACATCCCCGGGGAAAGCATCGATTTCGGACACGAGGGTCTCAGCCACCGTGCGCCACTCCTGGCCTATCGCCACTGTGGGAACGTGGTGACCGCCATTGCGGCGCACGATGTGATTGATGTTCCAGGCCATTAGCAGCTCGGTTGCGGTTCCGATCGAGCCCGGCAGGGCGATGATCCCCTCTGCCCTTTCCATGATGGCTCCTATCCGTCTCGCCAACCCCTCGGTCTCGATGAGCTCAGCCACGTAGGGGTTTGCGTTGTGTCGGCCGGGGAACAATGCCGGTGCAGTCACTCCTATCACGTGGCCACTTGCCTCTGAGGCGCCTTTGGAGACCGCCTCCATGGTCCCGCCGTAGCCGCCTGTGATCACGGCGAAACCGGCCTCGGCGAGACGTCTGCCCACTTGCTCCGCTTCGGCCCACTTCCTCGAGTCGAGGTCGGTTTGTGACGAGCCAAACACCGCAACCGCGGATGAGTCACTCAACCGGCAAGGACCTCTTCGATCCCGAGCACGACTCTGTCAGCATCGATCAGGGCGTGCTTTTCGATGGCGAACTGAGGCCAAGGCACATCGAACCCGGTGACCCGGACTATGGGTGCCTTGAGGTCGTACATCCCCTTTTCGGCGACCACCGCCGCTACCTCGGCGGCAACGCCGGCAGACCCTTGAGGCTCCTGGACGAGCAGCAGGCGCCCGGTCTTGGCGACCGAATCGAGGACCGTCTCTCGGTCCCATGGGAAAAGGGTTCGGAGATCGATCACTTCCACTGAGGTGTCCGATCGGGCGGCAGCCTCTAGAGCCACCGGAACCATCCCGCCGTAGGTGACCAGTGTCAGGTCGGTTCCCTCTTGTCTCACTCGCGCCCGCCCGATAGGCAACGTGAAGTGCTCGGTCGGCACATCCTCCCGACCGGCCCGGTAGAGAACCTTCGGCTCGAGGAAGATCACCGGGTCGTCGCTCTCGAGGGCAGCAGCCAGCAAGCCCTTGGCATCGGTAGGGGTGGATGGGCAGATCACCACGAGGCCCGGTGCGTGGACAAAATAGGCCTCGGGGGAGTCGCAGTGGTGTTCGTGAGCGCCGATGCCCGCCCCACTGGGAAATCGAACAACCACGGGCATAGAGGTGGTCCCACGTGTCCGGAACCGGAATCTCCCGAGGTGGCTGACGATCTGGTCGAAGGCCGGGTAGACAAATCCCTCGAACTGGATTTCGGCCACCGGGCGTGCCCCGGCTATGGCCATCCCCACGGCACTCCCCACGATGCCTGACTCGTTGAGGGGTGTGTCGATGACGCGGTCCTCTCCGAACCTCTCCTGTAACCCTTCGGTGACCCGAAACACACCGCCGGTCAGGCCGACATCCTCCCCAAGGACGATCACCCGTTCGTCCTCCTCCATGGCCTGGTGAAGAGCCGAATTGATTGCTTGGGCCATCGTCCATGACTCGGTCGGCCCTTCTGGGAGAGCGTCGTGATCAATGTGCCAAAGCTCATCTTCGGTGAATTTGGTTTCCGGTTCACCGTGTGCCCGCTCCATGGCGTTGAGCTGATCTGCAACGTGGCTCGGTATCCGGGTGAATCCCTGGCGCACGGCATCATCACGGCCGGGAAGGGTTTCGGCCTCGATGGCAGTGATGGCGGCGTTCACTGAATCGGTGATCTCCATCGCCACCTTGTCTCCGGAGTGCTCATCCCACTCGTCGCGATTCTCCAGGAATCGACGAAGTCGCACGATGGGATCCTTGGCTTTCCACTCCTCGACTTCGTCGGCAGACCTGTAGAGAGAATCGTCGTCGGCGGTGGCGTGAGCGCCATATCGGTAGGTCATCGCCTCGATGAGGGTTGGGCCTTTCCCTTCCCGAGCCCGTTTCGCCGCCAGCCTGGTGGCGAGGTACATGGCGATGGCGTCCATCCCGTCGACCCGGAGCCCCTCGAATCCGTATGCGCTGGCTTTCTGCGCAATCGTCTCCGATGCCGTCTGCTTCTCGTACGGGACGGAGATGGCGTAGAGGTTGTTGGCGCAGATGAACACTGTCGGCGTCTGCCAAACTCCGGCGAAGTTCATGCCTGAGTGAAAGTCGACTTCAGAGGTGGCCCCGTCACCGAAATAGACGGCCGTGACGGTGTTCTCGTTACGCAGTTTTGACATATAGGAATACCCGACGGCGTGAACAATCTGGGTCGCTATCGGCACCGTGACGACCCCCATGCGGTACTTCTCCATATCCCAATCGGCGTTGGGCAAACCCTTCCAATACGCGAGAAGGACCTCCATCGGGAGGCCCCTCGTTATTTGAACGCCATGTTCTCTGTAGGACGGAAAGACGAAGTCATTTGGCTCCATGGCCAGAGCCGAACCGATCTGCACCGCCTCCTGACCTTCGAGCATCGGGTAGGTGCCGATGCGCCCTTGACGTTGCAGGGCGAGCATCCGGCGGTCCAGTTCTCTGGCGAGGACCATGTTGCGATACATCTCCTGATACAGCTCGGGGGCTAGACCGGGGTCCTCCCCGACAAGGTCGCCCTGCGCGTCGATGATCCGCAGTGTCTCGAATCGGCCCATAGGCCGAGTTTGCCACAACTCGGACTCTCCTGTTCTGGCGAACAGCTAACTTCGTGTGATGCCCAGGTACCGCGACGACATCTCAGCCCTACGGGCCTATGAAGTGGGTCGCCCGATCGAGGATGTGGCTCGTGAGCACGGTCTTGATCCGGATTCGATCATCAAACTCGCGGCCAACGAGAGTCCGGAGGGCCCCTTTCCCGGCGTCATTGAAGCGGCTACCAAGGCTCTGATCTCGGCCAATCGATACCCGGACAATGACCTGTGGGATCTGAGCCATGCCCTCGCCGACGAGCTCGGTGTTCAGCGCGACAATCTTCTCTTCGGAAACGGAAGTGTTGCCCTGCTGGCCGACATCACCAACGCTGTCGGCGGTCCCGGCACCAAGTCCGTGTATGGCTGGCCCAGCTTCATCATGTACCGGTTTGCCGCCATCTGGTCGGGAACCGGGTACGTGGAGGTGCCGCTGAACGACTCCTTCTCCCTCGATCTCGATGCGATGGCCGCGGCTACCGACGAAGACACCAGCATGGTCATGATCTGCAACCCCAACAATCCGACGGGCACCATTGCCCCGAGTGATGACATCGAGGCCTTCATCAACGGGGTACCCGAATCGGTCCTGGTTGTGGTGGATGAGGCCTATCACGAGTTTGTCGATGACGACCGCTATCGCAGCGCCATCCCCACGGCCGTGGCGCGAACAAACGTCATCGTATTGCGAACCTTCTCCAAGATCTACGGTCTGGCTGCCCAACGTATCGGTTATGCGGTGGGACATCCGTCGACCCTGGTCGAATTGCGCAAGGCCCAGCAGCCGCTGACCGTCAATCAGGTTGGCCAGGTTGCCGCCCTGGCCTCATTGGGCCAACCCGAAGAAATCCGTCGGCGGGCAGAGGCCAACTCGGCGGCCCGACACCATCTGATGGGTGTGATGGCCGAGCGAGGCCTGCCTTATGTAGAGAGTCACACCAACTTCGTCTTCTTCAAGCCGGGGGACGACTCTCGCCATGTCACTGAAGAATTCACCAAGCGCGGGGTGATCATCAGACCCATGTCCAGAGGCTGGGCCCGTGTCACGGTGGGCTCGCCGGACGAGAACAAGATGTTCGTGGCTGTCCTCGATGAGGTGTTGGAATCCGACGCTGATTGATTTTGCTTGGAGACAATCCGGGACGACCACCAGCCGCCGAATAGCCATCTGAACAGCCTCACAGCCCAGGAGACTCGACGTGATCAAGACGCCACACCCGGCCATCGTCGCGAGCGCCGATCCCGTCAGAGTTCCCTCCATCGGAACGGGTGGCGAGATTCGTCGATTCATTGCAGCTCTTGACGACATATGGCTGAAGCGCGGGGGCAAGGGTTGGACAAGGATCTAGTCGATTGTCTGTTTCGGTGTAGAACCACCTAGCCTCCCTCAGACTCAGCAACCACACCGGTCTCCGGCTAGGCGAGGCCCATGCGCCTCCTACGGAAACAGAGGGAGAAAACAGTTGAAATCTCTGGTATCAGCACTTTCGTCGGCGGTTCGTCGATGGCCGTGGGTCGTCATCGTCGTCACGGTGATCGTCTCACTCGTCCTCGGTTTCCTATCCGGAAAATTCACGCCGGAAGAGGACTCCAATGCGTCGTTCGCTCCCGACGCACCCGAGCTGACCGCCGCCGAGAGTATCGGCGACCTTTTCGGAACCGAGTCCACGGTGGCCGTGATGCAGGTGATCGTCTCAACAGACGGTGGCAACGTCTTCAGCCTCGACGGGCTGGAGACCATCAACGCCGTCTCGGAAACAGTGCTGAATGGCTCGTTTGGCGACATACTGGTCGACCAGGGCGGCGGTCCGATCTTCACATTCCTGGCCCCGGTTCAGGGAGCAATCGCCGAGGGCGCGCCAAGGCCTACGACGGATCAGGAGCTGCGCTCTCTATTCCAGAGCTCGCTCGCCGAGTTCCCTCCGGAGGACGCCGGATTCGTCGGAGGGCTGCTACCCGCCAGCGGCGATATCGGTGGTCCCACGTCGGACAAAGGTCTGATGATCATCTTCACCAGTGGGGCCGAGTCAGCCGACAATATCGACCAGTTCGTCGATGCGAGTGCCGCAGCCGCCGATGAAATCAGTGCGACAGTGTTGCCGGCCGGTTATACGGCAGAGCCGTTCTCATTCGAGCTGCTGTTCGGGGATGACAACGAATTCACGGAAGAGATCGGTCGGCTGTTCGGCACCGCCTTCCTGATCATCATGGTCGTCCTGGCAATGGTGTTTCTGGTCAAGCCACGCCGTTCGGCCGCTCGTTACGTCCTGGTGATCGGAGTCGCCGCGGTGATCGTCTCGATCGTGCTGGTCGTCCTCCCGACCCTGGCAATCATCCTCGACAGTGTGTTCCCCGACTTCTTGAAGGACTGGAACTCGAACACCCTGTTCCTGGCATCCGCGATCTTGTTGCTGGTGGTCTTCCTCGTGTGGACATTCTCCGACCGGGGTCTGAGACGTACCGCCGCCGACACCCTGCTCACGCTGACCACTATCTTCTTCGCTATTTTTTGGATGAACGGTTTCGGGTATCTGCTATTCGAGGACGCAAGCCCCATGGCTCAGATTCTGCCGATCCTGTTGATCGGCCTCGGCGTCGACTACTCCATTCATGTGACGTCGCGCTACCGCGAAGAGGTGTCCACAGGAGCCTCCGTCGATGACTCGATCTCGAGAGCGATCCACACAGTGGGCGTGGCTCTTGTCCTCGCGACTGTCACCACCGCAGTTGGCTTCCTGACGAACCTGTTCAACGCCCTCCCCGCGCTCAGGGAGTTCGGGGCCCTGGCGGCGATTGGCATCTTTGCGTCGTTCCTTCTGATGCTGACGTTCGTTCCGGCAGTGCGGGAGATCCTGGATCGACGCGGCGTCAGACGGGAGACGTTCGAACCAGACCGGCTCAGAGGAGGCGAGCAGCGGATGCTCGGACGGCTCATCGGGAGTACGGCGGGCATCGCCAAGAAGGCTGCCGTGGCGGCAACCGTCGTCGCCCTCATCCTCGGTGTGCTGGGCGCCTGGGGGACCACCAATCTCGAAACCGAGTTCAGCTTCCTCGATTTCATCCCGACGACGTCACCGCTCCGAACCACCTTCGAGACCCTGCTGACCGACTTCGGCGGCGGATTCGGAGAGAACACCCAAGTGCTGATCGAAGGCGATGTCGCCACTGCTGAGGCATGGAATGAGATGGTGGTGGCCAATAGCAACCTCACCGGCACGGTCAACGTCGTCACCTTCGGGGGCAACCCGGCAGGTTCGTCCCCGGTGGCGGTGATCGGGGAGCTGGTGTCGGAGGAGTCGCCGAGCTTCGTCCCTGAGGTGGACCAGGCGATGCGGGCGGCCGGCTTCGATCAAACGACTTTCATGTTTCCGTCCGGTTCCGACGTTGCCTCGGTATACGACGCGGCGTTCGCCGCCGCGCCGCAGACTGTGGCCGGCGTGTTGCATCAGACCGGGGCTGGTTACGATGCCGCCCTGTTCGACTTCACGACGCAAGCCGGAGAGTCGGGGGCCCATCAGCTCCGCGATGACGTCCTCGATGACTTCTCGGGCGTTGCCGCACTAGGGCTCAGCGCGGTTGCGACGTCGGAGGAGATCATCAACGACGTCATCATCACGACCTTGCGTGATTCCCAGCTGTCGTCGTTGGTGCTCACTCTGATCGCGGCGCTGATCCTCCTTGTGACCAACTTCTGGTTCGAGGTGCGGCGTCCGATGCTCGGTGTGATCACAACCGTCCCGGTGATCCTGGTGGTGCTGTGGTCCTTCGCCTTGATGACCCTGTTTGGCATCCCTTTCGGACCGGTAACAGCGACAATCTCGGCGCTGGCGGTCGGCATCGGAATCCCGTACATGATCCACATCACCCATCGATTCCTCGAGGACCGGGCCCGCTCGACGTCAGTCGAGGATGCCATCGAGTTGACTCTGAGCAATACTGGCGCCGCTCTCGCCGGTTCTGCTCTGACGACCGTTGCCGGATTTGGGATCCTGGTGACGTCGACGACGATTCCGTTCCGCCAATTCGGTTTCGTGACGGCCTACACGATCTTCCTGGCCATGCTGGCGGCAGTGCTCGTTTTGCCCTCGATGTTGGTTCTCTGGGATCGCTGGCATGCCAGGCGAGACATCTCGCCCACTGCCGTCGACCTGGACCAATCCGCTCGCGTCTGATCGAGAACCACGGGGACCTCGGGACGTTGCCAAACTCGATGCTGTCGCTGTGGAACAGATATCACCGATTCCGCGGGGACCAAGCAAATTGGGTCTGTAGAACCCCTTTAATCCGCGGGCAGAGCGACCAGAATTGACGGGCGGGCTTGACGATGCCCGCTCTTCTCTCATGGATGCATCACGAATAGCCAAAGAAGCCTCACATCTACTCCCACTGGCGAATCGGGTTCTCACGAAGTATTCGTTCCTCACCCGCGAGGTGGAGCATCTGGCCACGCACTCCAACGTCATGTATCGCGTGATCACCGAGAGTGGTGAGCGGCTGGTTCTGCGGGTTGGGAATCCCTACGCCAACACCCGATCCAACATCGAGTTCGAGGTGGCCTGGATCGACACTCTCAACAGGGAGACGTCGATCGACGTGGCAACCCCGATCCGGACCGCCGGGGGTGGGCTGATTGTGGACGAGTTCGACGCCGAACTCGGGAAAGAGAGACCGTGCGTTCTCTTCACATGGGTCCCCGGTACCCCGTTGGGAGACGGCGCCGGGACATTCGGGCACCGACTGTGGGGTCAGACGTCGGCGTCGTTGTCAAAGCACGGGAAGTCGTGGGAGCCACCGCTGGCCGGTCAGATGCGAAGCTGGGATCGAATCTTCTACTACGGTGCCGAAACGGATCCAGTGATCATCAACGACCCGCTCTATGGCCACCTCTTCGAGGCTCCACGCCGCGGCCTTCTCAAGAAGGCGGGGAAGATCGCAGCCAGGGTCATCAAGGAGTCATGGGCGGATGGGGGTGCACAGGTGGTCCACGGCGACCTTCACGAGTGGAACGTGCACGTCGCGGGGAGTCGGTTGCATGCGTTCGACTTCGAGGACGTGATGATTGCCCTCCCTGCTCAGGATGTGGCTATCAGCCTCTATCACTCGAGGGACTCTGATCAGCGAGACGAGATCAGAACGGCCTTTCGGCGTGGTTACGAGGAGGTTGCCGAATGGCCGATCGCCGACCAGAGTCAGCTTGATGGCTTTCATGCTGCCCGGCAGATAATGCTCATGAATTACGCAGCGCGCACACTCCCGATTGGTGAGGCCGCCGAGTTTCTCGATCAGGTGACTCCCTGGCTCCAGACCTTCGCGCGTCGATACAGCTGAACTATGCGTTTCGCCGACCGCCGCACGGCCGGGGAAGCGTTGGGCAAGGCCGTGGTCGAACTGGCACCTCCGGACCCTCTTGTCCTTGCCCTGCCCCGGGGCGGCGTCCCTGTGGGCTACGGGGTCGCCCAGGCCCTTGGGTGTGACCTTGATGTTCTCGTCGTGAGGAAACTCGGTGTTCCGTTCCAACCCGAGTTGGCCATGGGAGCAGTGGCCGAAGGTGGCGTCGTCATTCGCAACGACGAGATGCTGTCGGTCGCCGCCATAGATGAGGAGGCGTTTCGCCGTGTCGAGGCGACAGAGCGCCTGGAGATGGAGCGTCGACTGTCTTCGTATCGAGAGGTCGCCGAGGCTATTGATCCGTCGGGGCGGACGGCTGTTGTTGTCGATGACGGTCTGGCCACCGGCTCAACGGCGATGGCCGGGGTAGCCGCGCTACGGGCGAGGCATGCGACAGAGGTCTGGGTAGCGGTGCCGGTCGCCCCTCGCGACACCACTCAGATGCTCGAAAGAGAGGCCGATCGTGTCGTTGTTCTCAGTCAGCCGAGGTATTTCGGAGCGGTCGGCGCGTGGTATCGGGACTTCGGCCAAACGACCGATGAGGAGGTCCGGGCCCTGCTCGCCGATTCACGGCTACGGTGACCCGTCTTCAGTTAGTGTCCCGAGTCCCAAATCATGCACAGAACCTCGCCTGCCCTCGACGCCCCTCGCTGCGTCCTCCGCCTTGACGCAGCTATGGCTGCGCCTTCGTTGTGCGTCCTTGCCAGAAACGCCGATGCCTGGGCGAGATCAGCACGAACTTACGACTCAGGACACTAGAGAGGATCAACCATGCCCTCGCTAGAGGAGTTCTGCACCATCGAGGCCGAGCTCGGGATGAATGTCATCGGCAAGGCACCCGGCGGAATGAGAATCGACTTTCCGTTCGAGGGAACGGCTACCGGGCCCCATTGGGAAGGTGAGCGACCGGTCAGCGGGGTGGACTACGTAACCGTCCGCTCCGATGGGAATATGGCTCTGGACGTCCATGCGGTGATCGGCGAGAAGCGAGAGGCCGTCTCCTATCGAGGCAACGGTGTCTCCATCGTCAACCCCGATCAGTCGGCGGACCCGAAGGAGCTCATCACGTTCGAGACCGGCAATGAGGATTTGGCCTGGCTGAACAACGAGATCGGGGTTGCCTTCGGCCACGGCGAAGACGGCAAGATCACCCTCAGGATCTACCTCGTAAAACCCTGAACCCGCGTTCCTGATGCATGGCGCGTCGTATTTGATCATTTGGCCGCGCAGAAGGCGCCAAAACGGGAAAACGGCCTACCCGGCGTTTCGGAAGTCGGGCTTCCTTTTCTCGAGGAACGCGGCAACACCTTCGCGATGCTCGGCGGTCTTGCCGAGACGGCCTTGTTCCAGTCGCTCCGCTTCCAGGGCCTCTGCGAAGGACAACTCGACCGCGTCGCGAACGAGCCGTCGGGTGGTGACCAGGGCGTCCGGAACCATGTCGGCCAGTGTGGTGGCAAGCTCGACAGCCCTAACGACGACCTCTCCATCTGGGACCACCTCGGCGCAGAGACCGAGAGACCGGGCTTCCTCCGCATTCACGCGCTTGTTGGTCATCGTCAGTTCGATCGCCTTGGACACACCCACGTGCTGGGCAAGCCACCACGTGGTCCCGGAGTCCGGGATTAGGCCGATCGCGGTGAAGGCGGAAGTCAGGAATGCCGATTCGGCCATGATCCGAATGTCGCAGCCAAGCGCTATGCCTAGCCCGGCGCCGGCGGCCACCCCGTTGACTGCTGCGACGGTCGGAACCTTGGAGTTCGCCAGGGCATTGACCATGGGGTGGAACACGTCGTTGAGCAAGCTGGCCAGGTCGGGGCCACCGCTCTCATAGTCGCCCATCAGTTGGGAAAGGTCGGCTCCCGAGCAGAAAGCCTTGCCTTTGCCAGTCAGCACGACTGCCCGTGCCTCACCGCCCGCTTGGTCGAGAGCATCGACCGTTCCGGTCGCCAACCCGGCTTCGATGGCGTTGAATCGATCCGGGCGATTGAATGTGATGACGGCTACGTCGCCGTCAAGTTGGTAATCGACGCTCATGGTCCTCCTTCAGATCGCGAATCGTAAAGCACGGAAAAGCCCGTTGCCGTCGGGTAATTGCCCTATCGTTGATAGCCATCGTCGCAGCAAACAACGCCGCGAACTCATCAACCCACAAGGAGGGGCTGTGAACAAGTCCGAGATGGCGGACAAGCTGGCCGGCAAGGCCGATGTCTCCAAGGCCAAGGCCGTCGAGATCATCGACATCATCTTCTCGACCAAGGATGGAGAGGGGATAATCGCAGTCGAGCTGGACGCCGGGGGCAAGGTGAATATCACCGGCTTTGGCAACTTCAGCACCAAATATCGCGCAGCACGCATGGGTCGCAACCCTGCTACGAGCCAACCGATCCATATTCCGGCTAAGAATTACGCCCACTTCAGCGCCGCAAAGGGCCTGAAGGACCGCGTAGCCCGCTAAAAGCCCTGCATACCGGGGTTGGCGACGGGTCTTCATGGCCCGTCGCTTTTTCTTACCCGAATCCGAGTGCGCCGACCGGAACAGTCTGATCTGGGCGTTACCGTGACGGGGCGATGACCCTCGATCCACAGACCTGGCCCATACCCGTCCCCATTGCCCACCGTGGGAGTCGACTCCTCTGGCCCGAGAACACCATGGAGTCCTTCTCCGGCGCTTTCGAGATGGGATACCGCCACATCGAGACGGATCTTCACATCACTCGCGATGGCATACTCGTCTGCGTGCACGACCACACCGTGGATCGCACCACTGAGGGATCCGGGGACGTCTCTGCTTACACTTTTGACGAGATCCGAGCCCTCGACGCCGGGTATCGACACGGAAGTCGCGACGGCTACACCTTCAGGGGGAAGGGGATCGCGATTCCCAGCCTCGAACAGGTCGTCACCGACCTTCCCGATGTTTCCCTGGTGGTGGATCTCAAGATCGACGGTCTTGCCCGTCCCTTTGCCGACCTCATAGACAGGCTGGGGATCCGCGACAGACTGGTCGTCGGCGGTTTCTCGGACGATCGAATCAACGAGTTTCGGGAAATAACCGGCGGTCGTGTCCCCACTTCGACAGGGCCCGCCCTTTCCCGGATGTGGGTGCTTGCTTCCCGAGTCGGCCGTGGTGGTGGTGGTGATGCCAGCGCTTTGCAGCTACCGACACAGATTCGAGGAGTGCGGGTCATCGATGAGAAGTTGTTGCGATCGGCGCATGAGGCCGGACTCCAGGTACACGTCTGGACGGTCAACGATGTCCACGAGATGAGGAGACTACTCGACCTCGGTGCCGACGGCCTCGTGACCGACCGCCCCGACCTTCTGAAAAGCCTTCTCGTGGAGCGGGGGGAGTGGATCGATCGATGAAGGTGGCGTATCTGGCCCTTGTCGTCGCTCTCGAACTCGGAGGGGCGTTCGGAAGTGCATCTGCCACGGTCGTTTCCCTCGAAGACACGGCGATGTTGGTTGACATCGAAGTCGAGGTGGTGGCGTCGGCTCAGGCAGTCATCGCTCATCTGGCGTTCGATGATGATGCGACGTTGGCTCTGCCGCTGCTCGACCGAGGGGGCGGTGTGTTTGGCATTCGCACCGAGCTCGAGCCTAAGAACTACATCGTGGTGTTCGAGGCTGTCGGCGCCGAAGATGCTCTCTCTCGGCCCATTTCGCTGGTCGAGCTCGGAGCCGATCTCACCCCGGACGTCCCTGGCGTACCGGCGACAGCTGAGGGAGATGACGGCCTGAGTCCCGGAGCGCAGCAATTCGGGTGGCTCGCCCTTGCCCTTGGTGCTACCTCCCTGTCAGTTCTAGCCCTTTGGGTGCTGGGTGGACGGGGCGAGTCCACGGATACCGATGACTCCACAGAAGAGGAGTGAGATGATCCGACCCGCCAGGGTGTCGGACGCCGCTGAACTTGCTTCTCTGCATATCGCCACATGGCAGCACACTTATCGGGGCATCTTCTCGGAGGACTTTCTCGCTGGACTGGACGTTGAGATGCGAACTTCGTGGTTCGCTCGTCGGATCGAGTCCGGTTCGATTCTCCTGGTGGCGGAGGACGATGGCGATCTAGCTGGGTTCGCCTTTGTAGGGGAGTCGGTTGATGAGAACTGGGGGGAGGTCTTTGCCATCTACGTCCACCCCCAGGTCTGGGGGAATGGCTATGGCTTTGAGCTGCTGAGCGCGGCCGAGGTCGAGTTGACCTCGGCTGGCTTTGAGCGAGCTTTACTCTGGGTCCTCGAGAGGAACACCCGGGCGCGGTCCTTCTATGAGAGACAGGACTGGACGTTGGGCAAGCCGCTGCGGATCGAAGAGATCGGCGGAGTCCAGGTCACCGAAGTTCGTTACGAGAGAGTCCTTCAAGGACACCGGCCACCTTCTCCAAGTCGGCCGGCCGGGTCACCTTGATATTGAGGGGATCCCCGGGCACGGCAGCAATTGTGAGGTCGCCGAACTCATGAACGACTTCAACGGTGTCGTACCCCTCGAACCCCGCCTGGGCCGCCCGAGCGTAGACGGCCAGCAACGCCGGACCCCTGAAGACCTGGGGCGTCTGAATCGTCTTTGCGTTCTGGATTGGCCGGAGGAAACTGCGATCGATGAGGAGAGCGCCAGGCTCCAGAACCGGCACGGCGGCCCCAAACTCGTCCGCTCTTTTGAAGAGCCGTTCGATCAACTGGCGGCTGATGAGAGGCCGAGCACCATCGTGAATCCCGATGAGGTCGTACTCGCCACCCAGGGCCGCGAGGCCTGACATCTCGGAGTCGGTTCGAGTCGCACCTCCAGGGGCGATCGTTACACCCAGATCGAGTGAGTCCAGTTCGTCATGTTGGTCGGCTCTGCACACGAGGACGCAGACGTCAACGTGGTCCTGCAACGCGGCGATGGTGTGGACGATGAGAGGCTGGCCGGCGACATCGGTCATCAACTTGTCACTACCGAACCTGGAGCTCGATCCGCCCCCGACGACGATCATGGCCCTGGTGGCCCGTCTCACAAATTGCTCCGGCGTCTCTCCGGCCCGCGACGCCGACCGCGGCGTCCTCCGCCTTGCCGCACGGTCGGGTGCGGCTTCGTTGTGCGTCCTTGCGGATCGAACGCCGATATCTCGGAGACACACTCGAACCACTTGTGTGACAGGCCACTCGATGACATTGGGGCGAGGGTACCTTTGCCCCATGCTCACCGTTTCTCTCCTCCAGGAGTTACTCGGCGAAGATCAGGACTGGATCGTTGTCCGACCCACAGGTGAGCCTGTCGACATGAAGATACCCCCGGGCATCGGTCCGGCGACACTGCTGGTTTCGACGGTGAACGATGCACTCAAAACAGTGTCAGAGGACGGCTTTGTCGATGGATCGCTCGATCGCGAGTCTGTCTGGAATGTAGAAGCCATTGCTCTGAACCGGGTTGTGGTCGAGCGTTTGGAGGGTGAGGTGATGTCGGCGCTCGATCTCTACCAAGCTGTAGTGAGGCTTCGACTCGGGTGGCAGATCGCTTCCATGCCGGTTCACTCGTGAAGTAACGAATCGAGTCGTAATCTCTTTGGATGGGTAGCAGAGAACTCTCCAGTCTGGCTGAGGCGATTGCCGAGATCGATCGCGAAATCGTCGGTTTGTCGGGCCGCCGCGTCGATCTGGCGGCCAGGCTCGGCGAGTTGAAAAGGGTGCAAGGTTTGCCCATTCGAGATTACGCCCACGAGAAAGAAGTGGTGGGGCGCGCTCGGAGAATGGCGGCAGACGCTGGTCTATCGGAGGCTCTCGCCGAGCGCATGATGCTCGAGCTGATCAGGTCGTCGTTGGTCGTTCAGGAGCAGGGTCAAATCGAGGCTGATTCGGCCGGAACTGGCCGCAATGCCCTCGTGATTGGCGGATCAGGGCGCATGGGTGGATGGTTTGTTCGCTTTCTCGAATCGCAAGGCTTCCATGTCGACGTTGCTGATCCGAGCGCCGGTGAGGCCGGTGTGCCCGACTGGCGCGATGCCTCCGGCACCTTCGATCTCCACGTCATTGCCACGCCACTGACGGCGACGCAGAAGATCCTCGACGAAATGGCAGAAGCTCCTCCGCTTGGCTTGGTGTTCGACATCGGGTCGCTGAAAACGCCCCTCCGATCGGGTCTTGATCGTTTGGCTCGGACGGGGGTCCGGGTTACGTCAGTTCATCCGATGTTCGGCCCTGATACCGATCTTCTCTCGGGACGGCACGTTGTGCTGGTGGATGTGGGAGTCCCTGAAGCCACTGCAGAGGCAGGCGGGCTCTTCGCCTCGACTATGGCTTCCCTGGTGGAGATGGACCTTGATTCTCATGATCGTCTCATCGCGTACATCCTGGGTTTGTCGCACGCCCTGAATATCGTCTTCCTGACAGTCCTTGCCGAGAGTGGCGAGGCAGCCAGCCGGCTGACCGACCTCTCCAGCACCACTTTCGACAGTCAGCTGGCGGTAGCAAGCCAGGTTGCCGGTGAGAACCCTCACCTCTATTTCGAGATTCAGTCGCTGAACGAGTACGGGGGTGAAGCGCTGTCGGCACTGTCGGAAGCAGTGGAGCGATTGCGATCCATGGTCGATTCAGAAGATGGCACCGGCTTTGCAGCACTCATGGAGCAAGGCGCCTCCTATCTTCGGGAAACGACGCAACGCTGACCTAGTGGTCTGTCGGCGGCACACCACCGCGCTTGGTCAGCCCTTGCGTCCTTTGAGCGCCCAGTAGGCCAATACCGCTGCGATCCCGGTGACCACCGCGGCGCCGGGGACCGCCTTGGAGGAGAGCTTGTCTCTCAGGGTGATTGCCGACTCGAAGTGTCGGACCTCCCATCCGCGTTCCTCGGCCACAGCTGCCAACTCGTCGTCCGGGTTGACAACAACTGGGTGGCCCACGATCTCGAGCATCGGAAGGTCTGTGACAGAGTCTGAGTAGGCGTAGCTTGCATCCAGGTCGATATCTTCGGCGGCGGCCATCTCGGCTATGGCCTGCGCCTTGACCGGGCCGTACGCATACCTCTCGATTCTCCCCGTGTATCTGCCTTCCTCGTCTAGCTCCGACTTGGTGGCAATGACGTCCTCGATCCCCAAGTACCGGCAGAGGGGGCGGACGATCTCCTCGGGGCTTGCCGAGACGACAACCACCTTGCGGCCTTCACGCCTGTGGTCATCGATGATGGCCAGCGCCTCGGCATACACCAGCGGTGCCACGACCTCGTTCACGGTTTCCTCGACAAGTGCTTCCACTTCGACGTGGTCCCAGCCCTCTGTCAAGCTGGAGAGCTCCTCCTTGATCCGCTCCAACTGACTGTGGTCCGCTCCGAACGCCTGGTAGTAGACCTGGGCTATCCCCGCTTTGGCCAGCGTCGACCCGCTGAGCAGCCCGGCCCTGAACATCGGCTTTGTGAAGGCAAGTGTCGATGACTTGGCGATGATCGTCTTGTCGAGGTCAAAGAACGCGGCTTCGGACACATGCTCAAGTTAACGCCAATGTTGCCAAGGGTCTTGTGCGAGACCCACGCCGCCCATATCTTCGGTGGCATGGGAGGGATAGAGAGATTTGGGGTCCTCGCCGTCAGTTCACCGGATCCGGTGCTTTCTGTGGTGGCGCCATTGGGGCTTGCAGCTTCGGTGGGGACTTCTCTGGTCATCGACTTGGCCGGAGGATTGCGCTTGGCCTCCGGTCGGACTCTTGCCGACCTGGTTGGAGATGGGCCCAGACTCGACGAACTGAGTCCAGGCCGTCAGGGTGTGGCGGTTCTGGCGGGTGGACCGATCCAGGCGGTCGATGCCTTTCCGATTATCGAGCAACTGGCGGCTCACTGGCCTGCTGTGGTTGTGCGCGTCTCCGGCGACGAGTGGCCTGGTTCGACTGTGCCGGTCGAACCCTTGTATCCGGGTTGGCTGGCTCCTCCCGATCGTGGGGCCGCGGTGTGGCAGCCGGTTGCTTCCGGCACCCGGCCTCCAGGTCCGGGCCCGGTGCTTCCCCGACTCCGGACCAGGACAACTCGTCAGTTGCTTGGTGGCCGTATGCCCTCGAGAAGCAGATGGATAAACGCCTGGAGACAGGTTTGGAGTCTGCCATGGGCGTGATTGATCGGGTGAGCCGCGTAATTGCTGTTGGCAACACCAGGCTCGCTCCCGAGGCTGTCGAGGCAGAGGCTCGATGGCTGTTGCGATCCGAATCGCCATGGCGAGCCGAGGAGTCGGTGGGTCCGGTTGTCAGCTCCGTGCTGGGACTGGGGCCCATTCAACCTCTTCTCGACGATCCCGAGACAACGGACATCCTGGTAAACGGCCCCGATGAGGTGTGGGTCGATCGTGGTGGTGACCTCGAGTTGACGGACGTTCGTTTCTCTTCCGACGAAGAACTGATTGCGATGGTTGAACGGTCGATCGCCCCACTGGGCCTTCGCATCGATCGGTCCGCTCCGATGGTCGATGCCCGTCTTCCAGACGGAAGCCGGCTCCACGCCATGCTGCCCCCCGCCTCCGTTGATTTTCCACTGGTAGCCATACGTCGTTTCACCCAGAGGATTCAGTCTCTCGATGACCTCGTGTCGGCGGGTTCTGCCACAGAGGAGGAGGTGTCTGCCTTGGCAGATGCGGTCCGCGACCGTCGGACCATCGTCATTTCAGGAGGAACCGGATCGGGGAAAACAACACTCCTCAACCTTCTCGCCGCTGTCATTCCCTCATCGGAGCGCGTGGTGACCATTGAAGACACGGCCGAACTGGCTCTTCCCGGTCATGTCGTTCGACTGGAAGCACGTCCTCCCAATGCGGAAGGAGCGGGTCAGATCACCATCCGTTCTCTGCTCCGATCGGCGCTCCGACTCCGTCCCGATCGGATCATCGTGGGCGAGGTGAGAGGTCCCGAGGCTATGGACCTCGTTTCTGCCCTGAACACCGGTCACAAGGGCTCCCTGACCACGGTCCACGCCAATTCGCCTCGTGAGGCACTTTGGAGGCTGGAGACCCTCGCCCTCTCGGCCGGTGATACTTCGGAGTCGGCAATCGGCAGACAGCTTCGAACAGCTATCGACACGATCGTTCAGGTCGAGCGAACATCGCAGGGGCGACGCGTCCACTCCATCGTCCGAGTCGACCAGATCGAAGAGGACGGAGGATGATGGAGCTATTGGCCCTTGCCGTGGCGCTCGTTGTCGGCATCGATATTCGTCGTGTCGGGTTCCTGGCCGTCGCTCTCTATCTCCCAGTTGTTGTCGTTGGTCTGGTCGCTATGGCCATTTGGAAGACCCGACGCGACACCGAAGATCGGTCTGCCCTGTTCTGTGAGGGGGTGGCCTCGGAGCTCCGGGCAGGGTCACCGTTGCGAGACGCTCTTGTCGCCGCGGGAGCCTCTGTTGGAAGCAGCATCCGGCGTCGCGCCACGGAACCGGGCTCCTCCATCGCTGATGTTGCCGAGGCCCTCGGCGACGAGTTTGAGGACGTGGGCCTCGAGCTGGAGATGACGATCAAGGCCGCGGCAAGATCCGGGTCTCAAGCCGCGGATCTGTTTGACGAGATCGGCTCAGTTGCCATCGCTCAGTCCGAGATCTCCCACGAGGTGCGGGTTGGCTCATCTCCAGCGAGAGCTACGGCGATTGTCTTCGTGGCTGTTCCCGTGATCTATCTCGTGATTCAGGCCCGATCCGGCACGCTCACCCGTCTCCTTGCAGCTCCCGAGCAGAGAATCGCCGGCGTTGCAGGCTTACTGCTGTTTGTCGGCGGGATCGTGATTGCGGCTCTGCTGATGTGGCGAGCGACATGATTTTGCCCGTGTTTGGGGCATCCGCCGGCCTGATCATTGGCGGCCCGCTCGGTGCCCTGGTCGGCGGTTCGGTAGCGCTTCTCTACCCGTGGATCCGAGCCAGTCGGAGCACACAGCCGCCGACTCGTCTTGTCTTACTCCTTCTTTTGGTCCAGCTTCGATCCGGCCTCTCCGTTCTGGCGGGACTTCAACAAGTTTCCGATTCCCTGCCTGACCATGCAGATCTCAGACGGGTCGCTCGGGTGGCAACCGTCTCAGGGTTGACCGCAGCCATACCTCTTGCCGGGTCTGGACTTCGCCCGGTAGTCGCTCAGTTGGCGAGATCACAGCGCTCTGGTGGGTCGCTCGTTTCGACTGTCAGACGAATGCTCGAACAGAGTCTTGCCGAAGAGCGCACCCGTCGACTGGCACGGGCTCGCTCACTTCCTGTTCGGTTGATGGTGCCGGTGACCCTCTTCATGCTTCCTGGTTTGGTTCTCATGCTCTATGCGCCGTCCCTGTTCCAGCTGTTTGACGAGTTGACCGGGGCATGGTCTTGATCTCCGCACTTCTCCCCGCGCCGGTCGGTTACCGGTATGGAAGGAGTGTCTATGACACGTCTGTGGATCAGGCTGCTCGCAGGTGGCAACGATGAGAGCGGGCAGGCAACTGTCGAGTACTTCCTGGTTATTCTCGCCGCAAGTGCGCTGGCGATCATTGCCTTGAAGTGGTTTCAGTCGGGTAGCGGCGGAGGTCTCTTAGGAAGTCTGTTTGGCAGGGTGATCGGATGGGTGGTCGGCAGGTTCTGAAAGGGGACAACGGCAGTGTGACCGTCGAGTTCTTCCTGATTGTGCCGTTGGTGATTGTGGTTCTGGTCGGCGGTCTCCAGGTTGTTTCTGTTGCCCGGGCCAGGATCGAGTTGCTGGGCGCGGTTCGGGACGGGGCTCGGGTCGCGGCAACCAGCCCAGATCCCGCGAAGGCTGTCGAAGCCGTCCAGAACGCGCTGGCGCCATCGGTTCGGGACCGGGTGCGGATCTCGGTTTCGCGGCCCAGTGTGGTTGGCGCACCGGCTCGAGTCTCGGCTCGGCTGCGACATCGGTTGGGGGCGCCGTTCCCTGACGACTTTGGAGTCGACCTGTCGGCCTCGGCCACGATGCTCGTTGAGAGGTGAGGCTTGTTGAGAGGTGAGCTCTGAGAGAGGGGCGATGGCAGTTGCCATGGCCGGTGTCATCGCCCTCCTTTCGGTGGTCGTTGTGGCCACAGCTTCACTCGGCGTGGCTTATTCGGCTCGAGTCCAGGCGAACATTGCAGCCGATGCGGGCGCTCTAGCTGCGGCAGTTGCCACCTATCCGGGAACCGGAAGGCAGAGTCCGGCGAAGGAGGCACAGGCCGTTGTGGCCAGGAACGGGGCAAGACTCGTCTCGTGCGCTTGCCCCGTTGACCCCGCCTTGGATGTCAGAGCGGTGCTGGTCATCACGGCAATGGTGGTCAACGTCCCGGTCTTTGGAGACCTGGAGATCATGGGAGTGTCCCGGGCCGAGTTCGATCCTCGTCTTTGGCTCGGTCGATGAGGCCGTGCGGACCAATATCAGGGATAATCCACACCGATGACCACGAGATCAGACCAGATTCGAATGCTCGTGGAGTTGACCAAGCTGACGGCCCTTGACGAAGGGTCACCGCAGGCATTCAAGGTAAGGGCCTACGAGAACGCCATCGCAGGCATCGAAGGCCATCACGGAGAGCTTTCGGGGCTGACCAAGGCGGAGCTGACCGAGATAAAAGGGGTGGGAAGCTCGACCGCCGACAAGATCCTGGAACTGGAGGCCACGGGCACGGTCGCCAAACTGGAGATCCTACGGGAGATGTATCCGCCGGCATTTGTCGCTCTCACCAAGATTCCCGGTCTCGGTCCAAAGACACTGAAGATGCTCCGGTCTCAGTTGGGCATCGAGGACATCGGAAGTCTCAAAGAGGCGGTGGATGCCGAGCAACTACGGGAGCTGCCGGGGCTCGGTGAGAAATCTGAGCAGAAGATCGCTAGAGCGATCGATCGGCTGGGACTGCACGGCAAGGACCGTCGCACGCCATTGGTCGAGGTTCTCGGATTTGCCAACTCGCTGGCACAACGCATTGCTGAGATCGAGGGTGTGGTCGAGGCGGTGCCTTGTGGGTCGATCCGTCGTTTCTCGGAGACGGTTGGGGATGTTGACATCGTGGTGGCGACCACAAATCCTGGTCTGGTGGGGGATGTGGTACTTGGGTACCCCGAGGTGAGCGAGGTCGTTGGGGCGGGGAAGACCAAGATCTCATTCCTCACCCGGGAAGAGCTTCAGGTCGACATTCGCACGGTGAGGCCCGACCAGCTGGGCTCCGCACTCCTATATTTCACAGGGTCGAAGGCCCACAACATCGCCTTGCGACAGAAGGCGATCGATCGCGGCTGGCTCCTCAGCGAGTACGGCCTTTTCGAGGACAAAGAAGTACTGGCTTCCGAAACCGAAGGCGAGATATACGAGGCTTTGGGTATGCAGGCTGTGCCACCAATGCTGCGTGAGGGGAGTGGCGAGGTGGAGGCCGCGTCGAACGAAAGACTGCCCAACCTGATCGAGAGATCAGACATCAAAGGTGACCTTCACTATCACTCGGATCGCTCGGGAGATGGGCGATCTTCACTGGAAGAGATGGTTGAAGCGGCCAGCGGTGCCGGCTGGGAGTACGTGGCGTTCACTGACCATGGCGAAGACCTGGCTATCAACGGGTCAACCCCTGATCAGATGCTGGCCCATCGTGATCAAATTCGAGGTCTCGACTCCCGCTACCCCGAGATCAGACTCCTGTTCGGGTGTGAGTTGAACATCGGTCGGGATGGCGACCTCGATTACGACTCCGATTTCCGTCTGGAGTTCGACTATTGCGTCGCCTCCATTCACTCCCACTTCGACATGTCCTCGGACCGGCAGACGGCTCGCATTCTGACGGCATTGCAGGACCCCACCGTCAACGCGATCGGGCACCTCACGGGGCGATACGTCGGAAGAAGACCGGGTGTCGAAATCGACATAGGAGTTGTGCTGGAAGCGCTCGCCCTCAGCGGTGTGGCCCTCGAGATCAACGGCGCCCTGGACCGTCTCGACGCGACATCCGAGGTGGCCAGACAGGCAATGTCTGTTGGAGTCGACGTCGTGATCGACACCGACTCACACCACACGCGCGATCTGGTGAGGATGGACTACGGCGTCCGCTATGCCCGGAGAGGCTGGGTGACGGCCAACCGGGTGCTCAATGCGCGCACCCTCGATGAGGTGTTGGCCAGTGTGGCGGCACGTCGCGCTCGGTAGGCGCTCCTACTTGCCCAATCTGTCCCGTCGTGCCGCCAGAAGCTCGGCCGCCCGTTCAATCGTGATTTTCTTGGGTGAGTCCCCTTTCCGAAGGGAGGCATTTACCTCTCCGTCGGTGACATATGGGCCGTAACGACCAGACCGAAGGGTGACCATTTTGCCCGAGACCGGATCTTCGCCAACCTCGAGCAACGATCCCGAGCGTTGCTGTCCGCGACGACGAGGCGGCTCGGCGAGAATCTTCAATGCTTCCTCGACAGTCAGCGTGAACAACTGCTCCTCCGTCTCGAGACTGCGTCTGTCGTCACCCCTCTGGATGTAGGGCCCGTAGCGCCCGTTGAGAGCCACGATCTCGACGTCCTCCGGGTCGGTCCCCACCGATCTGGGTATCAAAAGAAGCTTCAGCGCGTCGTCCAAACCGAGTTCGTCGAGTGACATCGACTTGAAGAGGGAGGCTCGCCTTGGCTTCGACTTGGCACCTTCCTCCTGCTCGCCGAGCTGTATGTAGGGGCCAAATCGGCCGGTCTTGCCGTAGACCGTGAGACCGGAGTCGGGGTCGGTGCCGAAGATTTTGTCCCCTACGTTCTGGTTCTCGATCAGTTCCATCGCCTTCTCGACGGTGAGCTCGTCGGGTGCGAGGTCAATTGGCACCGACGCCCGCTCGTCGAGACGCTCGACGTAGGGCCCGTACCGGCCGATTCGTGCGAAGACCTGGACACCCTCCTCGTCTTCACCGAGGGGAATCGTCCCGATTTCTTTGGGATCGATCTCGTCGAGCCGGTTGGCCACCTGCTCTTTCAGACCATTCTCGCCAAAGTAGAAGGCCGAGAGCCAGGGCACCGACTCCTCCTCGCCTGCGGCTATGCGGTCGAGGTCGGCCTCCATTGCAGCAGTGAACTCGTAGTCCACCAGTGTCGGAAAGTGGCTCTCGAGAAGAGACACAACCCCGAAGGCGGTGAAGGTGGGCACCATGGCAGAGCCCTTCTTGAAGACATAGCCCCGGTCCTGGATCGTTGTCATTATGGAGGCATAAGTCGACGGCCGTCCGACGCCCAGCTCCTCGAGCTTCTGCACAAGCGACGCCTCTGTGTACCGGGCGGGTGGTCTGGTCTCGTGACCGGTGGGCTCGAGACGCTGCATCGCCAGGGTGTCACCCTCGTCCATCTGCGGCAGAATCTTCTCTTTGTCATCGAGTTCCGCTTCGGGATCATCAGAGCCCTGGACATAAGCCCTGAGAAACCCGGGGAATGTGATGGTTCTTCCTGATGCCGAGAAGAGGGCGTCCTCACCTGTGGTCGCGGTGGCTCCGATCCGGACTGAGACACTCACCCCCTTGGCATCGGCCATCTGTGAAGCGATCGTCCGCTGCCAGATCAGCCGGTACAGGGCCGCCTCGTCCGGCCTGACGTCCCTGCCCACCTGCTCGGGTGTCTGGAAGCTCTCCCCTGCGGGTCGGATCGCCTCGTGCGCCTCCTGGGCTCCTTTGACCTTGCCCGAGTACTTCCGGGGCTTGGGTGAGAGGTACTCCTTGCCGTAGAGCTTGGTGATCTGCGTCCTCGCCGAGGCAAGTGCGGAGTCGGCTAGCTCAACCGAGTCCGTCCGCATATAGGTGATGTAGCCGTTTTCGTAGAGATTCTGGGCGACCGACATCGTCCGTGAAGACGAGAAGCGCAGCTTGCGTCCCGCGTCCTGCTGGAGTGTCGATGTTCGGAAGGGTGGGTAGGGCCGCCGTGTGTATGGCTTCGACTCGACGGATTTCACGGCGAAGTCCGCGTCCGTCAGGGTCGTGGCCAGAGCGGTCGCCTTTTCCTGATCGAGGACTGTGACATTTGCCCTTGGCTTGCCCTCGCTGTCGAAGTCCTTTCCAGATGCGATCCGATTTCCGTCGACGGAATGGAGTCTGGCGCCGAAGGACTTGTCCAGGTTGTCGCTCCTGGCGAAAAACCCCTCTATCCCCCAGTAGGCGGCGGGGACGAAGGCGATTCTCTCCCGTTCCCTTTCGACGACGATTCGGACGGCAACGCTCTGAACTCGGCCCGCCGAGAGCTTCGGCTGGATCTTCTTCCAGAGCACCGGGGAGACTTCGTATCCGTAAAGACGGTCGAGGATTCGGCGGGCTTCCTGGGCTTGAACGAGCCGGTTGTCGAGGTCTCTTGGGTTGGCGAAGGCCTCTTCGATGGCAGGTTTGGTGATCTCGTGGAAGACCATGCGATGTACGGGGATCTTGGGCTTGAGCACCTCAACCAGATGCCAGGCGATGGCCTCACCCTCACGGTCCTCGTCTGTGGCGAGATAGAGTTCGTCGGCATCCTCGAGAAGCTCCTTCAGCTTCTTGACGTGGGCTTTTCGCTCCTTGGGAACGACGTATAGCGGTTCGAAATCCTTCTCGACATTGACGCCGAGACGCGCCCAATCCTCTCCTTTGACCCGGGCCGGGATCTCCGATGCCGACCGGGGGAGGTCGCGGATGTGCCCCATGGACGATTCAACTGTGGCCTCTGGCCCCAGGAACGCGGCGATCGTCTTCGCCTTGGTTGGCGACTCAACTATTACGAGACTCTTGGACATTGCTGGTGAGTTGACCCTATGTCTGGTGGATATGTCAATCTGGATAATGCGTCATTGACAGGGGTTAGCGTGGCCTTTGTGAGCAAGTACATCGCCTTGGAGGGTGGCGACGGGAGCGGCAAGAGCACGGTTGCCGTAGCCCTCGCCACCCGTATCGAGACCGACGGTGGAGAAGTCGTCATGGTCCGCGAGCCCGGCGGGACGCCCTTGGGGGAGGTCGTCAGAGGTCTCTTGCTCGATTCGGACAGGCTCGACGATTGGGCCGAAGTCTTCCTGTTCGCAGCTCAGCGAGCCGAGTTGGCACGGGAGGTGATAGCTCCCGCACTCAGCGCCGGCAAGTGGGTTGTCAGCGATCGGACCTACTACTCCTCGATTGCCTACCAGGGACGCGGGCGCGGCCTGGGTGAGGACGAGGTGCGAGCGATCAATGAGAAGGGACTCGATGGAGTGGTACCGGACCATGTCTTCGTCCTCGATGTCGATCCGGAGACTGCCTTGGCCAGACAGCACGCGGCCGACCGCATTGGCAAAGAGGGAGTCGACTTCCAGGAGAAGGTTCGAGCTGCCTACCTGGGTCTGGCCGAAAGCGAGCCGGACAAAGTCGTTGTTCTTGATGGGTCTTTGCCGGCGGACAAACTGGTCGACCTGATTGCCGCGGTGGTGCTTTGACCGATCTGTTCGACGACGTGATTGGCCACGAGAAGGTGACGGGGTTGTTGGCATCCGAGTTGGAGAGTCCGGGCCAGGCCTACCTCTTCGTCGGTCCTCATTCGGTGGGCAAGGCCTTTGTTGCTCTGCGTTTTGCTGCTGGATTGCTTGGTGGTGACTCTGATGACCGGTCCCGTCGACTCGCTCTCGCCGGGACGCACCCAGATCTGACGATTCTGGAGCCAGAGGGCGCTACGAGCCTTGGGGTCGATCAGGCGAGGGAAGTCGTCACCCGGGCCTCGATGTCCCCCATCGAGGCTGACCGGACTGTATTTCTATTCCCTGATGCCGGGTCGATGACCGAGTCGGCCGCCAACGCCCTCCTCAAGACCCTGGAGGAACCGTCGCCATCGGTGGTGTTCCTTTTGGTTGCCGAGTCGGAAGACGACTTTCCACCGACCGTCGCGTCCCGGTGCCGGACCATCCTCCTGGGTCGGGTACCTTTGGCGGTGATCGCCGAGGCCCTCGAGTCAAAGGGTCTCGACTCCGATCAGGCGGCAGGCGTTGCTGTTGTTTCCGGTGGCCGCCCCGGTCTGGCCCTTGCCCTCATGACTCAGCCCGAGGTGGCGCAGTTCCGTCAGTTGTGGTTGTCGATTCCGGCTCAGGTCACCCCCCATCCCGGAGACGGCCAGCGGCTTGCCTCGGTGGTCCTCGAAGAGTTGGCTCCGCTGGTCGAGGATTCGGTTCCCGATGACCTGGCCAAGGACAAGGCGCAGCGAGCGAGGCGTCGTGTCGAGATGTCACTGCTCGTGAGCGGTCTGGAGATCCTCGCCTCCTGGTATGCCGATTCGGCGTCGTTGCAGATGGGAGGCCCGGTGCGCAACAGCGACCTCGAACTGGCGCCATTCACCGATGTCCCTCCTCGCAAGGCCGTTCGGTCGGCGGAGGACGTCCTGGATGCGGTCGTTGACATTCAGGCCAACCTGAGACGGGAGATGGTCCTGGCGAATCTCTTCGCCTCCCTCGGCACCGACGTCTGATTCTCGTCGGGGGTCTCCCGACGTTGATGGCAAGGGGGGAGATATGCCGGCTAAGACCACCCAGAAAGGTGATCGGGGAGGCGATGGTCATCGCCGACCTGATCCGCCAGGGCCACGATGTCGCCAATCCGTTTGGTCACAACCAGCCGCTTGACCTGATCGTGATCCGCAAGGAAGACGGTCGTCGGAGAAGGTTCAAGTCAAGTACACCACTAGTGACGGCAAAACAGTTCGAGCGGCAATCCGCTGTGCGTCCGCGTGGGTGGCTCATCGTTACACCGCAGATGAGATTGACTGGATAGTGATCTATGAGGCGACCACGAGTCAGTGTTTCTGCTTACCGTCCTCACTGTGGGACGGCCACACCCATCTGACGCTGCGTATGGCGCCTACGGCCAACGCATAGGTGAAAGGCATTCGATGGGCTGAGCAGTTCACCCCAATTGCAGGTGATCCACGACAACTGCTGCCACTTAGCCCAGCAAGGGAACCAGCCCTACAGTTCAGTGATCCGCCGGAGTAGCTCAGTGGTAGAGCATTCGCCTCGTAAGCGAAAGGCCAGGGGTTCGACTCCCCTCTCCGGCTCCGATTAGGGGCAAATTCTTACGCCGCCTCGACGATCCAGGCGGTCACCATTGGCGAACATCCTCACGTCACGCTCGACATCGGTGAGGATGTGGCAGTGCCACACCCACACGCCGGGGTCGCTCAGCTCGAGCAGCACCGAGTAGCGCTCGCCGGCGGCAATGTTCACGGTGTCCGCCCAATAACGGGTCGTCGAGAGGTATCCCATCCTTGGTAGAGGTCAGCCGAGGGAACTGGTGCTGATGCATCGGATGCCTCGGTAAGTCCTCGTTGTAGTAGTGAACCGCGACACAATCTCCGATCTGGCAAGGATCGACACGGCGGCACCGATTATGTGACCAGGATCAAGAGCCTGTCACAGGCACCAGCAGGGGTGCCATCATTTTGAGATTTCATACACAAAACGGTATGGGTCTCCTCTCGAGCGGGCCAGGGACCTGAGTCCCATGAAGCTGTGACCACGACGGGCCGACAGGGAGGTTCTACTGGGCGTGAGTGTCGACTCCACCTTTTCTTCACCCTGAGCTAGCGTCTCGGCTCCATGGCCGATCAGGTGGATTTCGAGCGGGACGCAATGCAGTACACACGTCAGCTGTATTCGGCTGCCATGCGCATGACCCGCAACCCGGCCGATGCCGAGGACCTGGTCCAGGAGACCTACCTCAAGGCCTACCGGGCCTATCACACGTTTCAGGAGGGCACGAACCTCAAAGCATGGCTCTACCGGATCCTCACCAACACTTACATCAATAAGTATCGCAAGGATTCTCGCCGGCCATCGGAGGTGGATCTCGGCACTGTCGAAGACATGTACCTATACCGGCGGCTCGGATCCGAGGAGTCCGCTGAGGCTGCCAGAACAACTGAGGACAGGGTTCTCGACGGTCTGGTCGAATCCGATATCAAGCAAGCTGTTGAGGAACTCCCCGAGAGCTTCAGGATGCCGGTGCTGCTCGCCGACCTCGAGGGATTCTCGTACAAGGAGATCGCCGAGATCCTCGACATTCCCATTGGCACCGTTATGTCGCGTCTTCATCGCGGAAGAAAAGCGATGCAGAAGAGGTTGTGGGAGTTTGCAAAGCAGCGGGGGCTGCTCCCGGAGGACGCGAAAAGGCCATGAGAACAGACTGCGACGAGGCACTCGAGAATCTCTACCTGTACCTCGACTCTGAGCTCGATTCGGTCAGCTCGGCGAGGATCCGCTCTCATCTCGACGATTGCAGGGGATGTGGGCCTCAGTTTGATTTCGAGGGACGGCTCAAGGCTGTGGTCAAGGAGCGTCTCCACGAGGACGTGCCGGACGCCGTAGTCGACAGGGTCCGGGCCGCAATTCGCGAGGAATCCGCAGCCGATCTTCAGTAGCTCGCCACTACGCTGGCCCTTCGGTAGGCTGCTCCCGTGAAGAGATCCGATCGCATCAGTGCAGTTTTGGTTGCAATCGCCGCCCTTTTCGTACTGATAGCGGTCCCTGCTTTCGCCCAGGATGAGGAAGAGACCACAGAGCCCACCATTATTTCGGAGAGCTCCGGTCTTGAGCCCGCCGTACCGATCCCGGATGAGAAACCGCCGGAGGCTGTGCCCGACTGGACATATCGTTACATGATTCCGACCACCCTTGCCCTTGTCGCTGTGGTCATTCTTCTCACCTCGATCCGGTATTTCACCGACGTTGTCCGCAAACGGTATCGAATCGTCGAAGAGTGACTTCTCAGCGACCCACCACGGGCCGTCTCGTCGGGAAAATCGCAGGCACGTACCCGCTAGCCGAGACCTATCACACCGCTGCTCTCTCCGCGGAGATGCAGCGCCTCACCTTGCAGGTGTCGGAAATCGTCCCGGAGGCGACCGGTCTCCAACTGCCGGGGTCGCCGGACACCACTGTCATCGGCCGCACAGAGTGGATCGAACGCAATGTCGCCACTTTTGCAAAGCTCACAGAGCCGGCGCGCAAACGACTCGAAGAGCGGATGGTCGAGTCCGGCCCGGCAGGTCAGCGCGCAGCGTCGATGGCCGGGACGCTCATGCAGGCCGAGACGAGGGCTGTTCTCAGCATCCTTTCCCGTAAGGTCCTCGGCCAATACGAGCTGGTTCTCCCAACGGGTGAAGGCGGCGACACTATTGCCTACGTCGGTCCGAACATCATGCAGATCGAGCGAACTCATCAGTTTCGCCCCTCGGAGTTTCGTTTCTGGGTGGCGCTCCATGAACTCACCCACCGAGCGCAGTTTCAGGGCGTTGCCTGGTTGAGGGACTACTTTCTTTCCCTGGTGACCGAACTGGTCGAGCAGTCAGCACCTGAACAGGGACGTCTCGTTCGTGTGATGGACGAACTGAGCCAGCGCAAGGCCGCCGGCCGGCCTCTGATTGACGAGCGCGGGCTGTTCGGTCTGTTTGCTTCCCCGGAGCAAAACGCTGTCCTTGACAAGGTTCAAGCTCTCATGTCCCTCCTCGAGGGCCACGGCCACGTTGTCATGGATCGGGTTGGGGCCGAACATCTTCGCTCACAGGAGCGCATGAGCCGCGTTCTCAAGAGTCGACGTCAGGACAAGCGAACGGCCGCCTTCTTCAGACTGACCGGGCTCGAGATGAAGATCAAGCAGTACAAGGCGGGGGAGCGCTTCGTTCTCTTCGTGGAGCGCGAAGCAAGTTGGGAGACGATCAACCTTGCCTTTCGCGGGGCCTCCAGTCTCCCCACACTGGCCGAAATCGAGAACCCAGGCCAATGGCTGGATCGCGTCGCCTGACCGAGTTGGTCAAGGCGGTCTCGGCCAGGCTCGATGTTCCCGACGGACCTCTGGTGGTCGCTTTATCGGGTGGCGCAGATTCCGCCACCTTGTTGTACCTGTGTGCTGACCTGGGAACACAGACCCGGGCCCTCCACGTCAACCATGGACTACCCCACTCCGACACGATGAAGTCGGCGGCATGTGACGTCGCACAAAGACTCGGGGTCGATCTCGACGTAGTGACGGTGACGGTTCAGGATGGACCGTCACCTGAAGGCCAGGCCCGCCGTGCCCGCTATTCGGCCTTTGCTGAAAAAACCAGTGAGGGAGAGAGACTTCTCACCGGGCACACCCGTGACGACAGCGTCGAGACGACTCTCATGAACCTGGTCAGAGGAACCGGGCCACGGGGCCTCGCGGGCATCCCCTCCCGCCGCTCTCCCAATATCTACAGACCGATGCTGACGATCACTCGCAACGAGACTCGGGAGATCGCGGCTCTCGCCCTTCTGGGATTTGTCGATGACCCCATGAATGACGATCCCACATTGACCCGCAACATCGTTCGCTCTCAGCTAATCCCTTTGCTGTCCACTCTCAACCCGCGTCTTGCGGACTCGGTGACCCGGCTGTCGGCGGCCGTGGGAGCGGACAGCTCTTACCTGGATGAGGCCGCCGCTCAGATTTCTCTCAATGTCAGCACTGGCTCGGCGGCGGTTGCCGTCGGGGATGTCCTGGCGGCACCAGGACCAGTGGCCGACCGGTTGTTGAAGACGCTCCTCACTCACGTTGTCGGCCACGGAGGCGTGACCGCCGAGACGCTGGAACGAATTTGGTCCGTCGCTCGGGGTTCGACTGTCCGTCAAGTCATCTCATCCGGAGTCGTCGTGGAGCGAAGAGGCGCCATGCTCGTCGTCGAGGCTCCGAAGAAGTGGGCGGAGGTACGGGTCGTTTCTCTAACCCCTGGTAGACACCGTTCCGGCCGCGTCGAGTTCGACGTCCTCTCCCACGACGGCCCATGCAGAGTTGCCCCGCTGAGCGCATGGTCGGCGATTTTTCCGGCTGACACCAAGTTGGCGGCCGGGTCCGATGGGGTTGTGACCGCAGACGGGGAGCCGGCCTGGAGGCCAGGGGAGAAGCGTCTGCCCGTCGCCTGGTACGAGCCGGGGTCGGTCGGCTACCTTTCTATCTTCGCCAAAGAGGTAACTGGATGGACATCAAACCCCTGATCACAGCCGAGCAGATCGATGACAAGCTCGGGGAGATCGGTAAGCAGATCACTGAGGACTATGCCGGCAAGGAGGTCTTGCTGGTTGGAGTGCTCCGTGGAGCGTTCATGGTGATGGCCGACCTGGCCCGTCATATCGACCTGCCTTGCGAGTTCGACTTCATGGCCGTCTCGTCATACGGAGCGTCGACGCAGACTTCGGGTGTGGTGAGGATCCTCAAGGATCTCGATGAGGAAATCCAGGGACGCCATGTCATCATTGTCGAGGACATCATCGACTCCGGTCTAACCCTGAACTACCTGATGAAGAGTCTCCGGGTGCGCAGGCCCGAATCTCTGGAGATCGCAACACTGCTCCTGAAAGAGGGGATTCAGCGGGTTCCCATCGAGGTTAAGTACATCGCATTCAAGATCGGCCCCGAATTCGTGGTCGGATACGGGCTTGACTATGCGGGCAAGTATCGAAACCTTCCTTATGTGGGCGTAATCGGGGACGATTCATAGGAGGGTGGGGTTCGACTATCCGACTTCCCGGCGTAGCATTGAGACTCAACCCTTCTTCAATCTGAGGTCTTTGTGAGCCGCACTCTCCGAACACTGGTGATCTACGGGATGTCGATCATCCTCGTCGCCATCCTCTTCTCGTGGTGGTTCGATCAGGTGTCCGCCCCCGAAGAGATCGACATTTCTGAGTTCGTGGAGAATGTCGAGGATGGCACGTACAGCAAGGTCGTTCTTCTCGGGCGCTCTCGCCAAGCCGGGGGCCGCCTGACCGGTAGTACCGCTGAAGAGGGCGTATTCGAACACATTGCCAACTACGTCGACGGCTTCGAGCTCCAGTTGACGGCCATCATCGAGGAATCGGGTACTCCCTGGTCTACCGACCCTGAGCCTGCCGGTTTCTGGGAGATTCTCATCGGCTTCCTCCCATGGCTCTTCCTGCTCGGTTTCATGGTCTTCATCTTCATGCAGATGCAGGGTGGCGGGAATCGCGTCATGCAGTTCGGTAAGTCCAAAGCGAAGCTGGTCACCAAGGACCAGCCCAAAGTCACATTTGAAGATGTTGCCGGTCTCCCCGAGGCCAAAGAGGAATTGGAGGAGATCAAGGACTTCCTGGACAACCCGGAACCCTATCGGCAAATGGGGGCGAAGATTCCGAAAGGTGTTCTTCTTTTCGGGCCTCCGGGCACCGGAAAAACTCTCCTCGCCAGGGCTGTAGCCGGTGAAGCCGGAGTCCCATTCTTTGCAATATCGGGCTCAGAATTCGTCGAGATGTTTGTCGGTGTCGGCGCCGCCCGAGTTCGAGACTTGTTCGAACAGGCCAAGCAGACCGCTCCCGCGATTGTCTTCATTGACGAAATCGATGCAGTAGGTCGTCATCGAGGCGCGGGTCTTGGCGGTGGTCACGACGAGAGGGAGCAGACGCTCAACCAGCTGCTCGTCGAGCTCGATGGCTTCGAAGGCAACAGCGGTGTGATCGTCATGGCTGCGACCAACCGGCCTGACATCCTCGATCCGGCGCTACTCCGCCCCGGCCGGTTCGACCGCCAGATCGCCGTCGACGCCCCCGATATAGAAGGTCGAGTTGCCATTTTGGCTGTCCATTCCAAGGGCAAACCTCTGGCAGACGAGATCGATCTCGAAGTGCTGGCCCGTCGCACTCCGGGCTTTACTGGAGCCGACCTGGCCAACCTGATCAACGAGGCGGCGTTGCTTGCTGCCAGGCATCATGAGAAGGAAATCACGATGGTCCAGCTTGAAGAGGCCATCGACCGTGTCATCTCGGGTCCTGAGCGGAAGTCCAAGGTGATGACTGATGATGAGAAGAAAATCATCGCCTACCACGAGACGGGGCACGCTCTTGTCGGATACGCCCTTCCCAACTCTGACCCCGTTCACAAAGTGACAATCGTCGCCAGAGGTCGGTCGCTTGGCCACACTCTGGCTCTTCCGACGCACGACAAATTCCTGTCGCGGCGGAGCGAACTGGTAGATCAATTGGCGATGCTGCTCGGTGGACGGACCGCCGAGGAGATCATCTTCGCCGACCCGAGCACGGGTGCCTCCAACGACATAGAGAAGGCCACAACCATCGCCCGACGCATGGTCATGGAGTACGGCATGAGCGACGAGCTCGGCCCGATGCAATATGGAAAGCCCGCTGGTGAGGTTTTTCTGGGGCGTGACTATGCCCGACAGCAGGATTATTCAGACGAGGTCGCCGCGTTCATCGATTCGGCGGTCAGGAGTCTGATCACCGCGGCGCACGAAGAAGCCCGCAGCATCCTGGAGCGACATTCCGATGCCATGGAGCGAATGGTGGAAGCCCTGCTAGAAAACGAGACGGTTAATCGTGATGAGGTGGCCGAACTCTTCAAAGATGTCCCCAAGTGGGAGCACGACGCAATGGGCTCGCTCCGTATCAAGTATCCGGATAACCCGGTTTTGCCTCAGGAGCGAGAACAGATAGCCGCCGCCAAAAAGGTTGAGGAGGAGTCTGACGAGGTCACCGAGTCTCTGAAGCTGGGCCGCAAACTCCCCCGCGCCGGCGGGCGTCCGGCCGAGGCTTAGTGGTCTGTCACCACTAGGTCAGGCTTCGACTCTTTCGATCGTCAGATCGCCTGTTACCAGTTTGGCCTTGATCGTCATCTGACGCTCGCTGCGGGGTGTGTTCGGCGCCGGTTTCGGTAACTTCAGGTCGCCGGCCAGGAGGGTGACATCCAGGTCGAGCCGGGTCCCTGCGGGAACCCCGACGATGACGGTCCCGGTCATGGTCTTGAAGATCGCCCGTCTTCCCGTGAAACGCTCGATGGTGACATCGCCTGATGCTGTTGAAGCATTCACCGCCCCGGTGCTGACTCCTATGCGAATGTCGCCTGAAGCTGAGGAGAAGTTGGCCTTTCCGCCACATTCACCAATAGTGGTGTCGCCGGATGCGCTGTTGATCTTGAGGTCATTTGTGACCGTTCCGACGCTCGCATCGCCGCTGGCCGTCTTGATTATGGCACTCTCGGCCCGCGCTATCTCGATCTCACCGGAAGCGGTTTTAACCTCGACTCTCCCCAGCGGTCCGTTGCACTCGATCCTTGCTGAGGCTGTTCCGACGGTTACATCGGTCCCGTCGGGGACTTCGAGCACCACGTAGGCGGAGCCACGGGCCGACCATCTCGTGTTCTTGTCGGAGGAAACATAGATGAGGTTGCCCCGCTGCTCCACCATGAACCCCTGGTCATCGGTGTCGACGTCGACTCTGATGATCCCGTCATTTCCGGTCTTCACCTCCACACGACCGGTCCGAATGTGAATATCTATCTCCGCGTTGCGACCGACACTGAATTCCTGCTCGATCACAGTTCGATGGTGGCGCGGTGTCGGGTTGCACCGCTCTTCGTGATCTGAGTCTGAGACTTGAGGGTGTCGATGACGAAAGTGTTCACCGAGTCGCCCGACGTGGATGCTGCATCGGCAACCAGATCCTTGAGGTAACCGGGGAATCTGATGGTGATGCGGGCCTCGTCAAAATCACCATCCGGCGGTGGTGGCGAAGAGGGCACTCCTGCATCGTCATCTACGACGATCAACTCCGGGTCACCGTCTACGAGTCGGATGTCCACTTTTTGGGTTGCCAGCTGACTGGAGACCTCGGTGGCGGCCATTGCCACAACCATCACGATTTCGTTGTCAACCCCTCTTTATTTATATTCCGGGAATTCTCCGGCGAACCGACGTAGTTTCCATACAGCGATGAAAGAGATAGATCAGGGGCGAATCGAGAAAGCCGTCCGGGAGATCCTCGAGGCAATCGGAGAGGATCCGATGCGTGAAGGTCTCATCGGGACACCGGAGCGTGTAGCCCGTTTCTACGCCGAAGTGTTCTCGGGTCTCCACGAGGACCCAGGCGACGTCGTCGACGCCTTCTTCGGGGAAGAGCACTATCAGGAGATAGTCATGGTCAAGGAGATTCCCTTCTACTCCATGTGCGAGCACCACCTCGTCCCGTTCCATGGAGAGGCTCATGTTGCCTACCTGCCTCAAGGGCGTGTGACCGGGTTGTCGAAGCTCGCACGACTCGTTGACGGGTTCGCCCGTCGTCCCCAGATGCAGGAGAGATTGACGGCCAAAGTGGCGGACTGTCTTCAAGAGCGACTAGACCCACTCGGTGTGCTTGTCGTTGTCGAAGCTGAGCATCTTTGCATGTCGATGCGGGGGGTCAAGAAACCCGGTACAACCACCATCACATCTGCTGTGAGGGGACTGATGGAGACAAATCCGGCGACCCGAGCCGAGGCGATGTCGCTTCTGTTCGGCACGGGGTGAACCTCGATTGCCAGCCCCCGAGCATCGGTGGCGACTGAGAACGACAGAGCTGGATCTGTCCGGGGGTGCCTTGATGGGAGTTCTCAATGTCACACCGGATTCGTTCTCCGATGGGGGCCTGCACCTAGATCCCGTTGCCGCCGTCTCGCATGGACTCGCCATGGCGAAACAAGGAGCAGAAATAATCGATGTCGGTGGTGAGTCGACTCGGGCAGGCTCGGAGCCTGTCCTCGATCGGGTGGAGATGGAGCGTGTGCTTCCGGTCGTTGAAGGGCTGTGCCGAGAAGGAGTCACGGTGAGCATCGATACCTCAAAGCCGGTAGTGGCTGAGGCTGCCTTTTCCCAAGGTGCCGAAATCCTGAACGACGTGAGGGCATGTCGGGAGCCGGGGATGGCTGAATTGGTCGCCGAGGCGGGGTGCGGAGTCGTGTTGATGCACATGCGGGGGACACCCAGAGACATGCATCTCGATCCAAGGTATGACGATGTGGTCGCAGAGGTCGAGAAGTTTCTCGTCGAGAGGATTGAGCGGGTGACCGCGGCGGGTGTCGACCCTTCATCAATTGTCATCGACCCTGGGATCGGTTTCGGGAAGACGCTCGATCACAACCTCTCGCTGATCAGATGTCTGAAGTCGTTGACACGTCATGCGCCAGTGGTTTTGGGAGCCTCACGCAAACGTTTCCTCGGGACGCTCACCGGTGCAAGCTCCCCGGTGGATCGAGACCTGGCGACCGCTGTCACGACGGCGGTCGGTTTCTTGAACGGTGCCAGGGTTTTTCGTGTCCACGATGTTGCCAGTTCCAGGCAGGCGCTGGCGCTGGCCGCGGCTATCGTGGCGTCTCAGTAATGGGACGTATGGTCGCTGGCCTAAAGCCCCGGGGTTTTACCTGGGTTATCAATGATCGTCTCGCGGTATCAGATCGTGTTGGTGGATCCGGATTCCAACATCGACGGGTGCGGCGCGAGGAAGAGATCACTTGGCTGGTGGAAGAGGCCGGTGTCAACACCATCGTCTCGATGCTCTCCGGCAACCATAATTTGGCCGCCTATCGTCAGGCGGGGATCGCTACCTACTCCGTTCCCGTCAACACCCCCATCGAGGCCGACGATGTTGCAAGATTCTTCGCCACTCTCGACAAAGCCCTCGATCGTGGTCACGCCAAGGTGCTGGCGCACCGCGAGGTCATCGACGACACGATGGGTGGTTTGCTCGGTGGCTATCTCGTCACCTCGGAGCTTGTGAGTGATCCGATTCTGGCCCTTGCCGTAATCCAGCAGATTCTGGGTCGCGCGCTGGGTCCTGAGGGCCGATCCCTCATCCCCGCCGTCGCTTCGTGACCGATCGAATCGACCTCAGAGGAGTTGAGGTTTACGCCAAGCACGGGGTCCTCGAGTCTGAGCAAGAGCGTGCGCAGGTCTTCCGTATCGACGTGACCATCTTTCTTGACCTTTCCCGACCAGGGGAGAGCGACGCATTGACAGACACAGTTGACTACGGAGTGATGGCGAACGAGGTGAGAGAGGTTGTTGGGGGGGAGTCTCACGCCTTGATCGAAAAGGTGGCATCTCGGGTTGCCGAGACAATCCTGGCCCACCCTGAGGTGAAGCGAACACGGGTCACGATTCACAAGCCAGAAGCGCCGATCGACGCGGCTGTCGACGATGTGTCGGTGACCATCGACAGAAGCCGGTGATCCGGTACGCCCTTGGACTCGGCTCCAATGTTGGTGATCGCCTGGCGCATCTGCGTTTTGCAGTCGAGTGTCTCGGCGAGGTCGGAGGGGTTAGCGCCGTTTCCAGCCTGTATGAGTCGGCTCCGGTCGGTGGGCCGGTGCAAGGTCCATTCCTGAACGCGGTTGTCGTTGTCGAATCTGATCTGGAACCCCTCGTCTTCCTGGATCGTCTTCAAGAAATCGAGACCGAAGCCGGTCGGGTGAAAGGGACCCGCTGGGGCCCCAGAACGTTGGATCTCGACATTGTCTCCTCGGACGGGGATCCGGTCTCCGAGGAAACTCTCGAGATCCCACATCCAAGGGCTGCCGAGCGTGAGTTTGTGCTTCGTCCCCTTGTCGAGGTGTGGCCGGAGGCCCGTGTGGCACCCGATAAGCGCGCCTCCGATGCCCTCGGGGAGATAGGCAACCAGGGGGTCGATCGCTTGGTCCGGGTTTGGGGTGGGGATGACCAGCCCTGGCTGGGTCGGCTGTTCGTCGGACTTCAATTCGCTTGGTTTCTCGGGATTGCTCTCGCCATGGCCTCCGAAGGGACACTGCCGGAGGCCTCCGTCGATGTCACCCGCATCGTCGGAGGGATGGTGGCGGTCATCGGCGCCGCTCTTGCTCTCATTTCCTCGCGCCGTCTCGGTCCTGCTCTCACCGCTCTCCCGGAACCTCGCTCGGATGCGGTATTGATCGAGACCGGCCCCTATGCCCTGGCGAGGCACCCAATCTATGGCGGTGTGACGTTGCTCATCCTCGGCGCAGCCATGATCGCGGACAGTCTCACCGGTGTGTTTCTCAGTCTTGGTTTGCTGCCGTTCTTCTATCTGAAGTCCGAGTACGAGGAGCGCACACTTCGCATTCGTTATCCGGAATATCGCGGTTACAGGGAGAGGGTCACCCGTCGTCTGATTCCGTTTCTGATCTGACCTTTGCCGCTGTTCGGGAGCCGATGCACCTATTCAGGAGCCACGGACCTATTCAGGAGATGAGGGACCGTGCTAAATTCGAAGGATGGTGCATGGCCGCGGCCCACCGTTGGTCCTTCTGACATAGTGAAAGCATTTGTTCACGACAGGAGGAACCGATAAATGGCAAAACGGTCGCGAGAGCATCGCCAGGAAATCCCAGGGTACGACAAGAGTCGTCCTTCGCGCGACGAGCGCAGACAGCAGCACCGAACGACGCGCCACACCACCAATCAGATGCTGCACATGCACGACGATCTCGATGACGTCGTTCTCCCCGAGGCGAAACGCACCGGCAAGCCGGAAACCAGCGGCGTTGAACACCATGATCCGGAGAAACGTCGATTCAAACTATGGAAGACGAAGTTCTGGAAACGGCGGGAGGGCTACCGTTCCCAGAAGGCTGAACTAGATTCGCAGTGGCCTGTGATAACTCCGTCCCAACTCCCGGAGGAGTAGAGCAACGGTGCCATCATTCATCGCACACGATGAGTGAACAACATGGGACCACCGAATATCAACTGATCGAGGCCCGACGCATTAAACACGAGGCCGTGCTCTCCAGTGGCGGTTATCCGCACCGCTTCGACCGAACCGATCTCGCAGCCGACCTTCACTCCCGATTCAGCGACCTAGAACCGGCAGCCGTGACTGATGAGCGGGTATCGGTGGCCGGGCGGTTGATGCTCCATCGATCGTTCGGGAAACTTCAGTTCGGCACTCTCCAGGATATGAGTGGGACCATCCAACTGTTCGTCGACCAAAAGACGGCTGGCCAAGATCTTGCAGAGAAATTCGCCACGTTTGACCTCGGCGACTGGATCGGGGCGAGCGGTTTGGTGATGACCACCAAGCGAGGAGAGTTGAGTATCAAAGTCGATGAGCTCGACTTGCTCCAAAAGTCACTGCGGCCCCTCCCCGACAAGTGGCATGGCCTCCACGACGTGGAGCAGCGGAGTCGTCGCCGTTATGTGGACCTGATGGTCAATCAAGAGGCGCGCGCGGTGGCGATGGCCCGGGTGAGGATCGTGTCGGAGCTACGTGATCAGTTCTCCGGGCGCGGGTTCATCGAGGTGGAAACGCCGATCCTCCTTCACCAGGCGACCGGAGCCATGGCTCGCCCGTTTGTCACCGAGCACAATGCCCTTGAAGTCGAGATGTATCTGAGGATCGCTACGGAGTTGTATCTGAAAAGGCTCGTCATCGGTGGTATGGAGAGGGTTTTCGAGATCGGTCGCATCTTCCGAAACGAGGGCATTGACTCCATGCACAATCCCGAGTTCACGATGCTCGAGGCCTATCAGGCTTTTGCAGACTTCCGGGACATCATGGAACTCATCGAAGAGGTGTTCGTGGCTGTTGCCCTAGCGGCAGGCGGGGGCGCCGACATCGTGTACCAGGGACGAGAGCTGAGCCTTGGTGGCCCGTATCGTCGGGCGACGCTAATGGAGTTGGTATCGGAGAGAGTGGGCACCGACGTGAGTCTCGACACTCCGGTCGAGTCTCTGCGAGAGCACGCACGTGACTCAGGTGTGGAGTATGAGGACGATTGGAGCGCTGCCAGGCTTCTCTCGGAGATCTACGAAGAGGTGGTCGAAGCCTCGATCTGGGAGCCGACGTTCGTGACCCATCAGCCGATCGAGGTGTCACCCCTTTCCCGGAGAAACGCCGATGACCCAAGACTGGCAGACCGGTTCGAGCTTGTCATAGCTGGGTCGGAGTATGCCAATGCGTTTAGTGAACTGAACGACCCGGACGATCAGCGAGCGAGGTTTGAGACCCAGGCAGCGGCGCGAGAGGCAGGTGACGAGGAGGCTCACCCTGTCGACGAGGATTATCTGCTGGCTCTGGAGTACGGGCTCCCGCCCACGGGTGGGTTGGGTATCGGTGTCGACCGACTGGTGATGCTGCTCACCGACCAGGCCCATATTCGAGAGGTGATCCTGTTCCCCACGCTCCGTCCCGAACGCGGAGCAGACGAATAAGGCACCACCGACCTACCTGCGATTCCGGTTAGGAGCGAGCTGCCTCGACTCGATCCACCAAGAAACGACCGAGCTTCTCCAAAATCAGTTTGGGCTCACCTCGAGGCAGTTGGGTAAGGGCATCCCCGGCCACGATCAGTCGCTCAGTGGCGAACTTCAGCGCCTGGTCCACAAACCCGCCGGCCCGTACCAAGGCAATTACTTCGTTGACGGTCTCGTCGGCGTAGGGCATGGCGTGGTCGAGCAACTCTCGCACCCTCGCTCCATCGGAGCCGTCGGCGGCGAGAAGCACCGGAGCGGTGAACGTGCCCTCGCGAATATCTGATCCGGCCGGTTTGCCGATGGTCTGCTCATCGGCCACCAAGTCGAGAGCGTCATCGGCAATTTGAAAGACCATTCCGACTTCCCATGCCCACGTCGACAGTGCGTCAACGGCCGTGTTATCGGCGTCAGACGCCATGGCTCCAAGACGGGCAGAGGTTCTGATCAGCGAGGCCGTCTTGCCCCCGATCACCTGGTTGTATTCGTCAATCGAATGAGAGAAATCGCCCTCCAACTGAAGCTCTCGCGTCTGCCCCTCGACCAACTCTGCGTAGGTAGTCGCAAGCAGTCGGACCGACTCCTGGCTCAGGTGGGTCGCGGCTACCTCGGATGCTCGGGCCATCAGGAAGTCACCCGCCAGGATCGCCACGGTGTTATCCCAGTTGGCGTTGGCAGAATCTGCCCCCCGTCTGGTGTCGGCCTTGTCGATCACGTCGTCGTGATAGAGGGAGCCAAGGTGTATCAGCTCGACAGCGACTCCGGCTTCAACCGGACGGTGGTCTTTCGCAGGCCCAAATTCGGCCGCGAGAAGAGCGAGGAGTGGTCTGAAGCGCTTGCCGCCTGCAAGCAGAAGATGCTGGGCAATCTTCGTCAGATAGGGGTCGTCCGCCGTCGCCGTTTCGAGCAAGCGCTCCTCGACGCGGCCCAACTGCTCCCAGATTCGGGGAATACGAACAAGACTTTGGAGGTCTTCCATTGTTGACGATGGTATTACGAAAAGACGGGATGGGACTCGACGGGAAGTCTGACGACGACCCGGTGGTAGAATCGCTTATGCGAGGCGCAGGAGAAAAGAGTGTTTGAACGGTTCACAGACCGGGCTCGCCGGGTTGTTGTTTTGGCCCAGGAAGAAGCGCGGCTTCTCAACCACAATTACATCGGCACCGAGCATATTCTGCTCGGCCTGCTCAACGAGGGTGAGGGAATAGCAGCCCAGGCTCTGGAGAGCCTCGATATCGATCTCGCGTCTGTGCGCGAGGAGGTCGTGAAGATCATCGGCCAGGGACAGCAGTCGCCCTCCGGCCATATTCCGTTCACGCCTCGCGCCAAGAAGGTCCTCGAGCTCTCTCTTCGCGAGGCCCTCCAACTCGGCCATAATTACATCGGAACGGAACACATCCTCCTCGGCCTGATTCGCGAAGGAGAAGGGGTGGCAGCTCAGGTGCTGCAGCAGCTCGGCGCCGAGCTGCAGAAGGTTCGTCAGACCGTCATTCGACTGCTCTCCGGACCTGGGGGTAGCGAGGAGCAATCGCCTAAGGGGGCCGGCACGGGAGGACGCGAGAGTTCGTCCTCGGGCTCGACCATCCTCGACCAGTTCGGTCGCAACCTCACGTCGGCGGCGTCCGAGGGGAAACTCGACCCGGTGATAGGCCGCACACGTGAGATAGAGCGAGTCATGCAGATTCTTTCACGTCGGACCAAGAACAACCCGGTCCTGATTGGAGAGCCCGGTGTGGGGAAGACGGCCATCGTCGAAGGCCTCGCGCAGCGGATTATCGTCAAAGACGTTCCCGAGAACCTCGAGGGAAAGAATCTATACACTCTCGATCTCGGTTCCCTTGTGGCCGGCTCCCGCTATCGAGGTGACTTCGAGGAGAGGCTCAAGAAGGTCCTGAAAGAGATCAAGAGCCGGGGCGA
>SMVA01020321.1_pt1 | contig 46766 bp, 35 predicted proteins | sample 2456451 | NCBI WGS metagenome assembly SMVA01 (sample SAMN11095933, study PRJNA526329) | marine sediment metagenome | biome: Marine sediment; feature: Surficial sediment; material: Deep marine sediment; isolation source: Hadal surficial sediment | place: Pacific Ocean | collected 2014-05 | depth...
ATGGATATTCTGATCAACAACGCCGGCATCCTGCGCGATCGAACCATCTTCAAGATGGAAGAATCAGATTGGGACGCGGTCATGGCAGTCCACCTGAAGGGTCACTACTGTTGCTCGCGGCCGTTCGCCGCCTACATTCGCGACAACAACCGCACCAACTGCCGAATCGTGAACTTCTCCAGCGTATCGGGGTTGTTCGGCAACTTCGGCCAGGCGAACTATGGCGCGGCGAAGGCGGGCATCGCCGGGTTCAGCCGGGTGCTGGCATTGGAGCTCGCCAAGTACGGGTGCACCGTCAACACGATTTCACCCGGAGCGCTGACCCGGATGACCATCCCGCTGCGCGAAGCGCGCGGCGAAGAGGTCGCCGCGCACGAACTGGATGCGAGTGGTCCTCAGCACGTCGCGCCAATCGTCGCATGGTTGTGCACCGATGAGGCCGCCAGTGTGTCCAGCCAGATTCTGCACACCGCGAGCGGCTCGATCGGGATCATGCAGCAGCCGGCAATCATTCGTTCGTTCAAGAAGAGTACTGGCACGTGGTCGCTGGAGGAGTTGGACCGTTACGTGCCGGAGCTGTTGAAGGCCAAACAATCACATGACGCGGCCGTCAAGGAAGCCGGCGCTTCGCAAACGATCGACTGACCATCACGGCACGGTCACGGGCCGGCATGCAACCGGTCACGGGTCAGCGCTCACTTCGACCGCGGCCGCGATCGGTTCGATGCAACGGGGACCTTCGTTGCGGGAGTTGCTGACGTAAGTACTCACCGGAATCGCCAACAGTGCAGTCGGCAGTGTCGTGGTCAGCAATTCGCGCAGTTGCTCCGGTTCGCTGGCCTCATCGAGCCAGCACTCGAGATCTGCGCGCCGCAGTATTACCGGTTGGCGATTGTGGATGAACGCCAGCCTGTCGTGAACGGCCGTGGTGATGATAGTGAAGCTTTCCACGACCTCGTCGGCACCCCGCCATCGATCCCAGAGCCCGGCCAGCAGCAGCCCCTCGTTGCCGGCCGGGCGGATGTAGTACGGCAACCTACGCTCGCCGTCCTTGAGCCACTCGTAGAACCCACTGATCGGCACTACGCACCGTCGCCGCAGGAACGGTTCCCGGTACGCGCGGCTGCTTTCCAGGGTCTCGGACTTGGCATTGAACATGCTGTAGCGCGTCGATAGTTCCTTCGACCAGTACGGCGTGAGCCACCAGCGCTTGTCGCGCGCCACCAGGCCGCCTTCGCGACTGCGACGGATGACCGACACCTGTTCGGTCGGCGCAACGTTGTACCGATCCTCACCGGAAAACTTCTGGTCAAGCAACTCCAGGTAGAGTTCCGCCAGAGGATCGGCGCTGACGTTGATGCGACCGCACATAGATTTCGCTCGGCTATCTCGGCGAGCAGCGAGCTTATGCCCTCTCGACACCTTCCCAATAGGGTGCTCGCAACTTGCGTTTGTTGATCTTGCCCATGGTGTTCCGGCCAATACTGTCCACGTATTCGACCGAGCGGGGGCATTTGTAGTGGCTGAGCCGGTCGCGCACCCAATTCAGCATCTCAGCGGAATCCGGCAGCGCATCGGGGTGCTCCAGGATGATCAGCGCCTTCAACTCTTCGCCCATTTCCGGATGCGGGACACCAATGCAGGCCACGTCCGCCACCGCGTCGTGTTCGATCAATACCTGCTCCGCCTCGGCCGGATAGATGTTCACGCCACCGGACAGGATCATGTCGCTGAACCGGTCCGTGATGAACACGTAACCCTGTTCGTTCATGTAGCCGATTTCACCGAGTGTAAAGACCCCTGGCGCGATGTGCACAGCCGCCGATTTCTCCGGGTCGTTGTGGTAGACAACCCCACGGCCCGTAGCGTCTTTGAAGTACAGACGCCCCTCTGTCCCGGCCGGTACTTCGTTGCCCTCGTCGTCCAGGACCAGTGCGGTGAAAGGCGGAATCGCCTTGCCCACGGAACCCGGATGCTGCAGCCATTCCTCCGAGGTGATCAGACACGTCGTGCCGACTTCACTGGCACCGTATGCGTCGAAAAACACCCCGCCCCACCATTCGATCATTGCCCGTTTGACGTCCACCGGGCACTTGGCTCCGGTGTGGCCGACGTTCACCAACGACGACACATCGTACTTCGCCCTGATCTCATCAGGTAGGGCCAGCAGTCGCACGAAGTGAGTGGGCACCATCACAGTGGTTTCGATTCGATGTTCGGCGATCGACTTGAGCGTGTTTTCCGCATCGAAGCGACCGAGGATCACACAGGGCACGCCGGCCGCGAGTGATCGCGCACCACTCAACGGGCCGGTGTGGTACATCGGCCCCACCACCAGGTGCGCTCCGAGGGAAGCCCTCGGCATTTTATTCATGTTCTCGAGGTGCTCGGCAATCGTATCACCGCCCGCGAACATGGTCGGGGGGAGTTCCGTGCCCTTGGGACGACCCGTGGTACCGGAGGTGTACAACAGGTTTGGCCGCGGAGGGTGGTCCGTCGGCGGCTCAGCGGCATCGCTCGCCGCCAGGTAGTCGTCCCAGGCAATCAGTCCTTCACTGGGCTCGCAGCGCCACGCCACGACCTGCTCGATGCCGGCAATGCGCGCCGCGGCCACGCCTCGATCCAACGTCTCGGGACTCAGGAACAGCACCCGCGTGTCGGAATCCGTGAGAATGTACGCAGCCTCCTCCGCGGTCAGGTGAAAATTGACGGGCACCACCGAGGCGCCCGCGATCAACCCACCCATGTTGGCGAATGCCGTCTCCACGCCGTTCTCGGCAAACACTGCGATGCGTCGCTGATCGCCCAGATCAGTTGCCAGCAAGGCGTTGCAGACGCGATTGAGCACATCGTCAAGCTCACCCCAGCTGAGCGCCACCCGCTCGTCGCGAATCGCGATCTCGTCCGCACGCGTCGCGGCGTATTGCCTGGCGAACGTCATGCCGCGCCCCCGTGCTTACCCACCGTCCAGTCGATATGTTCGAGGGAACCTTCCGCGTACGCTACCGCCGGCGCTTCCAATTCCGTAGCCATCGTATCGTTCCAACGGTTCAGAAATCCGAACATCGAGATGATCGCGACGATCTGCACGATCTGTCGCTCGCTGAAGTGTTCACGCAGGCGCTCGAAATGCGCGGCCTCGGATTCGTTCGGCACGCGCGCCGCGGCGAACGCCAGCGCCACTGCCGCGCGCTCACCCGCGGAGTACGCCGGATCGGTTTCGTAGTCGAGAATACGCGCGATCTTCTGCGCATCCCCGCCGAAGCGTTCGAGGTTGTGCGAGGTGTGTGCCTGGCAGTATCGGCAACCCGCCGCGAGGCTGGCCGCGAACGAGATCAACTGCACCAGTTCCGGCGCAAGATTCTCCCCGGCGTCATCCTGCTCGGGAACCAGGGGCGCGAGCGCTTCGATCATCGGTTTCAGATCGCCGCCAAAGGCGACGTTGACCATCAGGTTGAAGGCGATCGTCAGTTGCGGCATGTGTGCCATGGTCAGCATCGAGTTGGGCACGAACCCCATGGCGGCCCTGGGTCCTTCAAATAGCGGTGCCAGCTCTGGCATTTCTTCGAGTGATCGCGGCGGAACGTGCGCCATGGGTTCTCTCCTTTTCCAGTACGTGTTGCTCGTGCGCCTAACACCAAGTTAAGCGGCCACCGAAAGTGGTCCGAGTGACTGAAAGGACGACTTAAACTTCATGTTAGGAAGCATCTCCCCATTCCTCCTTTAGCAATCCATAACAATACTCGTCAACCAGTTCACCATCTATCGTCAGACGATGTTTCCTCAACGTACCCTCACGGGTCATACCCAGTTTCTCCAACACTTGCCAGGAACGAGTGTTTCTCGAATCACAGTGGGCTACAGCTTTCAGCGCCTGCGGTCGAACGGTTCCTGACGATGCTCGCCCCTGAGCGTCACGTATCGGCATCGACGCACAACCAGGCGCTCTCGGCCCTGCTGTTTCTCTACGGCACTTTCAATGGAATCGCCATGGATGGACGGTATCCAGCGCGCGAAGCGCCCGGTCCGGGTGCCGACCGTGCTCAGCACGCCGTGCTGAGCGATCGCCGCAGAGCGTCCCGTCCGTGCTGATCGGCGAATCACCGATGGTTGCCGGGTGCTTCGGCAAGATGATCTTCCCGTGCCCACGCAGCCACATTTACTCGCCTTCCGTCGGCGGCTATTCTCGCCGCCCCATCTGCAACAGTTTAGAGATCCGCGTGAGCAAACCGCCCTCGAAGCCGCCGGTCGCTGCACGCAAGCCGCACCGCTTCACCCACCATGGAATCACGCTGCAGGACCCCTATCACTGGCTGAAGGATCCCGGTTATCCCAAGGTGGAGGATGCCGAGATACTGGCCCACCTGAATGCGGAGAACGATTACTTCCAAGCGAGCATGGAACCGCTCAACGGTCTGACCAAGGAACTGTTCGAAGAAATCAAAGGGCGTCAGCAGCTGGACGAATCATCGGTTCCCTACCGCGAAGGAAGCCACGAGTATCAATGGAAATTCGCGGCGGGTGCCCAATACCCATGCTGGTGGCGCTGGTCCCTGGGGGACGCCGGGCATGCGGTAAAGATCATCGATGAACCGGCCCTGGCCGGAAATTCCGAGTATTTTCGCCTCGGGGGCTTTTCAGTCAGTCCAGGCGGCCGGTACCTCGCCTATTCGGTGGATACGAACGGCGCTGAACGCTATGTGCTGCGTATCAAGGATCTCGATGATGACCGCGTTCTGGAGGAGGTCATCGAAGACACGCTCGGCGCGCCCGTCTGGGCCAACGAGGAGACCTTCTTCTACCCCATACTGAACGAGAACTGGCGCCCTCATCAGGTCAAGCGACACGATCTCGGGACGGACGCGACCGGCGATCCGGTGATCTACCAGGAGCCGGATGAGTTCTTCGTCGGCGTCGACAAGACGCAATCGTCTGCCTACATCGTCATCAGTGCCAGCGACCACATCACCAGCGAGGTGCGGGTGCTGAGCGTCGACAACCCGAAGGGTGAGCCACAGTTGATTGCGCCACGCCGTACCGGTCACGAGTACCACGTGGAGCACCACGACCGCGATTTTTTTATTCTCAGCAACGACACGCACAAGAATTTCCGGATCGCCGTTGCACCCTGCAGCGAGCCCGGCGAAACAAACTGGCAGACAATCGTCGAAGGCGACGACACCCACTACCTGCGCGGTATCACCTGCTTCAAGCAACTGATGGTGATCGAAGAACGCATCGCCGGGTTGGACCAGATCCGGCTGCGCGACTACAGCGACGCGACCCACTACGTCGAGTTTCCCGAACCGGTCTATCACGCAAGGCTCGGCACCAACGCGGAATATGCGATCGATGCGCTGCGCATCGGCTATGAATCGATGATCAGCCCCCGCACCGTATTCGATTATCAGCTGGACACGGACGAACTCATCACTCGAAAGGTCCAGCACATTCCATCGGGCTATGACCGCTCCCGTTACGTCACGCAGCGGCTGACAGCGCCGGCGCGGGATGGCCAGGAGATTCCCGTTTCGATCGTTCACCCGATCAATTTCAAAAAGGATGAAGATGCACCGCTGTATCTCTATGGCTACGGCGCCTACGGTAGCGCGGTGCCACCCGGATTCTCCACGACGCGATTATCGTTGCTGGAACGTGGCTTCGCCTTTGCAATCGCCCACGTTCGCGGCGGTGACGAACTCGGTTATGCCTGGTATGAAGACGGCAAGCTGGCGCACCGCGAGAACACGTTCAACGATTTCGTCGACGTGGCGCGTTTTCTGATCGAATCGGGTTACACCAGTGCCGGCCGGATCGCCATTGGCGGCGGCAGCGCGGGCGGCGAGTTGATGGGCGCGGTGGTCAATCAAGCACCCGAACTGTGGGGGGCCGTTACGGCTCACGTGCCTTTCGTCGACGTTCTGAACACCATGCTGGATCCGGATCTGCCGCTGACCCCCAATGAATGGCCCGAGTGGGGTAATCCAATCGAAGACCCGCGCGCATTCGAGACGATCCTGGCGTACTCACCGTACGACCGGCTGGAACGCGGCGCATTTCCCCCGATGCTGGTGACCGCCGGACTGAACGATCCGCGCGTGACCTACTGGGAGCCCGCCAAATACGTCGCGAAGCTCCGGACGCTGAAGACGGACGACAATGTGCTGCTGTTGAAGACCAACATGGGCGCCGGGCATGGCGGTAAGTCGGGCCGATTCGATGCGCTCTACGAGGTCGCGGAGGAATACGCGTTCGTGCTGGACGCGCTGGGGCTGACCTGATTCGTACAGCTCGTCTGAAGGGTAAGCGTGCCGGGGGATCGCCGCACTACTGAACCAGACCGCGCGCCCAGCGCTCGGTTCCAGCCTTATGGGCCGCACGCATCCGTTTGCGGATGATGTTTTGCACGATGTTCACCGTGGTCCAGTCGTTCGTCACGGCTCGCGCGCAGCCGCCGCAATTCATCGGGGTGTCATCGAGAACCCGATCCAGGAGCTCACTGTAGCTCAGACGAAGAACCTGCTTGCAGTCGACGCACTCCAGCCCCACAACAGGGTCCAAACCCACATAGTCCATGGCGAGCCTCCTTTGTCCGTTTACGACTCTCTGGGTCACCGATACCATGCTCGAGAGCCTTCCTGGGGTATCCGGTGAAGACGGTGCGAAAGACATGCCAACTCGTCGCGGCGTTCGGTTGAGGGGGTTGGAACGTGAACCAGCGCACAGGTCGAGCGCGGTCAGGGAGAGGGTTACTGGGCGCGCAACTGCTCGCGAAACTGTGGAGCTGCAATCGCGATCAGCGCCTCGGCACGAGCCGCGACGTCCAGGGGTCCGAGCTCGGCCACGCCGAACTCCGTGACCACGATGTCGACATCGGTGCGCAACGCAGTTACCACTGGCACCCGCGCAACGATTCGTGAGAATTTGCCGCCACCTGCCGTCGCGGTCATGGCGACGATCGAGCGCCCTCCCGGGCTGGACCTCGCGGCACGCATGAAGTCCACGGAGCCTCCGGTCCCCGAAATCTGTCGACCGGCGGCGAACTCGGCGTTGACCTGACCGAGCAGGTCGATTTCCACCGCGGAGTTGATCGAGATGAACCGCTCGAGACGCCCGATCACGGCAACCTCATGGGTGTAGTTGGCTCCCTTGAACACCACGGAGGGCGTCTGAGCGAGCCAGTCGAACAGATCCGTCCCGCCAATTCCCATGCCCACGACGTGCACCTTCGTATCGATCGCCTTGTGCGCGCCGGTCATCACACCCTGATCGATCAGCTGGCGTCCGCCCTCGTCGATGAGCCCCGAATGCAGGCCCAGATCGTTCTTTTCGCCGAGCGCGCCCAGTATTGCCGCGGGTATCGCACCGATTCCCGTTTGAATGCAGGCACCGTCCGGTACCAAGGAAGCAACGATCCGCCCAATCTCGCGCGCCGCTGTATCCGGTTCGGGAGAAGGCAATCCGGTGAGAACCCGATTACTTTCAACCAAGTGATCGATCCGATTCGAATCGACACGGGGCGCCCCGGCCGGCGCCAGGAATGCCCGGTTCAGCTCCGCAATCACGCACCCGGCGCCATCGAGCGCCGCATCGATGAAATCGACATTCGGTCCGAAGCGCAACTCACCATCGCGATCGTAAGCAACCTGAGTGAACACCACATCAAAACGCTGCGCGCGCAGGTACTCGTACGCTGCGCGCATCTGCATGGGGACGAACTGTACCCGGCCGGCATCGAATCCAGCGCGCAGGTGCGGCGCCATGAAGAAACTGCGGGCGCGCGCGCCGTCGGCAAGCACCGAGAGATCGTATCGATTCAGCCCCGGCAACGGGAACTGGGTGAAGGTCACCCCTGCCGCACATTCGGGAGTTGCAGCAAGCCGTTCGAGAAGCGCAACCGGCTCGTTGGAGCCGCCCCCAACGAACACCTGCATGCCGGGGCTGAGCAGACCGGCCAGGTCCAAATCGTCGTTCAATCACAGTCCTCCTCTTGCCGGCATCGGACGCGCATCAGAAGCGCATCGGCGGCTTGGTTATAATCAGCTGCCCAGACGACGGTGGGCGACACGTGGCCGAGCGCGCGGCAATCTTAACGCAGACGACAACTCGTATCGGCGCGCGTCATGACTGAGGCGCTCGCCCCGTTCCATCCCCTGATCCGGCAATGGTTCACGGCGACCTACCCGGCCGCCACGGACGTGCAGCAGCGCAGCTGGCCGAGCATCGCGCGCGGCGAACACACGCTGCTGACGGCGCCCACCGGAAGTGGCAAGACGCTCACTGCGTTTCTCTGGTCGCTCAACCAGTTCCTCGTGGGTGAGTTCGAATGCGGCCGTACGCAGGTGCTCTACGTGTCTCCATTGAAGGCGCTAAACAACGACATCAAGGTCAACCTGTTGGAACCGCTCGGCGCGCTGCGCGCAGCGGCCGACAAGCGCGACACGTCCTTTCCGGATGTCCGGGTGCAGGTTCGGTCCGGAGATACGCCAGCGTCCGAACGTCAGCGCATGTTGCGTCGTCCACCCGAGATCCTCATCACTACGCCCGAGAGCCTTACCCTGCTGCTGACCACCGCCAAGGGCCGCCAGGCGCTGAGCACCGTCAGAACGGTCATCCTCGACGAAATCCACGCACTCATCGAGAGTCGTCGCGGGGTCATGCTGATGTCCTCGATCGAGCGACTCGCAATGATTGCCGGAGAGTTCCAGCGCATCGCCCTGTCCGCAACGATCAACCCCCTCGACACCGTAGCGGCATACATCGGGGGCTTCATGCCCGGGGCGCTGGCCAGGCCCGTCACCCGGATCGCTTCGACAACGTCCAAGGAGATCGACTTCCGCGTTCGCTTTCCGCCCGAAGCACGCAACGCGGCGGGCGACGGGAAACACATCTGGGACCCGCTGGTAGACTCATTCCGGGAGTCGATCTCGCGCAACCAGGCAACCTTGTTCTTCACCAACAGCCGGCGCCTGGCCGAGAAGATTTCGCTGAAGATCAACCAGGACGAAACGACGCCGATCGCCTACCCGCACCACGGCTCATTGGCGCGCGAAATTCGGGCAGAAGTCGAAGCACGCCTGAAGGCCGGAGAGCTGCGAGCGATCGTCGCCACCTCATCGCTCGAGATGGGCATCGATATCGGTCATCTCGACGAAGTCGTGCTGATCCAATCACCCGGTTCGATCTCCTCCGCCATGCAGCGCATCGGTCGCGCCGGGCACCGGGTCGGTGAAACCAGTCGCGGCACCTTGTATCCCATCCACGCCAAGGATTTCCTGGAAGCAGCTACCCTGGCCAAAGCGATCAGTGAACGCGCGATCGAGCCGCTGCGCCCGATCGAAAATCCGCTGGACGTGCTTGCTCAGATCATCATCTCAACCACCGCCAGCGAAAGCTGGCAGGTGGACGAGCTGTACCAGCTGGTGACGCTGAGCTATCCGTATCGATCACTTTCGCGAGACCAGTTCGATCTGGTCATCGAGATGCTGACGGGCCGCTACGCCGGCGCCCGGATCCGAGACCTCGAACCGCGCCTGCGCTTCGACCGAATTCGCGGAACGATTCAAGCGACCAAGGGCGCCGTGTTCGCGTTCTACAGCTCAGGCGGTACTATCCCGGACCGGGGCTATTTCAAGCTGCGTCACGCCGATACGGGCCAGGCGATTGGTGAGCTCGACGAAGAGTTCGTCTGGGAAGCGCACATCGGTCAGGTCCTGTCGTTCGGCAGCCAGCGCTGGCAGATCCACCGCATCACCCACAACGACGTCCTGGTCCGGGTCGCCAAGCCGGGCACCAGCGCACCACCGTTCTGGCGCGCAGAGGCCATCAGTCGCAGTTTCCACTTCTCGCAGCGCATCGGTGAGTTTCTCGAGAGCTGTGACGCCCTTCTGGCGGCCGGCCAAGCTGACGAGTTAGAGCAACGGCTGTACCGCGAATACGGCTTCGAAGCCGCTGCGGCGGCTGAACTCATCGAGTTCCTGACGAAACAGCGCGAGGTCACCGGTGCTTCGCTGCCGCATCGTCATCACGTGTTGCTCGAAGACGTGGCGACCGGACCCGGCGGCTACCGGGGGGCGGACGCAGAACGTCAACTGGTGTTGCACACGCATTGGGGCGCACGCCTGAACCGGCCATTGGCACTGGCTTTGCAGGCGCTCTGGCGGGAGCGCTACGACACCGTTCCAGAGATGCACACCGACAATGATGCCATCATCATTCAGAGTAAACACGAAGCCGATGTCGAAGCGCTCTTAGCGGACCTGACCGCGGACGCTCTCGATGCCTTGCTGCGCCGCGAGCTGGAAGGCTCCGGCTTCTTCGGCGCCCGGTTCCGGGAATGCGCGGGACGCGCGCTGTTGCTGACGGGACGCCGCTTCAATCAACGGATGCCCTTGTGGATGACCCGGCAGAACGCCAAGCGGCTGATGAGCGCCACCAAACAGTTCGACGACTTTCCGGTCATGCTGGAAACATGGAGAACCTGCCTGGCCGATGAATTCGAGCTGGATGCGCTGAAACTGGTCTTGGACGAGTTGGCGGCAGGGACCATCACCGTCACGCACGTATCGACCGACTCGCCCAGTCCGTTTGCGGCGGGCCTGGCGTGGTCGCAAATCAACCGCTATATGTACGCCGACGACACTCCGGAGCGCACCGACGCCAGCGCGCTCAGCGACGATCTGATCCGCAGCGCCGTCCATGACGAAACGCTGCGGCCCCGACTCGAACGAGCGGTGATCGAGTCCTTCGAACGCAAACGGCAACGCCTCGAATCCGGCTACGCACCGCGCTCGATCGACGAGCTCGCGGACTGGCTGAAGGAACGGGTGCTGATCATTGAACCCGAATGGTGCAACCTGCTGGGTGCACTCGATGATCCGGTGGACACCATCGTGGACCTTCAATGGTTGGTCCGGGAAGGCCAGCGCTGGGCCGTTCATACGGAGAACGCGGGCCACCTGCTGCGCGAGCTGTTGCTGCAACCCGAAGCAGCGAGCGCGTTTCCTCGGCTGCAAGATAGCCGCGACGCCGCCCAGCTGATTCGAGAAGTGCTGTCCTTCTACGGCCCCCTTCGAACGGACGAACTCCAGGCCCTGCTTCCCTGCAGCGCCAAGCAAATCAACGCGGCGCTGGTTGCCTTGCTGGATGAGGACAGTCTGGTCAGCGGTCCTCTCTTGAGCGATGACGAGAATCTCTACTACTGCGACACGGAAAATCTCGAAAGCCTGCTTCGCTTTCAGCGCGCCTCGCGTCGACCCTCCATCGAAGCGCTCCCGGTACGCGCGCTGCCCAGCTTCCTGGCGCGTTGGCAGGGCTTCGGCGAATCCGCAGGCGCCGGCGAGATCGAAGCAGCACTGGATCGTTTGCGAGGCTACGCGACCAGCATTGACGTATGGCTCGACGAACTGCTTACCGCCCGATTTCCCGGCATCAACCCTCGCACCCTGGACGACCGCGTTGCCAATGGCGAGCTGCGATGGGTTGGATGCGGTCGAGAGTTGGTGACCTTTGCCGCGGCAACCGAGACCGACCTTATCCGCGATGTGCCCGAACGGAGCCTGAGTTCGGCATTTCGCGATCCGGCCGCACGCTACGACTTCTTTCAGCTGGCGGAGCAACTGGCCGAGCAATCGGCCGAGGCGCTCAACCGATACAGTCTGGCGCACGCGAACGACGCACTCTGGGCGTCCGTCTGGGCAGGCGAACTCAGCGCGGACACCCTCGCGCCGTTGCAGCGGGCGCGGATGAGTCGCTATCAGCTTCCCGCCGCCACCACCCCTTCGAACCGTCGAGTTCGCCGACGCCCCGAGGGACCCGGCGGCTGGCCCGGCACCTGGTATCTGCTGCCTTACGAAACGCAACCACCCAGCGCGCTCGAGGAGCTGGAAACGGCCAAGGAGCGCATTCGGATACTGCTCGACCGGTATGGCGTGCTGACCCGCGAACTGGCCAATCGTGAAGGTGGCGTGTTTGCCTGGAAGCGGCTGTTCCGGGCCCTGCGGATCATGGAGCTCGGCGGCGAAGTGACCACCGGCATGTTCTTCGAGGGGCTCTCAGGACCACAGTTCGCGACCCCGGCGGCGGTGCGGATGCTGCGCTCGCCGGTCCCGCCCGCCGGATTCTGGTTGAGCGCCATGGATCCGGCCGCCCCAACCGGGCTGGGCATCGACTGGGATGAGCCCTTGTCGTTGCCGCAACGGCGCAGCAGCAATCATCTGGCGTTCAATCTCGGGCGACTGGTCATGGTCTCCGAACGCTCGGGGGCGAGCCTACGCGTCGCGTCGGACCTGACCGCCGGCGACATTGATGTCATCACCGGTTGGCTGGCGCAGCAGGTCAGGCAGCTTGGCCGCATCCGGATCGAACGCATCAACGAGGCGGGATCGGCAACCTCCGAGATCCTGGAGCAACTCCGCAAAGCACTACCGGCTGACGTTCAGGTGGAGCACGACCATCGCGGCGGCGTGCAGCTTACCCGCACTGCTTCCGCCTACCTGCTGACGACGCATTGATCGCGATGTCTTGTATTCTGATCACCCACCCCGACTGTCTGGATCATCAGCCGGCGGCCGGTCACCCGGAGCGTCCGGAGCGCCTGAGCTACCTGCTGGACCACCTGCGCGAAAGTGGGATGCTCGCCGATCTCGACACCCGAACTGCGCACCCGGCGAATCGAAGGGAACTCGAGCGCGTACATTCTACGGCCTTGGTCGACGCGCTGTTCGATGCCAGCCCTCGCACTGGCCTGATCGCCCTGGATCCCGATACCCAGATGAGCCCCGGCAGCCTCGACGCTGCATTGCTGGCGGCTGGAGCTGTCAATGACGCCGTCGAGCTGGTACTTGCGCGATCCAACGGGCGCGCCTTCTGCGCCGTCCGTCCCCCCGGACACCATGCAGAACGAGCAACGGCCATGGGGTTCTGCCTGTTCAACAGCATTGCGGTGGGCGCGGCCAGCGCATTGCGGCACGTCGGGGTAGAGCGCGTCGCCATACTCGATTTTGACGTTCATCACGGCAACGGCAGCGTCGACATCTTCAAGGACACACCCGAAGTGCTGGTTTGCTCGAGCTTTCAGCACCCGTTCTATCCGGGCCGACTCCACGACGTAAGCCGCCCCAACATCGTCAACACTCCATTGCCCGCAGGGACGGGCGGTCACGCGTTTCGACGGGCGATCGAACGCGACTGGTTACCCGCCCTGGAGCGACACCAACCTGATCTCATCCTGGTCTCAGCCGGATTCGACGGCCACCGCGACGATCCGATCGGCGGCTTCGAACTGGACGACGATGACTTCGCCTGGGTCAGCGAACTGATCGTGGCAGAAGCAAGCTCGCACTGTGACGGTCGCATCGTCTCCGTCCTCGAGGGCGGTTACGATCTCAGCGCGCTGGCGCGCGCCACCGCCAGGCATCTCGACGTGCTGAATCGCTAGGCAACGACGCCCCAGCATCGCAACCGACGGGACTAGACGAACGGCTACCCAACGGGAGCCGAACGGGTGCCGGGCGCTACGAACCTTCGAACCTGGCGTCGCGCTTCTCGAGGAACGCCGCCACGCCTTCTCGAAAGTCCGCGCTACGCCCGGCTTCGGTCTGCAACCGCGCTTCCAGATCCAACTGCTGCTCGTACGCGTTGTGCCAGGTGTTCCAGTAGGCCTGCCGAATCAGCGCCAACGATTTCGGTCCGTTCGCCAACTTCGTCGCGATCTCCATCGCGCCGCTCAGCAACGCCTCGTTGTCGTCGAACAGCCGATTCACCAGTCCCCACGAATGCGCGGTCTCCGCCGGCAGTCGCTCGGCGAGCAGCGACAGTTCCATGGCCCGGCCCCAGCCAACCATACGCGGCAACAGGAACGTGGCACCGCCATCCGGGATCAAACCAATGCGCGCAAATGCCTGCAGAAAGAACGCGTTTTTCGACGCGCAGACAATGTCGCCCATCATCGCGAAACTCATACCCACGCCGGCGGCGGCGCCGTTGACCGCCGTCACGACCGGCATCGGAAGGTCGCGGAGCGCTAACAACAGCGGGTGATACCCGGATCGTAACCCGTCGCCGGCGCCACCCGCCCCAGAGGACGGTTCGTCGTCGGCTAGATTCGCACCCGAACAGAAGCCACGGCCTTCCCCGGTCAGCAACAGGCAACGCGCCCCATTGGCGGGATCTGCGACATCCCGAATCGCACTGGACAGGCCTCGCAGCATGCCCGCACCCACCGCATTCATGACTTCCGGGTGATTGAATTTCAGTACTGCGACCTGGCCTTCGAAGTCCAGGGACACGCGCTCGTAACTCATTGCCGATTCCTCTCATGCAGATGTCGGAGTTGGGTAGGACGACGTCTATCGGATAACCTGCCCTGCTTCGAACCCGGTGACGCGCCCAGGTGGGGACGATAACCCATGGATAAATCGCGAGACAATGATTCGGGCGCATCAGACCGGGCCGAATGATGCACGTCGAACGGCGAATGGCGATCGAGGGGGGCGCCGCGATCCTGGCGGCGGTGTTGCGTCGGACCCGCCTTCGAAAGGGAACGGGAGCGGCGCCCGCCCGGCGGCGAGTTCTGATGGCAGTGACGATGGCGTGCAGCGCCGCCGCGCTGTCTCCAGCGGCCTCGGCGACCTCCGGGACCTCCGGGACCTCCGGGACCTCCGGGACGATCGAGCTGATGCAGTTGCTGGGTACGATCCAGGCGGACGAAGGCATACCCGCATTCGGGCTGGTACTGATGGACGAGGGGCAACCGACGCTGGTCACGGCCCAGGGACGCACGGGTAATCCAAGCCGACCGGTAGCAGATTCCGACACACCGTTCAGAGTGGGTTCCATTTCCAAGACATTCACCGCGCTGACGGCCATGGCGCTGGTCGAGTCGGGCGACCTCGAACTGAACGCACCCGTAAGCCCGACCGTGGCACGCGAATTCATCAACCCCTGGCAGGACACTCACCCAGTCCAGCTGGTTCACCTGCTGGGCCTGACCGCAGGCCTGGCCGACCTCAGTCGGGCGGAGTTCGACAACAACGATCCGACCCCGCTGACGCTCGCCGCCGCGCTGGCGCTGGCACCCGAGCAGCGGCGCATACTCTGGCCGCCTGGAAGCCGCCACTCATACACCAACGTTGCGCCCGGGTTGACGGCGTTGCTCATTGAAGAGCGTACCGGCGAGCGCTTCGAGGCCGTCGCGCGCCGACGGGTCCTGGAACCCCTGGATATGCCGAACGCGACGTTCCTCAGGAACGCCTACCTGATCGAGAATCTACCGCGTGGCTACCGCGCCGGTGGCACCGACGAGATTCCCTACTGGCACATGACCTACCGCGCGTTCGGAGGACTGAGCGCCACTCCCCGGGAGCTGAGCAAATTTCTGACGGCACTGCTGAACGATGGCAAGCTGGATGGCCGCCAGGCGATCGGCGTTCGCACGATCCGCCAGATGCTGCGCCCCACCACCAGCCTTGCCAGCAACGCAGGTCTGCCGATTGGCTACGGTCTCGGCATCTACGGAACGGTGCGCGACGGTTTCGTGTTTTTTGGCCACGGCGGTGATGGCGACGGATTTCTCGCCAGGTACGGCCTGTTGCCGAACTCCGGGCGTGGCTATTTCTTGGTCATCAACAGCGACGACCCGCCGGCGCTGGGCAGGATGCGCAGGGCGATCGAACGCCATCTGACGCGCGATCTCGGCCGTCCCGAGCGGCCGCTTAAGGTAGACCTGCCGGATTCCCGCCTGAAACAACTCAGCGGCACCTACTATCCCTCCAGCACCCGCTTTCAGGTGGATGCGTGGCGGACCGGCACACTACCCTGCGCGCACATCACTCCTGGCGAGGACGGGCTGCGGCTACGCCGGGCCGGCCGAACGATCACCCTGTTACCCGTCACCCAGACCCTGTTCCGGCGACCCGCGGACCCGTTGGCGACGGTGGTCTTCATCGCCAGCGCCGGAAAACTGCACCTGCAGGGCGAACTGGGCAACTACACCCGAGTTGAGCCCCCCGGATCTGGGGCTTCTATAGCGCCCTGCAATTCGCAATAATGGCACCCATGGACCAGACACTTGCAGTTGAACTGGGTCTTGCCCGCCGTGCTGACGCGCCAATGCTCGCGCGGGTTTCCCGAGACTACATCGAGCGGGGACTGCCGTGGCGCTGGAAGTCGGCCCGGCTACGCTCCCTGATTGCCGATCGCGACACGGTAGTGCTATGCGCGCGCAGCAAACCTTTGCGACTCGAGGACCTGGGCGCGACCGAGACACGAAGCCTGGGCAACCTGTTGGGGTTCGGCGCAATGACCTACGAGCGCGACAGCGCCCACCTGATGCTGCTGGCGACGCTGCCCCGGGCTCGCCGTCGTGGCATCGGCTCGCACCTGTTGCGCTGGCTGGAGAAGACCGCACGGACCGCGGGTATCGAGCGCATCACGCTCGAAGTACGTGCGCGCAATAGCGGCGCGCGCGCGTTCTATCGAGAACACGGGTATTACGAACGCGACTACATCCCCCGCTACTACGATGGCGAGGAATCGGCGTTTCGCATGACGCGATCCCTGTTCGACCGCAGCGCGCTCACCGATCGGGAGCGACCGTAGCTCCTTGGAGCGGGCCGCCGATTGCAGTCGGCACGCTCGCGTCCCCGGAACTTCTCGCCGCGGCGCACCCGCAGCGTCAGCACCTGGTACAACGCATTCTCGAGAGCGGCCTCGACCACGTGTTTACCGCGGATCACGTCAGCTTCCACAACGGCAACGGCATGGACGGCCTGATCAACGCGGCCACCCTCTGCGCCCTTCACCCGGACCTCAAGGTGGTCGTGGGGGTCTATCTGCTCGCCCTGCGCCATCCCATTGCCGTCGCCCGCCAACTGGCAACCTTGGCCAGCAACGCTCCGGGGCAACTCATTCTGGGGGTTGGCATCGGCGGCGAGGACCGCAACGAGGTCGCAATGTGCGGCGTCGACCCAGCCACCCGCGGCCGTCGAACCGACGAGTGCCTACAGATCGTGCAGGCATTGCTGGCGGGCGAAACCCTGGATTTCGATGGCCGCTTCTACCAGTTCGAGCGCGCCCGCATTCAGCCACAGCCTGACGTCCCGATTCCGTTTCTGATTGGCGGTCGCTCGGACCGGGCCTTGGCTAGAGCGGCCCGCTATGGCGACGGCTGGCTGGCCAGCTGGTGTTCCGCGCGTCGCTTCGCCGAGGCCGTCGCCGGGATCGACGAACACTGCAACCGGGCCGGACGCGCCGCCCCGAAACGGCACGGTCTGCAGATCTGGGTGGGCATCGACGAGGATCGTGCGCTGGCGCGCGAGCGGCTCGCCAAAGGCATGCAGGAGTTTTATCGCATTCCGTTCGAACGGTTCGAAAAGTACTCGCCGTACGGCACGCCGCAACAGATAGCCGAGTGGCTCGCCGACTTTCGCGACGTCGGCTGCCGATTGTTCAACCTCATGCCGATTGCCGCCAGCGAGGCGGCCGGGATCGATGGCATCGCCGAGGTCAAGCGCTTGCTCAATGCCTAGGGCACGTGCCGATCGGCGCCGAACGCTTGGCGGCGGGCCAGCCGGCGGGTAGGCTCCACAGGCATGGCCCACGACCACCATCACCAGCACGACGAGCGGCGCCTGAGGCTTGCGTTCACGCTGATCGCGGTATTTACCGTGGTGGAAGCCACCGGGGGGTGGCTGGCAAACTCGCTGGCGCTGCTTGCGGACGCCGGGCACATGTTTCTGGATGCCTCCGCGCTGGGCCTGTCGTGGTACGCCATTCGCCTGAGCCGGCGTGATCACGATCATTCGCTGTCCTACGGGTATCACCGATTCCAGGTTCTGGCGGCGTTCGTCAACGCCTTGACTCTGTTGGTGCTGTGCGCGTGGATCAGCTTCGAGGCGGTAGCCCGACTACGCCAACCTGAACCGATTCTTCCCGAGCCCGCGCTGATCGTTGCGGTGATCGGGCTCAGCGTTAACCTCATCGCGTTCCGGATGCTGCATCAGGGCCGCGACCGCAGCCTCAACATGCGCGGCGCCTACCTGCACGTGCTCGGCGATATTCTCGGCTCGATCGCCGCAATCGCCGCGATGGCGATCGTGCTGCTCACCGGATGGCTGCCCGCGGATCCGCTATTGTCCATGGTCGTCGTGCTGATTCTGCTGCGCGGCGCCTGGCGGCTGCTACGCGATTCCGGTCATATTCTGCTGGAGGGTGTGCCCGGCCACCTGGATCTGAACGAGATCAAGCGCGCGCTGACGGTCGGCGTTGCAGAAGTTCTGGAGGTTCACCACGTCCACGCCTGGGCCCTGACGAACGAGCGTCCCATGGTCACTCTGCACGCGGCCATCAGCGAAGGCAGTGACACCCAGCGGGTGGTCGCTGCGGTCAAAGCGGTGCTGCTGCAGGAGTTCGGTGTCGATCACTCCACGGTCCAAGTGGAGCTGGGCCCCTGCCCTGATGACTGACCGCTGCACCCCCAAAATCGTGCGCTTCGATGGCATTCGGTACCTGCTGTAACACGTTGTTACAAAAAATCCCGTTTACGTCTTTGCCACACCCGCGTAAACACTTAGAATGCCGCCGGTTTTTGGTCTGGTTGCACTGCAGCAATCGGAACGATCAAATGGCGTGGCGCGGTGTCTCTCTCTCCCCTTCCTCCCATCACCGCGAATGACAGCACCTCGTGTGCTGTCGCCACGCCACCTTCTTGAGTCGCGGCTTGTCTCGAGTCGCCCTACGCGGCTCCGGGCCGTTGGTCCGGCACACCCTCCGACTGCCCATTCTGTACTGGACACAACCGGCCACTATTGTACAATCCGCCTCCCCTTGTACAGATCGTGCGTCCAGTGGAAGACCAGGGCCTGTATCGCATCGGTACGGTAGCAAAGCTGACCGGCATCAGCGCAGAGTGCCTGCGCGCATGGGAGCGTCGTTACGGGCTGACGCCGTCCCGGCGAGACGGTAAAACCCGCTACTACGATCAGCTTCAGCTTGCCCGACTCACCAAAATCAAGACGTTGATCGAACTCGGCCACCCGATCAGCAGCCTGGCAAAGCTTTCCGGCGATCAGCTCGATGCGCGACTTCAGCATGCCCGACCCGCCCCGATCCTGGTTTCGCGGCTGCCGCAGGTCGGCTTGATCGGGACGAACCTGCTGATGCTCGAACAGGAAAGCACTGAATCGGACCAGGCAGAAGTTGCGCAACGCTGGGTAACGGTGGCGGACTTCACGGCCAGCCGCACCGCGGAACGCGCAGGCCTAGACGTGTTGGCGGTGATGCTGCCTGCCTTGAATCCCGAGGAGCTGGACCAACTGCAACGGCATGCTCCCGACTGTCGCGTGCTTGCGGTGCACCGTTTTGCCAGCGAAACTGCGATCGCGGCCGCGCGCGCGAGCGGAGTGCAGACCGTCGTCTGGCCGGTGTCGTGGGAATCGCTGATGCACGCGTGCGCGACGCCGGGAGGCGCGCCCTTGCACGCTGGCAAGACCGCACCACGGCGCTACTCGGACCACGAACTGCTGGCGATCGTCCAGCAGGCCGAACCCGGCGACCGCGATACGCCGCGCTACCTGGTAGGCATGATCAACGATCTGAACGCATTTACCGAATTCTCGACCCAGCAATTGATCGAGAATCCCGCAGACACCGAGGTGTACGACCGGATCCGGGAAGACACTTCCTACGCCCGGGCGCAACTCGAGCGGGCACTGTCCGTGGTCGCGGAGGTCAACCAGTTGGCAGTAAACGCCAACCCGTCGGCGTAAACGCCAACCCGTCGGCTTGGCACCAGTCAGCTGGCGCAGACGCCAGCCTGCCGATCCCTCTGGCCCGATAGAAGACTACTTGGACAAATATTGTACAAATAGTCGATTAAGGTGTTGACATACCTCTTGTACAGTACATAATGGTCCCAAGTTAAGTTTCGGCGTGTACAGTAACTTCATGATGCAGTCCTCCCTTTCAAGTGTCCTTCCCCCAGAAGAGAAGTTACTTTCGCCGGCTCCCGCCGGCGGCACGCCGTTTTTCTCCTTGCCGAGGAGGTTTGTCGGCTAACCCCGACTGTGCGGGATGGGGTCTTCCTGGTAGCTCCCGCCGTCTCTGCCCAGAAAAAGCGTCGAGGCGCCGCGCCGGATAACGGTTGCGGCGTTTTCGATTGCCATCGAACGTTTCACATTCGACCCCCCAGGACGCATGTCAGAATGGGGTCATGCGGACCCGAGTCGACTTATTCGCATACGTGTTGCTGGCGTTTGCCGCTGCCGGGTGCGGTGGGAGTGGCGGTGGCGGTGGCGGTGGCGGAGGATCCGTTCCGGCCCCAACAACGTCCCTGGCCCCGCCAAACAAGCCGCCCGATGTTGCATTAACCGCGACCCCGGTCTCCGGTGGGGCACCGCTGCTGGTCACCTTCGACGCAGGCGCCTCCGACGACCCGGACGGCACGATCGTAAGCTATCGCTGGGACTTCGACGACGCCAGCCCCATCGGTGTCGGTTCGGGCGTGAGCCACCGCTTCGACGATCCCGGCAGCTTTCTGGTAGATCTAACGATTCGCGACGACGACGGCGCGACGGCTTCGCGCAGCGTGACGATCAACGTGACGCCCACCCCGGGTCTCTTCTCCCTGAGCGGCCGGGTGCGCATTCTAGCCAGTTCTGCGATCGACTCCGACGTCAACGACGTGAACACTGTTCTCGTCAGCAACGACGATTTCAACAGCGCACAGCCACTGCCCAATCCGGTGTCCGCCGGCGGTTACATCAACCAGCCCGGCACCGGGCCCAGCGGTCTGCTGCACGACACCGGCGACCCCGGCGATTTCTATCGCATCAGCCTGACCGGGAACGAAACGATACTGCTCACCGCCGGCGATCCGAACAACGGAGATCTGACCCTGCAGTTGTGGCGCGTCACGCCTCTGCAACTGGTCGATTCGGTCATCATCACCGGCAATGCCGGCAGTCTGGAAGTACCCGACGCCGGGGACTTCTTCATTGCGATCGACGCGCTCGATGGATTCACCACCTACGTCCTGAACGTGGGTCAGGATATCGGCGCCGCAACGCTCGGCACACGGCCCCCTCGACTCAGCGACGACTTCGTGGCCGGCCAGCTGGTCATGCTGGGCAACCCTTTCGAGCCGTCCGATCTCGCCGGGGAAGACCTGCGCGTGCTCCGGCACAGTTCCCGCGCGACGCTCTTCGAACACGCCCCGCGATCCGGACGTACGTCTTCCATGCGCGGTGCCGCACTCGGCGGCCAGGTGAGCCCGGCACAAGCGAGTAAGTGGGAAACCCTGCTATCGATCCGCCGGCTACGCCAACGCTCGGGTATCACGGGAGTCGAACCCAACTACATCCGCCGCATCCATCGCGTCCCCGACGACCCATTCTTCGTCTATCAGTGGCATTTCAACGACATCTCGCTACCCCTGGCCTGGGACCTGCCGCAGGGGTCCAGCGACGTCGTGGTCGCTATCATCGATACCGGTGTTCTACTGGGCCACCCGGACCTGCGAAACGCCCCTGGCAAGCCGGTAAAACTGCTGCCCGGATACGATTTCATCAGCAGTGCCGAACGCGCCAACGACGGCGATGGACCCGACCCCGATCCCAATGATCCAGGCGATTTCGCCTTCGGCAGCTCCAGCAGTTTCCACGGCACCCACGTCGCCGGGACGGTCGCCGCGCGTAGTGACAACGGCCTCGGGGTTGCCGGTGTGTCCTGGAACGCGAGGATCATGCCCCTGCGCGCCCTCGGCATCGACGGAGGCACCAGTTTCGACGTCACCCAGGCGATTCTCTATGCAGCAGGTCTCGACAATGCGACCGGCCAACTTCCCGCGCAGCGCGCCGACATCATCAACATGAGCCTCGGCAGCTTGTTCTCCTCGGCACTTGAACAGCAGGCCATCACAGATGCCCGCGCCCAGGGCGTGATCGTGATCGCCTCGGCCGGCAACGACGCCTCTGCGACGCCGTCCTTCCCCGCGGCTTACAACGGCGTGGTCGCGGTTTCCGGCACCACCCTCAGTCGAACCCTGGCCCCTTACTCGAATCACGGCAGTTGGGTCGACATCGCCGCCCCTGGCGGCAGCAACGCCACCGACCTCAACGGTGACGGGCTCGGTGACGGCGTCGTCAGCACGCTCGGCGACGACTCCGGGCCGGGGCCGGTCACCTTCGGCTATGCGGGACTGAGCGGAACCTCGATGGCGGCGCCACATGTCGCCGGCGTCGCGGCCCTGATGAAGGCGGTCCACCCCGGCTTGACGCCGGACGAGTTCGATACCGTCTTGAGCCAGGGTGCGCTTAGCGATGACCTGGGTCCACCCGGCCGCGACGATCAGTTCGGACACGGGCTGATCAATGCACACCAGGCTCTGGTAACGGCTCTCGACTTGGCCAACAACAGTGGAAATCCCGTCCCGGCAGTACTCACCGGCAGCCCGCTGTCGCTCAATTTTGGCGCCTTTGACTCGGAACTGGGCGTCACGATCGGGAACGCCGGCGCGGGGCTGGCAGCCGTGTCTCAAATCAACTCCGATGCTCCCTGGCTCAGCCCAGTACCGGAGAACGTCGATGCAGACGGCTTGGGTACCTACCTGCTGCGGGTCGATCGCTCAGGCCTGATGGATGGCACCCACTTCGCCACCGTGCAATTCATCGCGGACGCCAGCACGTTCTCTGTCTCGGTGGTCATGCAGAAGACCAGCCTGGACCTGGCCGCCGACGCGGGACTGCACTACATCGTGCTGATCGACGCCCTGACCGATCAAACGGTTCGCACATTCGTGGCGGCAGCAGTGAACGGTGCGTACGAATTCAACATAACCGACGTTGCGGCGGGTCCCTATCAGCTGTTCGCCGGCACCGATTCGGACAACGACAACTTCCTGTGCGACGGCGGTGAAGCCTGCGGGGCGTACCGGACGCTCGATTCACCCGACATCATTCTGATCAATTCAGATCGCTCCGATCTGGAATTCGTAAGCGGCTTCCGGATCAATCTATTCAGCACCTCGGCAGCTGTCGAACCGGCTTCGTCGGCCCCGGATTCCCGGCGGCCCATCCGCATTCAGCGGCACAGGCGCACGCCATGAAATGGCGCGCCGGCCTCATCGCGATCGTGTGGTCAGTTCTGGGGGGTTGCGGGAACGATGCACCAGACGTGATCACGCTGATGGCGCACGGCGACTGCAAACGACTGATTGCGGGCGTCAGTGAAGTCCGATTCGAAGATCTCGCCGGCATCCGCGGCAGCCAACTGCTCATGCTCGAAGATGGCGCACCTGCGGCGGCGCCGTCCTCAGAACCGGATTTCCGCCTGATCGCCGTTTCCGCAGGCGCACGGCCCACGCCGGGCTATGCGCTCGAACTCGACGGGGCCCGCTTCGACCAAGGAGTGCTGGTACTGACGATCGCTCTGAACGAACCCCCGGCGGATGCCCGGCTGGCCCAGGTCGTCTCTCATCCCTGCCTGATCGTTGCGACCTCTCATCAACGGGTTCCAATCGAGGTACGCAACTCCGAAGGCGTACTCGGGTCCCTGCCCCCGGTCAGCGCACCGTCAGGCCAATAGCTGCAACGCCGCTTCCGCGCGCCGTTGCACGCTCTCCTTGTAAGTCGTCAGATCCATGTCCGGATTACTACCCATGGCCCCCACCAGATAGCGCTTGTAGACGCCCTGGCCGATCGCGGCGAGCCGCCAGTGGGAAAATCCACGGTAGTAATCGATGCCGGACAAATCCCGTCCGGTTGCGCGTTCATAGCGATCGCGCAACTGCGCACGGGTCGGAAAGCCAGGCCGCGTCGTTGGCGAGAGTGCGGCCTGCTCCGCCGGCACCTCATCCGGTTCGATCCAGGAGTTCAGCAGGTACCCGATATCGGCAAGCGGATCACCAAGGGTACACAATTCCCAGTCGAGCACGGCCTTGATGCTCCCTGACTCAACCAGCATGTTGCCCAACCGATAGTCCCCATGCACGATTCCGGAACCGATCTGGTCCGGCATCCGTTCCTCCAATAACCGGCGCGCTTCTTCCATTGCCGGCATCTCCTCCGTTTTCGAAGCCTCCCATTGTTTCGTCCAGCGTTTCAGCTGGCGCGTGAGGTAGGCTTCCTTCCGGCCAAGATCGCCAAGCCCAACCTGGTCCGGATCGAGCAGATGCAGCGTCGCCAGCACGTCGACCACCCGCCTTCCCAGATCACCTCGATCCGCATCGCTGAGGCGCTCCGCGACGGACGCATCATGCAGCACCAAACCGTCGACGAACTTCATCACGTAGAACGGCGCACCGTTGACGTCCAGGTCCGAACACAACCCGAAGGTCGGCGGGACGGGAACCTCGGTATCGGCGAGCGCCGCGATGATTTTGTGCTCCCGACCCATGTCATGCGCGCTCTCCAGCACGTGGCCCAGGGGCGGCCGACGCAGCACATAGGCGGCGCCCGTCGAGTCTTCACATCTGAACGTCAGATTGGAGTGGCCTCCGGCAATCAGCGAATAGGTCAACGGTGGTTGCAGATCCGGCAGCAGCTCCTGCAACCAGCGGGTCACTCGCTCTTCATGGACGCCTTCGACCATGAATCAATCCTCCCGGGAAATCGCACGGAGTATACTACGGGGCTTGAAGCCGACTTCCCTACGCCCAGCGATCGAACGCGAAAATTAACGTCCATACCGCCGCCACGAGTCCGGTTCTGCCATGAGACTGTTGTTTGCCATGCTCGGCACGGAAACCAACACATTTTCGCACGGCAAACCTTGCGGCGAACCTTGCGGCAATCCTTGCGGTGGTGCCAGCGGCCAGGATTCATGAATCGGTGCTGCATGTTGTTCTATCTGGGCGTCGTGCTGTCGGGTTGTGCCGGCATGCCCGAGGTCGGCACCTTGAGCGAACCCGGTGATTCTCAGGCCGGGGTCCTGGTCCTCGGCAATGGTCGTTCAGTTTCAATTCGCCCCGAGCTGCTGACATACACCGGCAAAGGTCGCTTCGACTGGCCCAACGGTCGACGCTACGACGGTGAATTCGTCGCCGGACAACCCGATGGCGTTGGCAGCGAAGTGCTACCGGACGGTACGCGCTACGAAGGCCACTGGTACCGCGGGCAGCGCCATGGCGTCGGCACGCTGTACTTCCCGGACGGCGGTCGCTACGAAGGTGACTTCAGTCGCGGTGAGCGCGCCGGCCTGGGCGCCTATGTGGGCGCCGCAGATAGCTACGAAGGCGAATGGGTCGCCGACGCGCCTCACGGGAGCGGCACCTTCAAATACCCCGACGGGGGTCATTATCAGGGTGAGTGGGTTGCCGGCCAGCGTTCCGGGTGGGGAACCTACGAACTTGCCGGGTCAGGCTACGAAGGAGACTGGTACAACGACGTCCCACACGGGTTCGGCACCGCATCCGAAGCGTCGGGCTTCGAATACGACGGGAGCTGGCAGGCCGGGGAGCGACACGGCTACGGCACGACCGCGACCCGCGCCGGGACCGCCTATGCGGGCACCTGGGTTGGCGGTGTCAGGCAGGGCTTTGGCCGGGAAATTAAACCCAACGGCGCCGACTACCTTGGCGAATGGCGGAACGACGCTCGCTGGGGTCAGGGACGATCGCGCGAGCCCAACGGCAGCTTCCATGAGGGCTACTGGGAGAACAATGCGCCGCTCGGGCCCGGCACCCGGAAGACACCCCAGAATATACAGATCACCGGTACCTGGAACGGTGATTTCGTTTCTTCGGGTATCGTCACGCTGCCGAACGGCCAGGACTACGCCGGCAATCTCTACGACCGTGGCAATCAGGCAGTCAACCAACGATTTCTCGACTGGTTGAGCGAGGTCGCGGCAGCGGGGGACCCCTACGCCCAACTATTGATGGCGCAGGCCTACCAACGATTCCGCCGACCCGCGCCCAATGATGCCAAGGCCAGTCAGTGGTACGCCCGCGCCGCAGCCGGCGGCCTGGCGGAAGCTCAGTATCGCGTGGCATTGCTGTATCTGACGTTGCACGCCGATGACCGTACCGCCCGCGCCTTGGAGTGGCTGCTGCGCGCCGCGGACCAGCAACACTCCGACGCAAACGCCCTGCTTGGTTCGTACTATCAGTCGGGCACCTACGTCTCCAAGAATCACGAGCGCGCCGCGGCCTACTACGAAGTTGCAATGGACGCCGGCAACGAAATGGCGCGCAACAATCTCGCCTGGCTGCTGGCAACCAGTGCCCACGAATCGTTGCGGGACGGCGTCCGCGCGGTCGAGTTGTCCGAACCGATCGCGGTGCTCTATGCCGACTGGGGCTATCTGGACACCCTGGCCGCTGCCTGGGCGGAACGGGGCGACTTCGCCGCCGCAATACGCACCCAGCAGCGCGCACTCGATCTCGCCACTGGCGATGCCGACCCAATCACATTGCAACAGATGCAACAGCGCCTGGCGTTGTTTCAGCTAGACCAACCCTATCGGGAGTGACCAGCACATGAACAGCTCATCCGAGGTTCCCTGGCCATTCATCCCCACGGTACGCAACCTGATGATCGTCCGTGCCGAGGGTGCCTACCTCGAGAGCGCGGACGGCCGTCGGATTCTCGATGCCGCGGGCGGGGCGATCGTGGTCAACGTGGGTCACGGCCGAGCTTGTATCGCGGAGGCAGTCGCGGAGGCAACCGCGACGGCGACGTATGTCGTGCCGCCTTGGCTGACACCGTCGCGTGCCGCGTTGGTGGAACGTCTGCGCGCCGACTGGCTGCCGGCGTCGCTCGGCCGGATCCATCTTGCCTGCGGCGGCTCCGAGGGGGTTGAGAGCGCGATGAAGATTGCGTTGCAATATCAAGCGGCGCGCGGCGAATTGCGGCGAACGGCGATCATCGGGCGCGATGTTTCCTATCACGGAACCACCCTCGCAACCACCGCGGTCGGAGGGCATGAAGCGCGCAAAAAGGGCCTGGCACATGCGCTGATGGACTACCCCCGCGTGGCCACGCCCTATCCGTTGCGCTGCCCGCTCGGGCCGCACCATGCCGACGCTGGAGCTTTCTACGTCAGCGCGCTGGAAACGCTGCTGGAGAAACTGGGCCCGGAAAATGTGGCGGCATTTCTCGCGGAACCGATCACCGGCTCGAGCGGCGGCGCGATCGTCCCACCGGACGACTATTGGTCCGGTGTGCGGGCCCTCTGCGACGAGCACGGCATTCTGCTGATCATGGATGAGGTGATGACCGGCTTCGGTCGCACCGGTAAGTGCTTCGGCTATCAGCACTGGGACATCGAGCCCGACCTGCTGGTCGCCGGCAAAGGCCTGGCGGGCGGCTATGCGCCGATCGTCGGGATTTTCGCTCGCAACGACATCGCCGAGACGATTGCCGCCGCCGACATGAACGTAATGTTCCACACCTTCGGCGCCCATCCGGCGGCGTGTGCGGCAGCCACAGAAGTACTCCGCATCCTCAGCGATGAACACCTGGTCGCACGGGCCGAGCAGATGGGTGACCTGCTCCGGGCCAGACTCGAGGAGCGCTTCGCCCAGCACCCCAACGTCGCCGAAATTCGCGGCCGGGGTCTGCTGCAAGCGCTGGAGATCGTAGCCGATCGGGACACACTGGAACCTTTCCCGGCCACCGCGGAGATTACCAACAGGGTAGTCGGCGCCGCGCTCCGCAAGGGCGTGTTCTTCTACGGCGGGGGCACGGGAGTGATCCGCGATATCATCTGCCTCGGTCCGCCGTTCATCATCGACGAGACCGACATCGATCGCATGGTCAGCGTGCTCGGTGAGGCGCTGGACGAGGTCCTCGATTGAGCTTGGCTCGGCGTCGGCGGGTTCACACTCGCGCTGGGCCCGGAGCTCAGCGCCGCCGATAGATATTCACTACGTTGATCCGTTCACCTCGGGCAGGATCCAGGCGAATCTCTATGCGAAGGTGGCCGTCGGAACTGAGCTGATAGCGCTCGACCATCTCGTAGCTTACGCCCTCGGTCTCGATGACCAGGTCCGGGCCGTCCCACCCGGCCGACACATCAGCAAGCCGTAAATCCCGTTCCCCCCAACTGACATCCCGATAGGTACCGTCCTGATACGCAATGCCCATCGAGGTGGAATCCTGCTCGATGATCATCGCGCGGGCATCGATCATTGGCAGGGCGGCAGGATCGAAGCCCATGTCGGGCCCATATCCACGTCGTCGGGCACGATCCGATCGCTCGACTTGGGCATCCGAGTCCGAGTCCGAGTCCGAGTCCGAGTCCGAGTCCGAGTCCGAGATGATCCAGTCACCACTGAGATCGAATGCCTCCGGGACTTCGGTGGACAGATTCGAGCAACCTGCCGCAACCAGCAATAGGCAACCCAACGCAATCCCGGATCGGCTCACGGGGAACCACCGAGCAACCCACGCACCTCACCCAGCCGTTCGATGGTTGCCAGCGCCTGTTGCTGATCCGTGCTGATGTTCCGGACGATGACATCCGAGTAACCCATGCTGCCGAGCTGACCGATACGCTCAGCAACCTGTTCGACAGATCCGATCAGCAGCGCCGCCGGCTCAATACCGCGATGGCCCCGCTCGAGATAGGGCTCCATCGCCCGATGCGCGGCCTCAGCCGACTCACCCACGTATACGTCTCGACGTATGGCAACTGCCCCGGGTTTAGTTCCTGCCGCTGCACACGCCTCGAGGTAATGCTGCACCCGCCGCTGCGCGGTGTCGAAGTCCATTCCCGGGTCGCCCAACCAGCCGTCACCAAGACGCGCCGCCCGGTCGATCGCGACGTCGGCGGAAGCCGCAATCCAGACCTCCACGGGTTCCGGCGGCAACGGGGAAATGCGCGCGTCACGAAGCTTCCAGCGGCCATCGAGGTCGACCGTTTCTCCGCGCCAGAGCGCGCGCAGGGTAAACAATGATTGTTCGAACATCGACGGTCGGCGTCCGGTCGGGACGCCCATGCCAAGAAACTGTTCGTCGTCGCCACCGACGCCGCATTGCATGATGAACCGACCTTCCGCGATGCACGACAGGGTCGCAACCTGCTCAGCCAACACGACCGGATTCCAGAGCGGCAACAAATACAGCGCGCCGGCCGGCATGGCTCCCCACTCGGCCAGCATCCGACCAAGCATCGGCGAATTCTGGTAGTAGGGCTGTGCGGTGACATGATGGTCGCCGACGAACAGCGAATCGAGACCCGACTGCTGCGCCATTCGGGCCCGCTCCACCATGTAACGCGAACCCAGCCGAACATCCTCCAGGCGATGTGCGCTGGTGACGGAGATACCAATGTTCATCCGGCAATTCTACCAGCACCCGGCGGCGCCGAGCCCAGCCAATGCGATCGGACTAGGACAGACCTTGCGGAACTCGCAAAATTCTCGACGCAAGGCTAACCATCGCGAACGAATACGTTATGCTGTCATGGTGGGGAAGACAATAAAAACCAAGGTCGTCGCAGACGCTTGGCTTGTTGGTTACATTCGCGGCACCCTGTTCGACGCCCTGACACCCGCCCAGCGAATGCAGTTTCGCATGGTCAGTGAAAAAGGTCCCGAAGCAGTCGGGCGTTGGGCATCGGAATCGCTGGCAAAGTATCCGGTGTTGTGGCACCGCCTGAAAAACGCCGAACGTCAGCGTCGGTTTCGTGAGAATGCGCGCTCACCAAACTGGAAGAAAGACTGGACGCGCGCAAGCAAAATCCTGGGCCGCCGTTACGTCCGGGAGCTGCGCAAATGCGCGGAACAGCTTGGCGCATCGAATCCCGGTGCGGCCCTGGATGCTGCGCTGAACGCCCTGAACAGAGAACTCGGCGCGAGCGCACAACCGCCGCTGGCGGCGGTATCTCATCCGCCTGCGAGTGGCTCCGTGAGCGAAAAAGAAAGGTTCGGCTGAACCGTTTTCCTTAGCAGCCATCCCATCGGGAGAAAACGCCGTGAAGATGTGGGCATCGTCCGCCGCCCGCTGTCGCGCTCATCGCAATTCTCCGGCTCAACTGCCTGCTATCGTAGGAACCCGCAGCACACCCCGCGTCCGCTGCCGAACCTGTCAAATACGCACCGAGAATTGCGGTGGAATTCAGCATACGAATTGGCGACATCACGACCGAGGACTGCGATGCAATCGTGAACGCGGCCAACGAGACCCTGCTGGGCGGTGGCGGCGTAGATGGCGCGATTCACCGGGCCGCCGGGCCGGCGCTACTGGAGGCGTGCCGGAGCATCGGTGGGTGCCCCGTCGGTTCGGTTCGTCTGACGCCCGGATTCGAGCTGCCCGCGCCCTGGGTCATTCACGCGGTGGGCCCCATATGGCACGGTGGCGCGCAGGGCGAGCCGGAACACCTCAGATCGTGCTATCTGCGTAGCTTTAACCTCGCCGAGCGTTACAATTTCGACTCGATTGCGTTCCCGGCAATCAGTACCGGCATGTTCCGTTATCCCGTGTCCAACGCCACCCGAATCGCGTTGTCCATCGCGCGGGATTGCGACCAGCCCGGAAGCTGTATCGACACCGTGACGTTCGTCTGCTTTGACGCAGCAACCGCCGAGATCTACCGGGAAATCTACCGCGAGGTATTCGACGCTGATCCAGCACAGGCTTGATAACGAGCCTCGAGCGCCTGGTAGAGCCGGTCGACGAAATCCGCGCGGTGCTGGTTCAGATCCGCGATCAGTTCCATCAGGTGCTCGTTGTCCTCGCGCCCCTGCCAGACTTTCAGGTATTCGCCGCTCTGGTAACCATGGTTCTGGCGGAAATTGTTCAACACGTTCTTGCCCACGTAGCCCCGGAACAATTCCTCGAAGCTCATCGGCATCGCGACCAGCACCGCCACGAACCCTTCGAGGTCGAAACCCCGGCTGATGAGGCTGTTCGCCGCAAGACGCTCGACACACTCACGGAAGTCACCGGCCTCGCCGTCGAATCCCGCCACGATCGTGTCTATCACCTGGGGGTCGCAGTGCTCGCCCTCGATCTTTCCTGCGCGCAGCAACTCACTCAAGCCGAAGTGCCAGATGTCGACGATCTCGAGGCGCACCTGTTCGAGGTCCGGTTGCTGATGCTTCCACCACTTCCAGCCGAAGTGGTCCAGCAGTTCGGCACACTCCACCCATATTGCACGGAAGTACTCGTGTCCCTGGTCACGCCACTGCGGATGAACCCGCAGGTTGTGTTCGTTCTGCATGCGCGCCATGACCGCGACGCGCCGGCGGATGTCTTCGTCCATCAGGTACTCAATAACTCCACCCGGTTGGTCCGGGCGATCCACCATGGCGTCAGTTTCACCTGTTGACTCCCCTCAACTGTTGCAGAAGATCGCATTATGTTGCATCCCCAGGTCGGGACACCATCGGATCGTTGTACTCCGCTGCGAATCATCCTATGGTCCCGCGACGAGGAAACAAATGCCCGCTGCCCCAGTCACCGCATTGCTGATGCATCCGGTGGTCAAGGAGGAACTGCTCCGCGACGACCACATGCGGCGCCTGGATCGCTGTTGCGAGCTCGTATCAACCACACCTTTTCGAAGTTTCGAAGAACTGGCCGATCATCTGCCTTACCTCCAAGTGCTGATCAGCAGCTGGGGCTGTCCACGGATCGAGCTCGAGGCGGCGAAAGCCATGCCCCGTCTGAAACTGGTCGCGCACCTCGCGGGCAGCGTGAAAGGATTCATCGACGACGCCGTGTGGCGTCGCGGCGTGTACGTCAGCAACGCGGTATCGGCCAACGCCGTTCCGGTAGCGGAGTACGTCCTGGCGGCAATTCTATTCACCAACAAGCACGTTCTGGACCTGGCCGCGTTCTATCGCCTTCACCACGAGAACCGTGCGCCCTGGACCAAGGAAGCACCGAACGTCGGCAACTACCGCAAGGTGATTGGCATCATTGGTGCCTCCCACGTGGGGCGCAAGCTGATCGAACTGCTCGGCCATTTCGATTTCAGGGTGCTGCTCTACGATCCCTACATCACGGCGCTGGAAGGTCGGGAGCTGGGCGCCCAGAAGGTCAGCCTGGCGGAACTGCTGTCCCATAGCGATGTTGTGAGCTTACACGCACCCCTGCTTCCCGATACGCGGGACATGCTCGGCGCGCGTGAGTTCGCGCTGATGAAGGATGGCGCCACCTTCATCAATACCGCCCGTGGCGCGATCGTCGACCAGGAGGCGTTGATCGCGGAACTCGAATCCGGCCGGCTTCACGCCGTGTTGGACACCACCGAACCCGAAGTGCTACCGGCCGACTCGCCCCTTTACCAACTGCCAAATGTCCTGTTGACGCCACACATCGCGGGTTCGCTAGGAACCGAGACCCAACGACTTGCAGACTGCCTGGTTGAGGAGATAGAACGGTTCGCCCAGGGTCACGCCCTGAAGAACCGGGTACGCTACGAGGAGCTGACGCGCCTCGCGTAAGCCTTGGCGCAAGCCTCGGCGCAAGACTCAGCCCCACCTCGCGTTCCTCCCGATGTACCTTCGGCTGGCGTCGGGCTGGTAGACTGACCGCCTGCAAAAATTCGACTGGGGCTTACGAGGATGGATCTTTCATACGGTGGCGAATATGAAGCGTTCCGGGGCGAAGTGCGGGACTTCATTGCGGACCATGCTAGTCAAGCGCCAAAGGGCAACGGCATGCGTTCGAAGCCGGTACTCGACTGGCAGGCGCTACTGATCGAGAAGGGCTATACGGCCCGTACCATACCCCGAGAGTACGGCGGCCACGGCGCCGAGCCGGACATTTTAAAGTCACGAATCATCGCCGAAGAATTTGCCAATGCCCAGGTGTCCAATGGTCTGGGGGGACAAGGCATTCAGATGCTGGTCCCAACCCTGCTGGAGATAGGCACCGAAGAGCAGAAAAAGCGCTTCATTGGTCCGACCCTACGCGGTGAGATTGTCTGGTGTCAGGGCTACTCCGAACCCAATGCCGGTAGTGATCTGGCGAGCCTCACGACCAGCGCGGTGCTCGATGGTGACGAATGGGTCGTCAACGGCCAGAAGATCTGGACCAGCACCGCAAAGCAGGCGGATTGGATCTTCTGCCTGGTGCGCACCGAACCCGAGGCGCCCAAGCACAAAGGCATCAGCTTTCTACTGTTTTCGATGGATACCCCGGGTATCGAGGTGCGACCGCTGAAGACCATGACGGGCGATTCCACCTTCAACGAAGTTTTCTTCACCGATGTCCGCGTGCCGAAACAGCAGATCGTCGGCAGTCGCGGCGAGGGCTGGTTCGTCGCCAACTCGATTCTACGCCATGAACGCGGCATGCTCGGAGATCCGAACGCCACGTTCTCCCGGCTGAATGCACTGATCGAACTGATGCAGCAGGAGACCGTCGATTCCCGCCGGGTGATCGATAACCCCGTGTTTCGCGATCGGCTGATGCAGATTCAAGGCGAAGTCATGGCCATGCGCTTCAACGACATGCGCATCCTGAGTGCCAAACTCAACAACAAAGACGCAAGCCTGGCCGGCATGATCGTCAAACTACAGGGCACCGAACTACGCCACCGGCTCGAGGGGCTGGCCATTGATGCATTGGGCGAACTGGGACTGCTCTATGAGGACAGTCCCCTTCTGCGCGGCCAGGGCGCGTGGCAATCCCAGTATATGTTCTACCTCGGCCTGATCATCGGGGGCGGAACGTCTCAGATTCAGAAAAACATCATCAGCGAGCGCGGCCTGGGGATGCCCCGGGAACCGAAGCCACAACAAGTTTAAGGCGATCACCATGGAATTCGGGTTGACCGAAGAACAGGTACTGTTGCAGGACAGCGTTGGCCGTTACCTCGCAGATCACGCGAGTCTGGATCGCGCCCGGCAGTTCGCAGATGGCGCGGAAGAGCGAGCCGCGGACGTGTGCACCGCACTGGCCGAACTGGGCGTGTCCGGGCTGATCATCGACGAAGCCTACGGCGGCGTCGGCTTGAAGATGCTCGATGCGGCCATCGTCGCAGAACAACTGGGCGGCAACGTCACGCCCATAGCGTTTGCCGCCAGCGCAGTGATGGTGCCTCTGGCATTGCAACGCGCGGGTTCGGAAGCCCAGAAGGCGCACTGGCTGCCGCTGCTTGCTGCCGGCGAGGCCAGTGCCGGGGCGGCCGTTTCGGAGGCGGTCGCGGCCCGCGAAGACGCCCGGATATCCGCATCCGGCGGAACGCTGACGGGCCGCGCGTTGTTCGTGCTGGACCATGCAGCCGATGTCTATCTGGTCGCCGATGACCGGAGGAAGATGCATCTGGTCGAGGCGAAGGCTCGCGGTCTGACATCGACACGCTTGACGAGCATCGACAAGACCCGCCATATCGGAGAGTTGCGCTTCGAAGGGGTCGCCGCCGATCCCCTGCCAGGCAGCGACGACCCGGCAGTACTGGCGGACGTTATCGACGCCGGGCGTATCGTGCTCGCCGCGGACACCCTGGGTGCAGCCCAGAACATGCTCGACCAGGCTGTCGCCTATGCCGGTGAGCGCCAGCAGTTCGGCCGGGTAATCGCTTCCTTTCAAGCCGTCAAACACATGTGCGCGGAGATGGCCGCCCGGCTCGAGCCGTGCCGTGCCATGATCTGGTACGCAGCACACGCTTTCGACGAGGTGCCCGAGGAATCGCGGCTCACGGCTTGCCACACCAAGGCGCACCTGGGCGAAGTGGGTAAATTCGTGGCTAAAACCGCCACCGAGGTGCACGGCGGCATGGGATTTACCGACCTTCTGGGGTTGCACTACTGGTTCAAGCGTATCGGTTTCAACCGGCAGATGCTGGGAGGGCCTGAGCTGGTTCGTGAAGAAGCCGCCCGACTACAGGAATTAGTCTGAGACGCGTCCGTGGCGCATTGAAAACGACCCGTCACGCCCCAATATCCGTACAGTACCAAGTCTCACCCATGAGATTGCGATGACCGACTTACCACCTGCGCTGCCCGTGCTGCCGCTGAAGAACACCGTGGTGTTCCCCCAACTGGTGATCAATCTGGCCGTCGGGCGATCCCGGTCGCTGTCCGCGGTCAAGGCCGCAGCAGACCATGGTCAGCAGATGATCACCATCGCCCAGCGTGACCCGGACAACGAAGCACCCACTCGCGAAGAGCTGTTCGACATCGGCACGATAGTGTCAGTCAAACGGGTGGAATCACGTGCAGGCGGCGCTCAGGTCATCGTCCAGGGATTGCAGCGCATCCGAATTCTAGAGGTCTTGCGCACCGACCCGCACCTGGAGATCAGCTATGAGCCGATCGACAATCTCCAGCTTTCCGACGAAGACCCGGACGACCCCCGGGTGGACGCGCTGCTTCGGGAAAATATCGAAACCGCGATGCGGATCGCGAACCTGTTCGACTCCGACAAAGGCCCGCAGGTGTTTCAGCAGCTGGTTGGCTCCATCGACGACCCGATCGTGCAGATGTACCGCATGGCCTCGCTGGCGAACCTCGAAGTCGCCCGTGAGCAGGATGTATTGAGCGCACCGACCAACCTGGCGCTGGTGGAGACCCTGCACGACATCCTCGGGCACGAACTGAGAGTCAATGAGTTGCGCCGCGAGATCGCCGAGCAGGCCAAGCAGGACATCGATCAGCAGCAACGCGAACACCTGCTGCGACACCAGAAGCGGGCGATCGAACAGGCGCTGGGCGAGGATGGCGGCAGCGAAGACATGGTCGAGCTCCGCGAACAGCTCGACGACGCCAAGCTACCCGAAGGGGTACGCAAGGAGGTCGATCGGGAACTCAAGCGTCTTGGACGAATGTCCGAGAATGCAGCCGACTATCAGGTGGCGCGCAGCTACCTCGAACTGATCGCCGAGCTGCCCTGGCAGGAACGCACCGAGGATACGCTCGACCTGGGGCACGCCAAGGGGGTCCTCGACGAGGATCACTACGGTCTCGAAGACATCAAGGACCGGATCCTGGAAAGCCTTGCGGTGATGCAACTGAATCCCAACGCACACGCTCCCATACTCTGTTTCGTGGGTCCCCCCGGCGTCGGCAAGACATCCCTCGGCCAATCGATTGCACGTGCCATGGGACGCAACTTCGAACGCCTGAGTCTCGGTGGATTGCACGACGAAGCAGAACTTCGTGGCCATCGAAGGACTTACATCGGCGCAATGCCCGGCCGGATTCTACAAGCCGTCCGTCGGGCTGGGGTCAACAACCCCCTGCTCATGCTCGATGAGATCGACAAGCTGGGCCACGATTTTCGAGGTGATCCCTCGGCGGCGCTGATGGAAATTCTCGATCCGGTGCAGAACAAGGAGTTCCGTGACAATTACCTGAACCTGCCGTTCGACCTATCGAACGTGTTCTTCATCACCACTGCAAACACGCTGGAGGGCATTCCGCGTGCACTGCTCGACCGGATGGAGATTCTCGAATTGTCGGGCTATAGCGATATGGAGAAGCGCGAGATCGCCCGACGCTACCTGATTCCACGGCAACGCAGCGAATCAGGGCTGGGCGACGCCCAGCTCGACATCCCGGAATCGGCGTTAAGCGTCATCATTCGTCGCTACACGCGCGAGGCGGGAGTTCGGAGCCTGGAACGGGTCATCGGTCGGATGGCGCGGAAACGCGCCCGTCAGGTTCTGGAACTTGGCGCCGACGCGAGTCTCGACGCGATCGAAGACGACACGCTGCGCGAATTATTGGGTCCGGAGCGTTTCAAATCCGAACAGGGCCGTGAATCAATTCCTGCCGGTGTGGCACCCGGGCTGGCTTGGACTGAAGCAGGCGGCGACGTGCTTTACGTTGAAGCAGTACTCACCCATCGCGACGAACGCGTAACGCTCACGGGCCAGCTGGGCGAGGTCATGCAGGAGTCCGCGAAAGCCGCTCGCTCATACATCTGGTCGATCGCAGAGTCTGTCGGAATCTCACGCAAACGGATCGAAAAGCGCGGGGTTCACATTCATGTTCCCGCCGGCGCGGTACCGAAAGACGGCCCCTCCGCCGGTATCACCATGGCGATGGCGCTCGCCTCGGCCTATAGCCGGATCCCGATTCCGCAGGACCTGGCAATGACCGGCGAGCTGACCCTGACGGGGCTGGTGCTGCCGGTCGGCGGGATCAAGGAAAAAGTGCTCGCCGCGCACCGAGCGGGCGTGCGCCACGTCATCCTTCCGAAAGACAATGAAGCGGACCTGGAAAAGCTGCCAGAAGCGGTGCGCAAGGACATGACCATAACCCTGGTCGACTGCCTCGCCGACGTCATGGCAATCGCCTTACCCACGCTGCACAAGCACGACTGAGCCAATTCAGGGAGCCCAGTGGACTTCAGAACGTCGACGATCGAGCAACTGGTGCTGGACGTTCGCGCCCGCCGCGTGTCGGCGCGCGAATTGACGGACGCAGCACTGTCGAACATCGAGCGCTACAACCCGACCATCAACGCCTTCTGTGCCGTTGCGCCGGACGACGCTCGGGCCGAAGCAGATCGAATCGATCAGTCGCTGTCCAGAGGCGACGCGGTCGGGCCTTTGGCCGGCATTCCCTGCGGCGTGAAAGACCTGGAGGATGCGCGTGGTTACGTAACGACGTATGGATCGGCCCTGCATGTCGGTGATCCTGCAGCCACCGAAGACTCCGCGCTGGTGGCACGGCTCCGTGCTGCGGGCGCCATCATCATCGGCAAAACCAACACGCCGGAATTCGGCTTCAAAGGCGTCACCGATAACCGGCCCTTCGGGGCCACCCGTAATCCGTGGAATCTCGACTACACCTCGGGGGGCTCATCCGGGGGATCATCGGCCGCGCTCGCGGCTGGGATGGTACCGCTGGCCACCGGCTCGGACGGCGGTGGCTCCATCCGGATTCCATCCGCCCTTTGCGGTTTCACGGGAATCAAACCCAGCCAGGGCCGGGTGCCCCTGGGCGGTCCGAATCCCCCGGGATCCGGTGTGCTGTCCGTAAAGGGTCCGATGGCGCTACGTTGTCGCGATATCGCGCTCAGTCTCGATGCCACGATTGGCGATGACCCCACCGACATTTTCGGTCTGCCGAACCCGCAGAGTTCGCTGCGCTCCGCGCTGGACCGCAACAATCGACCCGCCAAGGTGATCTGGTCACCGACGATGGGTTTCGCGAACGTCGACGTCGAAATCATGGAACGGTGCAGCCAGGGGATCGAACGGCTTGCCGGTGAAGGCGTCGAGGTGATCGTCAATGATGACATCTGGCAGGCCGACCCGGTGTTCAAATGGTTTCAGTTATGGGCGGCCGCCCGCGCTGAATCCCAGGGACCGTTGCGCGGCACTGCCGCCTGGGAGCAGATCGACGACGAGCTGAAGGTGCAGATCGAGTACGGCCTGGACAACGTGAGCGGGGTGGACTACCACGACGCCATCAACGCGAGCCACCAGCTGAACTGGCAGCTCGAGCAGGCGTTTGCCGATGCACCATTGATCATTACGCCCGCCACCTGTGGCCGACCGCCGAAAATCGGCTCGTCGTTGGGTACCGTGAACGGCGAGGAACTGGCTGGATGGGTCGCGTTCAGTTACGGCATCAACATGACCCGGAATCCCGCGGGAGTGGTGAACTGCGGCACCGTCGACGGGCTGCCGGTGGCATTACAGATCATCGGCCGGCAACGCCAGGACGCAAGCGTTCTGCAAGCGCTTTGCTACGTCGAGGATCTACTGCAGCGGCCTCACGATGCGCCACACGGGGTTACAAGCGCTGGACACCCCGCAGCAGCGACTTAGGCCACCAACTCATCAACCAGTGCTTCGAACCGGGCGACCCGGGGCTCCAGGGCCTCGATCGTCGTGCGCCAGAACTGCGCATCATCCAGTCGCACATCCAGATGCGTTTCAGCAAGTTGTTCAGCGGTCATGCGGCCGGTGTCGCGCAGCAATGCAACGTAGCGGGGGTAGAAATCGACACCCATTGCCTCCCGGCGCAAGTAGACCCCCATGCTGAACAGATAACCGAACAGATACGGAAAGTTGTAGAACGATAAACCTGAGATGTAGAAATGCAACTTGCTCGCCCAGAACATCGGATCGGGCTCGCTGATGGAATCCGCGTACCACTGCATCCAGGCGTCGCTCATAAGCTTTTTCAGTTCCACCGGCCGTAGCGGGCGTTCCGCGCGCTGTTCGTAGAACGCCTTTTCGAAGCTGTACCGTGCCGGGATGTTCAACATGAATGAAGGCAACGCCGAGACCTCTTCCCACAGGATATCGAACTGGCCAGCCGCATCGGCCGCGCGATTGAACAAAGCGTCCCGCACCGTCGTTTCGCCAAAGGTGCTGGCGGTTTCCGCAAGGGACATGCCATAACTGCGCTGGCTGTCGGACAAATCGCGCATCACCCAGGAGTGGAAGGCATGACCCAGTTCGTGGGCCAAGGTGATGACATCGCTGCTCGAGCCGGTGTAGGTCATATACACGCGCGGATTACGCGATTTGGCGAAACCCGTGCAATAAGCACCGGGTCGTTTGTTGCTCGACACCGTTCCCTCGATCCAGCGCCGCTCCACCATCATGTTCACGAATTCGCCCATCGCCGGATCAACTTCGGCGTACGCGCCGGCAATGAGTTGCACCGCATCCTCGAATTCGATCACTTCGGCCGTGCCGGACAGCACCGGCGCCGGGGCCCGCATGTCCCAGGGTCCCAGCCGCTCGCGGCCGGTCGCCCGGGCCATCGCCAGCGCGGCGCGGCGCGCCAGCGGGGCCTTCTCTTCGCAAGCTTCGAGCAGTGCATCCAACGTGGCGCGGCCAATGCGATTCATGTGCACCGGCGCATCGAGAAAGTGTACGTCCTGTTGCTTCGATCGTTTTCGGTTCAGTTCCAGGCGCCAGCCGGCAATCGCATTGATCGCTGCGGCGCATGACTCTTCCTGAGTCTCCCAGGCATCGTTGATTCCCTGCCATGCAGCGCGCCGCACGTGCTCCTCCGGCTTCTGAAGCAGGCCATTCGCCTCGGCGATGCCCATGTTCTGAGGTTCGTTGCCGACCAGCACCTCACAACTCAAGGTGCTGGACAGTTGGCTGTAGAGCCGGCCCCAGGCGTGAACTCCATCCTGGGACAACCCGGAGATCAGGTTCTCCTCGTTGAGGCTCAAATGTTCATGGCGGCGCTTACGTGCATGGCGTACCTGAAACGCGCAATCCGCAACCTGTGGGTTTTCCAGGTAGCGTTCAATCACCGCATCGCTGGCCAGCTCGACGAACTGCGACAACGGCTCGGCGAGTTCCGCATAGCGTTTCTGATAGCCCTGCAGGCGGCCTTGCAGCGCGTGCGCCTGCTCGTCGTTGGCATCGACGCTGAGCAGACAGTTGGCATACACCAATACGTTGCCCAGCAGACGGCTCGCCTCCTCTGACGCCCCATACAAGGCAGCGGCTCCACTCAACACCGATTCTGCGGTGTCCGGCGTCAAATCAGGCAGCACATCGATTTGCGCCACGATCACTTCGTTGTGTTCAGCAAAGGTATCGAGCAGTGCACTGAGCGCATCGAGTTCCGCCGCCACCTCCGGGCTCTGGGGCGAAGGATACTCGTCGCTCAAATCCCAGGCTGGCCCCTGGACCTGGCGTACGCCGGCAACCATCGTTTCAGCCATCGCAAATTCACTCCTCAAGGTTCGTTCCTTCGCCGCAGGCCGCGTTCAGGTCTGAATTTCGGCTCGGTTTGAGGCCGACCAGCCCTCGATCATGGCACAGCGTCACGCCTGCGCGCCATGCGCAGAGGTGGTCACCGTGACGATATCGGGTGCACCTGCCATACTCGCTCGCCGGGAGGGTATTGCATGTCCTGGGAAGAGGAAATACGCGAGCTCAGGGCTCGCGAGGCGCTTGCTCAAAACATGGGCGGTCCCGACAAGGTGGCGCGCCAGCACGAGTTCGGCAAGCTCACAATCCGGGAACGGATCGACACCATCAGCGATCCCGACAGTTTCCACGAGATCGGTACGTTAGCCGGCGTCGGCCGCTATGCCGACGACGGCACGCTCGAAGAATTCACCCCATCCAACTTCGTCTTCGGCACCGCGGAGATCGAGGGGCGACCAGTGATTCTATCCGGCGACGATTTTACCGTACGCGGCGGCTCGGCCGATGCATCGATACCGGGCAAACGGCTCAAGGCGGAAGGGCTGGCCGTCGAGCTGGGGCTGCCCCACGTTCGCCTGGTCGATGGCATGGGCGGCGGCGGTTCGGTCAAGACCATCGAGACCGCCGGGCGTACCTACATTCCGGAAATCCGGGGCTGGGAAGTCGTGGTGGCGCACCTCGGCGTCGCGCCTTCCGTATCTCTCGCCTTGGGATCCGTAGCCGGGATCGGTGCCGCTCGCGTGGCGACGTCACACTACAGCGTCATCGTGCGCGACACCGCGCAGATGATGATCGCCGGCCCGGCACTGGTCCACTGGGCGAGCCTGGGCGACGTGTCCAAGGAGGAACTGGGCGCCAGCAAGATCCACACGCGCAATGGCGCCATCGATGACGAAGCGGCAAGCGAACAGGACGCCTTCGACATGGCGCGCCGGTTTCTCTCCTTTCTGCCAAGCAACGTCGACGAGTTGCCGCCGGTGATCTCCTCTGATGACGACCCCGCGCGCCGGGACGAGGACCTGCTGACGCTGGTGCCCAGAAACCCCCGCAAGGTCTACAAAATGCGTCGCGTGATCGAAGCGGTCACCGATCACGGCAGCTTCTTCGAGATCGGTCGCCAATGGGGGCGCTCGGTCATCGGCGGTCTGGCGCGCCTGCAGGGGGTCCCGGTCGCGTTGTTCGCCGAAGATCCCTACATTTACGGCGGCGCCTGGACCGCCGACAGCAGCCGCAAGCTGACGCGTCTGATCGACCTGGCGGCCATCTTTCATCTGCCGCTGGTTCACCTGGAGGACTGTCCGGGATTTCTGATCGGCAAACAGTCCGAGGAGGATGCGACGATCCGATTCGGATCGCAGACCCTCGCTGCGCTCGGCCAGGCGCCGGTGCCGTTCTGCTCGGTCATCATTCGCAAGGCGTTCGGTGTGGCGGGTGCCGCCAATCACAAGCCCGGCAGTCACCACTTTCGCGTCTCCTGGCCGTCCGGTGACTGGGGGTCCCTGCCGATCGAAGGCGGCATCGAGGTCGCCTACAAAGCGGAACTGGCAGAAGCCGAAAACTACGACGCTCATCTGGAAGCGCTCAAGGAACGTCTGAATCGACTGCGTTCGCCATTCCGCTCGGCCGAATACTTCGAGATAGAGGAAATCATCGATCCGCGAGACACCCGCGCACATCTGTGCCGCTGGGTAGCCCTGGCCCGCGCCGCGCTCCGACCCGGCCCCGTCGCGTTCCCCTACCGGCCATGACAACCATTACCGGCCGATGCCTGTGCGGCGACATCGGCTACACGCTCGACGGTCCGTTTCTGTCGATGCTCCACTGCCACTGCTCCATGTGCCGAAAGCACCACGGCAGCGCATTTCAAACCGCGGTCGCGGCACCCGCAAGCGCCTTCAGGTGGCAGCAGGGCGTCGACGGGCTCGCAAGCTACACGTCGAGCCCGGGGTTTGAGCGGACCTTCTGTCCCCGTTGCGGTTCGACCATGCCCCCGTCGGAGGAAGGTGGCGACGTGATCTTCGTCCCCGCCGGGAACCTCGAAGAGGATCCCCAGATAGCGCCCAGGATGCACATCTTCGCGGGTTCGAAGGCGCCCTGGTACACGATTACCGATGACCTTCCCCAGCACGAAACGTGTCCGCCCGGCTACGATGCCCCGCGGATCGACCGGCCGGTTCTGCCGGCAAACCCGTCAGCAGATTCCTGTCGCGGCAGCTGTCTGTGCGGAGCCATCAGCTTTCGGTTCAGCGGCCGTCCCCGGGCCATGCGCAACTGCCACTGTTCCCGGTGCCGCCTGAGCCGCGCCGCTGCCCACGCGACCAATCTGTTCGTCGCGCCCGACGTATTCGAATGGCTCCAAGGGGAGGAACGCGTGCGGGGGTTCGATCTTCCTGGAACCGAACGCTTCGGAGCCAACTTCTGCGGTGATTGCGGAAGTTTGGTACCGCGGCTGTCCGCTGTGGGCGTCTGGAACATCCCCGCCGGATCGCTCGACGACGATCCGGGCGCGGTTCCGGAAGGCCACATCTTTGTCGGCTCAAAGGCCCCCTGGTTCGAGATCAGCGACTCGCTTGTGCGGCACGACGAGTACAGCTGAATGGACCAGACGCTTCGCATCCAGGAATCGCGCGCCGAGTACCGGGGCAACAGCCAGGTTTCCGTGTGCCTCGTTTCTGTCATTTCGCGCCCTCCTGTGCTTCGAGAAATGCTCCGAACAGACCGGCGAGCCGTTCATCCCCCAACAACGCGCCCAACATGCGATTCGGGACGTAGCCAAAACAGGTCCGCGCCACGGTGTCGACGGTCACCATTGAACCGCCCCACCCTCCCCAGAATGCCGTGTCGCGATTGGCGCCCAGTGGCATCTCGGGCTGGGCGAGCCCGTAGCCGAGGGCGTAGCGCATCGGTTGGCCCAGAACCACGTCGACGCCCCGCAACTGTTCGGTAAATGCCACTTCAACGGCACGAGCCGACAGCAGCTCCACGCCGAATGCCGTGCCGCCACAAGCCATGGGTGTCTGGGCCCGGACCACGGAGCGGGCATTGCCATAGCCATTGACGGCGGGAAGCTCCGCTTGCTGCCATGCCGGAGTGTTGGCCTCGGCGGCAATGAGCGGCGGCCGAGCGAAACTGCGAGACGCAATCGTGTCCTGCCCGGGCGCCAGGTTCAGCACCTCTGCCCCCGGCAGAGGAACGACGTCGGCGAGCCGCTCGAGTTCACTGGCCGGAACGCCAATGTGCAGGTCCGCATTGAGCGGCTGTGCAATCTCGATGCGAAAATATTCCCCCAGGCTGACGCCCGCAACACGCCGAACCAGCTCGCCCAGCAGGTAGCCATAGGTAACCACGTGATAGCCACTTTGCGTACCCGGCTTCCACCAGGGCGCTTGAGCCGCCAGCAATCGGGCAATTCGATCATGGTCATACATTTCCTGGATGGTGACGTCCACATCCAGTCCCGACAGTCCAGCCGCGTGACACAACAGGTGGCGCACCAGGACACCCTGTTTACCCGCCTCGGCGAACTCGGGCCAGTGCCGCGCCACCGGGTCGTCGAGATCGAGCCCGCCGCGATCCACCAGCAGATGCACGCACAGGGCCGCCATCGGTTTGGTGGTGGAGTAAAGGTTGGCCAGGGTGTGTTCAGCCCAGGGCCTGCTCATCTCAGCGTCGGCATGCCCGCCCCAGAGGTCGACCACCAGCTCGCCCTCAACGCTGATTGCGACAGACGCACCCACTTCCAGGCCCCGATCGAAGTTGTCGGCGAAGATCTCGCCAACGCGTGCAAAGGCCGGGTCGCAATGTCCGTCAACTACCATGGTCGCTGGCTCCGCTACCTCCCATAGCCGGTCAGCTGCCAGGTTCGCCCCGGCCCGGCCAGATGTAGCCGGCTTTGACGACGCACTCGATTACCGCCGGGCGACCCTCGCCCGCGGCCGTCAACGCTTCCTCCAGAGCCGGCAGAAACGCATCCGGCTGTTCGACACGACGGCTCCAGGCACCCAGCGATTCCGCCAGATCGGCGTAGTGCCCGCCCTGAAAATTGGCGCCGTAGGCTTCGTGTGCATTACTCAATGCAACCGACTCGATTGCCATGATGCCGTTGTTGAAGATGATCGTGATGATCCCGATGCCGTTCCGGACCGCGGTGTCGATGTCCATACCGACCATGCCGATCGCCGAGTCACCCATGATGTTGATGCAGATCTTGTCGGGTTCCGCGAGCTTGGCGCCCATGATCGCCCCCAGGCCGAAGCCGAGTTGCGTGGTTTTACCCCAGCCAAGATAGCTGCGCGGGGTGGGCGCCTCCCAGAACGAGATGATCTGCTCGCGAGGGGTACCCGCATCGTGGGTGATGATGGTCGCGGCCGGATCCAGGCGTTGTTTCAAATCGGCAATGATTCGATATTGATTGATCGGCACTTCGTTCGACTCGAATTCGGGCCGCCACTTGTCGAGCAGCGCGTTCTTGCGCGTGGTCGCGTCTTCTGCGCGCGGGCCGGGCCCGCGGTCGACCCCGCGCGCTTCGAGTTCGGCAATCAGCGCGGCAAGCGTCAACTTGGCATCGCCTACCAGGGCGTGCTGCACGACGTAGTCTTTGTTGATGTCTTCCTCGCTATTGGTGGCCTGAATCATTACCTTCCCGGACGGCACGTTGGTGCCGTACAGGGTCCGTGTAAAGCTGGTGCCGATGCCGAACACGCAATCCGCTTCACGCAGAAAATGCATCATGTGATCGGGCTTGGTGATCGCCGAAGCGCCGATCGACAACGGATGCTGCTCCGGAAAGGCGCTTTTACCCGGCATCGTGGTCAACACCGGCGCATCGAGCATTTCCGCGAACCGCACCAGTTCATCGCTGGCCTGGGCGTACAACACGCCCTGGCCCGCATAAATCACCGGTTGCTGGGCTGCCAGCACCGCATCGATCGCCTCTCGCACCGCCAATCCATCCGGTCCGAACCGGGAACCCACCACCGGTTCGTAACGCAACTCCCCATCCAGTTCCGCGGCGAGCGCGTCGAGTGCCGTTTCTACCAGTACCGGACCGCTTTTTCCGGTTCGCAATCGATAGAAGGCGTGCCGCAGGGTCGGGGCGATCCGATCGACGCTCGGCACGAACGCACGCCACTTGGTGATCTCCCCATAGTTGTCGTAGGCACTGAACACCGGTTTGATTCCTTGCCGCGAGGTTGGCTCGCCAGCCGGCAGCACCAGCAGCGGAACGTTGTCTGCAAACGCCTGGGCCACACCGGGAAACGCGTTCTCAGCACCGGGTCCGTGCTGCATGACGAACACCCCGAGGCGCTTGCCGTTGGTGGTGCGGCTGAAACCATCCGCGATGGCGATTCCGACCCGTTCCTGGCGACACACCACCGGGCGAATCCCGATTCTGGCGCACGCTTCGATCAGATCGTTGTGCGGATAGCAGGCGATGAACTCCACGCCCTCGCGCCGCAGCACCTCGGCAATGACATCGACACCTTTCATCGCAACCATCACATCCCCCCAATATCGCTGTTGGCTCTAGGACTCTTCGCGGAGTCGCAAGCGTACCCGTTCAATGAACTTGCTCAGAACATCCGCCGGCTGAGCCCCCGGGATCGAAAAACGACCCGCCAGCAGATACGACGGCACCCCAGTCACACCGGTGTCGTAGGCCGTCCGGATCTGCTCGAGCACCGCATCACGCAGCGCATCACTCTCCAGCACCTCCCGCGCGGCGTCGACATCCAGGCCAGCCTGGGCCACCGCTTCAAGCAGAACGTCGTGGTCACCGACATCGGCGCCCTCCTGGAAGTAGTACCTGAACAGTACCTCGACCAGATCGCTCTGGCCGGGTCCAACAAAGCGTTCCACCAGTCGATGGCCATCCAGGGTGTTGGGCGTCTTGCGCATCGCCCCGAAGTCGAACTCGAGGCCCACCTCAGCAGCCTCGTCTCGAATCCGTGAGGGAACGCGCGTCGCATCCGCGTCGGCCCCGTATCGAGCTTCCAGCACCTGCTGGCGGTCCAGACCGCCCGGCGGTATGTTCGGATAGAGCTGGAAGGGGAGCCAGCGCAAGGAGATGCCTTCGCCAACGGGCGTCCGAAGCACCTGCTCGATGCGCCGCTTACCGATGAAGCACCACGGGCAGACCAGATCCGAGTAAATCGCGATTTCCACGCCTACATCCTATCCCGATGATTCCCGCACTGGCCATCCCGGGTAAATCACCCGATTATAGGTAAAACGAA
>SMVA01050794.1_pt1 | contig 46494 bp, 48 predicted proteins | sample 2456451 | NCBI WGS metagenome assembly SMVA01 (sample SAMN11095933, study PRJNA526329) | marine sediment metagenome | biome: Marine sediment; feature: Surficial sediment; material: Deep marine sediment; isolation source: Hadal surficial sediment | place: Pacific Ocean | collected 2014-05 | depth...
AAGCAAGGTGCAGTGTTCGTGAACCAATACGGCCGACCATACCAGTCGGGGTATCACCTGAACCGGCGATTCCGAGAGGCTCACGAAGCCACCGGCATCCGCCACCGTGAGGGACCGTACCCGTGGCGTCACACTTTCGCCTCGATCGGGCTCACCGCCGGTGCGGATCATGCCTGGCTGGCGAAGCAACTCGGTCACTCGATGCAGATGTTCTACAGCGTGTATTCGGCCTGGATCGACTCCGACGACGCCGATCAGCGCAACCTCGAAAAGATGCACAGCCTGGGCGAAACCCCTTAGCAACCCTGTCAGAAACGTGGCCGCAACGTGGCCGTTTCGGATTTTAGCCTTTTTGGGTATCGTAAGTGATTGATTATAAACGGGGAAGTTGGCGGAGCGGACGGGACTCGAACCCGCGACCACCGGCGTGACAGGCCGGTATTCTAACCAACTGAACTACCGCTCCGAACTCTCGAGAAGACTGGTGGGTGTTACAGGGGTCGAACCTGTGACCTACGGCTTGTAAGGCCGTCGCTCTCCCAACTGAGCTAAACACCCCCGCAGGGAGCGCCATGTTACTGAAAGCGCCGGGGGTGTCAATGAATCCGCGGGGGCGCGGCTAGTGGGTCTTGTGGAGGCGTGCGTGGCCCTTGGAATCTGGTTCCGCCTTGTTCAACTGGACGCCGAACACTGTCGGGGTGTCGGATCCAGTTCGTACCTTCGACGCCTCGGCTTGGGCCGCCGCCGGCTCAGGCGCGAGGCATACTTCGTCTAGAATCCGCTTGGCGTCGCCAGCCTGAACCTCGTCCATCTCGGGGAACACCTGCTGGAGCTCAGCGAGCGCCTGCGCGGTCCGATCCACACATTCCTCGGCGCCCGCTACGCTGGCCGTGCAAAAGAGCAGCACCGTGACCATGACTTGCACCGGTTTAGTCCACATCCGAAACGCGTCAACCTTGAACCCGTACCGCGAGCACGTCGCATCCGGCACCGTGCAGCACGGCATCGGAATGGTGCCCAATCCAGGCTCCAGTCCGTAGTAGAAAAACGCCGGTTCCAGAACGTGAACGATGGATATCGGCTTATCTCCCGCAAACTTACGGACCTTCTCGACGATGTAGTTCGACTCCGTGGCAACGTCGACCGCCACCAGCACCTTTTGGTACGGCATCCCGGTCTCCTGCTCTGTCTCGGTCATTTGCCTTCGTAAAACGATACTACGTGACGAGCCGTGGCTAGAAACCGTAGGCCGCGCGGACGTTGGCGCCGAGCAGTCCGGCGCGCGATTCAGTTTCCAGTCCGTCCACCAGTTGGTCGAGGCGCGCCAGGTAATCGGGCGTGTGGTCGGCGTGGGGATAGTCGCTGGCCCAGAAGAACCGGTCCGGTCCCAACAGTCGCATCATCGTGCCGATGGTGCGCTCATCCGGATCACAGGAGATGTAGCAGTTCGTTCTGAACCAGGCGCTGGGTTTTTTGGCCGTCCGCGCAGCGGTACCGATGATGGTGTCTTCGTACACGGCATCCAGCCGATCGAGCCAGTAACCGATCCATCCACCGCCCGATTCGAGAATGACCAGCTTCAGCTTCGGAAAGCGATCGAAGGTCCCGCAGTCGAAGAAAGTCGTGAAGGCATGTCGGACCCCATCGGAAGCGGTAACCGAAGCGAGCAGGGGCGAGCGGACGGGATCCGTGAAGCGGCCGGAGCGCAGCGCCACGGGCTCGAAGCTGGGATGCAATGCAATCGGCACCCCGAGCGACTCGGCCACCGCGTACAACGGATCGTGCGCCGGATGGCCATGGGCTTTGCGATCCAACGTGAAGGGTACGATGAACGCACCGTGACAGCCGTCGTCGACCGCCCGTTCCAGTTCCTTGGCCGCTGCATCGGGATCGCCCAGCGATAAATGAGCGATGGGGATCAGGCGCCCGCCGCTGTCCCGACAAAAGTCTGCAATCCAACGATTGTACGCCCGGGTGTAGGCCTGGGAGAGTTCCACGTCATCCAATTCTGCTTCCCAGAGGATGCCGATGGTCGGATACAGCACCGCCGCCTCCAGTCCCTCGGCGTCAAGCATGCGAATCCGCTCGTCCGCATCCATCGCACCGAAGGGGATATTCGCCAGATAGGTCTTCTCCGGACTCGGACGGAAATCAGCCTTCTCGGTCTTGCCCATCATACCCAGCGTTGCGGGAAACCCATTGGCAGACAGGACCGACGGTTGGCCGCCAATGCTCAGGCGTTCGAGCTGATTTTCGTCTCTCTCGATGCGCAGCGCGCGGTCCCGATACTTCGCTTCGAGGTAGTTCTCCCATAAATCCGGCGGTTCGAGGATGTGACCGTCCGCGTCGACCGCGCCGGCGTGTCGGGTCCGATAGATGCCTTCCGGCAATGGAGCCTCAGCCATGGATTACACCTCCGTGGAAAAAAAAGGGTCTGGTATTCAATGCGCCGCCCGGCGTCAGGAGATACGAACCGTCAGGACGTCGCAAGGCGATCCGTGCAACACCCCGGTAGCGGTAGATCCCAACAGAAGCCCCAGGCCGTGCCGGCCGTGGGAGCCCATGACAATCAGATCCGCGCCCTGCTCTTCCGCAACCTCGCGGATTTCATGTGCCGGGCTGCCACGCCCGACCAGCGCCCGATCTCCGGGCACCCCGGCCCGCTCCGCATGCCGCGCGAGCGCGGCCTCCGCCTGGTCTACGGCTTCGCGCTCGATCTGAACGACATCCGCGCCCATCGCGCCGACATCGAAGCCCCCATAGATCTGGGTGATCGGTTTGACGACGGTGATCAACGACAGTTCCGCATCGTTCTGAGCCGCCGATTCGATCGCCTGCTTGATCACCTCATCCGCTTCATCGGTCAAATCGATCGCCACCAGAATCTTGCGATACGCCATGAGACCATCCTCTTTACTGGTACGTGAACCATGGGTGCTTTCATGCCCAGAAACAACTCATCTACGGGTTTCTCTCCAGATAATCACGCGTTTCGCGCACCGCGACCCCGGTCAGCAGCAGCAGCCCGATGAGATTGGGCACCGCCATTAATCCATTCATGACATCCGAGAACAGCCAGACAAAATCCAGTTTCTGCAACGCTCCAAAATAAGCGGCCGCAACGAACAGCATCCGGTACGGGGTGATCGCCCGTTCGCCGAACAGATACTCAACACTGCGCTCCCCGTAATAACACCAGCCCAGCATGGTGGAGAAAGCAAACATCACTAGCGCGACGGCGACCAATCCCGAGCCGACCCCATTGGAGAACGTCGATTCAAAAGCCATCTGGGTCAGGGCCGCACCGTTGACCCCCGAGGTCCAGACGCCCGTCGCGATGATCGCGATGCCGGTGAACGTGCACACCACCAACGTGTCGATGAAGGTCTGGGTCATCGACACCAATGCCTGCCGAACGGGTTCGCGCGTCTGCGCGGCCGCCGCGGCAATCCCGGCCGAACCCAAGCCCGATTCGTTGCTGAAGATTCCGCGGGCAACGCCATAGCGCATCGCCTGGGCGATCGCGGCGCCAACGAAACCACCCGTGGCCGAACTGCCGCTGAAGGCGTCGGAGAATACGCGCGCAAACGCCGCGGGCACCGCATCGATATTGACGAACCAGATCACGCCGCACGCCGCCAGGTAGAGGATGATCATGACCGGCACGAATACGCCCGTTACCCTGCCGATCCAGCGGATTCCGCCGATTACGACGATCCCAAGCGCCGCGGCGATGATTGCGCCCGTCATCCACGGAGTGGCACCAAAGGCCCCATGCACAGCCTCAGCGACGGCGTTGGACTGAACCATGTTGCCAATTCCGAACGCGGCGATCGCCGTGAACAGAGCGAACAGCCAGCCCAGCAAACCACCCAGGCGTTTATTCCGGATGCCCCGGGACAGGTAGTACATCGGGCCGCCAGCCTGCTCGCCCTTGTGATCGGTGATCCGGTACTTTACCGACAGCAATGCTTCGCAGTACTTGGTCGCCATGCCCACGAGGCCTGTGATCCACATCCAGAACAGTGCGCCAGGACCCCCCAGCGCGATGGCTGTGGCGACACCCACGATGTTGCCGGTTCCAACGGTTGCGGCGAGTGCGGTCATCAATGCCTGATAGTGGGAGATGTCCCCTTCCGAGGTGGTTTCCTTGCGCACGATCAGGGCGTCGTACAGGGCTCGGCCAAGCCGGCGAAACTGAATGCCGCGCAAGCGGATCGACAAGTACAGACCCGTCAGCAACAGCAATGGGATGAGAAACGCCGGACCCCAGATGAAGTCCGATGCGGACCCTAGAATTTCGATCACGAGCCGACCCGCCTGTTTTGTTCGCCAACAGGATGCAACGAACGCACCTCAATGCAAAGCGTTGGGCTAGACTCGCCGAATGCGGAGCACCCTTTTTTATCCGTTGCGGGGACCCGGTCCATGGGTCATCGGCGGTTTTGCGCTGCTGATCTGGGTGCTGCTGTCGATGGTGAGCCTGATTGGCGCGCATGAACCATTTGCCGGGTTCATGGCCGCGTTTTTCTTAGCGCCCGCGATATTCCTGCTGTGCGCGGTGTTGGTCAACTACGCCCTGGTGATTCTGCGGCACACGGCGCGCGGCCACCCGGAACCACCCACCGTCGATCTCCCGGATCTGAATCCTGTCCGGCAGGGGCACGTCCTGATGGTCGTGCTGGTCGCGGCCGTCGTGACGGGCATCGTACTCAGTTCGCTCACTGAATCCGTCTCCGCGGCGTTGTTTGTCGGCAGCGCCATCGTACTCGGCTCGTCGATCGTCACGCTAACGGCGTTGAACGACAGCATCCTCGCTGGATTGAATCCAGGCCAACATGCCCGGCTGTTGCGCGGACTCGGTGTCGAATCCCTTGGTCTGCTGGTGGTGGGTTTGAGCTGGTTCCTGCTTGCTGCGGCGCTCACGGAAAACCAGCCGAACCTGCCTGCCCTGCTCGGCGCCGCATACCTGTTCGTGCTCACCCACAATCTGGCGGGCCGGTTGCTGTTCCGTCATCGGCTGGATCTCGACCTGGAGACCGAGCTCAGCCCCGAGCAGACCAATGCCGCCCATTGGGCCGCGAAGGGCAAAGCGTTTCGCGCGATGCTGATGGACCTGCATCGACTCTGCATGACGGACCGAGTGAGCGAGGCGTACGCGCAACTGGCGACCTATCTCGATGCCGACGAAGGCCTGGACGAAGCATCGGTGTACCTCGCACTGAAAGACTTTCACGATCCACGATTGCGGCTGGAGCACAGTTTCCACTACATCAGCCGCCTGGTCCGTAATCGGGACCGCCGCCGTGCATGGCAAGTGTTGCGCGATGCGGTGTTGGAGGACGCCAACTTCCGGCCGGCGTCTGATGAGATATTGATCTCAGTGCTCGATGAAGCGCTCCCGGATCACGCCCAACAGGTCGAGTGTCTGCTGGCGGATTTCAATCAGCGTTTTCCCGACAGCCATCTCGCCGCCAACGCGCTGTTTCGCCTGGCGAGAGTCAGGATCGACCATCTCGGCGGCCGCACCGAAGGGCTGGCCCTGCTCGACCGGATTGCGACCGAGCACCCGGAGTTCGCCGGGCAGCAGCGTTTCCGCGACTATCGTAGTCGACAGGACAACGCCGCACCGTAATCGAGTAGAGTGCGCGGTTTATCCGTGGAGACCGCCATGACCCGTCCTGACCTCGCCATTCGCAACGCGCGCATCGTGGACGGCACCGGTGCGCCCGCCCGCACCGGCGATATCGCCGTGTCAGACGGTAAGATCGTTGCGGTGGGTAGTGTCGACGGCACCGCAACGTGCGAGATCGATGCCGCCGGCCAGGTCGTGGCACCCGGGTTCATCGACATCCACACCCACTTCGATCCTCAGCTGTGCTGGGATGGGCTGGCGACGCCTTCTCTGGAGCACGGCGTAACCACCGTGGTCATCGGCAATTGCTCGCTCAGCCTTGCACCCGTTCATCCGGGGAAGCACCACAAACTGGTGAGCATGTTTCAGGTCATCGAAGACATCAAAAAGCGCACGTTCGATGCGGCGGTACCGTTCTCCTGGGAGAGCTTCCCGGAGTATCTCGATCACATTCGCTCCGGGTTGGGCATCAATGTCGCGGCACTGATCGGCCACTCGGCATTGCGCTACTACGTAATGGACGCGGCGAGTCAGGAGCGCGAAGCCACCGATGACGAAATCCAGCAGATGTGCGACCTGGTGGAGGAGGCAATGGCCGCCGGGGCGCTCGGCATCTCGTCATCATATGTGGACATCGACGAGAACATGAATCCGGTACCCAGCCGCTACGCGAATCTGCGCGAGAAGATCGCGCTGTGCAAGGCGATGGCGAAGAGTGGTCGCGGCATCTACCAGGTCGTGCCGTACTTCCCGGAGATGGAACAGCAGCTGGCAAACATCCGCGAGCTTGGCGAGATCAGCCGCGCGGCGAACATTCCCTGCTCGCTGCAGCCGGTACTCTCTTCGCCAACCTCGCCGAACGCCGACGAAGTGATCCAGGCATTGGAGGCCGAACGGCAAAACGGCGGGCGCGTTTACGGCCAGGTCATGCCGCGCTGTTTCGACCTGAACATGCGCCTGTCAGAGACCAGCATGTTGCTGTACGCCCTGCCCAGCTGGAAGGCCATCATGGATAGCCCCCTCGACGAGCGACGAACCAAGTTCGCGGATCCCGCGCTTCGTGACGGACTGGTCAGGGAGATGAGCGAGGCACGGGGCATGAGCGGTGCATTGCCGTTTCTTAGCGTTGGCCACGTGGTCAGCAAAGCCAACGAGCAGTACCAGGGGCGCCACCTTGCCGAAATTGCCGAGACCGAAGGCAAGCAGATTGGTGAAGTCATTCTCGACCTGTCGAATGCGGACAACCTGGAAACCGAGTTCCAACTAAAGGGCGTGATCAACGCCGACAAAGCCGCAGTGGCCAAGCTGATCAATCACCCCATGTGTCACTTCGGGGCATCCGACGCCGGGGCCCACATCACCCAGTTCTGCGGCACCGGCGATACTACGCACCTGCTCGAACACTACGTCAGGGAAACCGGGCAAATGTCGCTTGAACGCGCAGTTCATCGTATGACCGGCGAAGTCGCGAAGGATTGGGGAATTGCGGATCGCGGGACCTTGGAGCCCGGCAAGGCGGCGGATCTGGTGCTGTTTGATCCGGATCGCGTCAGCGTCGGCGACGAAGAGTTCGTTGACGACTTTCCCGGCGAAGCGCGCCGTTACGTGCGCCGCGCCGAGGGCTACGCCGCGGTAATCGTCAATGGCGAAATCGTGCTCGAGGACGGTCAGTACACCGACGCCCGTCCCGGCCAGATTGTCTAGGAGAGCAATATGATTGATGCAAAGTTTCGGGCCGCGAGTCCGGAGGACGTCGGCCTCGACCCGGAGAAGATCAACGAGTTGTTGGCGCGCACAGCGCAGGAAGTAGAATCTGGCCTGCTGCCAAGCTGCCAGATGGCCATTGCACGCGAAGGTCGTATCGCCGCGTTCGCCACCTTCGGCGACGCAACCGATGAGAGCCTGTTTCACATATTCTCCTGTACCAAGGCGATCACCTCCGCCGCAGCCTGGTTGCTCATTCAGGATGGGCTGCTGGACGTGACTGAACCGGTCGTCGACGTGGTGCCCGAGTTCACCGGCCATGGAAAGGACGCGATTACGGTCGAACAGTTGTTCTGCCACACCGCGGGCTTTCCCCACGCACCCTTACGCCCGGTCGATTGGACAGACCGCGAGCTGCGCCTGCAGCGGTATCGTGATTGGACCTTGAATTGGGAACCCGGCACCCGCTACGAGTACCACCCCACCTCCAGCATGTACGTGATCGCGGAACTGATCGAACGCCGCGCGGGCGCAAGCTTCGCGGACTTCGTTCGCGACCGGGTATTGGCGCCGCTGGAGTTGTCTGACCTGTGGCTGGGCTGTCCTGCCGAACAGCACCACCGAATCCGGCCCGTCACCCATGTCGGCGAAGCCCTCACCAGCGACGACTACGCCGAGATGGGCCTGCCCGAGCCGCCGGTGAGCGAAGTGACCGAAGAAGCCCTGAGTTCCTTCAACGACCCGGCGATTCGAGCGGTGCCGGTACCGGGCGGCGGCGCGGTCACCAACGCCGCAGAACTTGCCTTGTTTTACCAGGGGCTGTTACACGGAGGGGCCTTGGGTGGGCCTCGCGTCTGGACCGATGAGACCCTGGAATTCGCGCGAATCGTTCGAAACGAATTTCCGGACTATCTGGGAACCCCCGCGAACCGGGCCCTCGGCGTATCCATTGCCGGGGACGAACTGCGCAATCGGCGGGGTTTCGGTCACACCAACTCGCCTCTGGCATTCGGCCATGGCGGCGCGGGCGGACAGATTGGGTGGGCGGACCCGGCGACCGGCATCTCGTTCAGCTACACGACCAACGGCCACGATCGCAACCCGATCCGCAACGGTCGGCGGATTATCAGCATCTCCAACCGCGCAGCGGTGTGTGCCGCGTAGTCTCGAGAGAGCGCGAATGGTCCCTCACGACGGCTAAGCCGCCGCACGACAAGTATCCGTGGCGCCCACCCGGCCGATCAGCGCACGGACGGAGTCAGAAAGGCCGAACCAGCAACAAAACCAGCAAGCTTCTGGCGGCCGACCTGCAAACGGGACCGGTCCATCCCGGCTGAGGTCGTCGCGTCGCGGTGACACCAGCACAAGCACGTGGTCGCCTTTGCGGTTGCCGGTTCGGCCGATTTCGCGCCACGCCGGTAGGACATCCAACAACCCCGAAACGTCGCGGCTACCGGCGCGCAGATGCACCGCCCAGTAATCGTAGTCGGCCTCGAGCAAACGACGACGTTGGGGCGACAATCGCTCAAGTTGGCGTGCGACGAGCAGGTCGTCGAACCGATAGGAACTGCCGCTCAAATACGCAATCCGTACATCGTTGCTCAACACCTTCCCGTCGGTCCCGGCTTCCTGCCTGACAAGATCGGCGGCGTCCAGGAGATAGTTTTTCGAGTGCTGCAGCAAGCACCAGGCGTCGACAATCAAGTACGCGACCAGTACTCCCGCCACCCATCGATACGGCCTCAGACGACCCGACTGAGCGGCCATGCGGCGAACGTGAGCAACAGCGAAGGGCGCGAGCGCCAATACGATGAATGCCGGCAGCATGAGAAACCGGGTCTGCATCAGTGGCCGAACGACCAGAAACACACACAACATGACGACCATGAGGGCGATCGTCCAAACAGCTAATCGTAGCGCGTCAGGATCCAGTGCCTTGAACGACTCACGTCGGAATCCGAACAAACCAATCAACAGCACCGGCCAACTGATTGCAGCGGTAAAGTGCGCCGCCACGACCGCGATGATTCCAGCGATCAATCCGATCACGGCGTAATCGTGAAACTCGGCGTGCAAGACTCTGCTCGAGAATGCATCCCGCATGTCAGCGAATCGGGCGGGAACCGTATCGAGCAGGCGCAACGGTTCGCGCAATGATTCGTGCATCACACCCGCGACGAACTCGCTAACGCGCTCTGACCCCAGCGCACCTACCGCCAGCAGCAGACACACAAACAGCAACGGTGCCTGGGCGATCAGCACCGCCCGGACCTGCTGGCGTCCACCCCGCCGAATCGCCAACGTAAAGGGCAGCAGCAACAACATCACGGCTTCCGGGCGGAACAGCATTGCGACCAGTACGGCGCCGTAGAACAGGCCCATCAGACGCACGTGGCCCGAACGGGCATATCGAATGAGGACGACCAGAGCCAACATCGCCGCGGCCCAGTAGCCGAGGTCCCTGCCAATCATCGTCCGGTACTCGTGCAGGCTCGGTAACAGCAGGAATAACACGAGGCCCACGCACTGGGTACGCACATCGCCGCCTAGTTCGCGGATCAGCAGTTGCACGCCAACAAGCAAAGTCGCGGCAAACAATGCGTCGATCACGTGGGCGCTGGCCAACGCAGAGAGGCCAGAGAGCAGTGCGAAAGCACCGATTAGAATCGAGTAGAACGGTCGCCAGTAAATCTCCAGCGCCGCCCCCACTCCAGTCTCAATCCACGCCTCCGCGGCAACCAGGTAAAACACCGAATCCGGGTTGAACAGCGGATCGAGCCACACCCGCAGTGCCGAATAGAGCAGGCTGAGGACCACCCCGATGGCCCCCAGCCGAAGCGGCGTAGGGACCAGTGTGTCGAAATCGAGCGGGCAAGTCAGGCGCGGCTCTGGCTTACCCGGCGCCTCGGTCACTCAGCGCAAGCCAAAGTCGAAGCTCCCGCCCTCGTCATAGAATCGGAGGATTCGGCGCCCCGTCGTCGCTATATGGACTTCGTCCGCGCCGTCGTAGATCCGCGCAAATCGAGCATGCCGGTACATCCTTTCGAGCGGCGTGTCCTCGGTGACGCCTTTTGCGCCCCAGACCTGTATGGCTCGGTCGATGACATTGTGCAGCATCTTCGCACCGAACACTTTGACCAGGCCGATCTCGACACGCGCCTCATCGCCCTGATCGATCTTCTGCGCGGCATGCAACGTCAACAGCCGACTGGCCTGGATCTCAGCGGCGGAATCGAACACGAACTTCTGAATCTGCTGATGCTGACCCAATGGTTTCCCGAACGCGACGCGGCTGTTGGCACGTTCGCACATCAGATCGAAAGCGCGCTGCGCCTGCCCCAGCCAACGCATACAGTGGAATATCCGCCCGGGACCCAGCCGGTCCTGCGCAATCTTGAAGCCCTGGCCACGCTCGCCCAGCAGATTTTCCTTGGGCACGCGCACGTTGTCGTAATCCACCTCGTAGTGGCCTTCGTACTCACCCATCACCTTGACGTCACGAATGATGTTGTAGCCCGGCGTATCGGTGGGTACCACGATCTGACTGAATGCGGCGTGATCCGGGGCATCAGGTTCAGTACGCACCATGACGGTGGTGTACGCAGCGCTCCCCGCGCCCGAGGTAAACCACTTGCGTCCGTTGATCACCCATTCGTCGCCATCGAGTTCGGCGTGGGTCTGCAACTGGGTGGGATCGGAACTCGCCACGTCCGGTTCGGTCATACCGAAGCTCGGAAAGACCTCACCATTGACGAGTGGCTGCAGGTAACGCTCACGCCACTCATCGTTGGCGTAGCGAAGTAGCATGATCGAGTCCTGCAATGAGTGGGTCCCCAGGGCGACGGTGGCCGCTGCAGACCGTCCCACCACCTCATTGATGAACACGTAGTCCATGAATGGTAATCCGCCGCCGCCGATTTCCTCGGGATGGCCAAGCGCCCACAAGCCCTCGCGCTTCGCCTCGTCCATCAGGGTTCGCATGGCGGCACGCCGCTCCGCAGGTTCGTGTTCGAACAACACCTTTTCCTGTGGATAGACACGCTGTTCAACGAACTCCAGCACCTTGCCACGCAAGGGCTCAATGTGTTCGGGTATCGACAGGTTCAACATAACGCTCACTCCCCTCGTTCGAAGGGTGCATTGTAACCAACGGCCGCGACATCGGCGCGTTTACAAGTCGGCGCCGCTCGTGGCTAAATCGATTACCGTCGGATGGGGCAAATCGACTATGGATCGTGCAACCGGGCTGACCATTCCGTTCACCGTGGTCACTCTCTATTACCTTGTGTTAGGCGGCGTCGGCTGGCTGATATTGCAGTGGGACCCCACGCTCAGCGAGTACCTGCCCATTGGCGCGATCAGCAATGTCATCAACGATGGGCCCTCACAGAGCTTTCAGGAAGTGATTCTCAGCGGGCGCACCCAGGCGGTGACCAACATCAGCACGCTGACGGTGGCGATAATCATGGCCATCGGGTTGATGGTGCCCGTCTCCTGGGTCTACATCCTCACGCACGACCCCCGCGAAGTGGACGCATCGTTAATCCAGACGATGCTGATTCTGCCGGTGATCGTGGCTGGGATCGCGATGATCGTCCAGAACAGCATCCCGCTCGCCTTCAGTCTCGCGGGTATCGTTGCAGCGGTCAGGTTTCGATTCTCCCTCAAGCGACCCGCTCACGCGCTGTACATTTTCACCGCCATCACGGTCGGTCTGGCGGCCGGAATCAGTGCGCTCGAGGTCGCCATCATCGTTTCCCTGATATTTGCCTACGGTTCCATGGTCGTCTGGAAACTCGACTACGGCGACCAGCTCGACGGACCCTTCCTGCGGTTTTTCACTGGCCGTTCAGAGGATTGAAGATGCGCCGCTCGCAGCGCGCCGGAGCGCTGCTCGGCGCCGCGCTGATTTCGCTTGCCGCCTGCGCGGAACCGCTCGAGGAAGATCCAGCGGCCGCGCTCGGCAACGCGCGCTTCGACCTTGCGGCCGGTCCAACGCGGCAGTGGAAACTGCCGGGAATCCTTCGCGAGATCTCGGGGTTGGCCATGACGATCGACGGCCGTCTGTTCGCGGTCGAAGACGAACGGGCCCTGATCTACGAACTGGACTACTCCAGAGGTTCGCTGGTGAGTCGCTTCTCCCTGGGGGGCCCACCCATCAAGGGTGACTTCGAAGGCATCGCCATCGCAGGCGATGGTGCCTTTTACGTGGTCACCAGTGTTGGCCGGCTGTTCAGATTCCGGGAGGGCGGCAACAACGAAGCGGTGCGCTATCAGTCTTACGACCTGGGTACGCGCGATCTCTGCGAACTGGAAGGCCTCGCCTACGTGGCCTCCCGCAACGTTCTCGCTCTCGCCTGTAAGCGCGTGTACGATGGAAAAAAGCGATTCGTTCAGATCTACTTCTGGTCGATCGAACACGAAGATTTGCTGGACGAGCCTCTGCGGGTGGACATACGCGGCGCTCATGGATTAATCGGATCAAAACGCCTGAATGTGTCTGGCATTGAGTGGGAGGCGGACACCGACCACCTGGTGATGCTTGCAGCTAATGAACGTGCGGTGATCGAAGTCAGTGCGTCCGGGGAACTCGTCTGGGCAGGGCAACTCAAGAAGCGCTATCACCGTCAGGCCGAGGGTATAACCTTCGACCCCGACGGGAACCTGTGGATTGCGGACGAAGGCGGACGTGGCGCAGCGCGTCTGGCGGTGTATGCGCCCGACGCCGCGGAGTCTGACTAGGTTTATGGGCCACACGATCATTTACGTACATGGCGCCGGGGCGAAACCCGATGCGCAGAGCCTGGGGCGTTACTGGCACAAAGCGCTGGCGCACTCCATGGAACGCAGCCATCCCAACAGCTTCGAGGTGTTCAACGACGCCAGCCACGAATTCGTCTACTACGGCGACCTCACCAACGCCCATCTCGAAAGCCTCGGCAAGACCTACGACGCGGAACTGGACATCGCCGATCGCAACAACGTGCTCGATGCGCTCGCACCGATAAAAGGCAAAACATTTGGATCACGCCGTCGCTACGAGCAGCTTCCGGGGCGTAGCCTGCTCGGTGAGCTGCTCGCAGACGTAGGCATGCCGCTCGCACGTGCGTTGGGAGTATCAGACCGGGTGATCACCCGGATACTTCCGGAACTCGCTCACTACTGGCAGGACGCAGACAACGGTTCGACCATTCGCGGACGGATTCAGGAAGCGATTCGCAGCGCGACCGTGCGCCGTGATGAGATTGCCTTGATCGCTCACTGCATGGGCAGCGTCGCGGCCTTCGATGCGCTCTGGGAGTTGACCTACTCAGAGGAATTCGACTGGTATCACGGCGAGAAGGTCAACCTCTGGATCACCCTTGGCTCACCACTGGGCGACGAAACGGTCAAGTCCCATCTGTTCGGCGCCGGCGACGACCAACGCCGATACCCCGGAAACATCGTGAGGTGGGTCAACTTCAGCGCCGAAGACGATTACGTGTCCCACGACAACGCAATTCGGAACGATTTTGAAGCGATGCTCAAGGACCGACGCCTGAGCCACATCGAGGACCATCGGATCTTCAATTACGCGGTGCGCTACGGAAAGTCCAATCCCCACAGCGTTGCCGGCTATCTGATCCATCCCCGGGTCGCCAGATCGCTGCACGATTGGCTGACTTAGCTCCCGCGGGTCAACCAACGGCCCGATGATGCGTTGAATCAGGCACCTGGCCATTCTTGACGTTGTAGCGATAAAGGAAGTATCCATGCGAACCGTGACCTTGCCGATCACTCTGTTACTCACTTTGCTGGTCACGTTGCTGCTGGCGGGGTGCTCGTCGCAGCCGCGAACCCCGGGCGGTGTCATCATCGATAAACGCGGAGTCAACCCGGACGACTATGCCGCCGACCTCGGCGAATGTGGCGAGTACGCCGACCAGGTGCGTGCCGGTGAGAAGGTTGCGGCAAGTACCGCTGGCGGCGCCGCGGTCGGCGGCGCCGTCGGTGCAGCCTACAAAAACAGCAGCGCCAGCAAGGGCGCCACGGCCGGCGCCGTAGTCGGCGCGGTCAAGGGGATCGGAAGCGTCAGTCGGGAGCGCAGCCAGGTCGTCAAAAACTGTCTACGTCACCGAGGCTACACGGTGCTCAACTAGACCCATGCTCGATCCGAGAGTGCCCAACAAGGCATTCGTCAGTCCGGCAGCCCCAGAACACGCTTGGCGAGAATGTTGAGCTGCACCTCGGAGGTGCCGCCTTCGATCGAATTGCCCTTCGAACGCAGCCACGCTCGGGTCGTGGCCAACTCTTCGTCTGCAAAGCCCTGGCCGGTCCAGCCGACACCCTGGCTGCCCTGCATCGACAACAGTAACTCGTGGCGGCGCTTGTTCTGCTCGGTGCCGTAGTACTTGAACATCGATGACGCGGCCCCCGGGGCTTTACCAGTCTGCGATTCCTCGAGCGAACGGCGCATGGTCAGCGCGTAGGCTCGGTCGTTCATGCAGTGATCGATCACTGCGGAGCGCAGGGGCGCATCGGCGATGGCCCCGTCGCAGGCACCCAGGTAGCGGCGTGCTGTCTCCTCCAGGGACTCGATCTGTTGAGTTCCGCGGCCGATCCCTCCAATCGACGTGCGCTCGTACTGCAGCAAGCGTTTCGCGACGGTCCAGCCCTGGTTCACGGTGCCGACGACATTTCTTTTTAAGGCCCGCGCATCGTCGAAAAACGTCTCACAGAACGGCGAGGCGCCGCTGATCAGCAGGATCGGCTTGACCGTGACGCCCGGCTGATCGATGTCGAACAGGATGAAGGTGATGCCTTCGTGCTTGGACGCCGCCGGATCGGTCCGGACCAGACAGAAGATCCAATCGGCCTGATCCGCACCCGAGGTCCAGATCTTCGAGCCGTTGATGACGTACTCGTCCCCGTCCTCTACAGCCCGGGTCTGCAAGCTGGCGAGATCTGATCCGGCATTGGGTTCGCTATAACCCTGGCACCACCAGATTTCGCCACGGGCGATCTTCGGCAGATGTTCGCGCTTCTGTTCCTCCGTACCGAATTCCAACAGCGCCGGGCCAATCATGCTGATCCCCATGCCCTGCAGCGGCGGCCGCGCGTTGATCCGGCGCAGTTCCTCCTGGAGGATCAGATGCGCATCGGTCTCGAGGCCGCCCCCGACGTATTCGTTGGCGGGCATGGGGGTGCGGATGCTGGCTGGGCAGTTCCGTTCCAGCCAGTCGCGCGCGTCTTTGCGAAACGAACCCATCAGTCGTCGTAGGGTGTGCACGCCCCCAACGCAGTGAAGCTGACGTCGCCAGCCGCCACCGATAACACCATGACGCCGTCCGGACTATTGATGGACATACTCCAGCCCGCCCCGTCGCGGCGGGTTGTGCTGCCGTCCTCAATGCCCTGGATGAACAACGTGTTGTCCACGATCTCCTGATTCTCGATGGTAGTTTTCAGTGCCGACTCGGGGTTGCCCGAGGTGACCGTCTTGGTTTTGAAGTTGATCAGGTATTGCCCCTGCCCGCCCACGTCTTCCGGCGCAACCGCTTGACAGGCGTCAGCCATGTCACATTGGAAAATCTGCTGCGCCGTGCACAACAGCTGATGCTTGCCGTCGAAATAACCCGCCTGTGCCGTCGCACCCGCCAGCGAGGCGACTAACCCGACAAAAAGTGTCTTACGGTAATCCATGTCATGAAGCTCCTAACGAACGGTGTAGCCGCGCCCTTCCAGGCAGGCGGCATAGGCGCGGTTGTAGTTGTTGCGGTTGTTGGCATAGTTCTGCGACTGTTCCTTTTCCCACTGGTCCTGCTTTTTCCGGCTGCTGTTCTTGCGCATTCCGCCCATTACACCGCCGGCGGCAGCACCGTATCCGGCCCCTTTCTTCGCGTCTCCTCCGACCGCGCCAACGGCGGCGCCCAGCAGCGCGCCACGGGCGGCGCCGCCAAGCAACGAACCCTTCTGTTTCGGTGCGGCCGAGGTGGCCGTCGGTACGGCCATCGGATCAAAACCCGATGCATCGCGACCATACCGATAGCACTCGAATTCATCCTTGTCCTGCTGGTCCTTGGCCTGGCCCTTATTCGGATAGACGTAGAGATCCTGGGCGGTTGCCAGCGGCGCACCCAGCACACCCATCACGAACGCAGTAATTGCAAGTCGACGAAACATAGCTCCTCCGGTCCTTTGAAAACCGCCAGCGCGGTTAAATCCATCGTGTTTCTCGAGCCCGACGGCCCGAATGGCTGCACATTTATCCACGAACGACGCGCCTCCGCAAACCAAATCGGCTGGGACGCCCGCGAGGAACGTACCCGCTGGCCACCTGAGCGGTTCATCGCACCAGTTCGGTATGCGGCAGTCCGCTGACCGCGCGCCCGGCTGTCAATACGGCAACAGGCTTCAGCAACACCTCGAGATCGTTCAGCGGATCTCCTTCGACGAACAACAGATCCGCCGCCAGTCCGGCGGCGATTCGTCCGGTCAATGCGTCGAGGCCAATCCCCAGGGCTCCGATCGAGGTCGCGCTCATCAGCGTTTCCCGGGGGGACAACCCGGCAAAGTGGGCGAACACCGGCAATGCATCGGCAAGCCGATCGTGGAAGACACCGGGAATGCCGGCATCGGTAGATGCGATGAGCTGGACGCCCGCGGCTCGCAACCTCCGGAAATTGTCCCGTACGCGATCCTCGTACTCACCGCTGCTGCCGATCCGCCGTCTCCAGCCCGAATTAATGGTAGGAGAAACGAATACGCCGCGTTCCCCGATGCGGCGGGCGATCGCGTCATCGTAGTTGCGACCCCAACCGTCCTCACCTACCCAGGAACAGTGTTCGATGGTACGCACCCCGGCATCACAGGCATTGGCGATTCCGGTGGTGCCGTGACAGTGGGCCGCGACGTGCCGACCGTGCCGGTTCGCCTCGCCCACAATCGAGGTCAGCGTCTCGCAGTCGAACTGGGCATCCTTTGGGGTGCTACCGGGGGTCAGGGTACCGCCGGTGGCCATGACCTTGATCAGATCCGAGCCGCGGCGCACCTGGCGATCGATCACCTCGAATGCCGATTCGGCATCCTCCGCCTCCCCACCCCAGAAGTGACAGTGACCACCGGGTGAGGTGACCGGCTGGCCGGCGCACACCAACCGTGGTCCCTCGCAGGCACCTGCGGTAATTTCGTCGCGGATCTGAAACTCGTACCACTTCCCACCCCCCAGATCACGGGCAGTGGTGATCCCGGCACGCGCCATTGCCACCGCGCGGCTGCGCATGGCTTCCAGTTCGTAGGTGCGACTGCCGCTGGTCTGCTTCATCGGATCGCGAATCTCGGGGTCGAGACACATATGCACGTGCGCATCGATGAGGCCCGGGATGACCGTCAGTCCGGATGCGTCGCGCAGCTCGAGTCCCGCGCCCTGAGCACCAGCTGGCCCGACAAAACCGATCTGCGACCCATCGATGCGCAGGCTCATTCCGTCGAGGTACTCGGCTGCGACGCCGTCCCACACGCGTAGATTGGTAAAGCAGCGAGACGCCACGCCGTTCCTCCCCGTTAGCGACCTTCAAGGTCGCGATTCTTCTATACGTGGATTGTAGAGCAGTTCCAGACGCCTGGGCGCTTCAAAGCGTTCAGCTTCTGTATAGCTTGCCGGTTCTATGATCGGGCCCGAATCAACAGGATTCGAGTTTTAGGAGAACGACCATGAACAAGTTCACGCTGACGTGCGCGTGCCTGGCGTTGAGCTTCGGTAGCGCCGCCACCCGTGCCGATCACGACGATGGTAGCTTTCGCTCGGCCTCCAGCCAGACTTTCTACGATTACGCCCGAGTGATTGATGTCGATCCGATCGTAACCCGGCGCTACATCACGACGCCTCACGAAGAATGTCACGTCGAACACACCGGCTACTACCGGGAGGTGCGTCACGAAAACCGGCACGGCTTCGCACCCATGCTGCTCGGCAGCATCATCGGCGGCGTGATCGGCCATCAGTTCGGTGACGGCAACAGCAGAAGGGTACTGACCGCCGCCGGCGCGCTGGTGGGCGGATCTGTCGCCCATCACGCGACGCAACGACACCATGCTGGATCGACGTACGACTACGTGCCGCGCACCGAACGTCACTGCACGGTGGTGGAAGAAGTCACCGAAATCGATCACATCGAAGGCTACAACGTAACCTACCGATACAAGGGCAACACGTTCATCAAGCGCACGGATAGTCATCCGGGCAAGCGTATCCGCATCCGCGTGGACGTCACCCCGATCATTGCCAGCAGCGATCGCTGGAGCGCGCGATCCGCATCGTTCAGGTTGCGTTCATCCACGCTTGGGTAGCGTGTCAGGAACCGACTGGGAGAGTTCAAATGCCGATACGTGTCACCCCTCGCGCGACTCGCCGGAAGGCTACTCGCAAGACCCGTCGCAAGACTGGTCGTAAGACCCTGCTGACCGCGCTCGCGGTCCCGTTGCTAGCCACCGCACTGGCTCATGGGACACCCGGCGGCCCGGTAGTCCGCCTGTTCCCGACCACGGTACTGGAGGACATCCGGGAAACCGGGCAGGTCGCCGAAGCGATGGAAAACAACCTCCAGGACATCATTCGGCGCCTCGATCTTCAGCAGCAGCTCTATGATCAGAGCCTGTGTCGCGGCGCCGACGGTGACCCCGGCTGCGAGCGAATCGCCAAGCAGCTGGGTGCCACCTATCTGGAAATGCTGGAAACGATGACCGAGCGACTCCCGGACATGGAACGGGCGGTCAACAACACCCGCAACAGTCTGGAAACGCGTCTGCGCGAGGAACTCGGCCAGCGCTCCACGCCGACCGCGTTGCAGGACATGCTGCTCGGCGGCACCGCCACCCAACCGGAACCCGCCCAGTCGAGCCTGCGAGGTCGCTCCGGGGTTCGGTTGTCTGATCGATTCAAGCAGTACTACAAACTGGTGGCAACCCACGGGGAAAGCGGCGGACAGTCGCTGGCCGTAGTGGCCGCGGACATCTACCTCGATATGGAAGAAGCATCGCATCTGATCGCTGCAACCCAGGAGGAAATTGCCCGCGCGACACTGATGGAACAGTTGAACCAGTCATTTGGATTGATCACGCCGGAGATGACCGAAGTGGTCAACGGAGTGAAATCCATTCTGTTTGGTGAAGCGATCGCTGCGTCACCCATTGCCGCGCCACCCTATATCGTGGGCGAGACGCAGTTCGTCAGCCCGCTGCAAATGTAACGGGGAGCCATTTATGAAAATCCCACACAGCCTCACGATCGCCTCCTTGCTTGCCGCATTGACTGGGCTTGCCGGGTTGGCGGGTTGCGCCTCCGAACCCGTCACGGATTTCTGCTACGCGAATCTGCGCGCACCCCTGGAGGGGGCGGCAGCCGAAGCCGAGGCGAAGCTCGCGGCCGGCTGCGAGTACCATTTCGACGACTATTACTCCCAGCTACTGGCCATTGGCGCCGACCGTCCCGATCAGGACAACCGGCGCATATTCAGCGACCACCTCGTGCGGGTCAGCGATCAGGGCACGATCAGCCGGCGCCAGGCGCAGGGCCTTTACAACCGCTACTTCAACATCAAGTTCGTGTCGCTTGCGGGTGACTACAACACCTGCTCACAGACCTGTCCGGTCCGCACCCAGGTGTTGGGTGACATGCGCGGCGAACTGCTGGACAAGGAACTTGGCCTGATGAAGATCAGCGGCGACTCCGCCAGCTACTATCGCGCCGATCATCTGCTCAAGGAGAGTCAGCTGGTACTCGAAGCGACGTGCCGAGCCTGCGAGGCAGGTTCGACTCGGTGACCCTGCGCGGATCAGCGCTGATGGGCGGCGTTCTGGGCGGAATTGCCCTCGGGCTGCTGCTGCTGGGCTTCGGCACCGGGATGACCTCGCTGATACCCGAGGTGGCGTTGCCGATCGACGGTGCCGAGGTCTGGCTGAGCGCCAATCTGGGTAATGCGGTCTGGCTGTTCCTGGTTGTGCTGGGCGCGTATGCGGTGCACCTCGGCCGCCTCCACGACCTGCTCGGCGCGGCACCATCGATACGTCAGGTAGTGCAGCTCGATCAACTCATCGACGTCTGGGCGCATGTGTTCGTCGGCATTGGCGTCATCTGGACCGCCATCGGCATGCGCAGCGCATTGCAAGCGGCATTGGGGAATCCCGACACGGCCTTCAACGACACCGCCGGCGATGTCCTGCAACGACTGGTCGATGGTGGAATCCTGCTCGCCCTGAGCACGACCATCGTCGGCGGGATTGGCGGTTACCTGATGCGTCTGGGCAAAACACTGTACCTGGGTGCGTCGCTGCAGGCTTTTTACGAAGACGTCAATCATGCGGAGCTACGATCCCTGGTTTCCACAGTGAACCGCCTCGAAGCGCGGCTTTCCGCCCCACCCTCGACGCCACTCTCTACGCCACGATCGGCACCCCAGGTACCGAACGCGGCAACGGAAACCGGGTCATCCGTGTGATGTATTCCATGCAATCTTCCACCGGCTTCGAATCGGAGAGCCTGCAGACGGACGTCATGCGTTTCATGGCGATCATCGGGTTCTGCCTGGTCGCCATTTTTGCCCTCGTGCCCAACACCGACGCCCGCGCAACGAACCCAACAGTCCCCACAACTCCCAGGACCCCCCCGACCCCAACGGTCCCGGCGGTCCCAACGGCTCCGAATCCGGAACCGGCTGTATCCAAAACCGCGGCTGCGTCACCGCAACCAGCCATCATCGAAGTGCATCAATCCTCGCCGGCCGCCGCGCCCTCGCCGCACCATCCGCCAGCGACCGCCGCTGCCGAACCGGGCCTCAGCCTGAGCTTCAGTTCCGACCGGGATTTCCTGCGGCTGGTCGGCGCCGGTACGGTCGAGTTGTTCGTGATGGACCAAACCGCGGCCGAACCCACCCTGCGTTTCGACCCGCGCCATTCGCAACGCAGTTTCACCCCGGCCAAGGCGCCCGGTCGAATCTATGAGCTGTTGCCCGGGACGATACCCGCAACCATTACGACTGCACTGGCCCGGCAGCGCGCACTATCGGGACCTTCGGGACCTTCGGGACCTTCGGGTCCTTCGGGGTTCACCACCTGGGGTGTAAAACTTCCGCCTGCGCTGGAGCGCGACATCGCCCAACAGCGCGAACAACACAGTCACGGCACGTTACTGATCGGCCGCGACGCCCGCATTCGTCATGTTCCGCCCGCTTGACGTTCTGCTTGCGATGACGCTGCTCGGCGCCTGCGCGTCCGCGCTTGCAGCCGACCGTGGACTGCTGGATGGTGACCTCGGGCGCTGGCTCGACACAGAGGCCGCGCCCCAGCTACTCGACACGCTTGATCGCCATCCGCGCTTTCGTGGCGAAACGTTGCGCATCGTCCCGATGCGCAACGGCGAACCGATCAGCACCACCGATCGCCTGAACCTCGCAATTCAGCGAGCGCTGGAACACCGGCTGCTGCAAAGCACCGGCGTCAGAATCGCGACTCAAGGCAACCCGCGCCGCTGTGACCTCAGGACCGACGTCCCCTACCTCCTCGGCGTCGAGGTGGGCGGCGACGGACCCAGCAGGCATCGCGTTCACCTTGCAATCGCCGACGTGGAAGAAGGGATCTGGGTGAACGGCGCCAGCAAGACCTGGAGCGGCCGGTTGACGACGGCACAACGCGGCGCACTGCGCGAGCGGATCAGCATCGCGCAACCGGGCACCCTGGGCAACCCGCTATCGATTCGGGACGCCGTCGCGGTGGCCAACACGCTGTATGCGCAATTGACCTGCGACCTCCGCTCCGTTCCAACCCACGAAGTCCGCCTGGTAAGCGACGAGCAGCAACTGGACGGGGTCAAACGCCATATGGATACCCGATTGCGCGCATCGACTGAACTACGAAGCATCGCAACCACCAGGGAGTCGGCGTGGACGTTGCGGATCCGCAGCACCGCCACCCTGGAAGCACAACGGGACGTCATTCTGGAACTTGAAGATCCGAGCGGCGTCCGGCCGACCCAGCGGCTCGCCAGCGTTACGGTCACCGGTTTCGGGCCGGCGCAGACGCCACTCGACGAACCCGACGGGCATAGCTGGCTCTCCAACTTGCGTCACCAGAACGTGCCAACCCAGGGCGTGTGCATGGGCCGACCGGACGCTACCTGCACCGAAGTGACGCTGGACCTCTATCAGCCGGTGTACCTGCTCGTGTTCCACACCCGCGGAACCCGGATTGATGTCCCCGCGTGCGGTCGAACCCCCAAGCGCCGCGCAGGGGAGCGGCGGTTTCGATTCGCGGTGGCCAGCACTGGCCATCACAATGCCGTAGCCGACGGCGGTTTTTACGCGCTCGCCACAGATCGTTCGGGCGTCGCACGCGCCTTACACCGCCACCTCGCGGAGGCGCCCGGCGCCTGTCGCGGGAAACGAAACGTTGCGGCAATCGATACGTGGCTCGCAAAGCTCGATCTGTTGCTCACTCAACACAGCGGCGCGATTCAATGGCGAGCGATCCACCTCCGACACGACACCGATCAGGTGGTGTCCTTGTGACGACCCAACTCCAGCTCAGAGGTACTGCACCATGAGGTTTCTGTTTGGTTTGATCATCGGTGCTGTTGCCACGCTAATGCTGGTACCGAAGCTGGCATCACTCACGCCGGCCGCACTCGAGCCGATCGGAGACACGCTCCAGGCCGTCGCCTCGCAGATCACAGAGCTGGGTGACGAGCCACCCTTCAGCGATGCCAACGTTGCGCTGGCGAGAGACGTACTGCCGTTGCCCAAACTCGCGGCGTCCCCGGCAGTCGTAACCACGCCCATGGAATCAGATCGAGACGCGGCGCCAGTCCCGATCCTCACGGAACTCAGTCAGGAACAGTCATTCTGGGTGCCCTTTCGCAGCGAGGGCTCCGCGCGCGGTTTTGCCAGTAAGCTCACGGAACAACTTGCGCGCCAGTTTCAGGTGCTTCGCGCGGGACCCGGTCAGTACCTGGTGGTGTTCGGCTATAGCACCGAGGCCGAACGAGCCGAGGTGCTCGAGGAGATTCGCGCGGTGACCGGATACACGCACCTGTGAAAGGTTTCGTGAACAAATTCGCGGTGCTGCTGCTGTCGGCGGTCGGATTGAGCGGTAGCGTGGGTGCCTACGCGGCATTCCCCTATCAGGCCTGCTTCGAAGCGGCAGCGAAGCTCCATCAGGTACCCCTGGACCTGTTGCTGGCCGTGGCGGCAACTGAAAGCGCCTGGAATCCGGACGCACGTTCGGATGCCAACGCCCACGGCATCATGCAGATTCAATGGCCGGGCACTGCACGTCACCTGGGTGTTGAGCGCGTCGCGGAGTTGTACAACCCATGTCTGAACATCGAACTCGGCGCACGTTACCTTGCCGAGCTGCTCGAGATGCACCACGGTGACGAAGCCCGTGCGCTGGCATCCTACAACTACGGCCCGGGTCGCATCGCGCGCAGCGTCGCGCTACCCGCCGGGGCTCGGGCCTACGTCGACACGGTGTTGAATCACCGGCGGACCGTCGCGGCTTCATTCAAGCGTTCGATCGACCCTGAGCTGCGCCCTGGGTCGGCGCACCCACTCGTCCGGTTCGCTTCGAGTCGACGGGCGCAGCGTTATGCACGCCAAATGACACGGCAGACGACCGCATTGACGTTCAGCACCGAACAACAGGGCGACGGCGGTCACGTCGTCACCATGACCATTCCGGAAGCGGGAATCAGCAGCTCCGATGCCGCACTGCTGAAGGCACTGGGGCTGAGTTCGTGAGGGTCACGATATCCCCGAAAGCTCAGTCGCGCAGCATTCGCCTGGCGTGGCTGTGCTGTCTGGCAGGTGCAACCGGAACCGCATTCGGCGTCGAGTTCGAGGCCGAGGCAGATGTCGTTTCGGTGGAGCCGATCATCCGCTATCAGACCGTTACCCGCCGAGCGGAGCATTGCATGTCCCGCCCCCACCGAGACGCGGGGCTGGTGGCGTTACTCGCCTGGGACCTGGGGGCCGGCGAATGCAGTCATCGCGAGCAACGCGAGATCATCGACGGCTATCGCGTCACCTACGAGTGGGCCGGCCACCGCTATCACCAGACCATGACCGACGATCCGGGGTCGACCTTGCGCGTTGCCATTCGCGTTCGATAGCGTCGGTATTTGCCGCACTTCCTTTTACCGGATAATCTGCGAGGGCCTGTTTCTTGCGAGTCACAGTCGGTCCCGTGAGCGGTAGCTGTTGTCAGAACCAGATTGACGCGGGCGCACTAGAGGTGCGTCAGCGCCGAGTGCTGATTATGGTCCTGGTGATCAACGCGGCTACCTTTCTCATGATGGTCACGGCGGCCGCTTCCAGTGGGTCTTCGTCGCTGCTATCCGGAGCGTTGGACAATCTCGGCGATGCTCTGACGTACGCCTTGAGCCTGGCCGTTATCGGCGCAGCCAGTGCCGCAAAGGCACGCGTAGCATTGTTCAAGGGGTTGCTGATCTTCGGTGCCGCACTCGCGGTAGCCGTTCAAATAGGGTGGCGCATATCGCACATTGACACACCGGTCGCAGAAACCATGGGTGTTGCCGCGCTTCTCAATCTGGGAGCGAACCTGTTGTGCCTGCGGTTGTTGTACCCCTATCGAAATGACGACGTAAACATGTCATCAGTGTGGGAGTGCTCGCGCAACGACGTCGCCGAAGGTATTGCCGTGATCGGCGCCGCGCTCGCTGTGTGGGTGTTCAGTTCAGGGTGGCCGGATGTCGTAATCGCAATGGCCCTGCTGGTGCTGTTTCTACGCTCAGCCTCTCGCGTCCTTCGGAGCGCATGGCGGGAACTCTACCCGGCAGGTCAACGTTTCATGCCTGCTGACCAGCCGGTGAAGGCGCCCGGCCGCCCGTAGCTTCTACCCGAGCGAACCAGTTACGCAGACGAATCAGCGCTTTTTGTGCGACGAGTCATTACGCTGCCTCACCTGCTTGGACCCACGGCGGACCCGTTGGTGGCGCTCGGCCAGCGACTCGGTGTTGCGCGCCTCTTCCCGGCTTAGCTTGTAGTAGTTTTCGAGTCGACGCACATCCAACGTGCCATCGAGCAAGGCCGCCTGGATGGCGCAGCCGGGTTCCGAATCGTGGGCGCAGTCCGAGAAGCGACACCGACGTTCGAGCGCATCGATGTCGTCGAACATCTGCGCCACACCCTGTTCGGAATCGACGATCTGGAGCTCCCGCAGCCCCGGGGAATCCAGCAGCAACCCGCCGTCTGGCAGGATGTGCAACGAGCGATGCGAGGTGATGTGCCGACCCCGCCCGTCGGCGGCGCGGATTGCTCCGGTCTGCTGAACATCCTCCCCGGACAGCGTGTTCAGCAACGTCGACTTGCCGACGCCGGACGAACCCATCAACGCAACCGTCTGCCCAGGGGTGCACCAGGCACGAAGGCCCGCAAGGCTCGCGGCGTCGAGCGCGTTGACCGCTTCAACCTTCAACCCCGGACGGATCGCTTGCGCCGCAGCAACAAAGGAATCCACATCGTCCGCAAGATCCGTTTTGGTAAGCACGATGACGGGTTCGACGTTGGCATCGATTGCCAGCGCAAGGTAGCGCTCGAGACGCGACGGTTTGAACTCCTCGTTGCACGAACTGACGATGAATACGACATCGACGTTCGCGGCCAGAAGCTGGACCCCTCCACGGCCACCGGGCGCAACGCGTTTGAATACACTGCGTCTGTCCAACAGGCGCTGGGCCGAGCCCATCCTGTCGAGCAGCAACCAATCCCCCACGGTGGGCCGCGATTCAGGTCCGTCCATGAACCAACGGCCACCCAGCACCACCTCGTGTTCACCGGCATGACCCAGAACGCGCAAGCCGGTTCGTTGAACCCCCACCACCCGTGCCGGCACCAATTGTTCGGCTTCCTCTGCCGATAACTGCTGTTGGAAGAACCGAGTCCAACCCAGCTCTCCAAGATCTATTTCCTGCATCGAATCTGATTCTCCCGCAGCCACGCTTACGTGGCCGTCACGACCATCGGACGGACGACATTTTCTTCGCGGAGCGTGCCGGATGACGGCGGGAGGATGACGCGGGCCGCGTATCGGTGAATACCGACCGTGCGAGCCGCGCGGATAGTCTTACCGGGTCACACCTGGTAGCTCTGGAAGCGCTCAAAGTGCACATCGACAAGCATTTCTGGTTCCCTCCGCAGGCTGAAAATTCAACGGCCGGAAGCTTGCGCTTTTGCCCGGAGGCCCGCAAGTCATCCGAGATTGCCAGCCGGCCCCAACGCTCCCATAATCAACGGCATCGCGGGCAACAAAAAGGAGGTGATCAGTGTTTTCTGAAACAGTACGGGGGTCGGTCTACTGACCGGCCCCGTCTGATCCGCTCCCCCGACAGGGGGAGCGGTTTTACTTCTCACTCCCCGATCAATAGTCCTACCGCATGTCCTTCCTGCACGCCGACACGGTCCCGGGCCGACATACGGACGTTACTGGCGCAAGCCGGACCGACCCTGTGAGCCCAGTTTGGACATCTCACCGACCGTATCAATACCAGACGACGCGCTGAGCTGTCGGTTTGTCCGCAGCTCCGGCCCCGGCGGTCAGCACGTCAACAAAGTATCCACCGCGGTGGAGTTGCGTCTGGATCTGAACCGCTCGGGGCTGCCCCTGCAGCTGCAGAACCGGATCCTGACGTTGTCCGGGCAGCGCGCGACCAGCCGCCGCGAAGTGATTATCTTTGCCCAGCGATTTCGCAGTCAGGCACGAAACCGAAGCGACGCGGAAGACCGGCTGCGCGACCTCCTGCAGCGCGCCCTGCACCGCAACAAAGCGCGCATAGCGACGCGCCCCAAGCGCAGCGTACGCAAGCGCCGTCTCGATACCAAACGTCGCCGCGGCACGTTGAAACGACACCGGGCACCTGCGGACCCGGAAGGCTAGACAGCCTCCCCATGCGCGACTGACTGCATGGCGGGCAGCAGGGACCTATACTTGAACGGATGCCTGAACGGAATCCAGCCAAGGAAGGAACCAATGTCATTCAGATCGATAGGATTCGTGTGCGTCTTCGCACTCGCGGCCCAGCCTGGAGTCGCGGCCGAGGACGAGGCAGTACGGCGTGCGCTGCAGGAACGTGTCGAACACATGATGTTCGTGGACACCCTCGAGATCGAAGGTGAACCCCTGCTGGCCGGTGCGCTGATCGCGCAGGTGTACGGCGAGCGTGACTACCGACCGGCCTGGCGACGCGCCGACGCATTGGCCCAGTTGCGAGGCCTGGTCGCACTCGCCCAATCCGAAGGTTTACCTGCGGCAGACTATCCGTTGACCAATCTGCAGACCGTACAGGATCGCCTGGCCAGATCAGAATCGCCAGCCGACATCGCAAGTTTCGACCTGCTTGCCACGGAACTGCTGATTCGGGTCGCTTACCACATGCGCTTCGGCAAAGTCGATCCTGCCACGCAGAATCCGGCGTGGAACTTCAAGCGCGAACTTCGTCCCAGCCGCGATCCTGCTGAAACGCTCGAGCAACTGGCGGCCGAACCCAATGTTGCCGAGGCCGTCGCCCGCATGTTTCCACGCGGTTGGTTGTATGAACGTGCCAAGGAGACCCTGTCGCAGTATCGAGCGCTGCTGGCGGCGGGGGGTTGGCCCGCGATCAGCGACGGTCCCGTTCTGAACATTGGCGATCGCGGCCCGCGCGTTGCCGAACTGCGCGCCCGGCTTCGGGTGACAGGCGAGCTCGCCCGCACGAACGCGCCGGATCCGCAGCTGTTCGACGAAGCGCTGAGTACGGCGGTTGTCGAATTTCAGCGGCGTCACGGACTCGATGCGGATGGCGCGGTCGGCAAGCAGACCCTGGCGACCATGAACGTCAACGTGGGACATCGCGTCGGCCAACTTCGGCTGACCCTCGAACGTGGCCGCTGGGTGATGGACGAGTTGGATCAGCGCTTCGTGCTGGTGAACATTGCCGGGTTCTACGCCGCGCTGGTCGAGAATCGCAAGTACCTCTGGTATACGCCTGTTCAGGTCGGCACGCCGTTCCGCAAAACGCCCGTGTTCCGAGGCGAAATGGAATATCTGGTGTTCAATCCCACCTGGGTGGTGCCGCCGGGAATTCTGCGCAAAGACATTCTGCCGAGACTCGCGAAAGATCCCGGCTACCTTCAGGAGAAGAACTTCCGGGTACTTGATCGCAGCTGGAATCCGGTGGATGCATCCGCCATCGACTGGACCACCATGTCGTCGCGCGCATTCCCGTACATCCTCGAACAGGGTCCTGGCCCAACGAATGCGCTGGGACGCGTCAAGTTCATTTTCCCGAACTCGCATTTTGTGTTTCTACACGATACGCCGAGCCAGGCCCTGTTCGAGCGAGCCAGCCGCTCGTTCAGTTCCGGGTGTATCCGCGTGAAGGACCCGCTGGAACTGGCGCGTTTGCTGCTGGACGACGAGGATGCGTGGAGCGCGGAACAGATTCAGGCCACGCTCGATGCCGCAAGCACGCGCACGGTGCACCTGCGGGAGCCGCTACCCGTACTGCTCCTGTACTGGACCGCCGATTTTCATCCGGAAACGGGTGAGGTGCATTTTTACGACGACATCTACAGCCGCGACGCCGAGTTGCTGAACGCCCTGGATGGCGACGTCTCGATCAAGCTGGCGCTCTCCAATTGAAGGGAGGCCAATTGAAAGGTGCTCGGTGGCTGGTCGGTGTACTGCCCATCCTGCTTTGCGCAACCACTCTGGCCGATGCGCTGGAGGTGCGTTACAACGGCAGGCTCCTGCAAGGCCCGACCTTTGCCGTTTACGTACTGCCGAACACGACGTTTCGCCTCACCACGAACCGGCCAGTAGAAGTCGCGTTCGACGGTGTATGGCGTGCGGAAGGTCCCGCGGCATTCGAAGTAACCGTACCCGCAACGCCCGGTGAAACCATCCTGCGTCTGACCGACGCGGCTACCGGAACGAAATTCACCTTGAACACCTTGATCATGCATTCCATCGATCGCCTGGACGCGGGATTCCTCGATGGCTACCGAATTGGCGACTATCCGACCCACCCGTTGCGCAACAACCTGAACTATCTTCCACCCACCGGCTTCGTGCGCGTGACCCGGGAGAACCAGAACATCCACGTCTCCCCGAGTTTCACGCTCGGACAGTTCACCTCCAGGCAATCAACCCGTTTTCCCAGATACCTCACGCTTCGACCCGAATTGCTACTGAAGTTGGAACGTATCAAAGCGGCCGTCGAACGCGCGACCGGGCAAGACCAATCGATTGTCATCATGAGTGGCTACCGGACGCCCTACTACAACCGTGTCATCGGCAACGTACGGTACAGTCGCCACGTGTATGGCGATGCCGCGGACATCTATCTCGACAGCCGTCCCCGGGACGGCATCATGGATGACCTGGATGGGGACGGCCACACGACCAGGGCCGATGCCCGCTGGTTGTTCGAGCTGATCGACGGCATGCACGCGGCGGGCGAACTCGACGGGTATGTCGGCGGGTTGGGTCTGTACGGATCAACCCATGCGCACGGGCCTTTCGTACACGTGGACGTACGGGGTTACCGCGCGCGTTGGGGCACCTAGCAGGCGCCGGACGCCAGCCTAGAAGCGATCGCGCAGCATGGCCGTATAGCCACCAAGTTGGCGCCGGCGTTTCTTCCAGTCCGGCAACTCGGCATCCATGAGCGCATAGAACGCCGCGCCGTGGTGCAGATGCTGGAGGTGGCAGAGTTCATGCAGCAGAACGTAGTCCACCAGCACCAACGGTGCCTTCACCAGGTGCGTGTTCAAACTCAGTCGTCCCGCGGCGGAACAGGAACCCCATTGCGAAGTCATGTAGCGCTGCCGCCAGGGCGGTACCTCTGCAAGCCATTCCAGGCGCCCAACCAGCACTTCCAGCCGCTCTGCAAATACCGCATCCGCACGCTCGCGGTACCAGGATCGCAGCAACTCCATGAGCGCGTTCGTACCCCCGCCGCCAAGGGATACACGCAACACCTCTCCATCGAGCGTCACCGACGCCGGGGTGACTGCGTCCCGAACTTCAAGGTTGTACAGCCTTCCCAGATAGCGATGCGCCGCGCCCGCCACCAGTCCGGGTGACCGGTAACCCTCTTCGTGCTCCGCCCGGGTCAGTCGATAGGAGATCCAGCGTTCGTGCGCACGCACCGTTGCCTCGATCTCCGCGCGCCCGGTACCTGGGGGCGCATCGATTCTAAGCACGCCGGACGCCTCGAACGTCATGCCCAGACGATTGCGGCGTCGCGTGTTGCAGTGCACCTCGATACGCACTCGACGCTGATCCAATTGCAGTGAAAACTCAATGAAGGATGCGGCGCGCAAACGACAACCAACGACGTGAAAGGCAGGTATTCTAACCGGATCATCGCGAATGGTGTGGGGCGATCGATTGCCCGGTTTGACTCGTACCAAGCGGCCGCTCGGTGCCGTCGGCTGCGGTCATCAGGTGACCGCAGACGCGGCGGCCGAGATCTTGCGCGACGGTGGCAATGCCTACGACGCTGCCATTGCGGCGCTGCTCACCGCCTGCGTGGCCGAACCGGTGTTGGCTTCACTCGCGGGAGGCGGCTACGCCCTGGTTCATTCGGAGGGCGTGGCGCCGCGAATATACGACTTCTTCGCGCAGACGCCGCAGCGCCCGGCAGATCCGCAACGCGACGACTTTCATCCCGTGCACGCCGATTTCGGCCAGGTCACCCAGGAATTTCACATCGGCGTAGGGGCCGCCGCGGTACCCGGTATGGTGCAGGGAATTTTCGCCATGTATGACGACTTGTGCACTCTGCCGCTGCACAGACTGGCCGAGCCCGCGCTGCGAGCCGCCCGACAAGGGGTTACCATTCGTTCCTTTCACGCCTACCTGTTTCAGGTGGTTGCACCGATCTTCACCCTCACCGCGCCGGTTCGATCAGTCTTCGCGGCGAACGGGCACTTGCCCCAGAAAGGTCAGCAACTGGTTCAGGCAGACCTCGGCAACACCATCGAGGCCCTCGTCGACGAGGGCCACGGCCTCTTCTACCGCGGCGAGATCGGCAGACGTCTTGTTGCACTGTGCGATCAGGAAGGCGGCACCCTGACCCGGAACGACCTGGAAGACTACCGCGTCGGCCGTGCGACGCCGCTTACGGTCCGCTATCGAAACACGGTCCTGCACACCAATCCGCCACCGTCCTCCGGCGGCATATTGATCGCGTTCGGCCTGGGTCTGCTGGAGCAGGTGCCCATCCTGGGAGAATTCGGATCGCCCGAACACGTCGAGCTGTTCGCTGCCGTTATGGCGTTGACCCAGCGCAGCCGATTGGCAAACGCCAACGTGGAGCTCAATGCGCTGTTGAACCCGGAACTGCTCGACCATTACAGCGCCGAACTCAAAGATCGGCCGAGCTGTCTGCGCGGCACCACCCACATCAGCATCATTGATGGATCCGGCAATCTCGCGGCCCTGACCCTCAGCAACGGTGAGGGCTGCGGACATCTGATTCCCGGTACCGGGATCATGCTCAACAACATGCTCGGCGAAGCCGACATCAATCCGGACGGCTTCCAACGCTGGCCACTCGGCACGCGCATGACTTCGATGATGGCACCCAGCCTGCTGGAGTTCGACGACGACCGTCGCGTGGTCATGGGTTCGGGCGGTTCGAATCGGATTCGCACCGCCCTGATGCAGGTCATCAGCAACATCGTCGACTTCGACATGCGCATCGATGAGGCGATCGCCAGCCCGCGTCTGCACCTGGACGAAGCTACGCTCAGTCTGGAGCCGGGTCTCCGCGACCTTGGGGATTCGTGCGATCTCGTGATTGAACGCTGGCAGGAACTCAACCTGTTCTTCGGCGGCGTTCACTGCGTCGAGCAGCACGGCGGATCGCTGCGTGCTGTCGGGGATCCGCGGCGCGACGGCGTTGGGCTGGTGGTCCGCTGAATCAGTCGAACCGCAGCCCGCCGTCCACGTTCAGCGTCTGGCCGGTAATGTAGCTTGCGTCCGGACCAGCCAGAAATGCCACCACCGCGGCCTGCTCCTCCACGCGGCCCTGACGACCCCAGGGTATCTGGCTGACGATCGCCTTGCGGATGCCGTCCTCCGGAATTCCCGCCGCTTCGGCACTGCGATGAATCGTCCCGTCCATCATGTCAGTCGTTGTCGATCCGGGACAGGTACAGTTGACCCGTATGCGATGCGGCGCCAGCTCTATTGCAAGCTGCTGGGTCAGGCCGATCACGCCGAATTTGGTGGCGCAATACGCGCCGTAGTTTGCCAGCCCGACGCGGCCGGCCATCGAGGAGATGTTGATGATGCAACCCCCCTCCCCCCGATCACGCATGGCCCGGCCGCAGGCCTTGGTCATCCGGTACAGGCCATTGAGGTTGACGTCGACGGTCGTCAACCAGGTTTCATCGTCCATGTCGAGAATCGATGCAACTCCGGCGTCGCTGGGCAGTGCTGCGTTGTTTACCAGGATGTCGATATGCCCCAGCGTGTCGATCGTTTCGCGCACCACGGCGTCCACGTCGGACTGATCCGTGACATCGGCGATAATCCCCAACCCACGCCGCCCGAGCGCCGATATTTCCTCCGCAAGAGAGGCAACGCCCCGCCAACCCCTCTCCCGTTCATGCGCTGGAATCTCGGACGGATCACGCGCCAGGCCCGTGCCCACCACGTCCGCGCCATCCGCTGCCAGACGCAACGCAATCGCGCGACCGATGCCCCGATAGCGGGCAGCGCCGGTAACCACCGCCACCTTTCCATCAAGAACCCCATCCGGACCGCTGCCCAGCTTTCCCATCATCACCCCCTGTTTTCCGTTCCGCAGTAACTCAGGCAATTGCCCTGCTAAATAAACGTTGCGATTTGTTCGAGCGTTTTCTTGCCGATGTCCGGAACGGGCACGTCGGGCCGTTTCGGATAGCCCACCACCATCAGCAGATAGGGTCGCTCGCTGTTCGGACGGTCGAGAATTCGGTTGAGAAAGCGCATCGGCGAGGGCGTATGCGTCAATGACACCAGGCCGACGTTGTGCAACGCCGTGATCAGGAAGCCTGTGGCCAGGCCCACGCTTTCGCCCGAGTAATAGTGTTTGAAGCGAGTACCATCCGCACGGACCCCGTAGCGCTGGACCATGACGGCAATGAGCACCGGCGCCTCCTCGAGGAACGGTTTGTGCCAGTCGGTACCCAGTGGCGCCAGCGCCTCGAGCCACTCCTTGGGGGCACGCTGCTGGTAGAAAATCCGCTCTTCTTTTTCCGCGGCACCCCGGATCTGCCGCTTCACCTCAGCATCCCGAACGACGACGAAGTGCCAGGGCTGCAGGTTCGCGCCGCTAGGGGCTGTCCCCGCGGTAAGCAAGCAACGTTCCAGCACGCCCTCCGGAATGGTGCGGCCGGAAAAGTCGCGGACGGTTCTGCGCCGTCGCATCTGCTCGTGAAATTCGCGCGCGCGAACACCCATCTCGTCGGCCGGATACTCACGGTAGTCCTTCAAGGTTGTAAATCGTGCTGTTTCAGTCACGGGGCGCGACCGGCCTGTGGATCGGAAACCGTGTCTGGGTAGAAATGCTTTCGTGCAACGCTGCCATCGATGAAAACTCTGCGAGCGTCTGAAGCTGTAATCGGGTCACGGCCATCAACCCGAATTCATCGCTGCTGTTGCGAGCCAGCGCCTCGGCGGGAGAAATCCAGATGCTGCGGTCGGTCTCCTTGTCGTCGTGCTGACCGGTTTGGCCGAGGGGCGCCTCGGCGATGAAAAAGCGCGTATCGAATCGGCGCGGCCTACCCAGCGGCGTAACCCATCGATTGAAGTAGTGGATGCGATCGACCGCCAGGTGAAGATTCTCACGCTGACAAACTTCCCGGAGCGTGACCGACTTGCCGTGTACCGCATGCCTGTACTCGTCGAAGCGCGCCCGAATGGCTTCGTCAGCGTAGGCAAGCAGCTCGGTTTTCCTGCCATTCCCACGGTAGGCGAGCAGCAAGCCGGCCTCCTCAAAGGTCTCGCGAATTCCAGCAACCCAGTAGCCGCGCCACTCCGTCCCGAGCGCGCGCTGCTGAGCCTGTTGGTCGTCGCTCGGTCCCCGACGAATCGCATCATAGGCGTGCAGGTGGTCTTCCCCGTCGACCCGACCTCCTGGAAACACATACATGCCCCCGGCGAAGGCCGCGCTGGAGGTACGGCGCAGCATGAAAATCTCGAAGGGATCGCCGACATCACGGACGATGATCACCGTCGCTGCGGGTCGTATCGGCTGCACGGGGTGTACCGCTTGCGCCATCGGCCACTCCAATGGAAGGCGCCGGAGGGTAGCACGATGGACTCCATCGCCGAACGACCGCGCAGACCTCAGCGCAAATAGAAGTTCAGCGCGTTGGGACTGAATTCCCGGGCGTCCCCGTGGTTACTGAATCGGTAGGGTCGGTGACTATTGTCGAGGCCGTTCACCAGCACCCGCCCTTCCGACAGGGCGTGAAACACCTCGAGGGTGGTCCACACGGTCGGTACGGTGTAGTAGTTGATGATGTGCGCTTCGTTAACCCGCATCAGATTGCCTTCGAGGTCATAGGCGTCAGCGACGGCGATCTGCCAACTATCCTCGTCCAGGTAGAACACCCGTCGTCCGTACACATGCCGCGCGCCTTCTTTGAGCTTGCCGTCCACCACCCAGACCCGATGTAGCTCGTAGCGCGTGTGCTCGGGATTGATGTGTCCGGTCCGCACGATGTCGTCGGGCTTCAGGACCTCGCTGTGTATCCGGTAGGCGTTATAGGCAATGTAAATCTCCCGCTTGCCGATCAGCTGCCACTCGAAGCGATCCGGTGGACCATTGAACATCCCGAAGTCATCGACGGTTCGCAGGCCATCGGTGTTCGGCGCGGGCAGCTCGTAACCGAAGTATGGCAAGCGAACGACCCGCCGCAGACCGCGCAGATATTGCCAGGTCTTGCGCGCGCTGATGTTCTCGGTGATCGGTTCCCACACCAGGGTTCCGTCTCCCGCCACCTGGGCCGGTTGCAACACCTTCGCCTTCACGGCCAACATGACGTTCGGGTGCTTGCGCTTGAAGGCCGTGTCTCCTTCGGTCGCATAGGGGAAGCCCCAATCCTGGGACTGCAGCAGAATGCCGTAGCGCCCGGCCCGGGTCACGGCCGCGGACCCTTCGAACCGGTTCACCCGAACCCCCCGCCAGCGCAGGTTGTGGTTCCAGACCACCTCGACCCCACGGCCTGGTACCGGGAACGGCGAAGTTACGATGGCATCGGTCACCGCGCCGCGCCCCTCGGTGACCAGCTGAGCATTCGATGCGTTGGCAGCCAGCGCGTCGTATACGTACTGTGGATACGAGGCGCTGCGGCGCGTCCGGTAGACCGGCATGCGCCAGGTCTCCGGATACGCCTCCAGCAGTGCGATCTGCCCCGGCGTCAGATGATCGCGGTGGGCGTCGACGTTTGCCGCACTGATTTCGAACAGGACCTGATCGTCCGGAAACGGGTCAGTCTCATGGTGGCCGGTACGATAGCTGCCTGGAGGCGCCAGAATGCCACCCGTCCAGGCAGGTATCGTACCGTCCGCGTTACCGCTACGCTGCGCGCCAAGCACGGTCAGATCCTGCGCCGAAGCGGCCGCGGCGAACAACATCAGTGCCCAGGCCAGAGATGGCATCAGAAGGACATCAGAACGAGTAGGTCAGCTGAAAACGAAGGTAGTCGCGATCACGAATACTGTTGCGCCGGCCGCCGTGAAAGAAACTCACGTAGCTCAGATCTGCGCTGATGCGTTTGATGTAGGTTCCGCTGAGGCCGACGACCAACGACTTACGACCTTCGACGAACGTCGACAGCGGGGCGGGCGTGGAGCCATCAACGTCGTGCGTAAAGCCGATTCGGGGCGACAGATTGACCCCGCCCCCGACACCCGTGTATTGCGCGGCGATCAGCAGCCGGTAGCCCCAGGAGTTCGAATCCGATGTCGTCAGCGGCGCTTCTGACGCGCCAGGCATGTCGTCGACGTGCGTCCATCCCAGGTCCACCTTGACCAGCACCTGGTCCGCATACAGGCGGCCGCGAAAGATCTGCGCAACCTCGAGGGTCGCCTGGGTCCGGTCCAGGCGCACCACGCCGGACACCACTTCTGAGGGTCCAAAGTCTCCGAGCGCGGTGTTGCCAATGTCGGGATCGAACAGCACCGGATCGAATATCGCATCCAGAACCGGCGTGAGGGCAATCTGAAAGGGAAAGTCCTTGTGATAGGTGATCTCTCCGGAAAACAGGCTGCCCGTGCGCATGGTGGCCGTATTGAAACTGAACCCGAACGCGTCGATGTCCTCCGGATACTCAGCGAAGTAGGACACATCGTTGGCATATCCACTGACCGTGAGCTGCTCTGCCGCATCACGGGCCAGAACCGCTGCTGCAGCGCTGTCAAACCCTTCGGCTTCGTAGATCGCAGCCAGCGGCGCCGCCCGCGCATCGACCGCGGCGTCAGAGGTAGCCGCCACCGTGGTCAAATCCCCGGTGCGGCCACTGAGGATCGGCAGCCGGCTGTGGTAGCGAATGTAGTGGAGCCCGCCTTTGATCGCGTTGCGCCCGGGAAGAATCGCCGTCAGCGCCAGGCCGTACTGGCCCCCGTCATCCGGGGTCACCCGATGCGCACCAGGCATCCGCTGAAAGTCCGAATCGAAGCCGAGGGTGCCTTCCGGAAGCATGAACCGATCGTCGAGATCCGTGCCGAGATCGGAGATCGCACCGGCACCGAATGTTGCAGAGTTGAGGCCCGCACCGCCGAACAGGTCGAGGTTGGAGAACAGCGTCCCAACCGGAGGCAGCGCAAGTGGCTCCCACTCGTATTGGTAGTAGGCTTCGATGGAAAAAACTTCCGTGAGCCCCGCCGCCCCCCACAACATTCCTTGTGGCACTCGGAGATCATCGAGATCACTGGCCGGCTGAAAGGCGGTGACGGCATTCACCGGGTTGATCAACGCCAGCCCGCCGCGCAGAAAGGTGGTTTCACTCCAGCTGACCACCTGACGCCCGCCGCGAAACACCAGCGGCATTCCACCCGGCGCGAGGCTCAAGCTCAGATAGACTTCCGTCAATTCGGCATCCGAGCCGACCAGCTTCTTCTGACTACCCGTCAATTCCGTCCGGGCCCGGTGGTTGTGTTGGTTCTCGTAGTCGTAAAACGCGCTACCGCGTGCGTAAAACCCCCAGGCATTACGGAACATCGCCAGCTCGCCGCTGGCACGCACCATGTTCGACGCCAGACCCGATTGGTAGTTGAGATTTCCGTCGTCGATATCCGACGTGCGCGCCCGGCCGCCGCTGGCAATCGCGATCAGATCCGGATCGGCATCATCCAGGCGATAGAGCGCGCCATAGGACAATGTGAGGTCGATCAGTCCTTGCGTTTCACCGAACAGGAAACCCGCGCCAGACGAGACGGGGGCGAAGGCCACCAGCGCCACGCCGACGCAGAGTCGAAGAACCCGCATGTCCATGTTCGCGTGGCTTTCCCGATTCGAAGTGCGGTCGCCTGACGGTTCGTACCATACGTTATCATCGGTCGTCGGCTTTAACAGCGCGGCGAGGCCGCTCGTCCATCTGATCGAGGCAACGGGTGCCCAGACAACAACCGCCGCGCTGGTACAAGCTCACCTGGTTTCTGGGTCGCGCACCGGAGCTCACGCCGCGGCAATGGCGAATCCTCGGCCTAGTGGCCGCGGTGTCGTTCTTCGAGCAGTACGACATGTACCTGTTCTCCCTGAATCTCCTGCAGATCCAGGCTGACCTGGGCATCGCGGAAGCCGACCTCGGGCTGCTCGGGTCAGCGGTGCGCGCCGGCGCGCTTTTTTCGATACTGATCACCGTGGCGGCCGACCGGGTGGGACGGCGGCGCGTGCTGCTATTCACCGTGCTCGGCTACACCCTCTGCACCGGAGCAACCGCGCTGGCGCCGAACGCGGAGAGTTTTGTCGCGCTGCAATTTCTCGCCCGCGTGTTCGCTGCCGCCGAGACGCTGCTGGCCACCGTAGTCATCGTCGAGGAGTTCAACCCCGAGCACCGGGGCTGGGGCATCGGTGCCGCGGCCGCTATTCAGGCAAGTGGTGCGGGCTTCGCATCCCTCATGTTCGGGTTTGTCGAGATCCTGCCCTACGGTTGGCGATCGCTGTATGCGGTCGGTTTGATGCCGCTCGCCTTGATTGCCTATTGGCGCAGAACGCTCCCGGAAACTGAACGCTTCGAACGATTGCAGCAGGCTCGTGACACGGGCCACCGGCACACGTCATTGCTGCACGGCGTCGTCGCGCTTGTGAAGGATCACCCCCGACGCTTCACCGCCCTGGCGTTGGCCGTGTTCGTGTTCTCCATGGCGGCGAGCGCCGCCGGATTCTTCGCACCCAAGTTCCTGCAGGACGTCCACGGCTGGTCGCCCGCCCAGGTTGCCGTACTCACCTTCACCGGCGGTGCGTTCGCGATCATCGGTAACCCGGCGGCCGGATGGCTGAGTGATCGCTTCGGGCGGCGTCCGACCACCGCCCTGTTTTCGCTCGGCATGTGCATCGCCGCGGTCCTGTTCTACTCCAGTCTCGGGATTTTCCCGGCGCTGCTGTGGGTCGCATTGATCTTCACGCTCATGGGCTCTGACGTCACCCTGTCCACCTACGGCGCCGAACTCTTTCCAACCTCGCAACGTTCCACGGCAACGGGCGCGAGGGGATTTGTCGCGACGCTGGGAGGCATCATCGGATTGGCTACCGTATCTGCGTTGTTCGGGATCCTTGGTTCCAACTGGGCAGCCATCTCAGTCCTCGCTGGCTTGGTAGTGCTGGTGCCGGTGATCGTGCTGACCCTGTTCCCAGAGACCGCCGGGCGAGCGCTGGAAGAAATCGCCCCGGAGCGGGACGACCGTGTTTGACATCCGTCATGGGCGCCCCGAGCATGGCGCGACATCAATCTCGGCCGGACCCCGGCCTCACGAGTAAGCGTGTTTACCTACATCGATCCCGAAGTACGACGACGCCTGATCGCCGATGGCAAGCTCACGCGGATCAACGAGAAGGGCGAGAACATCGATCCCGTGGTGGCGCCGCCGCCGGGCAGTCACTCAATCAACATTCTCGGGCCCATTCCGCTTCCGGTCCAAATGCAGTCCGTGCAGACCACCGTTCAGTGGTATGCCACGGTTCGTTCCACCGAACTCAGCAAGGTGGAAGAACTGGCCTCCGAGCTGCGCAGCCAGGGCGGCCTGCGACTGTTTTCGCTGCTCGCATCATCGATGGCGGTCAACAGCGTCCTGATGATCGGCAATCACCGTTCCTTCGAGAATCCGCTGGTAAGGGTTCACTCGAGCTGTCTCACCGGCGAGGTGTTCGGTTCGCAACGCTGTGAGTGCGGCCCGCAGTTAGCCGCGGCCGTGTCGCGCATCAGCGAAGATCCCGCGGGCGGCATGGTGGTCTACATGTCCGGACACGAGGGACGGGGCATCGGCCTTTGGGCCAAGGCCGCCACCTATCTGCTGCAGGATGGCGGCCAGGACACTTACCAGGCCAACCGTTCGCTCGGGCTGCCCGATGACTCCCGCGATTTCAGCGACGCAGCGGCTTTGCTGCGTCACTTCGTCGGCGACCAGCCGTTCCGGCTGCTGACCAACAACCCCAAGAAGCTGTCCGATCTGCGCCAGCTGGGCATCACCGGGATCACGCCGGTGAAACACGTCATCGGCGTCGGTGACTGGAACCGTGGCTACCTCTCTGCCAAGCAAGCCTGGGGTCACCAACTCGACGACGACGACATCGGCTGATCGGGGCGCAGCGCTTCACAGTTCAGATGACGGTGTCGCCATTGTCGACCACCATCTGGTGTGCTGATCGCGCCCGGGTGGATCGAATTGCAGCGAATTCCGTACTTCTGTTCGCGACCGTGCACCGCAATGGATTTGGTTCGCCACTGCTCGGTGGTCGTCGACTCGATATCCGCAATAATCGCGTTGCCCGCGTTGTTGACCAGCACGTCGAGCTTGCCGTGGCGCTGCACGACACCCGGGATCAGGCTCTGCCAGCTTGCTTCGTCGGCCACGTCGTGGGCCACGAATTCCGCGCCGATCTCGGCGGCCAACGCTTCGCCTGCTTCCACATTGATGTCCGTCGCGATGACCGTCGCGCCCTCTTCCACCAGCAGGCGCGCATCCGCCGCCCCCAAACCCGAAGCGGCGCCCGTCACGATCGCCACTTTCCCGTCCACACGCCCTGCCATGGAATTTCCCATCAACAAAACGCTCGACTTAACCACACCCCAGGCCAAGGGGCTGGAACACGCTAAACTCATCAGTACGAATCCGCAGGAATTGCTCGGTGTTGACGATCTACCACGTCCCCGGAACCCGCTCAGCGCGCATCATCTGGCTGTGTGAGGAACTCGATCACCCCTACCAGGTGGAAACCATAGATTTCTCGCCCGACTACCGCGCAAGCCCCGAATGGCGAGCGTTGAATCCCGTGGGCAAGGTCCCAGCGATGCGCGACGACGGTTTCTCGATGTTCGAATCCGGCGCGATGCTGCAATACATTCTGGAACGCTATGGTGACGGCCGGTTGCGTCCGCGGCCGGGAACCGCCGCGTCCGCCAAGTACCTGCAGTGGTGCTGGTTTGCCGAAGCGACTCTCGCCCGACCGCTGGGCGACATGGCTCACCACCTGTTCCTGAAGCCCGAACCGGAACGTATTCCCGCAGTGGTCGAGGACGCCCGGCGGCGCGCCGTTCTGTGCATCGAAGCCCTGGAAGATGCCTTGGCCAAGCGCCCCTATCTGCTCGGAGACGCGTTTAGCGCGGCCGACATCATGATGGGTTACTCGCTGGTTCTTGGCCGGCGCGTAGGCGCCCTGCAGCCGGAACATGAAACGGCGGTGAGCTACCTCGAGCACCTGGCCGAGCGGCCTGCATTTCGCAAGGCCTTCCCCAACTAAACTGCAATCCCCCTCTGGCCACGAATAGGCCCAGGAACAAGTCGCGATCAGGTCACGAACAGGTTCGCCTGAACCGCGGTGTCCAACAGGCGCGGCGCTTTCAACTGTGCGTCGCGGCCGTTGCGCATGGCGACGAACTGTTCTTCGCTGACGCCGTCACGAACGTGTTTGTTGGTGAGGCGTTCATCCGCAACACTCGTCACGCAACGATACACGCGGCCGCCCGGCGCATAGTCGTGGCCGACGAACAACCGCGTGTCCCCGGGTAGGGCCAGGAGGCGCTTGATCGAGCGATAGAGCTGGCGTGCAGAACCCCCGGGAAAGTCGCAGCGGCCGGTACCGAAGTCCGGCATGAACAGCGTATCACCCACAAACGCCATGTCATTGATACGATAGGTCACGCACGCTGGCGTGTGTCCCGGCGTGGCCAGGACCTGGAAGGCCTGGTCACCCAGTTGAATCTCGTCACCGTCCGCGAACAGCGCATCGAACTCGATCGCCGTCGGTCGACAGCTGTGGCTGCGCAGGTAATCGCGACGTACTTCATCGACGCCTTGGCCGATGCCAGCCCGAGCCTCGGGGAATCTCGTTCTCAGATAACCCGCTGCACTCAGATGATCCGCATGTACGTGCGTTTCCAGGATCCAGGCGATCTCGTACCGATGCACCTGGGCGAGCGCCACGAGGTCGTCGGCGGTTTGGGTACCGCTGATCGAACGTGCAGGATCGTAATTCAGCACCGGATCGATGACTGCGGCCTGGCGTGTCCGGGGATCTGCGACGAGATAGCTGTAGCTGCAGGTGTCGGGGTCGAAAAACGGATGGACGGACACCGCCATGAGAGCGCTCCAGACGTAGACGCAGCCAATGTACGCCAAAGTGTATGGAAATAGTTCTCAAACACTCCTATGCAAGGCACACTACATGGGATATTTTTTTAGAATTGGTGTCGACAATGGTAGAAATTGACCGTCGAGACCGACAGATCCTCAATCTATTGCAGGAGGATGCGTCGCTCTCGGTCGCCGAACTCGCCGAGCACGTTGGTTTGTCTCAGAACGCCTGTTGGCGGCGGGCTCGCCGGTTGCAGGATGACGGTGTGATCCGTCGTCGGGTTGCCTTGCTCGACCAGGACCTCCTGGACTTGAGCGTCACGGTCTATGTTTCGGTTAGAACCAGCGAACACAATGAAACCTGGTTGAAGCGCTTTTCGAAGGGCGTCGACGAAATTCCCGAGGTAGTGGAGTTCTATCGGATGAGCGGGGACACCGATTACCTGCTGAAGGTCATCGTCAGGGACATCGCCCACTATGACCGTGTGTACAAGAAGCTGGTCACCGTCGCGCCCTTGTACGACGTGTCCTCGTCGTTCGCCATGGAACGCATCAAGTACACGACGGCCTTGCCACTGCCAGATAGGTGATCACACTTCGCCGGGTTAACATGCGGACAACCGTGGAACGTCCTGGTTTTCTTGCGAGGCTTTGAATGTCTGACGATCTGAAGAACTACGAACAGGTGTCAATCTACCGGCTCGACGCGGCCGCCCAGAAGCAGTTGCTGAGCACCGTGCGCGAATGCGTGTTCAACTGGTGCACCAGGGACGAATGGCCAATGGGAGTCATCATGTCGTGCGTGTGGGCCAAGGACCGCCTCTGGCTGACGGCGGGTGCGCACCGGCACCGGATCTCGGCCATCCGGCGCAACCCGAAAGTCTCGGTGGTAGCGACCAGCACCGGCACCGAACTGGGCCCCGGCAAAACGGTCACCATCAAAGGCAAGGCGGTCGTTCACGAAGACCCCGAACTCAAAACCTGGTTCTACAAGATCTTCTCGGATCATCTGAACCCGACCGATCCGGCGGCGTCCGAAGCCTTTCAGCAGATGTTGGATTCGCCACTGCGCATCGTCATCGAGATCATCCCGGAGAAATACATCAGCTACGACGGCGCCAAGATGGCGGCGCACACCGCGGGAACCCTCGACGAAAGCGAACTCGCGGAGCCTCTGGAATCCGATACGGCGCGCCTCGAAGCGGAAATGAAGCGCCGCGGCATGAGCTGAGCAAGTCCTGGGGGGTGCTGCATGAATCTAGAGAAGGTCATTTTTGGCTTCTTCGTAGTACTTGCGTTGACGCTGAACGTCGCGTTCGTGATCGGCGAGATCGACGATCCGCAGCATCACAGCGTCTGGATTCTGTTCACCGCCATCGTCGTGAACCTGATCGCCACGGTGCTGAAAATCGGCGATCGCTCCCACATCGGTGCGTTGCTGCTGGCTACCGCGCTGGTTGCCGATCTACAACTGATTGCGTGCGCAAGCGTCTGGACCATCGCAAATCAGGTGTTGGGGGTTGTCTCCACGGAAGTCACGGTCGGCATCGTATCGCTGGCCGCCGGCGCGCTGGTGGCCAACGTCGTCTCGGTGACCATGGTGGTGACCGACTCGCTGATCTCCGGTCGCTGACGGGCACGCCGCATGGCCAAAGGGTCCGATCTCGACCGCGTCGCCTCCGTAGTGCTGCGCGAGATGCGCAACCCCATCCTGGTGTTGATCACGGTCCATGCGTTGGGCATCGGTGGGATGGTGCTCATACCGGGAGTGGACCCGGACGGCAACTCCGTCCACATGGGTTTTTTCCACGCCTTCTATTTCATGACGTACACCGCGACGACCACGGGCTTCGGAGAGTTGCCCTATGCATTCTCCGAAGCACAACGGATCTGGGCGTCGATCTGCCTGTACCTCAGCGTGGTTGCATGGATCTACGGGATTGGCTCGATCATCCGCCTGGTGCAGAACCCCCATTTCGCCCAGGCGGTCGCGCAACGCCGATTCGCCGTTGCCACGGCGCGGATCACGGAACCGTTCGTAATCATCTGCGGTTTTGGGGACACCGGCAGCCTCCTGACCCGGGGTCTGAGCGACCGCCGTATCCACGGCGTGGTGATTGACAACAACGTCGAGCGGATCAAAGCCCTCGCGCTGCGCGATTACGACCTCAAGATTCCGGGACTCTGTGGCGATGCAGGCGTGCCGAAGAACCTGCGCGATGCCGGGTTGGAACGCCCTGAGTGCCGAGCCGTGGTCCTGCTCACTGGCGATGACGACATCAACTTCAAGATCGCGGTCATGACCCGATTGATGAATTCACGCGCCGAGGTGATCTGCAGATCGACCGAGCGAATACACGAGGAGCAACTGAATTCCCTCGGCTCGGTGGTCATTGTCGATCCCTTCGAGACATTCGCCCGGGAACTCGTCCTCGCCTTGCGCGCACCGACTTTGCACACCCTCAATCAGTGGTTGCTCGGCGCGAAGGACGCGACGCTGGAGCGCACCGTCAGCTACCATCCCGGCACCTGGATTCTCTGCGGGTACGGACGCATGGGGCGCCGGTTGCAAGGCGCTCTGCAGGATCAACAGGTGCCCACCGTAGTGATCGATCCAAACGTGGAACCTTCGGAAGTTGAGCAGGCCGTCGTAGGCATGGCGACCAAAGCCAATCTGCTGGAGGCGGGCATGCACCACGCCGCCGGGTTGGTGACTGCGACCGACAGCGATTCGACGAACCTCGCGATTCTGCTGACCGCGCGATCGATCAACCCCAGCGCACATCTCGTGGTGCGCCAGAATCATCACGAAAATGAACTCGCGTTCAACGCAGCGTCGGCCGATCTGATCATGCAACCAAGCCTGGTCACAGCCCGCAGGATTCTGCTGCGGCTGATCTCACCGTTGATCCAGGCGTTCCTCGAGCATCTCGAAGACAACCCGGAGTTGCTACGTCAGGAGGTTTATCCCAGCCTTCGCGCGAACCTCGGCACGAGTCGGCCGGTGCTGTTCACGTTGAACACGGACGCACGGTCTGCGCCTGCAGTGATCGCACTCATCGACGGTGGTTCCGTGCTGACCCTCGACGCGCTGCTGCGCGACCCGCGCAATCGGGACCAACGCCTGGGCTGCGTTGTCCTGGTGCTGCGCCGGGGCCAACAGCGGCACATGATGCCCGCGGCAAGCATGGCCCTGGAAGCCGACGATGAATTGTTGATCGTCGCAACCAGCGACGCGGAACGACGCATCCGCACGTCGTTGACCGACCAGTATCTACTCGAGTACCTCGCGACAGGCGTCGAGCGTTCCCGAAGTGTCCTCGACAACTGGCTGCGTGCTTAGGCAGGGCTAGGAAGAACCATCGATTGCGGCCTGGATCAGATCCATATGGCTGCCGAGGAATATCTCCGCAACCGCCCGTGTGCGGATGACCCGGTCCGGTCCGATCAGGAACGTCGCACGGCGTACCCCGAAACCCAGCGGACCGTTGACACCAAACGCATCGATCACTTTGCGCGATGGGTCCGACAGCAGCGCAAACGGCAGCTGGTAACTCTCGCGGAAGCGTCGGTGGCTTTCGCGACCCTGGGGGCTGACGCCCAGCACTCGAACCCCTACCTCGCGCAGGGCATCGTGTCGATCTCGCAATGCGCAGGCCTCGCGCGTGCACACGGGGCTGAAGTCCGCCGGGTAGAAGTACACCACCAGCGATTTCCCATCGAGCAATTCGGAAAGCGTCGTCTCCGGCCCATCGAATTCTTCGAGCGCGAAGTCCGGCGCCGTGTCACCCACTTTGAGCATCTGGCACCCTCGATGATCTGCGGTGCTGGTATTCTGCCAGGGTTGGTCTGGAACGACACGGTCGAATCCGTATCATCGGTCCGGGGAGGAAGTCCGAATGAACGATCTGCTCATCCGCAATGCGTCGATCATCGACGGGACCGGTCAAGCGCCCTTCGACGGTGACCTGCTGGTACGCGATGCGCGCATTGCCGCCGTCGGCTCGATTGGCGAGGAACCCGGCGTGCAGGTCATCGATGCCAGCGGCCTGACGCTGATGCCAGGCCTCATCGACGCGCACTGCCACATCACGTTCGACGAACCCTGCTCCAATGACGAACTGTTCTTCCATCGTCGCGCCGGGCTCGCAGCGATAATCGCGGCGCGCAACGTCCAACGCCTGCTGCGGGCCGGCGTTACCGGCTTTCTGGACGCCGACTGCATCTACGATCTCGGCGTCGACCTGCGTGACGCGATCAACAGCGGCGTCATCGAGGGTCCGCGTATGGCGACCGGCGGCTATGCTCTGCTGACATCGGTCGGCGGCACCGCCGGC
>SMVA01259202.1_pt1 | contig 46107 bp, 49 predicted proteins | sample 2456451 | NCBI WGS metagenome assembly SMVA01 (sample SAMN11095933, study PRJNA526329) | marine sediment metagenome | biome: Marine sediment; feature: Surficial sediment; material: Deep marine sediment; isolation source: Hadal surficial sediment | place: Pacific Ocean | collected 2014-05 | depth...
AACCTGGCGGATGCATTTGTCGGCGCCTGCGCCGGTTATCTGGTGTTCTGGACCGTTTTTCAGCTATTCAAGCTGATTACGGGTAAAGATGGGATGGGTTATGGTGATTTCAAGCTTCTTTCAATGCTCGGTGCATGGATGGGCTGGCAGGCCTTACCGCTCATAATTATCCTGTCTTCATTCAGTGGCGCCCTGATTGGCGGCGCGCTGATATTGATGGGTCGAGCAAGAGACAATCCCATACCATTCGGACCTTATCTCGCTATTGCCGGTTGGATTACCCTCATCTGGGGAGAACAGATCACCCTCGCATACCTGCAGTTCGCAGCCTTTTAATGTTGATATAACTTTTAATCTTGATATAACTTTTAATCTTGATATAACTTTTAATCTTGATATAACTTTTAATCTTGATATAAACAATGCCAACATATGTTGTAGGACTCACAGGCGGAATCGGTAGCGGCAAAACGACTGTCTCCGATCTATTCGCCAATCTTGGTATCACTATCGCCGATGCGGATGTCGTGGCACGCACTATTGTTGAACCTGGTCGACCGGCGCATTCTGCGATAAAGGATCGCTTCGGTGGATCCATCCTTCTCGAGGACGGTTTTCTCAACAGGGCAAAACTCAGGCAAATCATCTTCTCCAAACCAGAAGATCGCCGCTGGCTCGAGCGCCAGACTCACGGACCCATTATGCAGATGCTGGCGGAAATCATTGAATCGGCCGCTTCCCCTTTCTCGATCCTCGTCTTATCTGCCGGTGCAGGGCGTTCACCCCAGATAAATAAAATGCTTGTAGTGGACACTTCTGAAGAACTGCAGATTTCCCGGGTAACCAGGAGAGACAGCAACAGCAGGCAGCAGGTTGAATCAATAATGGCATCCCAGCCAACACGGGAAGAACGCCTTTCCCGGGCCGACAATGTTATAGTCAATGAAGGATCGGTTGACCAACTGGAACAGGAGGTGCTAGATCTCCATCACTACTACTCAAAACTTGCAGATGATGCGGTATGACTGATGTTATCGTTAAGTGCCCGACGTGTGACAAAGCTGTTGCCTGGATTTCTTCGAGTTTATATCGCCCATTTTGTTCTGAACGGTGTCGATTGATAGACCTGGGAGAATGGGCGGACGGCAACCGGGTCATCCCTGCTGATGCAGAACATGACGATGTTACTGCCGCCGATTTGGATCGGGACTAGGCGACTAAAGAGCCCTATGTACGGTATTCTGCGTTAATACGGACATATTCATGGCTCAGGTCACTGGTCCAAATTGTTTCCGCGGCACTGCCCGACTTCAAATCTACCGTGATGGTAATTTCCTCGCTCGCCATGGCATCTGCTCCCATTGATTCTTCATAAGCAGGGTTTCTACCACCGTTTAACATAAGCTTAACGTCACCTATGTAAACGTCGAGTTTTGATACTTCAATCTCGACATCTGCTTTACCGATCGCCATCACTATTCGCCCCCAGTTTGCATCACTGGCAAAGATTGCGGTTTTCATCAACGGGGAATTAGCTATCGCGTAGGCGATGTTCAGGCAATCCTTACTCCTCTCACCATTAATCACCCGTACCTCAACGAATTTAGTCGCCCCCTCTGCGTCCCTGATGATGCCCTGGGCCAATTCAATCATTAATTCTTCGAGCAAATTGTAGAATTGTTGCCCGCTATCCGCGTTTTCCTCTACTACCACACCTGCGACGCCCGTTGCCGTCAACATGCACGAATCGTTAGTGGATGTGTCACTGTCTACAGTGATCCTGTTAAAGGACTTATTAACGGCATTGTCCAACATCGCCTGCAAGGTGTGCTGCCCCATCAAAACGTCGGTCGCAATGTAACTCAGCATGGTTGCCATATTGGGCTGAATCATGCCTGCCCCTTTTGCTATTCCTGTGATCGTGACGGTTTTTCCGCAAATTTCCATCTGCCTGGAAGCGATTTTAGGCCGGGTATCCGTTGTCATAATGCCCCTTGCGGCTTGCAACCAGTTGTTCTTTGCAAGAAGGGGTAGAATTTGATTCAGGCTATCCGTAATTCGGCGAACCGGTAGTCGCTCACCGATGACACCGGTTGAAAAGGGGATGATCTCCTCTGGCCGGGTCCCCGACAATTGCGATAGCGTTTTACAACATATCAACGAATCAGCAATACCCGCTTCACCGGTAGCCGCGTTAGCATTACCACTATTAATAAGGAAATATCGCGGCGAAACCTGTTGCAGGTGTCTCCTTCCGACCTCAACCGGCGCGGCGGCAAAGAGACTCCTCGTAAATACCGCTGCCGTCTTACTGCCAGTCGCAAATTCGAACATCACCAGGTCATGAACTGAATCTGATTTGATTCCGCAGGCCAACGAGGCCATTTTCACGCCAGGGACAGGGTGGAAATTCACATTGCCAGGACCCACTGCCACCTAGCTTAATTTCCCGTGACAGGCTTTGTATTTCTTCCCAGACCCACAAGGGCATGGTGCGTTGCGGCCCACCTTCTTCTCGCGCCTGACAAAGGGTGTTCGCGGTTTAGCAGCTTCAGGCTCTGCCGATTCACCCATACCGGCATCATTATCTTTCTGGAAATTCAACTTACTTCGAGCTTCAGCTTCCCTTCGTCTGCGATCCATTTCACCCACATCTTCTGAAGGCTGGAATTGCACCCTGGACAAGAATCGGATGACCTCGAATTTGACATTGTTCAATAATTCTTCAAACAGTTCGAATGCTTCCCGTTTATATTCCTGTTTCGGCTGTTTCTGTGCGTAAGCTCTTAGATGAATACCCTGCCTCAGGTAGTCCATTGCGGACAGATGTTCTTTCCACAGGGTGTCAACAATATCCAGCATAATTCGTTTCTCGAACAGGCGAATATCCGGGCCAATAATTCTTTCCTTTTCTGCGTAAGCTTCACGAATTGAACTTTCGATTTTGTCCCGGAGAGACTCCTCGTGCAGGTCATCATCTTCATCAAGCCATTTCTGCAGCGGAAAACTGGCGTTGAATTCCGTATGCAACGCCTGTTCCAAACCTGGAATATCCCACTGTTCTTCCAGGCTTTCCGGAGGAATAAAACCATCTATTACCTGGCTGATCACATCTTCCCACAAGACATTGATCGTCTCTGAAATATCATCAGCCTCCATCAGGTTTTTGCGCTGGCCATAGATCATCTGTCTCTGGTCGTTGGCAACATCGTCGTATTCAAGCAATTGTTTTCGAATGTCGAAGTTTCTGCCTTCCACCTTGCGTTGCGCCTTTTCTATGGCATTCGTCACCATCTTGTGCTCGATCGCTTCGCCTTTTTCCATACCGAGAGTCTTCATCAGGCGGCGCACCCGGTCCGATGCAAAAATTCGCATCAGGTTATCCTCAAGAGAAAGATAAAATCGGGAATATCCCGGGTCACCTTGCCTGCCCGAACGACCCCGCAGCTGATTATCGATGCGTCGAGACTCATGGCGTTCAGTGCCGATCACATGAAGTCCGCCAGAGGCCAACACAAGATCATGATCCTTCTGCCACTGTGATTTTATGTTTTTAATTTGTTCTTCATCGGGATTCTCGAGATTTTCTATATCTGCTTCCCAGCTTCCGCCGAGAATGATATCCGTACCTCGCCCGGCCATATTCGTCGCGATGGTTAAGACTCCAGGCTTACCCGCCTGGGCGATGATCTCTGCTTCCTTCTCATGAAACTTCGCATTCAGGACGCTGTGCTTAATCTTCTTTTTAGTGAGCAAACCGGATAATAACTCCGACGTCTCAATGGATGCTGTGCCGACCAACACCGGCGCATCATTCGCCAGACACATCTTGATTTCCTCAACAATCGCATCAAATTTTTCTTCATGAGTGAGATAAATCAGATCATTTTGATCATCCCGGATCATCGGCAGGTTGGTTGGGATTACAACCACATCAAGGCCATAAATTTGTTGAAATTCAAATGCTTCAGTATCTGCGGTGCCCGTCATGCCGGCTAATTTACTGTATATGCGGAAGTAGTTCTGGAATGTAGTGGAAGCCAGGGTTTGACTTTCATCGGTAATGGAGACACTTTCTTTTGCCTCCACTGCCTGGTGAATTCCCCCGGACCAACGACGGCCGGGCATGGTACGGCCGGTATGCTCATCAACAATGATGATTTCATTGTCCTGTACGATATATTCAACATCCTTGTGAAAAAGGCAATGCGCCTTCAGTGCCGAGTGCACATGATGTAACAAGGTCAGATTAGCGGTTCCGTATAAGCTATCGCCCTCACGCAACAATCCTTTCCTGGTGAGTAGATCTTCGACCTTCAGATGACCTTCTTCTGTTAGTTCAATATCTCTCTGTTTCTCATCTACAAAATAATCACCGGGTGGTTCTATTTCGTTTACAACGTCTTCCGGTGTTTTCACTTGCGCCACCAGCTGGGGGATTATCCCATTGATCTTCTTGTAGATCTCCGCCGTATTCTCCACGCCCCCGGATATGATCAGCGGCGTTCTTGCTTCATCGATAAGGATGGAATCCACCTCGTCGACAATCGCATAGTTTAGTGGCCGCTGGACCTTCTCTTCCAGGCTAAACGCCATGTTGTCACGAAGATAATCGAATCCAAATTCATTGTTGGTACCGTAGGTAATATCGGCCTCGTAGGCTGACTTTTTCTCTTCCATGGTTTGCCCCGAGTAGACCACACCCGAAGACATACCCAGTGCTGCATAGACAGGCCCCATCCACTGGCAGCCCCACTTGGCAAGATAGTCATTCACCGTTACCAGGTGAACTCCCTGGGCCGTTATCGCGTTGAGGTAGAGCGCAAGTGTTGCGACCAGTGTTTTACCTTCCCCCGTACGCATCTCTGCAATTCTGCCTTCGTGCAGGGTAATCCCGCCGATCATCTGCACATCAAAAATACGCATTTGCAGCGCCCGCTTTCCCGCTTCGCGAACTATGGCGAAAGCCTCCGGCAGAATGTCTTCCAGTGACTCTCCACCTTCAACTCTTTCCCTAAATTCCTCTTTTTTATTCTGAATCGCCAGGTCGTCAAGTTTTTCGAATTCATCCTCAAATGTATTGATCTGAGCAGCAATCTTTCCCATCCGCTTGAGCTCGCGCTCGTTCTTGCTTCCAAATACTTTACTAAGCACCTGCATAACCATGATTGATTGTCTCGACTTGAAATGACTCTACTTGAAATGACGCTATTGGAAATAGTTTACGCCAAAGATATCGGCGATTGGATAGAAAAACTAGCTATTTCAGCGACTCGCGCGGTGAATATATGAGGAGGGGTCGACGGCTCGACCATGTTTGAATACTTCGAAGTGTACATGAGGTCCTGTGGCACGGCCGCTGCTTCCCATCAGGCCGATAACCTGATTTTTCTTGACGATATCACCAACTTTAACCACAATCTCTTTGTGATGGCCGTATCTGGTAGTAAATCCACCTCCATGATTAACTTCCACCATTTTTCCATAGCCGTTTCGCGACCCGGCATAAACAACGACGCCCGCTGCCACGGTTACAACATCGTCTCCCTCGCTACCAGCGAAGTCGACACCATTGTGCCAGGCTCTTTTTCCGTTAATCGGGTCATTTCTCGGGCCGAAACGGGATGACATCCAACCTTTCTTCACGGGTCGACCAGCAAGGAATACATCACTTTGCAATTTTCGATTTACAAGCAATGTCTCAAGGATACCCAATTGTTGCTGTCGACTTTCAATATCTTTTCCGAGTTGATTGAGAACCTGAAGGAAATTAGGGGGCGTATATGCGGCGCCTTCATAAAGCTCTTCTGGCCCACCGAGTCCCGGTGACCGGGAAAAATCGAATTCCCCTTCCTTCAGTTTCGCGACTGTGGTTAAGCGCTCGCCGAGCGCATCGATTCGAACGATTCGAGCCTGGAGTTTAGCAAGCCTTATTGCCGAGGCTTCCAGGCTGTCGCGGGCATTGCGTTGGGCACTTTGAATATCACTGCCTTGTGCTACCAGCACTTCTCGCCATTTACCGACCATCTCGCTTGTTAAACCAGCCTCGCCGATACCGTGACGGTAGGAAAAATATCCAGCAGCCGACGGAATCCCAATCATGCCCGCAACCGTAAGGCCAATAAGGAATCCATTCGCTGTAAAGGAGCGATGTTTTCCGGATCGATTATCTACTATGATGAACTTCATAAAATTGAGTTATTATATCGTTTCTAATTCCAGTTAAATCCTAAACCCGGCCATCCATTGCCAAGAATCCACAAATCCATGCGACGACCCAATCAGATTCTCAAGAATCCAAAAGGTGCGCTCAACAAAATCTACTCAAAGACCCAGGATTTGTTGAAGGTTCAGTCGTTAATCCACCAATTCATCCCTGCCAATGTTTCGGTGGCATCTATTCGTGACCACACACTGCATCTGATCACTAATTCCGGTGCGACTGCCACTCAAATCCGTTACCGACAACGTAATATCATCACCGCTGCTCGCCGATTAGGCGTTCAATTCGACATTGACCACATCAAGGTGTCCGTTCGTCCGGATGAACCTCAATCGCGCCCTCCATTACGAGAGCCCATTCCTCCTTCTGCCAAAAATGCCCGCCAACTGGCTGCCACAGCCAAATATATAGAAGATGATGGCCTACGCAAAGCATTAATTAGACTTTCAAGGAGAGTACAGGAATAGCGCAAATTCTTCCGGTATGCCTAGCCCAGTTCTGCTACCGCCGGTCTGATATAGGAAGATGGTGCTTTTTCTGAATCATCGAAGGTCACTATTTCCCAGGCGTCTGTTCGCCTGAGTATCTCTTTCCGGAGCGCATGATTCTCTGTGTGCCCGGATTTGTAGCCAACAAATTCGCCGATAATGCTATAACCTAAAAGATATAAGTCCCCAATGGCATCCAGAATTTTGTGCCGTACAAATTCATCTTCATGACGCAGCCCATCATCATTGAGAATTCGATAGTCATCAACCACAACCGCATTGTCCAGGCTTCCGCCCTGGACAAGATTTAATTCTCGCAAATGCTCAAATTCCCGCATCAGGCCGAATGTACGCGCCCGGCTCACTTCTTTTACAAATGAGGTGGTAGAAAAATCGATGCTTGCCTGTTGCTTCTTGATGACGGCATTGTCATAGACGATGGTGTGACTCACCCTGAATCCATCAAAAGGTTTTATGGTCACGTGTTGGCCATAAGACCTGGCACTATCCTCACTACCAACTGAGACTTCTTTAGTAATTCTAAGAAACTTCTTCAGGGCATCCTGATCTTCAATTCCGGCGGACTGAATCAGGAAAACAAATGTCGCGGCACTGCCATCCATGATGGGCATTTCGGGCCCGCTGATTTCCACATAAGCATTGTCAATGCCGAGACCATACAAAGCAGACATAAGGTGTTCAATGGTGGAAATCCTTTGCCCGTCCTTTATCAGGGTAGTAGCGAGGGTTGTATCCCCAACGTTCTCTGTCGCCGCCAGAATTTCTACAGCGGGTTCTACATCAACACGAACAAAAACGATGCCCGTATCAACGGGTGCAGGACGTAAGGTTAAATAGACCTTTTCCCCTGTATGTAAACCAACTCCCGTTGCCCTGATAACGTTTTTTAGTGTTCTTTGATTAATCATTATTGTTTTTATCCCCAATGCGGCGCGCATATTACCAGAATGTACCCAGGCACCTCCACCCCCCGCTAACAGGAATCAGCGGGTCTACAGCATTACTGTGACCCTGCTTTTCCTGATTAGTTGCATGGCAAGCCACCAAAAACTGTAGCTTATTTGCCATCAAACAGGAGAAAAGGTCCTTTTGAGCCAAAAAACTGTCTTTCTGTATTAAACCAACCAGACCTTATCTAATCTGCCTGCCGTCTCAGGAAGGCGGGAATATCAAGATACTCAAGATCTTTACCCACAGGAAGCGCATCATCGGGTTTCGCATCCACCGTGGCATTTCTAATAACGGTTGGTCGATCCAGGTCCGCGTAATCGATGACACCATCACCCGCTATTTTTTTCTGAATCTCCTCCGACAGATTTTGAGATCGTTCTATTTGTAGACTGCCCAGACCTGTGGCAACAACTGTAACCCGCAGTTCGTCTCCCATTTCACTGTCAATCACCGTACCGATGACAACAGTGGCATTCTCGGATGAGAATTCGGCAATCGTTAAGCCAACTTCAGAGAATTCACCCAGGGATATATCTACCCCGGCAGCAATATTAACCAGGATTCCCCTGGCTCCGTTGAAATCCACATCCTCAAGCAATGGACTGCGAATTGCAGCCTCAGCAGCCTCCCTCGCCCGATTTTCACCCTCGGCACTTCCGCTTCCCATCATGGCCATACCCATCTCGGACATTACCGTTCGAACATCAGCAAAATCGACATTGATCATGCCCGGTCTGATGATCAGGTCTGCAATGCCCTGGACAGCACCCAACAAGATGTCATCCACAGCGGCAAATGCTTCCAGTAAAGGAATATCTTCACCCATAATGTTGAGCAATCGCTCGTTGGGAATGGTAATCAGGGAATCGACGTATTTAGACAATTCTTCAATGCCAGCAATGGCGGTTTTCATCCGCTTTTTACCTTCAAACGGAAATGGTTTGGTCACAACCGCTACTGTCAATATGCCAAGATCCCGGGCAATTTCAGCAACAATCGGTGCAGCACCGGTTCCGGTACCACCGCCCATGCCAGCCGTGATAAAGACCATATCGGCACCATTGAGTGCTTCGGCGATACGATCTCTATCTTCAAGGGCAGCCTCCTTGCCCAGAACCGGGTTGGCACCCGCCCCCAGACCTTTGGTGATCTCGGACCCCAGCTGTAACAATGTTTTGGCAGTCAGGTTTCGCAGGGCCTGTGCATCTGTATTGGCACAGACAAAATCGACACCTTCAACCTCCCGGGTCACCATGTGCTGAACGGCGTTGCCACCTCCACCACCAACACCAATGACCTTGATTATTGCATGTTGCGGCGCACTATCGACTAGTTCAAACATAGATCACACTCCTCGGGTTAAGCCAATTGTGATTGTTTTCATTGATCCTTTGCTCTTCTTTATAAACCATTATCAGTAACTCCCCGTTAACCAATTTCTTACCCGACCGATGACTGTCACCATTCCAGCATTCGATGGTAGTACCAGGCCGTCGCTTTGTTGTTCCCCCCCATACAGCAGCAATCCAACAGCCGTGGAATAGATCGGATTTTTCACTATATCCGCCAGGCCAGTCACTCCCTGGGGCCTACCTATACTGACGGGCATATGGAATATTTCTTCAGCGAGTTCAACAACTCCCTCCATTTTCGACGTGCCTCCCGTCAGTACGATGCCTGCTGCCACCAGACTCTCAAAGCCACTTCGCCTTAATTCGGCTTGAATTAAGGTGAAGAGTTCGTCATACCGGGGTTCCACCACCTCCGCCAGTGTTTGCCTCGATAGATCTCTATCAGGCCTTCCAGCAACACCAGGCACCTTAATGGTTTCGTTTTCGCCGGTCAGGGTTGCCAGAGCACAGGCGTATTTGATCTTAAGCTCTTCTGCATTCGGAGTTGGCGTTCGCAGTGCCATGGCGATGTCGTTGGTCACCTGATCACCAGCGATGGGAATAACAGCCGTGTGCCTTATCGCACCGTCGTTAAATATGGCGATATCAGATGTCCCGCCGCCAATATCTACCAGACAAACGCCGAGTTCTTTTTCATCATCCGTTAAAACAGAATAACCGGAGGCTACCTGTTCAAGAATAATATCTTCAACTTCCAACCCGCACCGCTTGATGCACTTTTCAATATTCTGGGCAGCATTCACCGCACAGGTCACCAGATGGACTTTTGCTTCCAATCTCACTCCGGACATGCCCAGGGGCTCCTTAACACCCTCTAACGTATCAACGACAAATTCCTGAGGAAGAATATGCAGAATCTGTTGGTCGGCGGGTATCGCCACTGCCTGAGCGGCATCAATGACACGTTCAACATCAGGCTGGAACACTTCTCTGTCCCGGATCGCAACGATTCCATGTGAATTTAAGCTGCGGATGTGACTACCGGCGATACCGGCATAGACTGAATGTATCTGGCATCCTGCCATGAGTTCTGCTTCTTCGACCGCTCGCTGAATTGATTGCACGGTCGATTCGATATTGACCACAACCCCTTTTTTTAAACCCTTGGATGGATGACTGCCGATACCCACAATCTCCATATCCCCTTCCGGGGTCAGTTCGCCAACAATGGCAACTACCTTGGAGGTACCAATATCCAGACCGACAATCATTCGATTACTAGTTGAACTGGTCATAGGCTCACTTCTCTCTGCAATTTAAAGGTTTCCGCTATTTGAAAATCTGGCCCGCTTTTGTCAAATTCAACCGCAACACCATTGGGATAACGTGTATCGACGCGCCGCACCCTGGGCGCTGCCTCAATTGAGGCAATTCGCCGGCTTACCTTGATGTATCTTTTTAATCGTTGCTCTATATCAACATTTCCAAGTGATACCCGAACGCCATGCTGATTCTTGAAATTAAGAGATCCACGCCCATTCAAACTCAGGACCTCGATGAACTGCCCTGACTTTGCGAGCGCCCGATTGAGTCTCTGATAGTGGCCCATCACGGATTGTTCTTTTCCAACGGGGCCATAGAGTTGCGGTAGATCTCCTGGCGCAAGGAAATCTGATTCGAATACGATGCCAGCATTATTGATAAACGCATCGTCATTCCAATAAGCAATGGCCTGTTCCGGAACAACCCGGATAGCTATCTCATCAGGCCAGTTAAGTCTTACCTGTACCGTGTTAATCCAGGACACAGCTTCAAGCTCTTCTTTTACACTGCTTATGTCTGAGAGATTTAAATTCCCCGCTACCAGAATCTGCTGAACCGCGGATTCTTGTTGCTTGTTCAAGTCTCCCGTAACAGAAACATAGTCAATTTGACCTAACCGCCCACGAACTCCCAGCTGCAGCGAACCCGACATGAGTAGTGCACTAATTAACAGCGCCGCCATAAATGAAGTAGCAACTTTATGTCGCCCGAACCGTCGAACGATCTGATTGATCATGACAAGCTCCTGTTTGCCCAATTGGACTTCAGGATACTGGCTAATTTGGCCGTCTCACCGGCACCCTGTGTCAGTACAATATCGTCAGCTTTAACAAGTTCATCCAGATGGCCAGGTACATCTTCAATACGTTCGATATAATCGACCTTCACTCGCTCCCCCATGAGTAACTTCTGGTAGATATCCCAACCGGTGGCGCCGGGAATTACCTCTTCGCCAGCCGCATAGACTTCGGTCAGGATCAGGTGATCGACACGCTCAAGCACATCAATGAACTGGTCAAATAATTCCAGCGTCCGGGTATAACGGTGGGGTTGATACACCATGACCAGTCTGTGATCCGGCCAACCATTCCTGACTGCATCAATCGTTGCCTTGACCTCATTTGGGTGATGACCGTAATCATCGACAAGCAGGAAACCGCCGTCATTGACGCTGAAATTGCCATGAATCTCAAACCGCCGCGCAACGCCTTGAAAATTCGCAAGGCCCTTTGTAATATCAACATCCGAAACATTTTCATCACTGGCGATAGCAATCGCTGCCAACGCATTCAGAATGTTGTGCCTGCCTGGCAGTTCGAGAGTGATCGTTAAATCTTCTTTGGAACCGACCCTGCTAACCTTGAAATGTGAGATGTTGCCAATCTGGGTAGCATCGTAGGCCCTGATATCTGCCCTGTCGTCAAAGCCATATGTCATGATTGAACGTTTGATTTGTGGCAATAATGTATTAACAACCGGGTCATCGATGCAGGCGACCAGCAACCCGTAGAAAGGGAGATTATGCACAAATTCCAGGAAAGCATTCTGTAACTTGTCAAAACTTCCTTCATAATTGGCAAGGTGATCACGGTCAACATTAGTCAGCACAGCAACCATCGGTTGTAAATGAAGAAACGATGCATCACTTTCATCGGCTTCAGCAACCAGGTATCGACTCGTACCAAGCCGCCCGTTAGTTTCGGCACTATTTAACAGGCCACCGATTATAAAAGTAGGATCCAATCCGCCTTGAGCAAGAACTGATGCAATGAGGCTGGTTGTGGTGGTTTTTCCGTGTGTACCGGCTACAGCAATGCCATGGCGGTAGCGCATCAACTCACCCAACATCTCTGCCCGGCGAACAACCGGTACCCTGTGCTTGTGGGCAGCATCGACTTCCGGGTTACCACCGACGATAGCAGATGAGGTCACGACGACATCTACATCGTCTATGTTGCTTTCATCATGACCAATGAATATCCTTGCACCGTATGACTGTAGTCTTCTCGTGACCGCAGACTCTGACAAGTCCGATCCGGATATCTGGTATCCCTGGTTCAACAATACTTCAGCAATACCGCACATTCCCGCACCGCCGATACCAACAAAGTGAATTCGCTTTATCCTGCGCATTTCAGGCACTTCGGGGAAATTTTGTTCGATTCTGCTAGCCACGTTTACGACTCCCGGATGATGGACTAACAATTTGGTTACGACATTCATACTCAATCCTGAGCAGGATCGCGATGAGCATACAACTCACAACCAGGCTATTCCCGCCATAACTCATCAGCGGCAATGTCAATCCCTTGGTTGGCAGAAGCCCGAGATTGACACCCAGGTTAATTGTTGCCTGGACTCCCAGCAGCATTGAGATGCCGTAGGCCAGTAACGCATGGAAATCCGCTCCCTGATTGGCTGCAATACGTCCGATCCACAAGCCCCTGATCACCAGCCAGGCAAACAGCAATATGATGACGGCAGCACCAACCATCCCCATTTCTTCAGCAATGATGGAAAACAAAAAGTCAGTGTGTGCCTCCGGCAGGAAAAATAGTTTTTGAATACTATTTCCCAGGCCGAGACCAAACCACTCACCTCGCCCGAATGCGATCAATGCCTGGGTTAGTTGATAGCCACCCCCAAATTGATGCTGCCAGGGGTCAATAAACGATGCAAACCTTGCCAGCCTGTATGGCTGCAAGGTTGCAACGAGAACCACGGCGCCAGCAAATAATGAAAGCACTGGTAATAAATATCTCATGGGCGCGCCGGCCAGGTAAATGACGCCCATCACTGCAGACATAATAACAACCGCCGCACCAAAATCCGGTTGCCTGATTAACAACACCGCCAGCAGACTAACAAGCAATAACGGTTTCAAAGATCCCATGAATTTTTCCTGCACTTCCTGCTTTCTTCTAACCAGATAACCGGCGATATAGATGACTACAAATAATTTGACTAATTCCGAACCCTGCACGCTAAAGAGCCCGAGCGAAATCCATCGTGCTGCACCATTCACTTCTTTGCCAATGCCGGGAACCAGCACGGCAACAAGCAGGAGGAAGCTCAATAGTAACAAGGGCAAACCCAGTTTCTGCCAGATTCTTAAGGGCAACATCAATACAGCAACCCCGGCTGCTGCGCCCAGTAATACAAATATGAAATGGCGTATCATGAGATGAAAAGGGCTTCCATAGATCCGGGCGGACACTTCAGTTGATGCAGAAGCAACCATGATGAGTCCAAACGACAATAGGCAAAGTGCGATACCTGCAATCACCGGGTCCACCGGGCAATCGATTCGAGTCACGACTCTTGCTCTTTGCGCCATACTCATTGAACTTTCTCCATGAGTATTCGTTTGAATTCAAAGCCACGGTTCTCATAATTATCAAACATGTCAAAACTTGCACAGGCGGGTGAAAAGAGAACTGTGTCTCCGGGATTTGCTTCGCCAACTGCAGCATCGATGACTTCCTCGAAGCTGCTGCATGACTCGACTGCAACGGTTTGTTGTAGTGCTGTTTGTATACACTCCTGGTCCCTACCAAAAACAAGCACCTTTTTCACATATTTTTCCAGCGACGGTGCTAACAATGAAAAGTCTGCACCCTTACCTTGCCCTCCAAGAATCAGGATAATGTTCCCGCTGCTGCCGAAGCCTTCAACTGCGGAGATACTTGCACCTATGTTAGTGGCTTTGGAATCGTTGACATAACCAACACCGCCAAATTCACCCAGCCACTCGCACCTGTGGGCAAGGCCCTTGTATCTTTTTATTTCGCCAATCATGCCCTCCATTGTAAGAGAAGCAGCATGGCCTATGGCGAGTGCAGCAAGCACATTTTGGACATTGTGTTTTCCCCTGACGAAGAGTTCACCAGCTTTCAATAACTGTTCGTCACCATGCGTCAAAATGAGTTCACCCGCATTTTCAATCACACCAAATTGCAATTCATTGATGGGCTTATCCGTACCGAAAGAAATGACAGTTTCCGCGCTTGTTTCGAACTGATGTTTCACCTGCCTATTGATTACCGCAATTTCACAATTGTTATAGATATTGCCTTTGGTGTTGTAGTAATGCTCGACGTCCGGATATCGATCCATGTGATCTGGTGACAAGTTAAGCAACGCAGCTACCTTTAACGGCAATTCAGTTGCAAGTTCTAACTGGTAGCTTGATACCTCAAGCACATAAAGATTCACCGAATGACCTAACACATCGAGACAGGGAGTACCGATGTTTCCAGCCACCTCGACACCTGTCATTTGCGCCCTGGCGAGCGCTCCCACCATGGATGTGACGGTGCTCTTGCCATTGGAGCCGGTAACTGCGATAACAGGTGCCCTGGCAAGCTCACCAAACATCGCAACATCGCCGGATACCGTGATATTTTCTTTCACGGCCAGTTGCAATTCTGGAAGTGATAACGGCACCCCTGGACTGACAATAATCTCATCAGCACCCAGCAATAACCCAGCGTGGATTCCGTGCAACTCAATGCCAGGTATCAAGCGTTGCAAATCGTCGAATCGGGCAGGCGCTGGATTGCTATCCAGAACCTCGAATGGGATACCAGTTAAAAGCAGGTGCTTTGCAACTGAGTATCCCGTTTCCCCGAGACCAACGATCACCTTGTGTTTACCTTTAACCACGCCCTCATTCACTTCTGCCAACAAATTCATCTACGACTTCATGGTCGCTAAACGCCAACTTCTCGCCCATGACTTCCTGGTATTGCTCGTGTCCTTTCCCGGCAATCAAAACAACATCCCCTGACCCGGCGCTCATCAGCACCTTTCTAATCGCCAGTCGCCGATTGGTTTCGACTTTCACATCTGATCCTGAAATCACACCCGGCAATATATCGTCCACTATAGACACGGATGATTCGCTTCTGGGATTGTCATCTGTAATCATGGTGTGTGCTGCGAGTCTCGAAGCTATTTCTCCCATCTCGGGTCTTTTACCCTTGTCCCTGTCTCCTCCGCAACCAAAGACGCACCATAGCTCGCCCTTGCAGTGTTGTTTGGTTGCCAGCAACGCTTTGGCCAGTGCATCCGGAGTGTGCGCGTAATCAATGACAACCGTGGGTTGATTAACATGGCGCAAGACTTCCATTCGCCCTTTCACCGCTTCAACGTTTGATAATGCCCAAACTATGGCTTTCAGGTCATAACCCAGGGATCCAAGCAGGGCAGCAGTTGTAGCCAGGTTACTAATATTGAATTCACCCATCAGGGGGCTCGCTATCGCCGCCTCGCCCCAGGGTGAGACTAGTTCAAAGCTCATGCCATTTTGATCCAGACTAATATTCCGACAATGTACATCTGCCTGGCGGTTATGAGTGCTCGTTGTATAAACAACAACATCTTTGTTAATAGAGTTGCTAACAGTTTTCCTAAGCACCACTCCAAATTCGTCATCGATATTGATGATCGCTGTTTTCAAGCCTTTCCATGTGAACAACAACTTCTTGCAATCCTGGTAATCTTCAAATGACTCATGGTAATCAAGATGATCCCTTGTAATGTTGGTGAAAATTGCCGTGTCGACCAGGGTTCCATTCAACCGGCCTTGTTGCAAACCGTGTGAAGAGGCCTCCAGCGCTACTGCCCGGCAGGTCTCATTGACCAGATAGGCAAGATGGTCTTGCAAATCAATCGCGTCCGGCGTGGTCATAAATGATTCATTTAAATCTCCGGGAACGCCATACCCCAGCGTGCCAATGACACCACACTTGAGACCCAGTGAAGACAAGGCCCCGGCAATAAAATGTGAGCAGGATGTTTTTCCATTTGTACCTGTAATGGCCACTACCACCAGTTGACCGGACGGCTCACCGTAATATCGGCTGGCAATGTCGCCAGTCCTGGATTTAAGATTGACAATCTCTATGACAGGCATACTGGTATCGAGAGCCGGAGCTGGAGGTTCACAAAGAGCAACAGCTGCCTGTTTCTTGTCGGCTTCACCGATAAATTCTCGACCGTCCACACTCAATCCCGGGACCGCCACGAACAGATCTCCCTGTTTAAGTTTCCTGCTGTCACCGCTAATGCCCCGAACAACAAGCTCAGGTAAATCTACTTCGTCAGGCAACAGTTTTTTCAGCATCACTTTCAACTACACAGCCCCATTGATATCATGAGGTGGAATACTCAATATTCTCAACGCTTCTGCCATAACACGCGAAAATACTGGCGCGGCAATCGAACCACCCCCGTAGGCTTTTGTCTTTGGCTCATTAATCAGGACCAATCCAACTATTCTTGGGTTTTTTACCGGGGCCATTCCGGCAAAGAAGGCAATGTGTTCTGTATCCTGGTAACCATCTTCGCCTATTTTTCGCACTGTGCCGGTCTTCCCGGCTACGCGGTAGGAATCGATTGCAGCCCTTGAGCCTGTCCCACGGGTCACCACGGCTGCCAGCATGACCTTTAACTGATCAGCGACCGCTTTCGAATAAACTCGAGATTCAATTATTTCGCTGGACCGCAGCATACTGACTTCACGCTTCATTCCTCCCGAGGCGATCGTCAGATACGAAGCGGCTAGCTGCAACGGGGTCACGGTTAACCCGTAGCCATAGGCGAAGGTTACGCGTTCAATATCTTTCCAACGTCGATGATTGGGGAGATAGCCATTGCTCTCTCCGGGGAAGCCAACATCTGTACTCTGTCCGAAGCCAATTTTCCGGAACATCTCCCATACTTCATACTCATCCAGCGAGAGTGCCAGTTTACTGATACCGACCTGGCTTGATTTTTCGATAATTTCACCAAGATTTAATTTACCTCGATTGCTCGGGTCTCTGATAATTTTTGAGCCAACTTTTATATATCCTGGGTTGGTGTCGATCACCGATTCCGGCGTGTACTGCCCAGATTCAAGTGCTACGGCCACGGTGAACGGCTTCATTGTTGACCCGGGTTCAAATACATCCGTCACCGCACGATTACGCACGGTAGCAAGATCAAGATTCACCCGATTATTTGGGTTATAGGATGGCTGATTTACCATCGCCAGCACCCTTCCCGTTTCGACATCCAGAACAATCACTGTCCCGGATTCCGCGTTATAATGTGCGACGGCAGACTTTAGCTCACGGTACGCCAGGTACTGCAACCTGAGGTCAACACTGAGCACCAGGTTCTTTCCGGGTTTTGCTTCACTTATCGGCAAAACATCACGAACAATTTCGCCATATAAGTTTTTAAGAACCTTTTTCCTACCCGGTGTGCCCGCCAGCCAATTATCAAACGACAGTTCCAACCCTTCTTGTCCCTTATCATCTATGTTCGTATATCCGACGAGATGTGAACCAACTTCACCGGAAGGGTAATAGCGGTGGTATTCACGTTGCCCATAGATTCCCGGCACTTTCAGATCGAGTATCTTGCGCGCTTCTACAGGCCTTAGATGGCGGCGCAGGTAAACAAAGCTTTTCCCTTTCGATGCTTTTATTTTTGAGATGAACTTCTCTGGCGTGATACCGAGCATCCTGGCCACAGGTTCAATATCCACCGAGGAAGTCGGCAGCGCAGCTGGATCTGCCCATAGTGAAATTACCGGGGAACTAACAGCTAGCGGCTTCCCCAGCCGATCCATGATCATGCCCCTGTGGGCGTTTATTCTCTCTATTCGAATCGTTCTCGCATCACCCTGGTCTTGCAGAAAGTCTCCGTCTACGAGGTTAATGTAAACAAGACGTGCACCCATGCTAGACGCCATTAGTACGAAAAAGGTGATGACGAAACCGATTCTAAGCGTACTTGTCATGGCTTACCCTCGGAGTTGAAGGCCAGTTCATCCTTGACAATTACGAGTTCTTCACCCCGAGGGGCAATCATCTCTAATTCTTCTCGCGCCAACTGGTCAACACGCGCGTAATCCGCCCAGGCACTTTGTTCAAGAAGCAACTTTTCATACCTGTTATCCAGATCATCTTGTTCACGTTGTAGCGATTGCAAAGAACTATACATCTGGCGGGTCATATGCGCCGAATAGATAACGCCAATCGAAGAAGCCAGGAACAATAGAAAGAGCAGTACAACAAACAAATATTGCTTGCGGCTTAGCCAGGTCTTAATTTCTATTAATAATATTGATCTATGCATGATTGCTTTACGCATGATTGCTCCACGTACTATAGTTTCTCCGCTACGCGCATAATCGAACTGCGTGATCTACGATTTCCTTCAACCTCACTTGCAGAGGGTTTGATGGCCTTACCGACAGACTTAACATAACGTTTTATTTCTGAATCCCTTATTGGTAGCCGCTCAGGATAGTAGTCCCCTTTTACCATTCGCCGGATAAAGCGTTTTACTATGCGATCCTCAAGGGAGTGAAAGCTGATCACCACTAACCGACCACCGGATACCAGCAGATCGATAACATCCTGTAAACAATCTTCCAGGCATCTAAGCTCTTCATTTATATGAATCCTGATTGCCTGAAAAGTGCGCGTTGCCGGATGTTTATTCTTTTCTCTCACCGGTACGGCAGACTCGATGATTTCAACTAAGGCCGCTGTGGTATCAATCCGGCCATCTTCCCTTTTTTCAACGATCTTTCGGGCGATTCTCCGGGCAAACTTTTCTTCACCAAACCGCCTTAGAACATCTGTTATCTCATCTTCATCTGCTACTTCAATCCAATCGGCTGCGGTGGGACCACGGCTCTGGTCCATCCGCATATCGAGAGGTCCGTCATTTGAAAAACTGAATCCTCTCTCAGGTTCATCCAACTGCGGAGATGACACACCCAGGTCCAATAAAATACCGTCAAGCGGTTCCATATCGTGTTGCTCAACATAATCTGCCAGGTAAGCAAATGAGCCATGGACCACCACTACCCGGTTGTCGTTTTTGAATCTCTGTCTTGCGTCATCGATAGCAGTTATATCCCTGTCAACGACCATCAGCCGGCCATTTTTGCCGATACGGTTAATGATCTCCTGACTGTGACCGCCTCGTCCGTACGTGCAATCCACGTAACGGCCGTCAGCATCTTGCATAAGCGCATCAACTGCTTCCCTTAACAGCACGGTTTCATGACCAGTCATAGCAGCACCTACAACGACAAGGTTTGCAATTCTTCTGGTATCGCCAAACCAGGTTTCTCTTCCAACCAGGCATCCCGCCGGTTGATCCAGATCTCTTCACTCCAGAGTTCAAGCCTGTTGCCCTGACCAAGCAACACCACTTTTTTTTCTAGCAGGGCATAGGCTCTAAGGGGTGACGTCAGCAGTATCCTGCCGCTGGCATCCATCGGTATGTCCGTGGCATGGCCGATCAGCAGCCGTTGGACACGCCTTGCAGCAACGTTGAAACTAGGCAGGGCTTCAACTTTGCGCTGAACGTCTTCCCAGGCCGGTCTCGGGTATACGAGCAGGCACTTTTCTTCTGTGTCTATGGTTACGACCATTTCCCCGTTACAATGGTCGACTAACAAATCACGATAACGAGTGGGAATCCCGAGGCGACCCTTGGCATCAAGATTGACGTTGTTGACTCCCCTGAAGCGCATTTCCTTTTATCTCCACTTCTCTCCATAGACATCTGGAATTTTGGAGACGGCTGAATACTGCGCTTTCGCCCAGCACACCCACTAAACTACACAAATCCCCACAGTCCAAGTTGCACAATAAGAACGGCGGAATGCCTTGTCAAGGGACGTAAAACGCGAATTAGTCTTTAAAACACAATAACTTAGGGGGCATACCGGACTCAGGACCCAAGCTTCTACAGGAATGGATGTATTACAGAGAGATAAACTCGATAGTTAATGTGTTTTCTTAGGTAATGCCTTTCTTAGATTAATTTGTTATATAAAGTACGAGTTATTGGTAAAAAGGAAATAAAAATAAACAACACAGGCAAGTGTGCAGTCCTGATCGAGTGATATTGCACCTGGAAAATGAGAGTCGACCGATAAGCCGGGTTCTGTCATGGGTAATCATTCATCTGCGATACAGGTCACCCTGTTCGTCAAGCGACCTACCCGAACCCAATTACGGGCCGCAATATGCGGGTTCCTATTTGGTCTTGCTCCTGGTGGGGTTTTCACTGCCACCTGTGTTGCCACAGGCGCGGTGCGCTCTTACCGCACCATTTCACCCTTACCGAACCACTTGTCAGCGGTCAGGCGGTATATTTTCTGCTGCACTTTCCGTAGGCTCGCGCCTCCCAGGCGTTACCTGGCACCCTGCCCTCCGGAGCCCGGACTTTCCTCCACCACTCTCCCTGACGGGATAGTGGCAGCGATTACCTGGTCGACTCTCATTGGCCAGACTAACTGTCCTGAAGGCGACTCTCAAGGCCTGGCTTGCATGAATATCTAGGAGGCTAACCTAGGAGGCTGACCGAGACGAATGATTTTTTATTTCCAGTGCGATTTTGTACAGATCATTTTTGCCCTGCCCCGTCAATCGTGATGCAATTTCAGCGGCCTTGCCAAGCGGCAACTCTGTCATGAGCAGCTCGAGTAATTTTCTCTCATCCAAATTTGATTTGACATGCTGCTGGCCTTGAAGCAGCAAAACGAACTCTCCCTTGACGACAATTTCGCCTGTATCGATCTGCTGCCGGATCTCACCAATAGGTTTACGAACTATCTGCTCGAATGTTTTGGTTAATTCCCTGGCAACCACCATCAACCTCTGTTGGCCAAATACGTGCTCAAAGGCAGCCATGGTTTTCACAATCCTGTGAGGCGATTCGTAGAATACAAGGGTTCCCGTTTCATTGACGATACTCGCCAGGAAATCCTCCCGTGCCTTTGTTTTTGCCGGTAGAAACCCATAGAAGGTGAATCGGTCTGATGGTAAACCAGCGACGCTCATGGCCGTCACAAAGGCGCTGGGTCCAGGTACCGGTACGACTTTTATCCCTTCTTCTAGCGCATGGTTAACTAACCTGTAACCAGGATCTGCTATCAACGGCGTGCCTGCATCTGAAACCAGGGCAATACTGACACCTTTCTTAAGTTGGGCAATGAGTTTCAGCCCTGCAGTAGAGCTAACGTGATCATGGTAGGTAGTAACCGGGGTAGTAACATTAAGATGGGCCAACAATTTCGATGTATGGCGGGTATCTTCTGCTGCAATCAGGTCAACTTCAGATAAAATTCGTTTTGCCCTGTCCGTGATGTCTTCAAGGTTTCCAATCGGGGTGGCGACAACATACAAAATACTCACGAGCCCTTCCATTTTAGAATGTTTCAATCATACCAGGGCATTTTCGCACAAATTCTGCTGCGGTTTACGCACATCAATTCTGGCACCAGACGCCCAGGATTACGGGACGATCGGCGACTTATGTTGGCCAAATGTCGATAAAATATGGAATAATAGCGAAAATATTACAGAAATCCTGATACTTGATGATCAAACATTTAATCCAGCTTTGCCTGGTTCTTTCTGTTATTGGCTGCGCAACGACCTCCACGGGCCCATCCGGGGGTTCCTCACGGTCTGATACCAGGGCGCCAGGCAACATTGAAACACTGTTGATGGATGCGGACAGAGCCGGTGGAAAAAAAGCATCTCGTTTGAGAATCCTTGCTGCCAGGGTCGCGCTGGACAGCGGCAATATCGAACAGTCAAAACAGATCCTGGCGCTTGTCACAGAACCGTTCGTTGATGCCGATTCCACCTTGATTTACCTGCTTACCAGAACCAGAATCGCTATTCTGGAGCGGTCACCGGTTGAGGCATTCGAGTATCTCAATGACAACCATCTGCAGGCCGTCGCCCTGACGCAAGAACTGCAGATCGAGATTGGACAATTAAGGAGCGAAGCCTACCTGCTTGGAAGAAGTTATATCGCCAGCGCCAGGGAAAGAATTTATATCGACAGCTTGCTGACGACTGATGAGAAAGCACAAAACCATGAACTTATATTTTCAGCATTGCTGGCGGTACCTGCAAAGAGCCTGGCAAAGCAGGCTGAAAATGCAATTACCAGTGATCTCCGCGGGTGGCTATCCCTGGCAGCGCTAACTAAACGATATCAAGCCGACCCATTGAGGCAATTGCAACAACTCAATAATTGGAAAAAGCTGTGGCCAAACCACCCGGCCTCGACGCAATTACCGGCAGGCCTGCAAATGTTATCTCGCGTCGTAAAAGAACAACCTTCCGCAATTGCCTTGTTATTGCCTCTACAGGGGACGCTGGGTCCATTTGGGAGAGCCATCAGGGATGGTATTCTTGCGGCTCACTATGAACAGCACAATGGCACTGCGCTGCGAATTTATGACACCACGAATTCTGATATCAGCGAGACGCTGGATCGTGCTGTTTCTGAGGGTGCAGAACTGATTATCGGTCCACTCTCGCGGGACAATGTCAGCGCTCTTGCCACTCTTGACCTGGCGGTGCCTGTTGTTGCCCTGAATCGAACAATCGGCGCTACCGGAAATCCTGATCTTTACCAGTTCGGTCTTGCACCAGAAGACGAAATCATTCAGGTAGCGGAACAGGTGCACAGGGAAGGATACATAAAAGCGCTTACCATCGCACCGGAGGGTGAATGGGGTGACAGGAATCTTGCTGTTTTTAGAACTCACTGGGAGGCCCTGGGTGGCATCCTTGTTGAAGAGGCAAGGTTCTCAGATCAACGTGACTACTCCGATCTGGTCAAGTCGCTGTTAAAAGTCGACCAGAGTGAAATGCGATCAATAGAGCTCAGGCGAATTACAGGGCAACGATTCGAATTTACACCAAGACGCCGCCAGGATATCGACTTTATCTTCCTCCTGGCAAATCCTGCCCAGGCTCGAGGAATTAACCCAACACTTGCATTTTTCTATGCAGACGATATTCCCGTGTATGCCACTTCCCACGTGCACGAGTACAGCGATTCAAGAATAGACAATATCGATCTCAATGGCATTCGCTTCTGTGATATCCCCTGGAAGCTTGCAAGTACAGGCGGGCTACAAAGTGAGGTTCATGGTCTCTGGGAAACATCCAGGTCTACCTATAGCCCCTACTTTGCCCTTGGGATTGATGCCTATCGGCTCTACCCGCGCTTGCAACAACTCAAAGAAGTACCTGGTGAACGATTGTTCGGTGCCACCGGCGTACTTACGCTTAAAAACAACACCATCGTCCGGAGCCTAATGTGGGCACAGTTCAAAAATGGGAATGTGGTGTCCATCCCTCTCGTTCTCGAGAACATGTAGCGAGTGCGAATCGAGTCAGGGAAAACAACGACGACTGCGCTCGGAGATGAAGCAGAAGACACAGCCCTGAAATATCTTGTAGCGAATGGATGCCGGCTAATTGCCGCCAAGTATCGATCCAGAGTCGGAGAAATTGACTTGATTGTTGAAGACAAGGGAACCCTGGTGTTTGTCGAGGTAAGATATCGCAGCGATACCTCTCGAGGTACAGGGGCAGAAACAATTACAGCGACGAAGCAACGTAGAATCATCAGGACCGCAGAGTATTTCCTGATCAATCACAAACAATACCAGGACAGTGCCTGTCGTTTTGATGTCATTTCAATGAACGATTCAATGGATCATTCAATAGACTGGATCAAACGCGCATTCACGCTGGACGCATGAACCTGGATAGTTTTATCGGTTACTTGATAACTTTCAGACTCGGCGGCCCTTTCTTCGGCGCACTCTCAGGCGGTTCCGGTTGTGGGCGTTCTTCTTCCCTGGGAAACCACATACCCTCCCCGTTTTCCTTGGTGATAATGCCAAGCACGGCGGCTATTGGAACGTGGATTTCATGGGCAACGCCGCCGAACCTGCCATTGAACATCACATGTTCATTGGTCATCACAAGATCGCGAATTGCTGAAGGACTGATATTCAGCACTATCTGCCCCTCCTTCACATATTCCAGCGGCACGGAGGCCTCTTCCATCGTCGCATCGACGATGAGATAAGGAGTGTACTGATTGTCGAGTATCCATTCGTTGATGGCCCGAATCAGATAAGGTACCGACGATGACATGACCATCAAACATTTCCGCAGATTCTAGGGCTGGCCTAGTCGCGCATATCCAACTCAGCTTCAGACAGGCTGGACTGGAATGAATCCCGTTCAAAGATTCGATCCATATAGTCCAGGATGGGTTTTCCGTGTTTTGGCGGCAATTCGATTCCCATGACATCCAACCGCCAGAGTATTGGTGCTACACAGCAGTCAACGAGCGTGAATTCATCGCTCATGAAGAATGGTTTCTCATTAAAGATCGGCGCGATCGTGATCAGGCTATCCCTTAGTTCTTTTCGCGCCCGATCTATGACCGTATCCTTGGATCGACCAGCGATGATAGTATCAATATAACCGCACCAGTCGCGCTGAATCCTGTAAATGAAGAGACGGCTTTGCGCCCTTGCTACGGGGTAAACCGGCAACAGCGGTGGATGTGGAAATCGTTCATCAAGATATTCCATAATCACCATGGAATCATACAAGGCAAGATCCCGGTCAACCAGCGTCGGCAGGCTATTATATGGATTCAGGGAAGCCAGATCTTCTGGCATGACCCCGTGTTTTACATCTAAAATTTCAACAGCAATGCCTTTCTCGGCCAACACAAGCCGCACACGTTGGCAGTAATGGTCATTACCGTCAGAATAAAAAATCATTGATGAGTGTTTGGCAACCTCCCCCATCTATACACCTCTTTGCATTAGATAAATTTGTATTAAAGAAAACTTATTTTCGATAAACCGGCTTAGCGCTAAAACTGGCACCGGTATCACTAAGTTAGACTGTTTAGTGGAATTCTTTAGTGTATTCCCTACCCAGGAGATAAGCGAAAATATAGAAGAAAGCCAGGAATAACAACACATAGACCCCAATCCTTTCTCTTTCCAATCGAATGGGCTCTCCCAGGTAATAGAGGAAATTGCTCAGATCATAAATAACCTGGTCATATTTTTCCGCAGTGAGCTTACCCGTGCCTGGCACCAACTCTAGCGGGTTGTACCCCCTCTCCAACAATTCGGTCCCACACTTTTCTTCTGTCACATATTCTGAGGTGAGTGGATCTCTCATCTCACCGCCATTGGCAGCCAATAGTGGAATTTGTTTACACACTTTGCGTTGCGTGCCCTGTAACCCAACGAGAACGTGCGGCATACCGACATTTTCGAACACCAGGTTATTCACTCCAAAGGGCCGGCTGGTATCCTCATAGAATGCACGGAGATAGGTGTAGACGTACTCTGGACCACCTTTGAGCGGTACATACAGGGTAAGATCCGGCGGCTGCGCACCAAACCAGGTTTTGGCATTTTCAATCGTAATGGTATTTTCCATCAAATCACCAATGCGTACATTGGGATCAAATATTAGGTGTTCCAGCATCAATTCCTCTGGTATTCCGAGGTCAGTGGCCGTTCGAAGATAACGCTGGTACTTGAGTGAATGGCAACCCATGCAGTAGTTCAGGTATGTTTTCGCACCACGCTGCAGCGATGCCTGGTCATGCAAGTCCGGCTCCATCTCATCCAGATGGATTTCTGAATCCGCTGCCAACGCAATCACGGGCAAAAGTAGCAGCGCCAGTATTAATTCTGTCACGGCTGTTGCTCTCATCAATCAGGCACCCTTTCTGGCACAGGCTTGGTCTTTTCAACTTTTGTATACCATGGCATAAACACAAAGTAGCCAAAGTAAATGCCGGTACACACTTGCGCCATCAGCGTCTTTAAGGGTGTGGGATGTACTGTACCGAGATAACCGAGAATAAAAAATGAAATCACAAACAAACCCAGGAATATCTTGCTGCCCATGCCTTTGTACCTCATGGATTTCACGGGCGACTTATCCAGCCAGGGCAGAACGAAAGGAATTGCGAGCGCACCCGCCATGACCACCAGACCCCAGAATTTGGCATCCAGGCCAAACAGCGGAAAGGTCGCCGCCCTTAACATCGAATAAAAAGGCGTGTAATACCACACCGGGGCAATCAGGTCAGGCGTCTTCAGCGGATTAGCTGGTTCATAGTTGGGATGTTCGATCAGATATCCACCCCCGTCAGGGTAGAAGAACATGACCGCACAAAAAATGAAGAGAAAAATAACGATGCCCGGTAAATCATGACCGATCGTATAGTGAGGGTGGAACGGTATGCCATCCAGTGGTTTCCCATCCTTATCGAGATGTTTCTTGATGTCTACACCATCAGGGTTGTTAGATCCTACCTCGTGTAGTGCCAGGACGTGCAGAACCACCAGTACCAGTAGTGCCAGGGGTACCAGCACAACATGCAGAGCGAAGAATCTGTTCAGGGTAACCCCGGACATATTAAAGTCGCCGCGAACCCAGACAGCAAGATCTTCACCAACGAATGGAATGGCACCGAACAGTGAGACAATCACCTGAGCGCCCCAGAATGACATATTGCCCCAGGGCAGTATGTATCCAAAAAAACCTTCCGCCATCAAAGCAACATAAACCAGCATGCCGAAAATCCAGATCAATTCCCTGGGTTTCTGGTAGGAGCCATACATGAGCCCCCTGAACATATGCAGGTAAACAACCACGAAAAATGCCGATGCACCGGTGGAATGCATGTAACGAAGCATCCAGCCATAGGGGACATCACGCATGATGTATTCGACTGAAGCAAAGGCACCTTCACCGGTTGGGTTGTAACTCATGGTTAACCAGATGCCGGTCATTATCTGGTTGATAAGCATAACGAATGCGAACACGCCGAAGTAGTACCAGAAATTGAAATTCTTGGGGGCGTAATATTTGGACATATGTTTTTCATATGTCTCGGTAACCGGGAGTCTTGCGTCAACCCAGCCCATGAAATTCTTAAACGATGCTTGAATTGATGCCATCTATGCCACTCCCCCATCTTCACCAATAACGATCACCGAGTCTGACTCATAATAGTGGGGCGGAACTTCCAGGTTAGACGGCGCCGGAACCCCGGAATAGACACGGCCTGCCATGTCAAATTTCGAACCGTGGCAAGGACAGTAAAAGCCGCCAAGCCAATTGGCGTCAAAATCCTGCGGTTGTATGGTGGGGCGAAATTTCGGAGAACAACTTAAGTGAGTACACAAACCGATCAATACCAACACTTCCGGTCGAATCGATCGAGTATCATTCTTTGCATAATCCGGTTGTTGCAACCTGTCTGAATCAGGGTCCGCCAGGCGCTCATTTCTTGAATTGAGTATGGCCAGCATTTCTTCTGTTCGCTTGATAATGAAAATCGGCTTATCACGCCAGGCTCGAAGAGGGCCTAAAATTTCACCGGGCTGTAACTTACCAATATCAATCTTAATCGGTGCACCAGCGGCAAGAGTTCTGGCGCTTGGATTAAATGATCCTAGAAAAGGAACGGCAACACCGACGACTCCAGCAGTTCCAACAACGGTTGTTGCACCAATTAGAAAATTACGGCGTCCAGGGTTGACGCTGCCATCACTCACAATATGTCTCCCATTCAGAAGTCGAAACGAATACGACGAAATTGAACCCAACGGATCAGGCCGGTGCCCATTCCGGTTCCCATTCCGGTTCCCAATTCACAAACCCGCGGAGTCTACCACAACCCACTCAAAATTTGTTGTAACCCGGGAGGAAATAAACCCCGCTACGATCGCACCGGGGTTGAAAACTGGAATTTATCGTTTTGAATACTGTGGTCGCTTACGCGCTTTACGCAGCCCCACTTTCTTTCGCTCAACTACCCGTGCATCCCGGGTCACAAAACCTGCCCGCCGGAGGGTTGGCCGCAGTGATTCATCATATTCCATGAGGGCCCTGGTGATCCCATGGCGGATCGCACCTGCCTGGCCGAATCCACCACCACCGCGGACGGTAACCTTAATATCAAACCTGTCGGTCAGTTCAACCAATTCCAAAGGCTGGCGTACTATCATGCGGGCTGTCTCCCTGCCGAAGTACTCATCCAGTGGACGATCGTTCACCTTGATACCACCGTCACCCAGGGTAATAAAAACCCTGGCTTTTGCTGATTTTCTTCTTCCGGTTCCGTAATACTGAGTCATTCAAATGGGCCTGTTATTATTCCGTAGTGATTCTTTTTTACAGCTCTAAAGGTTTAGGTTGTTGCGCCGAGTGGGGATGTTCACTACCCGCATAAACTTTCAACTTGCTGAGCATGGCTCGGCTCAGCTTGTTTTTCGGCATCATGCCTTTCACAGCCATTTCAATTATTCGTTCCGGCGCTTTTTCAATCAACTTGTCAAAAGTAATCGATTTGATACCACCGGGAAAACCAGTGTGATGATAGTAGGTCTTGTCGGTGGTTTTGTTGCCAGTGACTTTTACCTTCTCTGCATTCACGACGACAATATAGTCGCCTGTATCCACATGCGGCGTGTACTCTGGCTTGTGTTTACCCCGGAGTCGGTTCGCAATTTCCGTGCTGATCCTGCCCAGGGTCTTGTCCGTGGCATCAACCAGGTACCAACCATGTTTTACGTCTTCTTTTCTAATACTAACTGTTTTCATCACTAATTTCGCTAATTGGAATGCCCAACTTGGCTGGGGATTTTGGGAGCGCGAATCTTACCCAAGGGGCTGCTAATGCGCAAGTGAAACCGGGAAGAAAATTAATAGGCCGCTAGATTGACACCGACGAGCCCTGAAGTGCCTGTAACCCTTACGGTTTGTGCTCCCTGGCCAGATATTCATGGGATTGCATTTCCTGAAGTCGACTTTCAGTTCTCCTGAACTCAAATTCCAGACGATCTCCCTGGTACAAGGCTACGATAGGCACTGCCGCTGACAGGATAAGCTTTACTCCTCGATCATAAAATTCATCCACCAGGCTGATAAAGCGCCGGGCTTGATCTTCTTTTTTACTGTCAAACTGCGGGACATCACTAATCAGTATGGTCTGAAAGATCCGCGCCAGTTCAATATAGTCATTCTGGCTCCTGGGGCCATCACACAGGGATGCAAAATCGAACCAGGCCACACCATCACCACAGCGCCGGATTCTCAACATTCGGCCCTCAATTTCCAGCTCTGTTTGCTGCTCTAATTGTTTAAGCACTGGCTGCGGGAGAGAAGATTGTGCAGTGTCCCACTGATCGAAGTGGCTACCGGTCCGACTCTCCTCATCGGGACAAATGGCCATAAAACAGCTTAACAACCCTCTATCAGCCGCCTCATCCAGGGGAGAATGATAGATCTCGGCCATTTCCAACACCCGTAAACGGTAATCAATTCCCCCGTCAACATTGACCACCCTGGTGTGTTTTTCGATCAATTCAATCGCGGGCAAAAATTTCTGCCTCTGTAACCCGTTTTCGTACAGGTGTCGCGGTTCCACATTCGAGGTTGCCACCAATACAACGCCACGCTGGAACAACTCATCCAGCAGCGTTGCAAGAATCATCGCGTCGGTAATATCACTGACGAAAAACTCATCGAAACACAAGACCCTGGTCTGCCTGGAAAACTGATCAGCCACCTTTCGCAGAGGATCTGCCTGCCCCTGCAATTCCTTCAGTTGATGATGGACCATGCGCATAAACCGATGGAAGTGCATTCGGGATTTTTCCGGGAATGGAAGCGCGCTGTAGAAGGTGTCCATGAGATAAGTCTTGCCGCGGCCTACTCCACCCCAGAAATACAGCCCGGTGATGGGTGATGGTGCACTCCCCGCAGGTAGCAACCGCTTAAACCAGCCAACCAGCCGCCCTGGTTCAACGGGCGGTTGCATCAACTGATCAAACAGGACCTGCAAATGGCTGACAGCGTTAAATTGTGATTCGTCATATTGGATATCACCAGTCGATACGGCAGATTCATAGCCTTTGCGCGGTCCGGATGAGTTCATACAGGTTTAGGACTGTGCCGCCTGGCGCCAAATCTGCATGTGCAGGAATTAACCCTGTACACGGTACCTGGCCGATTCTGCATGGGCGTGCAGCCCTTCTTCCTCCGCCAGGATGGCTGAGTTCCTGCTTAATTTAACTGATCCACGGGCACTACAGTTTATTGTGGAACTACGAACCTGAAAATCATATACGCCGAGCGGTGAAGTAAACCTGGCCGTGCCCCCCGTGGGCAATACGTGGCTTGGACCCGCCATATAATCACCCACGACTTCAGCACTATGATTGCCGATAAAAACTGCACCAACACAGTGCACTAATTCCAATAGTTGATCAGGTTGTGCAAGGGCAATTTCAAGATGTTCGGGTGCCATTTTATTAACGATATCCGCGGCATCCTTAAGACAATCAACCTTGATAAGTGCTCCCCTGGTTGCAAGGGATTGCTTAATAATGTTCTTCCTCACCATCTTGTTAACGGCTTGCTGTAACCGCGACTCGATCTCGTCCAGCAATTCTCCATCAGTTGAGAGCAGGATTGCCTGCGCCATCTCATCATGCTCAGCCTGGGCAAACATATCCATAACCAGCCAGTCGATATTTGCACTTTCATCAGCAACGATGGCTATTTCCGATGGTCCCGCCACCATATCAATACCCACATCACCGAACACCATCGCCTTGGCTGTTGCAACATAGATGTTTCCAGGACCAACAATTTTGTCCACACGATGAATTGTCTGCGTACCATATGCCAGCGCAGCAATGGCCTGTGCACCTCCGATGGTATAGACCCTATCTACACCAGCAAGATGAGCTGCAGCCAGTAACACCCCATTTACCCGTCCTCCCGGCGTTGGAACCACCAGGGTGATTTCTCCTACTCCGGCCACCCTGGCGGGAATCGCCGTCATGAGCACTGTCGATGGATAAGCCGCCTTTCCACCCGGGGCATAGATTCCCACGTGAGACAATGCCCTGATCCGTTGCCCGAGTTCATTCCCGTCAACGTCCTTAAAGGTCCAGTCCTCGCCGCCACCGAGTGCTTGTTTTTGTTTCTCATGATAAGAGCGGATACGATCTGCGGCGGATTCGAGCGCCTCTTTGACAAGCGGATCAAGATTCAAATAGGCCTGCTCAAGTCTGATTTTTGGCACTTCCAATTCAGAGACGCTGGATGGGGAGAGGCCATCAAACTTTTCAGTGTACTCCACCAGGGCAGCATCGCCTCGCTGTTTAACATCCGCCAGTATCCGGGCAACAACTTCGCGAACTTCGGCTTCCTCACTATTGTCAATTTCAAGCAACTCATCGAATTGTGTCACGAAACGACTATCACCCGTATAGAGCCGCCGAATCACGCAGTTGCCCCTGCCAGTGCATCAATGAGCGGTTGCACCGTGGCATACCGGGTTTTCAGGGAAACCTTGTTTACGATAAGCCGCGTACTGATTTCTTCAACCAGTTCCATCGGAACAAGACCGTTGGCCTTGAGTGTATTACCTGTTTCCACGATATCGACGATCCTGTTTGCAAGACCCGTAACCGGGGCCAGTTCCATTGCGCCATAAAGTTTGATGATATCAACCTGTACACCCTTTTCAGCATAATATCGTTTAGCGATGTTGGTGAACTTGGTGGCAATCTTCAGCCTGGGAGGAAGCTCACCTTCGTCTTTTAATCCGGCAACCATTATTCTGCATTTGAGTATCCCCAGATCAAGCGGCTCATAGAACCCGTTGCCCCCGTGTTCCAGGAGAACATCCTTGCCGGACATACCAAGATCAGCAATGCCATGTTCAACGTAGGTCGCAACATCCATGCCCCGCAAAATCATCAATTTAAGGTCAGCCCGGTTAGTATTAAAAACCAGCTTTCGTGATTTTGAAATGTTCTCGGATGGCGTAATACCAATTAAAGAGAGCAGTTCGAGCGATGGTGCCAAAGCCCTGCTGCCTTTTGTTAGTGCCACAGTAATGTGAGTGCTCATGGAACCTACATTAGCCTGAAGAAACTCGTTTGATATCAGCGCCAAGATTTTTGAGTTTTTCTTCAACCTGCTCGTAACCCCGGTCAATGTGGTAAATTCGATCTACAATTGTATCTCCTTGCGCAACCAGTCCAGCAATAACCAGGCTGACAGAGGCGCGCAGATCGTTCGCCATCACTGGCGCGCCGGTTAAATGTTCGACACCTTCCACTATCGCCACAGTGTTGTTCCCTTCCAGACGAATTTTTGCACCCATGCGGTTCATTTCATGGACATGCATGAAACGATTTTCAAATATTGTCTCCTTGATGGTCGCAGTTCCCTCGGCAATGGCATTAAGCGCAATTATCTGTGCCTGCAAATCAGTGGGAAAGGCAGGATAAGGTGCCGTAATGAGGCTCACGGCCCTGGGCCGTTTGCCCTTCATATCCAATTCTATCCAATCCTCGCCCATTGTTAATTCTGCACCCGCTTCTCTCAATTTCATTATCAATACTTCCAGGTGCTCCGGGTTGGCACGTCTCACCTTAACCCTTCCGCCAGTTGCCGCCGCCGCAATGAGATAGGTTCCGGTTTCAACACGATCGGCGATAACACGATGATGACACCCGTTAAGGGATTCAACCCCATTGATGATAATCGTGTCCGTACCCGCACCCTGGACGTCTGCGCCCATGGCATTCAAGCAATCCGCTAGATCGACTATTTCAGGTTCCCGCGCACAATTCTCCAGAATTGTTTGGCCGTCCGCCAGGGTCGCCGTCATCATGATGTGTTCTGTTCCGCCAACCGTGCGCATATCGAAGATAATATGGGCACCATGCAGCCTGCCTTTTACGGATGCCTTCACGTAACCTTCTTCCATTTTTATATCCGCACCGAGTGCTTTCAAACCCCGCAGGTGTTGATCGACAGGCCGTGGACCGATGGCACATCCACCCGGCAGAGATACTTCTGCCTGCCCGTAGTGAGCAAGCATGGGACCCAACACATTGAAAGAGGCCCGCATGGTTTTCACCAGGTCGTAGGGTGCGGTAAATCTCTTGATGGTATTGGCGTGAATCTCAACATTCATCTTTTCATCAATGACGACCTCGACTCCAAGGGACCCCAGCAGCTCAATCATCGTTGTAATGTCCCGCAAATGAGGGACATTGGAAATTGTGACAGGGCCATCTGCCAGCAATGCAGCGGCTAACATTTTCAGGGCAGAGTTCTTGGCGCCGGAAGCTCTCACTTCACCGTCAAGTTTCTTTCCGCCACGAATATGTAATCTATCCATTAGTCTATTTTCCGTTTTCTCGTCATCAGGACTGGGCCGACTCATCTGACGTTAATGTAGTCATCGTTACAGCATGAATTTCACCCGAGGAAATTCTGTCGCGGAGCAGCGAGTAAACCAGCTGTTGCCTCTTCACCTTGTTCAATCCTTCGAACTTATCAGAAACAAGCGCCAGCACAAGCTTGCTACCGTCCGCCTGCATTTCTACCTGGCTCTCACCCAATCCCGATACCAGATCCTGTCTTATACTTTCCAGGTCCATTGTTCTTCCTTTTAATAGTAGCTCTTCCTTTTAAAAGTAGCTCTTCCTTTAAAAGTAGCTCTTCCTTTTAAAAGTAGCTCTTCCTTTTAAAAGTAGCTCTTCCTTTAAAAGTAGCTCTTCCTTTTAAAAGCAGCTCTTCCTTTAAAAGCAGCTCTTCCCGCAAAAAAATGCGCAATCATATCACGGTGCTCGGGTAATAATATTCAGGGCCGTGAACTACTCAGGTCAATTCGAGAATTTTACTAATGCCGCTGGCATGGGCTACTGCCAGCAGGTCTTCAGGACAATCGTGAAAGGTCACTTTTTTTTCAAGCTTTCTGGATTCACGTACCAGTGAAATTAACAGGGTAAGGATCGCTGAGCCTTGAATTTCAACATCTTGCAGATTAATTCTCACTACTTCAGAGGAACTTAACTTAAGCATTTCAACAAGCCTATCCAGGTAGTTAGCAACCGAATCCAGACTTACTATTCCGGATAACCTGAGTAAATCTGGCGCCTCCTGGCGGATAGTCTCAGTCATCAACATTCCAATTTTTTATGACACTGTCCATATCATTTTTGTGCTCCTGCATGGACGCGGCAAACTGTGACCTGAACTGCAGACCGATATTGATACCTTCAATGACAATATTGCGGAGCTTCCATTTCTCGTCCATCCACACAAGGCTGTATTCTATAAGGTAAATGGTGCCATCCTTGGCATGAACTTCCAGGCGCACTCTGGCTTTCATGGGATCTTTTTGCGGCTTGTCATCTTGAAGCACGATGATCTGCTCGTTATCAAATTCTGCCAGGGCTTTTGAATAAGTCCGTATTAACGCGACTCGAAAGGTACTGGCGAATCGAGTTTTCTGATCACTGCTGGCCCGTCGATAATATTTGGCCATGACTCCCCGTGAAAAACCAGCAAAGTCGATGAACGGCGCGAGTGAAGTGTCTATTTCCTGAAAGTATTTCTCCCTGTCACTTTCAAAAAGTGGCTGAACGACATTCAACCTCGCGATAAGTTCGTCCGTTACCGATTTCACGGTTTCGTAGGCAGACCCGGATTCCGGTAGCGCCGCCAGAACTGGGGAAACATTAATCACTGCTGCACAAAGTAGAAAATTTAGTATAATTCGCATCAAATAACACTCATCTGGTTGCTCCAATCGGACTGTTTTATTCAGAATTTATTCAACAGGAACTTGCCAATAAGTTCCTCCAGGACGATAGCCGACTGTGTATCCATGATTTCATCACCACTACCCAAAAACTCTTCTTCGGCGCCGAGACTAAGTCCAATATATTTTCCACCCAGCAATCCATCCGTCAAAATCGCTGCGGTCGTGTCCGTGCTGATTGTCTGGACATCCCTGTCAATTTCCATGCGAACCAGGGCCGTATAAGTCTCCTGATCCAAACTGATGTCTGCTACTCGCCCGATCACGACACCGCCAATGCTGACTTTTGATCGCCTCACCAAACCGCCTATATTTTCAAACCTGGCATACAAACTATAGGTGTCCGTTTCAGTCCCAACATTGAAGCCACTGACCCGGATGGCAAGCACGGCCAGGGAAATTATCCCGGCAAGCATGAAAGCGCCAACAATGATTTCTATCGATCGCATTTGCATGATTTACAATTCTCCATGGATTTGATTAAAAGTTGCACGGTTAAAAGTTAATCTATCAAATATCAAACATGAGCAATGTCAGGAAAAAATCCAGAATTAACACAGAGACGGAAGAGTAAACTACCGTCTTTGTGGTTGCAGTGGCAATCCCCTCTGACGTCGGCATGGCGTCGTAACCCTGGAATACAGCAATCCACGTCACGACAAGACCAAAGGCAATTGTTTTAATAATGCCTTTCAGAACATGACTCTTAAAGTCCACACCATCTTGCATAATAGACCAAAAGGCACCTTCGTGAACGCCTAACCAGTCAACGCCAACCAGTGACGCTCCCCAGATTCCAACGACACTGAACATCAGGGCGAGAATCGGCATAGAAATAAATCCAGCCCACAACCGGGGAGCGACAATCCGTTGCAATGGATCCACGCCGATCATTTCCATGCTGCTGAGTTGCTCCGTTGCCTTCATCAGGCCAATTTCAGCCGTAACAGCCGAACCTGCCCTGCCGGCAAACAAGAGTGCTGACACGACCGGTCCTATCTCCATAACCAAAACCAACGCAACACCCAGACCCAGTGAACTCTCTGATCCATACTTAATCAGTTGATTGTATCCCTGCAACGCCAGCACCGCACCAATGGAAAACCCGGACATCACAGTGATAACGACTGATAGAACACCCAACTGGTAGATCTGCCTTATGACCAGGTGCGCATTCTCTCGTTTCGGTTTTCGCCAGATGGCTTGCCACCATAGGCGGCCCGCTCGTCCCATTGTGGCCATAACCACCAGATAATATTGCCCAATTCGTCGAAGTCGTGACAACATGTCAGGAGTCAGACCAATGGTTCGAACCATGGCCCCGCATTAATTCTTCTTCATAATCTTCCGCTGGGTAGTGGAACGGCACAGGGCCATCTGGCAACCCTTTGATGAATTGCTGGACCCTTGGTGAATCTTGCGTAAATAGTGCTTCTGGGGTTCCGGCACCGATAACTCTTCCATCAGAGATGACGTAAATGTAGTCCGCTATGCTCGCTGTTTCAGCAATGTCATGGGAAACAATAATAGACGTCGTGCCGTAAACGGTGTTCAGGGTCTTGATGAGTTCGACGATTACCCCCAGTGCAATCGGATCCAGGCCGGTAAAAGGTTCATCATACATAATTATCCCGGGATCCAGCGCAATGGCTCGTGCCAGGGCAACCCGGCGGCTCATGCCACCTGACAGTTCATTGGGGTACAACTCACTTGCCCCTCTTAGTCCAACAGATTGCAGCTTGATCAGCACCAGATCACGAAGCATATCTTCAGGCAGGTTGCAATGAATACGCAACGGAAAGGCGACATTCTCAAATACGCTAAGGTCAGTAAACAGCGCGCCCGTTTGGAACAACATGCCCATTGATTTCCTGACCTCGAACAATTCTTCTCTCGACAATTCAGGAATCTCATGGCCGTTAACCCGAATACTACCGGACTCCGGGCGTAGTTGACCCCCTATAAGCCTGAGCAATGTTGTTTTACCGGTGCCACTGGGGCCCATTATCGCCACTATCTTGCCTTTGGGAATGGTGAGCGAGACCCCGTTAAATATCCTGCGTTGTGAACGCCGATAAATGACATTGTCCAATATAATACTGTTTTCAGTCATTCGAGAAGGATATAGATATTAAATTCACCTTGCAAAGACGGCGGATTCACACTTAAATAGTGCGCCTCTTTTCCCTTCATAATTAATGAAGAGGGCTATGCTCTACTATAGCGCTGCATTACTGGTCGGTTTTCTGATTTTGTTCAAAAGCGCGGATATTTTTGTCATCGGCTCTGTTGCAACCGCTAAGAACTTTTCGATTTCACCCATGATTATCGGGTTGACCATCGTTGCCCTCGGCACTTCCGCCCCAGAAATATTCGTCGCAGCAACATCCTCCCTGCAGGGTCAACCTGAAATCGCAGTCGGTAATGCCATAGGTTCCAATATCGCCAATCTGGGCATGGTACTGGGCTTTACTGCAATGCTGGTGCCGCTCAAATTCAGGGTGGACATCCTGCGCAACGATCTCCCCATCCTGATATTTGTTACGTTATGCGCAGGCGCCAGCCTTATCGACCATAAGTTAAGACTGTGGGATGGTCTTCTCTTGTTGTCCGGACTGGGCTTATTCCTATTCCGCCTGGCAATGGAACATAGAAAGTCTTCACAAATGGAACTGGCAGCGGAAATTCCCGAGTTGGGAGATATACCTGAAATGAGCACTGCCAGGGCCTCGGCAATGCTTTTTATCAGCCTCTTGTTTTTGCTCTTCAGCGCTGAGCTGCTGGTCTGGGCGGTTATCAAGATTGCCGAGAGTATGGGGGTCAGTGAACTAATTATCGGCCTTACAGTTATCGCCGTGGGTACCAGTATTCCCGAGTTGGTGGTATCCGTAACGAGCGCCACCAAAGGTCAGACGGACCTCGCCATTGGCAATATCATCGGTTCAAATATATTTAATATTCTTGCTGTACTGGCTATCCCCGCTATCATTGCTCCTTCAGATCTGATGCCGGCCACATTGTGGCGAGATTATGCGGTGATGCTGGGGTTGACCCTTGCACTCGTTGTTTTTGCCTATGGTATTCGCGGTGATTCGTTAATTACACGCTTCAAGGGATTACTTCTGTTCATGGTCTGGCTGGGTTACATTATCTATCTCTATCAAACCGCCCTGAATGGGTAGAAAACATTAACGGAGAGCCAGGGTGAACAATCGTGCGATCATACTTGCAAGTTTGATTCTGGTTTTCGCCATTGGCACTAATTTCATCATGGAACAGAACGATGAAAGCCTGGCAGTGCCAGAAGCACTGAACAATGACCCTGACTTGTACATGCTCAACGCCACCATTACCCAATTTAACGATCAAGGGAAAATTCAACACGAGATCAGTGCTGATCGCTTCACTCACTTTCCCCTGACAGATGTTACTGCCCTGATCCAACCAAAAATGCGCTTATTCCCCGCAGCGGAAGATGCTCCGTGGGATATCGTTGCCAAAAATGGCAGGTTACTCCCACAATCAGATTATCGCGAACAGGTGGTGGAGTTGTGGGACGACGTACTGGCAATCCAACAGCATGCGGACGGTAAGTTCATCAATATCCAGACCCAGAGCCTGACAGTCTATCCGGGACGTGAGTATGCTGAAACAAACAAAAAGGTTTACATTGATGACCATACAGGCAGGACAACCGCCGCGGCAATGAAAGCCTACTTCGAAACCGGCAAGTTCATTTTTTACTCAACACCAACTGAGCGTGTACAGACTATCTTCTTGCCGGAGTTCAGTAGTCGTTCGAAAGATGATCCCTGAACCTCTTATTGAATCGCTTTGGCTATCACGAATGACTGCCAGTACTGGCAGGATTCCCTTATAATAAAATGGCAATGTATTTGAGAGGAATGGACGTAATGAAGGCAAGGCCGCGGTATTCCATGGTTCTTTTCATGCTCCTGGGTTCATTCGCTATTCACAAAGAAGCGCTCGCCCTCACAGAAGACAGGGAACTTCCTATCCACATCCAAGCAGATGCTGCGGTGATTGATGACGCGAAAGGATCCTCGATCTATCGCGGAAATGTCATCATCGAACAAGGCACGCTACTGATAAATGCGGATGAAATTGAGGTTATCACTGCAGATCGAGAGGTTATCCAGATCATCGCAATGACCGATACTGACTCGAATAATCTAGCTCACTATGAACAGCTACCGGATGATAGTGAAGATCGTGTATTCGCCGATGCAAGAAAAATAGTTTACCTGGTTCAAGAGGAAAGACTTCACCTGTCCGGGAATGGAACGCTCAAGCAGGCTAAAGATGTCCTCAAGGGAGAACTGATCTACTACGATGTTGCCCTGGGAATTATGAGCCTGAAAAGTACACGCAAAGATGGGCGTATCAATATAACCATCAATCCAAAGGACAACTAGTTGTCTGACAATATTCATGTACTGCGTGCCGAGAACTTAAAGAAAAGTTATCGTGGTCATCAGGTAGTCAAGGAAGTTACCCTCTCTGTAAACAGTGGTCAGGTAGTTGGCTTGCTGGGTCCAAATGGTGCCGGAAAGACAACCTGCTTCTATATGATTGTCGGTTCCATACCGGGTGATGGCGGCAAAATACTCTTCGATGATCAAGATATCACCCCAAAACCAATGCATGAAAGAGCCAGGGTGGGTATTGGCTATTTACCGCAGGAAGCATCGGTTTTTCGAAAACTGTCGGTCGAAGATAACATCATGGCAATACTCGAAACTCGAAGCGATCTGAGGATCAGTGAACGTCGAGAAAAACTCGAATCCCTGCTGCAAGAATTTCATATCAGCCATATCAGGAACAATGTCGGCATGTCCTTGAGTGGTGGAGAACGAAGACGCGTTGAAATAGCCCGGGCTCTTGCCACGGAACCTGCATTTATTCTTCTTGACGAACCTTTTGCTGGTGTCGATCCAATCTCGGTCAATGATATAAAACTGATCATTTCCCAGTTATCGGAGCGCGGAATCGGCGTGCTAATTACCGATCACAATGTAAGAGAGACGCTTGATATTTGCGAAAAAGCCTACATCATGAGTGAAGGTCGAATTATTGCAGAGGGCACCACCGAGGCTATTCTGGCCGATGAACAGGTTAAAAGAGTCTATCTTGGCCAGGATTTCCGAATGTGAGCTGGAAACATCATTCTAAAGAGAACATTTCCAATCACACTCATCGCTTATTGACAAGTTTCATTCCACATCATCACTGAGTATGATTAGCAAATGGCAATGAAACCAGCATTAACGCTAAGGCTCAGTCAACAGCTAAGAATGACCCCGCAACTGCAGCAAGCTATCCGGCTCCTGCAACTCTCCACTTTTGACCTGCAGCAAGAAATTCAGGAAGCGCTTGATTCCAACCTCATGCTTGAAGAATCCGCACCTGATGACCAGGAAGACAACCCGGAGCCATCCTCGCTGGATCTACCGGATCAAACCCTGGACACTTCTGAATCTAGCAGCGAAGAAACATCCGATGCAAGTACCGCAGACGACAGTGACCAGCCGCTGCCCGCAGACCCGGAAATTGACGGCGAGGCTATTCCTGATACCCGTGAGCAGATTTCATCTGAAACCATCGCCGATGAGCTGCCGGTGGATAGTGTGTGGGAGGACGTCTATGAGGAGTCCATATTACCGACCAATTATTCAGGGCCAGATGAAAATGATGAAAATTTTATAGAAACACGCAATTCAGTCGGCATTTCGATTCAAAGCCACCTGCTCGAACAGTTAAATCTTTTACACCTCACAGATTCAGATGAGTTTATCGCACTATCCGTCGTTGATGGCCTGGACGCTGAAGGTGTCTTAACGATTAGCCTTGAGGAGATTTTACAAAGCGCACCGGTCGAATGGGAAATAGAAATGGATGAGGTGGAAGCAGTTCTGCATCTCATTCAGCACCTTGACCCCATCGGCATTGCCGCGAGGGACCTGCGGGAATGTCTACTCATACAGCTAAGAGCGCTACCAGATGATACTGCCAGACGAAGTGAAGCCATTGTCGTCGTCGACCAATACATTAACCACCTAGCGAACCGTGATTACACTCATATTTCGAGAAAAACCCATCTGAAAGAACCGGAACTGAAAGAAGTGCTTACACTCATTCAATCCCTCAATCCCCGACCCGGTAACGATATTGCCGTAAGCGCAACAGAGTACGTCGATCCAGACGTGATCGTTTCAAAGCAAAAAGGTCGATGGGTGGTTGAACTGAATCCAAAATCTGCACCCCGAATTCGGGTTAATTCCAATTACTCTTCCCTGATAAAACGAGCCGATAGCAGCAACGATAATAATTACCTGAAGAGTCAGCTACAGGAAGCCCGTTGGTTTATAAAAAGCCTGCAGCAGCGAAACGACACGCTACTCCGTGTATCCACAAAAATTGTCGAATACCAGAGAGGATTCCTGGAGTATGGCGATCAGGCCATGAAACCACTGGTCTTACACGATATTGCAACAGCGGTAGATCTTCACGAATCGACTATTTCAAGAGTCACAACGCAAAAATATATGCACACTCCGGCGGGGGTGTTTGAATTGAAGTACTTCTTCTCCAGTCACGTTAGTACCAATTCAGGGGGCGAAGTATCCTCAACTGCGATCCGCGCACTAATTAGGAAACTGGTGGCCGATGAAAACCCACGGAAACCCCTGAGCGACAGCAAGATTGCTGCGCTGCTGGCTGGCCAGGAAATCAAGGTTGCCCGTCGGACTATCGCAAAATACAGGGAATCGTTAATGATACCGCCGTCCAATGAACGGAAACAGCTAGTCTAGGGAACTCATTATGGTCTCTCTACAAACAGAAGTACCATCGGAATCAGGCTATAATCCCGCAGAACCCATTGCGTTGATACCAGTCAAATACATTGGTTAAAAGGTCGTATAAATTACAACTGGGGTGATGAAATATCATCTCGCTACAACTAAAAATCTGCAAGGAGAAATCGTATGCAAGTAAATGTTAGTGGTCATCACATCGAGGTTACCGATGCCTTAAAATCTTATGTTGAAACAAAACTGGATCGCCTTGAGAGACATTTTGACCAAATCACTAACATCAACGTCATCCTCAGCGTCGAGAAATTGCGCCAGAAAGCTGAATCAACAATAAGAGTGAGTGGTGGCGAGATTTATGCAGATGCTGAGGAAGATGATTTATATGCTGCCATCGATTCAATGACCGACAAACTCGACAGACAACTCATCAAGAAAAAAGAAAAGATTTCAGACAGAAAGCACAGAGCTGCCAGGGGTTAGCGCCGCGGCTGTCGGAGAGAAGCCTCGTTCATCCAATTTGTTGGGTGAACAGTTGTTCGATTGTGCGTCATGGTTATAATAGGCCAGGTCGGTTGTTATCCATCTTGTTCAATGAACATCGAATCAATATTGGCGGCGAGTCGCACTTTTTGTAACATCGAAGCCACAAGTAAAAAAAGAGCTATAGAAAAAGCAGCGATACTGATCGCTGAGTCCCTGCCTCTTCTCGATTCGAGTGAGGTCTATAATAAGTTGATTGCCAGGGAGAAGCTGGGCCCTACCGCTCTGGGAAACGGAATCGCGCTACCTCATTGTCGCCTTGAAGGATGCACCGAAATAGTCGGCGCTTTATTCACCCTGGAGACACCAATTGATTTTAGTGCAATGGATGATCTACCGGTGAACATCATGTTTATCCTGATGGTTCCGGAACAGGAAGTCGATAAACATCTAAAAACAATGGCGATGCTAGCAGCCCTATTTGAATCAGAAGAGTACCGGAAAGGTCTCATCTCGGCTCGTCACAATCAGGAGCTCTTTGAACGAGCGCTGCTTTAACGAACGCGCTTAAGGATAACCGCTTTTTCTGAACGAGTACTTTATTGAAAGGTACGAACATGATTTCCCTCATTATCATCAGCGGCAGATCAGGATCAGGAAAGAGCACAGCTCTTCATGTCCTGGAAGACATGGGATACTACTGCATAGATAATCTGCCGGTCACACTTCTTCGACCCCTGATCGAACGAATAGCAAACAATGATTCCATTCGTAGTGTAGCCGTTAGCATAGATGCTAGAAATATCGCGGAAGACCTGGTCGAATTCCCGGACGTGGTACGAACATTTGACAGCAAGACCGTCAATACAAAAATCGTGTATCTGGATTCCGCAAGCCCATCTCTTGTCAAACGGTTCAGCGAAACCAGGCGTAAACATCCGCTTAGCGATAGTAATCGCGACCTCAGGGAAGCACTTGAGTATGAACGTGAATTGTTAACGCCTATCTCAGATATGGCTGATTTATCCGTTGATACAACCACCCTCACAATACACGAACTAAGGGACCTGGTTAAATCCAGGGTCGCACTGAATAAACACGAATTCGCGTTGTTATTTCAATCATTTGCCTACAAGAATGGCGTCCCTGTTGATGCCGATCTTGTATTCGACGTTCGATGCCTGCCTAATCCGCACTGGAAGACCAATTTGCGGAATCTAACGGGTTTAGATAAACCAGTGCAGGTCTTTCTCGATGAACAAGGCGAGTTTCGTGAAATGGTTGATGACCTGATCGGGTACCTGGAAACCTGGCTGCCAAGGTTTGAAGCCAACAACCGAAGTTACATGACAATCGCCGTAGGCTGTACCGGTGGCCAGCATCGGTCGGTCTACATTAGTGAGAAACTCTTTCATCAGTTTGAATCAGCCTGGGAAAATGTACAGATTAGGCATCGAGAATTGAGTAAAATCTAGATAAAACACGGCTGGCCTGCATTATTCACTAAGGGAGTGAAGTACAGTAGCCCGGCGATCTCTCAACAAGAAGTGATCAATTCCAGTGATAAAAAGAACAGTTACAATTCAAAACAAGCTCGGATTGCATGCCAGATCTGCATCTGCATTTGTCCGAACAGTTTCCGCATTTGCTTCAAGCGTGACCGTTATAAACGAATATGCGACCGCTGATGGCAAGAGCATCATGTCAATGATGCTCTTGCAAGCGAGCCAGGGTTCAGAGATCGAACTTCACATTGAAGGTGAAGATGAAATAGAAACCTGTGCTGCGATCGAATCATTGATAAACGACAAATTTGGCGAAGAAGAGTAAGCATACCCTGAATGCCTGAAAGGAATGAAACAGACAAAATCTCCGCGGTAAGAAGACTTCATGAACTGATTGAAGAGGGTGCTTACATCCAGATTCAGAGCCTGATGAACATCCTTAAACCAGTGGACCTTGCTCATTTGCTCGCGTCCTCGCCTTCAGTCCAAAGAACCATTATCTGGAATTTATTTAACGAAGATCTACAAAGTGAAATTATTTCGCATGTGGATGAAGAAATTGTCAGCGATTTGTTAGGCAATAAATCCGCTGAGGAAATCGTTCAGGTACTGGAAAATGTTGAAGCTGATGACGACCTGACTGATATTCTGCAACATTTACCCGATGCGTTGACGCAGCAGGTTTTACTGTCCATGGATGACACCGACCGGGCCAGGGTAGAAAACCTGCTTTCTTACCCTGAGGATACTGCTGGTGGGTTAATGGCAACGGATATTATATCAGTCCGTGCCAGGGTAACTATCGACGTCGTTCTCCGGTACCTCCGGCGTCACTCTGAATTGCCGCCGATGACTGACAACATCTTCGTGGTAAATGCAAAAGAGGAATACATCGGGTTACTACCGGTAACAACTCTGCTGGTCTCCGACCCATCGATGACGGTTCGTGAGATGATGACAGACGAGACCGAACCCATACGTGCAACACTTCCTGAGAACGAAGTGGCAGAAATTTTCAAACGTTACGACCTGGTTTCCGCACCGGTTATTGACGAACAGGGAAAACTGGTGGGCCGAATTACAATTGATGACGTGGTTGACGTTATCATCGATGAAGCTGATCACTCGATACTGGGTATGGCTGGTCTGACTGAAGATGATGATGCTTTTGCACCTATTTTTAAGACCGCCTGGAATCGCTCATTCTGGCTAGGTACGAATCTTCTCACTGCCTTCATTGCCTCTGCCGTCATCAACATATTTGAGGACACCATTGCAAAAGTGGTTGCACTGGCAATACTGATGCCAATTGTTGCCAGCATGGGCGGTGTCGCCGGTAGTCAGACACTGATCCTGGTCATCCGGAAGATGGCACAAGGGGACCTGTTTGAAAGCAACCAGCGATGGTTTGTTAAGCGTGAACTGGCTGTGGGCGGGTTGAACGGGATCTTCTGGGCACTCATTGTCGCGATCGTTGCTTCCGTCATATTTCAGGATTATCTGCTCGGCGCCATTCTCGCAATCGCACTTGCGATTAACCTTGTGGTCGCGGCACTCGCCGGTGCCCTGATACCCGGTATCTTAAAATCGATCAACGTTGACCCGGCCATCGCAGGCGCAGTAGTTTTAACCACGATTACAGACGTGGTGGGCTTTATGTCCTTCCTCGGGCTGGCTTCTATTTTCTATGCATAAGCTTTCTATGAACAGGCCACATATTTCATGAGTACAACTACCCATGACTGACCAACAAGACACGGAACAAGATACCGGACCACCCAGTAAGTCCCAACGCAAACGGGACATGCAGGAACTCCGGTCCCTCGGTGAAAAACTGGTACAACTAGGCGATGATCAACTTGCACCACTGATGCAACCAAAACTCCTCATCGCCATCCACGATTGCCGCAAGATTACCAAGGGTAATGCCAGGAAACGGCAGCTGCAATACATCGCGAAACTTCTGAGGGAGATCGACCTCAATGATGTTAGAACGCTGGTGGATCGATATGATGCCAGCAGCAAGTCACATCTGCGACAATTCCATCAGCTTGAAAAGTGGCGGGAACAGTTAATCAGTGGCGACTACAGCGCGCTCGATACCATCGCAGCCCAGTATCCAGACCTGGATCGACAATTCCTGAAACAGCTAACCCGAAAGGCGATCCAGGAACACAAGATTCAGGAAAACGAACAAAACCCACCCCCTCCAATTCAGTTTCGAAAGATATTTCAATACCTGAAATCACTCGCTGATTCGAACGTTAATACCGGTGACGATCCAGCTGAGTGAGTTTTAACCAACTTGCGCGCAGCCTCAGGCCCCATGGATGGGTAAATGGATGGATGGGGACGCCGAGTTGGGGACGCCGAGTTGGGGACGCCGAGTTGGGGACGCCGAGT
>SMVA01110730.1_pt1 | contig 46009 bp, 36 predicted proteins | sample 2456451 | NCBI WGS metagenome assembly SMVA01 (sample SAMN11095933, study PRJNA526329) | marine sediment metagenome | biome: Marine sediment; feature: Surficial sediment; material: Deep marine sediment; isolation source: Hadal surficial sediment | place: Pacific Ocean | collected 2014-05 | depth...
ATTTTTTAAAGACCTGGTGCGCGAATCACAGATCAATTGTGCCGTTCTGAGTTGCGTCAGGCCGGATTTTCATACGACTTCTGCTACCCCCTCGTACATACAGTACGCAATGCCCTTCAAATCGCAAATAAAATCGCCGCTCATTTCAAAACAGAGTTTTTCAACAGAATAGGCCGAAAGCAGCCACTCAAAATCCTTTAATTTTATCCATCTGAGTGGCCGCTTTCGGGAAAAGCGGACATTACGCTACGAAATTAGTAGCAAGCTACTTTTGCCCCTCATTTGCCCCGGAGGGGCACACACCGACAAGGATTGACACGAACTCGAACGACCCTAAACTGTTGAATTGATTATGGGGCAGTCCCGGTCAACCCCTCCCAGCGAAGATTCCTAATCTGGGGGTCCCATGCTCGAATCATGGTCGGGGCGCCAATTAGAGGTGGTCACTGTCCCTCTATTTCCCGCTATCCAATTCGTGTTGCCCGGATGGGGCGGCGCCACAAAATGCCTGTATTGACAGACCTTGTAATTGACCCAAATAGCCAGGTTTGACGAAAAATGCGGTTGATCTGAGCTCGATTTAGACAAATACTAAGTGCTGTTCAATCGCTCCAAATAGCAATGAATGAGGGGGTCGCGCGAGTATGCAAATGCGTGGAGCTGGACGAAAACACGGTCAGAAATTGGAGCACGATGGCCGATTTGTCACGTATCAAGGGGCTGGGTGGGCAGTGGGCTGAACTAATGTGGGCCGCTGGCGTAACCAGCGTACAAAACCTTGCTGCCCGGGAAATCGAGCCATTGCGTGCGCGCATGCGTGAAGTTAACGAGAAAGAGCGCCGCGTGGCTGAACTGCCGGGGGAGAAGCGGGTTACGCAGTTCCTTGAAGAAGCTGGTAAACTCAAGCCGGTGCTGCCGAATCGTGATTAGTTGCAATTTCAGCGTTTCCACATTCGGCGCATACTGAGGGGAATAGGGTTTTGGGGCTGTTGATGAAAGTTCTTGAACGACTGCTTTGGATAAGTGGCGCCGTTTTGCTGAGCATATTCATTGGCCATCTTACGCTGGGCGAGTTGCAGCGGGCGAATGCTGTCGCGGTATTCAAGTCACAGCATTCGCTGGCAAGCGTTTCCAGTGCAGTCCCGGAATTGGCTCCCGTACAGGCGACTTCTGCTGATTCAGCGCCTGCAAATCCAACTGGAGAAGTTGCCAGTTTTGGCGTGGATGATTTTGATGTTGATACTTTTGATATCGATACAGGGCCGCCTGACCAGTCGTTGTGGTCATCCGGCCGGGTTGCATCCTACGCGGCGAGCCTCAAGGCCGATACCAGCGAAGTTATTGGGCTGTTTTCGATCCCGCGCCTGGATCTTGAGGTGCCGCTGTATGACAAGGCATCTGACCTGCATATGGATCGCGGCATCGCACGAATTGAAGGAACCTCGCGACCGGGTGAGGCCGGTAATATGGGGATCGCTGGTCATCGCGACGGCTACTTCAGAGTTTTGAAAGATATCAGATTTGGTGATGAGTTGATTGTCACCTCGGTAAATGGGCCACAGACCTATCGAGTGGAACAGCTAATGATTGTGGACCCGTCTGCGGTCGATGTTCTTGATCAGACAGAAGAGACTGCAATTACGCTCGTGACCTGTTACCCGTTTTATTTTGTAGGACATGCACCGGAACGATTTATTGTTCGTGCGGTGTTGCAGGACTAATTGTTTTTTAGGAGGAGAAAAAAAGTGAAAATCAGAAAAATCATAACACTACTGTCCACGTTGCCACTTCTGGCGATGGGTTTGCCGGCAACTGCTCAGACAGACCTGACATGTGACGACATTACCTTTACGTATGAAATGACTTCCAGATTTGCCAACATCGGTGATGCCTGTCTGGATGTTGTTGAAGTAGATGGCGAACGATTCGCAAAGATGAGTGTAGAACTCGTCACTACCGGCAACAACCGGGCTTCGTTCAAATTCAAAATGCCCGATGGCAGCTACGGACCAACGCAATCAGTAAAGCTGGATCCAAGCTGGCGTAGCAAAATCGACGGCCGGAATTATCGTATACGAGAACTCGGCCGGGGGCAGGAACTGAATATTTACCTGCCTTCAGATCGTTGGGAAGCGCATGTGGCAACCAACATGACCGGTTACTTCGCAGTCTATTACCCGGTGGCATTGGAAGATGAAGACACTGGCGGCAGTGTTGCTGCGTTGCCCTCTACAGCGAGCTACATGCCAATGTTTGGCTTGCTCGGTGGAGCGGCACTGTTCAGCGCGTTCTTCGTGCGGGTTCTCAGACGCCGTTGATCGAATCCAGGAAGTCGCCTGGCGATACATCAAACGATGTGTAGTGCAGGTATAAGAAAACGGGCCGAAGATGGCCCGTTTTTTTTGTGCCGGTCCCGCTACCGGGACCGGGTGATGCCGGGTTCGAGCTGGAATCGATCATGGTGCTGCGAGCGGTGAGTGAGCGGACACGCGTGCGGGTTAAGATCAGGCGCATTGTTTTCTGCAAGATTGACCAGTAACCTATGCCGAAAGCAACCTTTTGGCCAGCCAGAGTTCTTTAAAACTCGCAATAAAAACAATGGTTTATATTATCCGTGACAATCTGCGGTGGTGTCTTGCGCTGTGCGTCTTTGCTGCGTCAGGCGTCTCTGCCGAGGACTTCAGGAAGGGAATCGAGGCCTTCAACAAAGAAGATTACGCAACGGCGCTGGCGGAATGGCAGCCGCTGGCCGAGCGTGGCGACCTCAATGCGATGTACAACCTCGGTCTGATTTATGACGAAGGTTTGGGCGTTGCAGTTGATAAGGAGAAGGCGCTGGCGTGGTACCTGCCGCCCGCGGAGGAGGGCGACGTTGCGGCGCAATTCAGTGTCGCCACCATTTACGATTTTGGTCATGGAGTGCCTGAGGACAATGAAAAAGCCGTTTACTGGTACACGGCGGCAGCACAACAGGCAGACGAACAGGCACAATTCAATCTCGGCGTCATGTATGCCTCCGGTGAGGGAGTTGACCTCGATTCCACAGAAGCGATCAGGTGGTACAAGTTAAGTGCCGACCAGGGCCACGTGCCGGCACAATACAACCTTGCCTACATCTACGATGTGGGTGATCTGGTCGCCGAAAACAATCAGCTTGCGAAAAAGTGGTATCTGATGGCAGCGAATCAGGGTGATATTGATGCGCAGTATGCGCTCGCGCTAATGCATGACGAAGGTGACGGATTTGCGGAAGATAACCTGGCCGCAGCGCATTGGTACGAGCTCGCAGCCGAACAGGGCGACATACGGGCGCAGTTCAATCTGGCGATCATGTACGACGTTGGCGAGGGCATGACCCAAAACAATGAATTGGCCATCAAATGGTATACCGCAGCCGCCAAACAGGGTCATGGGAAAGCCCAGCTCAATCTTGGTCTGATGTATGAGAGTGGTGAGGGTGCGGATGTCAATCCGGTACAAGCGATGGCCTGGTATCGCATGGCTGCGGATCAGGGCCTATCGGAGGCGCAGTACGCGGTAGCACTGATGTTTGATGATGGCGTCGGCATGGTGGAAGACAACGTTGCGGCGATCGCGTGGTATACACGCGCGGCCGAGCAGGGTGATGCACAGGCGCAGAACAACCTGGGTGCCATGTATGATTCCGGCGAAGGTGTTCCTGAGGATAATGACGCGGCCTTTAAATGGTATACACTTGCCGCGAATCAGGGCAATGCTACAGCACAAAATAACCTTGGAACGATGTATTACGCTGGCGAAGGTACGGACACGGACAAAGGGCAAGCGTACAAATGGTTTTATATTGCTGGCGAACTGGGTAATGATGATGCTCGCGATAATGGCCTGGTCGTAAGGAAAAGCCTTGACCGGTCGGAAATAAAACAAGCAAGAAAACAGGCCAGACGATGGCTCGAACAATATGAAAACGGAACAACCAACCTTTAAACCCCTGTTTGAGACCCCAGATAAGAGCTTATGAAAGGCATAATCCTACGTACTTTAATTACGGTGCTCGGCCTGTTCCTCGCGTCAGGGCTGATTCCAGGCGTTACGATCACCGGCACCAGCAGCTTTATATTCGCCGCCATTGTGCTTGGGCTGGTGAACGCGTTTATCAGACCGGTTGCTCTGTTACTAACCCTGCCAATTACGTTGGTTACACTCGGTCTGTTCCTGTTCGTCGTTAATGCAGCAATGTTCGGGCTCGTCGCCTGGATGCTCGACGGATTTTACGTGGCAGGCTTTTGGTCGGCAGTTTTTGGCTCAATCGTGGTGAGCATAACGGCAACGATTTCGTCCTGGTACATTGGCCCGGACGGTCGTTTTGAGGTGTATGTAATCCGTCGGGATTAGCTGTTGTTGAAAATGTAAGTTTCATTGTCAGGCGGTTGCCTGCGTTCAATGGCGATTCCTCATTCTTTTGTCTGGCCGCTTTGCAAATGTGCAATGTTGGCGGCGTGTATCAGGTCGCTGGATGTCGTGCCGCCTGAATTTGATTTTCGGGAGATGGTGTTGGCGATTCAAACCAGATTGGTTGAGTATAAAGATGGCGATGTATTGCTCGAGGGCTATCTGGCCTGGGATGACACGAATGCGGATAAGCGGCCTGGCGTGCTGATCGCGCATGCATGGGCTGGTCGCAGCGAGTTCGAGGAAGGAAAGGCCCGGAGTATTGCAGAACTTGGCTATACCGGTTTCGCGCTCGACCTGTACGGCAAGGGAGTACGCGGCAATAACGCCGAGGAGAACGGCGCATTGATGCAGCCATTGCTGGACGACAGGAAAATGTTACAGCGGCGCATGCTGCTTGCGCTGGAACAAATCAGAAAACTGGAGATTGTCGACGCCGCAAGGATCGCAGCAATGGGTTTCTGTTTTGGTGGACTGTCGGTCCTTGATCTGGCAAGAACTGGCGCGGAGTTATCAGGCGTTGCGAGTTTTCATGGTCTTTTTAATCCGCCGGGGAACACTGGCGGCAATCGTATCCTTGCCAAAGTCCTGGTGATGCACGGTTGGGACGACCCGATGGCAAGCCCCGACCAGGTCCTGAGCCTGGCAGATGAATTGACAAAGATGGAGGCCGATTGGCAGATTCATGGCTATGGTAATACCATGCATGCGTTCACGAACCCGGCCGCAAATGACCCCGGGTTTGGTACTGTTTATAATGCCCAGGCGGACCGGCGATCCTGGCAGAGCCTGCAACTTTTTCTAGCCGAAATTTTCTGATTAATTCCAGCCAATGAGACGAATGCAGCAAATGTGCTGCATAAAATGAGGTTAACTGTGAAAAGAGCAATCCAATGGTTTTGTGTGGCCACATTCGCACTGTTTTGTTTTTCTGCATGTGGCGGGAGTGACGCACCGGACGAACCTGCATCGGTTGCTGCAACCCCGTCAGTTTCGGAGTCAATCAATCTCGCGGCTGAAAAAGCGACCGGAGAAATTACTGCGGAGTACATGCGCAGCATTATTGTTGAAATCTCGGATGATAAATATGAAGGACGCGGGCCCGGGTCGAGGGGTGACGTGGCGGCCAGAAAATACCTGGCTGAAGAACTTGAAAAGCTAGGGCTTGAGCCGGCTGCAGCCGATGGCTCCTGGGAGCAGCCCTTCGATCTTGTTGGGGTAACGGCGGAACAACCGGATGAATGGGTATTCACCAGCGGTGACGATTCGCTCACGCTCAGTCAATGGGATGACTTTATCGTTTCCAGTGGGGTTCAGGAAGAACGCGCAGAAGTAAACAACGCGGAAATAGTTTTTGTTGGTTATGCCATGCAGGCACCTGAATATGAGTGGGATGACTTCAAGGATCACGACCTGACCGGCAAAGTGTTGCTGATTTTAAACAATGATCCGGATTGGGATCCTGATCTTTTTGCTGGCGAAAAACGCCTGTGGTACGGACGGTGGGATTACAAATACCTGAGCGCCGCAAAGCAGGGTGCTGTTGGTGCAATTATTATTCACACTCAGCCATCGGCTGGCTATCCATTCCAGGTCGTACAAACATCGTGGACGGGAGAGCAATTCGAATTGCCGGCCGGTGGCGAACCGAGAAACAAGGTCGCAGCCTGGGTTACCGAAGATGCGGCACGGCAACTGGTTGGTATGGCCGGGCTGGATCTCGATGCACTGCGAGAAGCGGCAGACAATCGCGACTTCGAACCGGTACCGCTCGGTATCACGACATCGATCGGCATGGATGTAACGATCAACAAGGTAACGTCTGCCAATGTCCTCGGTTTGATTCCGGGCAGTGATCCGTCGTTACGCGATGAAGTCGTTATTTACACGGCACATCATGATCATCTTGGCATCGGTACACCGAATGAGGATGGTGATGCGATCTACAACGGCGCCTTTGATAATGCATCTGGTGTGGCTCAGGTCATGGCGATGGCCAGGGCCATCAAGGCATTGCCAGTTGCGCCACGACGCTCGATCCTGGTTGCTCTCGTGGGCGCGGAAGAACAGGGCTTGCTGGGTTCGAAGTATTACGCTGAGAACCCGACGTTTAGGCCTGGCAAGATCGCTGCGAATCTGAATTACGACGGTGGCAACATCTGGGGCCACACACATGATGTGACCTTTGTCGGTTTTGGCAAATCGTCTGTGGATGACATCGTAATTGCCATTGCCGGCGAACAGGGCAGGGTGGTGAAGCCCGACCAGTTTTCAGACCGGGGATATTTCTATCGTTCGGACCAGTTCAGTTTCGCGAAGATTGGCGTACCGGCCATGTATCTTGATGCCGGCACTGATTTTGTGGATCGGCCACCGGAGTGGGGCCGGCAGCAGATGGAGCACTACACCGACGTCAACTACCACCAGCCCTCTGACGAGTACGACGACAGCTGGAACTTCGATGGCATGATTGCCGATGCGTTGCTTGGTTACTGGACCGGGCTCGCAATCGCCAACGCCGATGAGATGCCACAATGGGTAGAAGGTGATGAGTTTGAGGCAGCGCGGCTTGAGGCGTTAGCTGCTGAAGAATAGCGCGGTTCGTACGCCGTCGGTTTGCCGGACTTTTATGCGTAAGTGAACTCCGATCGCGGCAAGGTCGCTCATGCGCATCCGTCTCAATTGTGGGCAAAATCTCAAGCCTGGAAAACTCTGCCAGAAACAGCTCGCTCTGCGACATAAGTACTTCCTGTACACAATGCCGCTCCTACGAATTGTGCCGTAGTCGTCACTGGCACAAACCGTAGGAGCGGCATCTTGCCGCGTATACTAAATTGAATCGAGGATGCGCGGACCGTTCAATTATCGTATCGCTTATGAACCCAGACCTTATTCTTGTTGCGACCTGGATTTCCGGACCTGATAGCAGAGCAATCCAGACCGCAGTTTGAAGATGTCGCTAACCAGATTTGTCTTGTTCTGCCCAGTGCGCACGCCGCTTTCCGGCCAGCGCGTAGAAAATAAGACCGACGCCAAGCAGGCTACCTGTTACAACCCAGGAGCGCATCTCAGATTGCATGGCTATCCACACACTAACCATCAACGCGATTATCGGGATCGTATAGCCACCCTTCAAACGGTATGAATCGCGGCGTTCCTCTTCCGTTGCTTTACGACGAATAACCGGCAGCGCGCCAATGCACAAGATATACAACATCAGGCGGGTTAGAGAGCTTGCAGCGGCCAGCCACATGAAGGAACCGGAAAGCGCAAAAGCCAGACCCATTACGCCAAGGAACAAGATGGAATTGCTGGGCGTGGAATACTTCTTATGTATATGTCCGAACCAGCGTGGCAGCAGGCGCTCTTCTGCAAGCGCAAAGGTCAGTCTGGGCACTGCCAACATATTGCTGGCAAGGTTGCCGCCAATGGAGAAAAACGCTGCAAGGGTTATTAGCACGACACCGGCGGGTCCCATTAATTCTCGACCAACATCGATCAACGTCGCACCACTTTCACCGGCACCTGGTAACACTGACATGTAAACAAGAACAATCAGAAAATAAAGCAGCCCTGTTGCGACGACGGTCGTTACCAGCGCCCTTGGCATCGTTTTCTTCGGGTTCTTCGCCTCCCCGGAAATTATCGTTGCCGACTCGAAACCAACAAAGGCATAAATCAGTAACAGAGTTGTGCCGCCAATATCGTCAATTTTTGGCATCGTCGCCGGAAACAGAGTATCCGCACTGACATATTGCAGGCCCAGTACGATCAGCAGAAGTATTGGTGCCAGTTTCAGGAATGTAAAAACGGCCATTGTGCGCACGCCGTCTTTAACGCCGAGGAAATTGGCAAGTGTCAACGCACCACAGACAAAAACTATCAGTGATGTTCTACCGATGCCATCGCTGAACCACGGCCAGACCGCGCCAAGATAAACAGCCATCACCGTCGAGTTCGCGGCAAACGCAGTCATCCGACTGATAAACAGAAGCCAACCGGTACTGAAGCCAACCAACGGACCAAATGCCGTCGTTGTAAACAGTACCGGCCCGCCAGAGTCCTTGAAGTAACTCGAAAGTTCGGCAAAGGTGAGTACTATGGTAATGACGAGCAGGCCGACGACAAGGAAAAGCCATGGGCTCCAAATACCGGCCCTGGCAGAAATCTCAGCGGGTAAGGCGAAGATTCCTGCGCCGATTACCGAGTTCAATACAAGAATGACCAGCCCGGCAAAGCCAATACCCCGTATAAGCTCCGACTTCTGAACGTCCTGCGATTCGTGTAGTGACAAAATTCCCCCTGACGCGTCTGGCGCGATTTGTTCTTGTTGCAGCCACTATAACGGCCTAATAGTCTGGTGGTCCAGCCAACGTAATTAGAACCTGCACTGCCAGACTGCCTGCACGAAGATTACTCCTGTTGTGAAAGGCTAAAATATGCCCGATTCAGCAACAAAGCAGGGTCACCATATTTTTCATCGAACTCGCTGGTTGGCGCCGCCTGCATGACATCGTCAAGCGACTTCCCGGCGTCAATCAACGCGCTGACCCGGTCACGAATGATTTCCAGCATGTTCACGTATTCCACCAGGTCCGCATAGTTTTTCACTGGCCCGTGCCCGGGAACAACAATGCTGTCTGCATTGAGGTTTTCCAGAACACTGTTGCAAAATTCGATCATGCCTTCAAGATCACCACCATTGCCAACGTCAATGAATGGATATCCGGCGTTGAATACATCCCCCATATGCACGACATTGGCATCACGAAAGAATACGGCAGTATCGCCGGTCGTATGCGCCGGCCCAAAATGCATCAGGTCAATTCGTTGGCCATTGAAAAAAAACTGCATGTTCCGGTCATAGGTAATCACCGGCAGTCCCTCGGCCGGGTATGGTGGTTGATCGTAGAGCACGCTAACCAGGTCGATCGCGTGATCCCCGGTCATCATGCGGCGGGAATTTATTTGTGAAACCATCCAGGTTCCCTCGCGACCCAGCATCGGGTTGCCGTCGGCGTGATCGAAGTGCCAATGCGTGTTGATCGTGAAATCGATTTTGCCACCGCCCAATTCACTGATCGCCGCCTTGAGTTTCGGAATCAGCTGCGGAAACTGACTGTCAACCATCAGTACGCCCTGATCACCAATCGACACAATAACGTTGCCACCGGCGCCGTAAAGCACATGGAGATCCTTCGCAACTGTCTCTGTTTTTACCTCTGCCGTTTCGAGGTCAGTGCCAAATGCCAGCATAAGTTCTTTGAGACTCTTCGCTTCATGGGCCAAGGCTGGAAAGACTGTAAGTACCAGGCCCGTTAGTATCAAAATCTGGCGCATAATCACTCCCTCCAATGATTTGCGGACACGGTAGCATATGGACAATGGGTGCAGCGACATTGATGCGGCGCTGGCGAGAACCATGTTGATCGATTATGGTCAGAAAGATAACCGTACTTCAGGCTAAAGTGGGGGCGCAATGAAAAAAATTATTCTTATCTCTGTATTGCTGGCGGCGTTTGTTGGTCCGGCGTTACCTGTAGCGGCCAGTTCACTCTCGGATATTTCAAATTACCGCGACTACACGGCGACTTTTTCCAGTTCCGGACAGCCCAGCGCAGAACAACTTGAATTGCTACAGGCTGAGGGCTTCGAACGGATTATCTATCTCGCCCTTACGACCAGCACAACTGCGCTTGCCAAAGAGGACGAGATTGTCAAAGGACTCGGCATGGAATATATCCACGTGGCGGTCGACTTTGATAATCCGACAGCGTCGGACTTTTATACCTTTGTCGCCGTAATGCAGCGCGAACCGGACAAAAAGACACTGCTGCATTGCCAGGTGAATTTTCGGGCGTCGTCATTCAGTTTTTTGTACCGCGTGCTGTACCAGGATGTGCCAATGGATGATGCCAAGGTGGACCTGGATACGGTCTGGGCGCCGAATGAAACCTGGCAGAATCTGATTTTCAGTATCTTGCACGAGAATGGCAGGTCACCAGACTGCGATTTCTGTAGCTGGGATATTGGCAACCAGTAGGAACGGGAGAGTCCCGGCTCTGCCAGGGAGGCAGGCCATGTTAGACAATTCCCGCAATCGCAAAGCAAGTTCAAGGATTGAATGTCAATCGCCCGCTGGACGTCGTAATTTCGCCCGCTGGGCGGGCTCCTACAGGTGCTAATGAGTATTGTAGGAGCCCGCCCAGCGGGCGAATTCACGACGCCCAGCGGGCGAAATTACTAGATGGAACTTAGCGCAGCAGCATTGCCGGGATGATTTTTAATACTGCACCCTGACAATCAGGATATCGCACGGCAGATGATCCAGCACCTTCTCGGCAGTGCTGCCAAGAACCATCCGCTTCAGCCCCCACCTGGCCAGTGATCCCAAAACGACCAGGTCAGTTTTATAGCTTCTTGCAAACGTAGGCAGCAATTCACGCGCGCTGCCCGGCAGTTGATGCGTGTGTTCTGCATCTATACCGTTGGCCGATGCGAGTGCATCCAGCTTTTCCCGATGCTCTTTGCGGATTTTTTCAGAAAGCTCATCGATCGGTAACTTGATGGGCTTAAACGTTTTGGTTGCTTCCCTGCCAATTCCCGCGATCCGCTGATAGACGTGCAACAGATGCACTTCACCATCACTGGGATCAGCGATAGCTTTCGCGTTATCGACAATTACCTGGTCGAGTTCGGCGGGCTTGTCGTGGCTGTGGACCGGATCAACAGCTGCCATGATGACAGGCTTGTCGCGCATCTCGTGCGGTTTAACCAACCAAAGTGGAAACGGACAGGTGCGGATCAATTGCCAGTCCGTGTCAACGAAAATCGAGCGTTCGGCGACGCTGTGATATTCGGTACCTTTCATCACATAGCGTGGATTCATATCCACTGCGCGTTGTATTACGGCATCGGCGATCGGTCGTTCTTCGAGCACGTCGGTAACGACTTCGATACCCTGATCCCTGGCTTCCGCCGCGAGTTCATCGATCATCTCCTTTTGCGCTGCGCGAATTTTCTCGCCGATGTCACGGGCCTCATTGGAAACGAAGAAGCCGTGCTGCAGGGAGCCTATGTCGGGATCACACAGGAGCAACTCAAGTGAACAGCCAGTGAGGCCGGCCAGCCAGACGGCACGACTGACAACGCCGTACGGGTGATTGTCAGGTTCGATGATCGCGAGAATCTTGCCTTTGTCGCTCATTAGTGGTTCCTCGATGTTCAGCACACAAACAAACGCATTCGTTGACCAAATGCGTTAACAACCCTCACGCATACGATAGAGAATGGCGGGCGATGCATACATCCGTATGCGGCCCGGAAGTTTTCGGCTATTACTTACAACAATAATATTGCGCCAGGCAGGACGTAACTCAGCATGTTGTTCGGGTCAGGGGCGTGCGGTATCAGTGACATCAAGTGAAGTCGCAGTGGCGCTCGCTCCACCCAGAGTCGTCATGGCACTATTCAGGACATTGGTGACTTCGAAATAGACGACGGCCAGTTCCTGCTCCATATTCGTAATGCCGTTCAGGTAGCGAACAGCATTGTAAATAGCCAGGTCCAGTTTGTCCGCCGAGAGATTTTGCGGGCTGGTCAGGTTTGCGACGCCAGAGCGAGTCGCAAGTTGGTAACGATTCTGCAGGCTGTAAGTCAATGACAGTGCGGATACAAGGTTGTACTCCATTTTGGCAAGTGAACCGGTCGCCAGTGCCGTTTCCCACGCAGTTGATTGCAGAACCAGCGGCGTATAGCTCCCGACCATGATTACAAATTCCTCCACGGTATCGATACCGCTACCTTCATAGCGGCGCTTAAGGACGTCAAGCAAGCCTTTGTTGAATGGCGCAGAGTCGTCCACGCGAGCCTGGTTTTGCTGAACTTCACTGATGAAATTCGACAACGCCTGTTGCGCCGTCTCGGCGTCTTCACGCTTCTGACGCCACTCGTCCAGACCGAGCGCAACAAGAATACTGATCACAATAAGCGCGGACTCAATCAGAACTTGCGGTAACCAAACTGCTGTCGAATTCGAAGGCATTCAGATAGCGCCTTTTGAACAAAAGTAGAGAAGCTAAATTATACCAAGCAGCGCAGCAAATCATGGCTGAATTGTCAAAAAGACGGTAATATCGATGCGATCGACGTTGCGGCACTGGCAGAATCAATAACAATGAAGTATCGCGCTGCTAAGAATTTGCTGGTTCTGATCGCGACCTTACTGGCTGCGGTGGGGCAGACCTACGCCCAGACAGTGGAAGAAATAACATCATCTCTTATATCCGGAGAGCCTGAGTTCAATTTCATGGGCTTCGGCGATCTCAATTATATTTCCCGGGATGGAAATGATGAGGATGGTTTTGCCGTGGGTCAGGTGGTTGCGCATATGTCAGCCAGCCTAAGCGACTCATTCAGTATTTTTGGGGAATTCAGCGCTACGGGCAAGGATTCCCAGTATTCCTTTGAAGTCGAGCGGCTGATTGCAAAATACGAATTTTCCGATCTGCTCAAGTTATCCGGCGGGCGCTATCACACACCGGTTGGCTATTGGAATTCTGCCTTTCACCATGGTTCGTGGCTGCACACCTCGACCAGCCGCCCGGAAATGATCAAGTTCGGTTCAAAGCTGGTGCCCATTCATTTTGTTGGCATTCTGATGGAGGGGACGTTGCCGCGAAACAGGTTCGGTCTCTCCTACAGCGCTGGATTCGGCAACGGCCGGCATGAAAATATCGCGCGTTCCGGTGATGCTGGTGACATCAATAGCGACAAAGCCTGGGTGGTTCGGTTGCGGTCAGCACCCGATCGTTATTTTGGTCTGGATTTCGGCCTTAGTTTTTACAGTGATGAAATAACGCCAACCGACCGACCGGAAATAAAAGAAAGTACGGTTATGGTACACGTCGCCTGGGCTAAAGAGTCGCCGGAAATTATTTTTGAATACCTGCATTCGACCCATGAATTGCTGTTAGACAGCAGTGTGTCAGGCGACGTTGACGCCTGGTACGCACACTTTGCCTATCGACTCAAAGGCAAGCGGCGAAACTGGAAACCCTATATCCGCTTCGAAAAAACCGAGGTCGACGATACAGATCCGCTGTTGTTCGATCAGGGACTGGATTTCGATGCCAGTATTCTTGGTGTCCGCTGGGACTTCAATCCCTATGCGGCGTTGAAAGCAGAGTATAGAAACGAGGAGTTTGACAATAACGGGCGGGAGAACAATTTTCGCCTGCAATTATCCTTTGTGCTGGCAAAGTTATAAAATGACGTATCGATGAAAAACGACACTCACAATCTGACTGTGACAAACTGGCACATGATGATTTGTCTCGCCGGTTTGTTGCTGGCGGCTGCAAATGTCGTTTCGGCTGAAAGTTCGATCGCGGAAAGTGGCCTCGCAATTGTTGTGCACAAAGACACGGAAGTCGAAAATCTTACGCTGAGTGAGCTGCGAAATATCTTCCGGGCCAACCAGCAGTTCTGGCCGAATCGATCGAGAATTGTTCTCCTGGTACGTGCGGCACTGTCCGATGAACGTGATTACGTGCTGAATAATATCTACGAAATGAACGAAGACGAGTTTCGGCGCTACTGGATCGCCAAGATGTTTCGTGCAGAGGTGCCGCGAGGGCCGAAGGTCGTATTTAGCACCGGCATGACCCTGGACCTGGTGGTGGCCATTCCTAATTCAATTTCGTTCATGCGTGCGGACAATGTGACGGATGACGTCAAGGTGGTGCGCATTGACGGCAAGCTTCCCCATGAGGATGGTTACCCGCTGAAATAGGAGCCTCACGCGTAGCAATGTTCCACCCCCCGGAAAACTTTCCTCTACAAATGGCGTCGCGCCTTGCACGGAGATAGCCGATGAAACCAGCCCTAAGGCTAAGCATGCTCACGGCATCGCTGATAATATTTGCGGTCCCGGCATTTGCCCAGGTCGCAGACCTGGTAGTACGCAACGGTGTTATCTGGACAGTCGATGACGACAACCCAAGGGCAGAGGCGATTGCCTCTGCAAACGACCGGATTATTTACGTCGGTTCTGCAACCGGTGTCGAACGACACATCGGTCCTGATACCCGGATCATTGACCTGGACGGAAAATTTGTCACGCCGGGTTTCTACGACAATCACGTGCACTTCGAAAGCACTGGTCGATTGCTTTACGGCCTGAACCTGCTCGATGTATCTGACGAGAAATCATTTGTTGCCCGTATTCGCGACGTTGATGATCGCTATTCGCCTGGTACGTGGATTATTGGCGGCGACTGGTCAGCCTATGAAACCTGGGCTGAAGGCGACGTAGCGGAGGCCGGCCGCGAGGTCAATCCGGATGACCTGTACGGTAACTTTTTCTTGCCAAATAAGGGCATGATCGACGGCTTTACCAGGGATCGACCTGTATTGGTTCGCAGGTTTGATCGCAAGGTCTACATGGCAAATTCAGTGGCTCTGGAGATGGCGGGCATCCGGAAGGGTGTGGCCGATCCAGAGGGAATTGCAGTTGAAAGACGTGACAACGGGGAACCGACGGGAGCATTGTTTAACCCGGTTTCCGGTGCGGTTGAGTCAACCGTTCTGGTGCAAGATAACGTCAGGGCTTTGTTCTCCGAAATAATTCCGGCACCGACGCGGGCACAGCGGATCGCGGAAACTCGCGAGACGTGGAAGAAAATGGCCAGTGTCGGTCTGACCAGTTACTGCGATATCACCTCAAATCCGATCTATGTCGATATCTATCGCGAGATGCGTGAAAAAGACCTGATGACAGCCCGTGTTCGTTATCGACCGCCATTGGATAAATGGAATTACATGGCTGGCCTTGGCATTCAAATCGGATTTGGCGACGAATGGATACGATTTGGCGCAGTGAAAGCGTGGATTGACGGCATCATGGGCAATAGTTCAGCTCGCTTCTATGAGCCCTACACACACAATCCGGCGAGTCGGGGTATATGGCGGGATATCATGTTTCCGTTCGAGCGAAGTCCCGACAATCCGGAAGATATGCAGAGTAACCTGGAGCGACTGGCACTTGAGGCGGATGCCGCCAATATTCAGCTAACGGTCCACGCAATCGGCGATGAAGCCAACGGTTACCTGATGGACATGCTGGAGCGCATCATTGCGAAGAATGGCGAGAAAGACCGGCGTTTTCGCCTCGTGCATGCGCAGATCATGACGGATCGCGACATCAGGCGTGGTGGCGAGATGAAAATTGTTGCTGAGGTGCAGCCCTACCATACCTCGGATGACATGCGCTGGATGGAAGAACGCATAGGGCGTGAGCGGTCACGCGGAGCTTACGCATTTCGCCGCTTGTGGGACTCCGGCGCGACGTTAAGTTTTGGCTCAGATTCGCCGGGCACCAACGCATCGCGGTATTACCTGAATCCGATGCTGGGGCTATATGCAGCTGTAACGCGCAAGACGCTGTCCGGTCAACCAGAGGGTGGCTGGTTTCCGCAGGAAAAAATCACGATCGAGCAAGCGATAAAAGCTTATACGCTAAACACAGCTTATGCCGGGTTCGAGGAAGATTTCAAAGGATCGCTGACTGCCGGCAAACTAATGGACCTGGTAGTACTTTCCGACAATTTGCTGACGATGGACCCGGATGACATCAAGGACGTAACCGTATTGATGACGGTCGTTGGTGGCAAAGTCGTCTACGAGCAAAATTAGCCTGGAAGAAAGGCAGCATGCAATAACATGCGAAAAGCAATCGCAATTGCCGGCAATATTGGCGTTGGCAAATCGACACTGGTTGAGTTCCTCAGCCGGACTTATGGTATCTCGCCATACTACGAGCCGAGCGAAGACAATCCCTACTTGCCGGATTTCTATGCCGATATGAAGCGCTGGTCGTTTCATTCGCAGCTCTATTTCCTCAGCAATAAATTCCGCATTCACCAGGAGCTGGACCGAATGCCCGGGCTGGTGGTACTCGATCGGACGATATTTGAGGACGCAGAAATTTTTGCAACGGCGCTGCATGATATGCAACATATGGATGATCGGGACTGGCAGACCTATACGAATTTCTACCGATCGATTCTCGAGGCAATAAAACCACCTGACCTGATGATCTATCTGCGTTGCTCCATGCGTACGCTCAGGAAAAGAATAAAATTGCGCGGCAGGGCGATGGAGCAGGACGTCCCGCTTGCCTATCTCAAACGACTCGATGGTCTCTATGAAGCGTGGATCAAGTCATACGATCTGAGTGAGGTGCTGGTCCTCGATACAGACAATCTGGATTACATTCACGACCTGGTGCACCGGCTCGATGTCATGGAACGCATTGAAGCGATGCTGCCGCCGGAGTTGGGGAAGCCAGGCTGCAACGAGTAATAACGGGAGACCCCCGGTTTTGCCGGGGAGGCAGCCGCAGTTTGACAATTGCGGAAATCGTAAAGTAAGTTCAAAGCGTAGCCGCGAAAATTTGTCGCAGGGAGAAGTTATGAGACGACCAGGGTGTTTGGAGGGCAAGCGTATGGAACGAATGTGAATCGCCCGCTGGGCGGGCTACAGGTGGTAATAGGAATTGTAGGAGCCTGCCCAGCGGGCGAAATTATTACGCGCCGCGGTCCCGTTAAGCCGCTTTGAGTGGCTCACAAACGAAAGCCCCCGGCTTTGCCGAGGGATACTTATTAGTCCAACAAGGTAGGTTTGATGGGTTCAGAGCCACCCGAATGGTCCAAGAGAAGGCGTAGTCCACAGTGGCACGACTTTCATGGTTGCCAGCCGGAAACCGTGCTGCGCCAAGCGGCAGAGGCCCGCGGACTTACAGGATAGCGTCGGTCAGGATGTCATGTATGACCTGGGTCGCAATGTCGATCAGCAGAATCTTTCCCGAAACCACGATACGCTCGTAACCCTTCGGTGCCGGTGGCAGGCGCTCTGAAAGATTTCCCGGGAGCGCGCGTTTCGCGATACCCGGCGGCAGAGCCTTGCCACGCCGCAGGTTCTTTTCAATGCCAGGGGGCAGAGACTTTGCGCTCTTCTTGCCGTGCGGTTTGTTACTTTTATTTTCCGCAAAATACTCACGGATGACCGCCGTCTCGTGTGAGCTGAAATGCACGTCAACGCGTAGTTCGCCAGCTACGGCCGGTGTTTGCATTGTGAACAGCGAACTGAGTAATACAATCAAGAGACATGGGTATCGCATGTGACTTTCCTCGGATAACGTCTGCGTACTGTATCCAATACAGTCTGGCTACGCTGTGAGGGATGTCACACCCAACCACTCATGAAATATGCCGCTCAGTTACCAAACATTTCCACATACGTAGATGGCACAGGCACGCCATCCGCCATTGCGGGCGTGTACAAGCTGGACAGAATGGTTTGTTTGATCGCGTTCTGGCAGGCCTCGGTAGGTATGATGCCGTCCGCGTGAATCAGGCTGACATTGTCGGTTGTGCCATCCTCGCCGAGATACGCCCGAACCCACAATGAATAATGAGATCGTTGCGGACAAACATTCATCCAGGATTCCTTGCCAACCACTCGTTGTCCGCCAATATGGTCGTAGCCATAGGCCTCGATGTTTTCGGTAAAACCAGGATTCAGATAAAGGTCGATGGTTCGTTCGTCGCCCTGCGCGATGAATTCCGCACGAAACTGCAGATAAATTTCTTTTTTCTTGCCGTCTATGACAGCGGGATTCATGCGCGCTTTTTTGGCGGCGTAGTTGACAGCCGCAGCGAACGGCGCATCAAACTGATCCTTGGTATAGCAACCATAGTCTTTCATTTTTCCGCCTGTTTCCACTATTGAAAAACAGTCGATCATGGCCGACACGTCGCCCTTGAATTCCGGAAATACGATTCGGTTGACCAGGGACTTCTCAGGATCCTCGATATCGAAGTTTGCCGGTTGTCTGTCCTGAGACGCGGCCTGGCCGCCGGCCAGCAACAATGCCAACATCGCAACCCGGTAACAGGAAAGATTCAGGCTTCTGACGAACACTTATACAAACTCCAGCATTTTCTGATAATGAATCCGACGGTAGTGCGATCCGTGCAGGCTTTAGAAGCCGCTGTCTGGCGTGGGTTCAATTTATTCGTATTACTTGCTTTTACTTCTTGTAAAACAACAGGATAAATAGATAAAAATATGTAATTTATTTCTAATGTTCAATGCAATCAATCACCGAGTTCAAAATTTCGCTGCCAGAACTCGAGCATGGATTTAAAGACGTGCGCCTGAGCCGCATCGTCGCTGATGCCGTGTTTGCGCATTGGATAAATCAGCATATCGTAGGTGATGCCGGCCTCGATGAGCCCGTCGCTAAATCCCCAGGTGTTTTGCGGGTGTACGTTGTCGTCATAGGTACCATGAATCATCATCAGCCTGCCATGCAAGTCTCCGGCCCGACTGACATTGGACGTCGATTCATAACCAGACTCGTTGTCTTGTGGCCGTTTCATGTAACGCTCTGTGTAGATTGTGTCGTAGAAGCGCCAGTCGCTGACCGGCGCAACGGAGACGCCGGCGGCGAATTCGTCGCTGCTGGTCATGGATTCAAGCGTCATGGTGCCACCACCGCTCCAGCCCCAGATACCAACCTGGGTAGCATCAATATAAGGCTGTGCTTTTAACCACGCTACGCCATCGAGCAGATCATTGAGTTCAACCGGACCATAAAGCTGCCGGACGATTGAATTGGCATCGATTTTGCTCTTGCCCGCGGCACTGCGGTTGTCCACATAGAAAACCACGACCCCGTTATCGGCGAGCATCTGGTGAAAATAGCCACGGCCTCTGCCAGTCCAGGCATTGACGACCGTGGGAGCTGATGGACCGCCATATACATATACGACCGCCGGATATTCTTTGTCCGCATCGAAAAAGCGGGGTTTGAGCATCATGGCCGGCATCTCGAAACCGTCCCGTGCTTTGACTGTCATGAGTTGCCATGCTTGCAAATCGAATCGTTGCGGAATCGATTGCGCGGCAGCGGTGACGGTTGCGACAGACTCTCCTGTTGGTCGATGCAAGACGAACGAGGGTGGGCGATCGAGCGCGGATGAGTTGTCAAGGTAGTAGTTGCCGTCCGGCTGGAAGTAAATGGCATGTGAACCGGCAGAAGCCGTTATGCGCTCCATTTTGCTGCCGTCGAAATGGACCCGGTACAAGTGCCTTTCTGTTGATGCTTTTTCCAGGCTGGTGAAATATATCCAGTCTTCACTCTCGTCGATGTGGGCGACTGCTCGGTTCAGTCCCGGCAGACCGCCGGACGGTCGAAGCGCCCACTCTCCTTTTGTGATCTGGTGCGACAGTTCGCCATTCACAGTGAACATGTACAGGTGAGAGTAGCCATCGCGTTCTGATCGCCAGATGAAATGCTCACCATCGTCGAGAAACCACAGGTCGTCGTGTATGTTCACCCAGCCGTCGTCTGTTTCGCGCATGATATGTGACGCCGTGCCGGTCGAGGCGTCAGCGAAAAACAGGTCCACAGTGGTTTGCGGCCGGTTGAGTGTTTGCAGCGCGAGTCGTTTGCTGTCCGGCAGCCATTTGACGCGTGCCAGGTATTCATAGGGGTACGAACCGAGATCGATCCATGTGGTTTCCGCACTATCCAGCGTTACCACGCCCGCACGGATACGCGGATTCGGTGAGCCCGGTTTCGGATGTCGCTGTTGAATCAGGCGTGGCAGGTAGGGTTCGAAGTCGACGTAGTGCATTTCACCAACGCCGGAATCATCTGTTTGCAGGTAGGCGATCGAGTTTGAATCAGGAGACCAGAAATAGCCCTGGTCGACGCGGCCAAATAACTCCTCCCAGTAAACCCACGACAAGGTAGCGTTCAGCAGTGTTTCTGAACCGCCGGTGGTCAGTCTCTTTTCTACCTGCTCTTCGACATCCCATACATAGAGGTCATTGTCGCGGACGAATGCCAGCCATTTTCCATCCGGTGAAAATCTTGCGGATTTCTCTTTGGCATCGGTCTTTGTGACCGTCAGGATTTCGGACGAGCGCAGGTCGAGCAGGAAGATGTCATCCGATTTTTCATACACAGCCCAGCGTCCCATTGGGTCAAATGCACTGGGCCAGCCGAGTTCCTCTATCGGTTCCTCCGGCTGCAAAAGCCCGGTGAATTCTGCGATGACTTTACTTGCATCGACAATCGCTTTTCGCTGCCCGTTCGCCGGATTGAGCGATTCAAGCGTCCGCTGATTTTGTGCCGGGCGCCGGTCGTAAATTATTACCTGCCCGGAATCCAGCCATGTGTGCAGTGGCACTGAATCGGCTTGCTTACCTTCCTCACTGAATATCCATTCGATGGACAGGCGTTCATCCTGCGCGAAGCTTGCACCACTGAGCAGGAAAATAGTCGCAACGATGCTGACGGTCAAAGGGCTGAGCTTCATTATGTGATCCTGGGGACGGAAGTTTTTTGGGTTAACATGCCGGCTGCAAGCTGTTAACTTGTGTTGGCAGTGTACCCTAGCCTGGACTAGAGAATAACAAGCCGCATGAGCGACACACCGCATGATCTCGGGGGAGATACCCGCATAGAGACCGGACGACACGGTGAATCGCCGCCCGACGGGGCGGCGATTCGCAAGTTTGCGCTGCCCTCGTTACTTGGCATCCTGACTTTCCTGACGCCTGTCAGGGTCGACGGTAACTGGACCATCATGATGGGGCTGATATCGGATACGGCCAAAGACTTTGTCGGTGTGGGCATGCCCTGGGTTGTATACGCTCTCTTGTGTATCAGTGCTGCCGGCACGTTGTATGCGATCACGCTAGGTCGCGGCAAGCTGACGCAAGATTCATTGTTTGCGAGACTTTTTCAGGTTGAGCCTGTTTGGGTTGCGTTACGGCTGGCCGGCGTCGTAATGGGTACGATGACGATGTTCCAGATCGGCCCGGAGTTATTCTGGAGCGCAAATACTGGTGGCACGGTACTGAACGATCTGGCCGTGAACATCGTGCCTATTTTTCTGTTCGCCGGATTGCTGATGCCCTTCCTGACCGATTACGGCCTGATGGAATTCATTGGCACGCTCCTGAAAAAAGTATTTCGTCGCCTGTTCACGCTGCCGGGACGCTCGGCTATTGATGCGCTCGCGTCATGGATGTCTTCTGCACCGGTTGGTGTACTCATTACCATCCAGCAATATATAGCGGGGCACTATACCGGCAGGGAAGCCGCGGTAATTGCGACAAATTTTTCGGTCGTTTCCGTACCATTCGCCTTGCTGGTGGCGAAAACGGTCGGCATGGACAGCCGGTTTCCTGAATACTATCTCGCCGTTGTTATTACGGGCGTGATTACGGCAATGATTATGCCGCGAATTCCGCCGCTGTCGCGATTCGAGGACAAGCCGTTCGACAAGTTGCATCCGTTACGTGAAACAGTCAGTGCCGGCAATGGCTCGCTATTTCGTGAAGCATTGAATCTTGCCGCCAGTCGAGCCGCGCTTGCAGTTCCCCTCAAACAGCAGTTTCGAATTGCTGCCGGGCATATTCTCGATATCTGGTTTGGTCTGGTGCCGGCAGTGATCGTCGTCGGCGGGGCAGGCCTGATCCTTGCGGAGTACACGCCGGTCCTTGGTTGGCTGACGGCACCGATCGTGCCGGTCCTCGAATTTTTCGGCTTGCCGGAGGCATCGGCGGCAGCTCCCGCGCTAATCGCCGGATTTCTTGATATGTTCCTGCCCGCGTTGCTGGTGGCGAACATTGATGCGGAAATTACGCGCTTTGTGATCGGCGTGATTTCAGTCACGCAACTCATCTACATGTCCGAAGTTGGCATCCTGATGATCAAGTGCCAGATACCACTGAACTTCGGCAACCTGCTGGTGATTTTCATTTTGCGCACGTTAATCGGTTTGCCGATTGTCATGGCGTTTGCGCATTGGGTCGTTTTTTAAACGAGCAGTTGTGCTGCGGCAATCTACGCTTAATATCCTGAATGCTCTTTATCCGCGTTTACCACTCTTAGGTTAAACGTGGTCTTTCGTTGGCGATACCCAGTTCGGCCTCCAGTGCGCGGCCAACCTGCAACAGTTTTCCTTCCTGGAACAGGTTGCTCCACAGACTTACAGAGCGTGGAATGCGATGCAGAGTTTCATCGGTGTCGTTCTCGGGATGATTGAATAAGGAACGTGGTGTGATCTCTTCGAAACCGGCACGCATGGCAAGACAGGGCTGGCCTGTGAAGTTGGTCAGGCTTAGCATTGGCGTGCCAAAGCTTGGTCCGATGATGACATCAACCTGGGAGAAGAATTTCTCGGTTTGCTGCATGACCGATCTGCGCAGCCGATCGGCCTGGACGTAATCTACGGCGGAAAAATAGCGCGCCTGGCGAAAGCTGTTGGGCCAGGCGTTATTAATTTGTCTGCGCAACGCGTCGTCACGCCCGGACAGCGTCAGCTCTTCAAACGCGGCAGCAGATTCTGCATTTAACGGCGCCATAATTTCATCGACCGGCAAGTCAGGTAATGTGATCTCCTGAAGTGTCGCACCGATTGCGGCAATCGCCTTGAGTGCTGCATGATCCGTGGACCTTACCTCTTCACCCTCAAACCAGGCAGGGTCGTAACCCACGGTAAGTGAAGCAATGGACTGGCGACCGTCGTAAGTGAAGCCCATGTCAATTGATGATGAATCATTGCTGTCGAAGCCGTTTATGGCGCCAAGTACCAGGGCCGTGTCCTCTACGTAGCGACAGAGCGGACCAATCTTGTCCAGTGACCAGCAAAGCGCCATCGCACCGGCACGTGAAACACGCCCGAAGGATGGACGCAGACCAGACAGTCCGTTCCTGTCAGCCGGAGATACGATCGAGCCGAGTGTTTCGGTGCCTATGCCAAATGAGCAAAGTCCGGCGGCCGTTGCGGAACCGGATCCCGCCGATGAACCGGATGCACCTTCTTTCGGATTCCAGGGGTTACGTGTCTCGCCGCCAAACCACACATCGCCCCAGGCAAGGGCGCCGAGCGTGGTTTTGCCAAGCAAGACAGCACCTGCTTCACGCAATAGTCGAACCACGGCACCATCATCGGTGGCAACCCGATCTTTGTAAGGCATCGCGCCCCAGGTAGTAAGAATGTCTTTGGTATCCAGCAGGTCTTTCACGCCATACGGAATACCGTGCAGCGGGCCGCGCACCTGGCCTGTCGCGCGCTCCCGATCCGCCTTGTCGGCCTGGGCACGAGCGAGTTCGGGAGTCACAGTGACAAAGCATTCCAGCAGGTCTCCATATTGCTCTATACGCGCCAGGTAAATATCCGTGAGCTCACGACTGCTGATCTGGCCAGTCGTCATCCAGCGTGCCTGTTGCTTGACGGAAGCAAAAGCTATGCTTTCTGTATCGGCGGGTAGCGGCATGATTTCTTCGGCAAACAGCGATACGCTGTTAGCCTGTTCCGGATAGGAGACACCCGGGAGTCGCGGATCGAACTTCAATGCCGGTGCCAGCGTATTCGGCAACTCCTGGCTACGACGTTTGCGCAGCGATTTGATCTGCTCCGCGAAAAAACCATCTGCGTCTTCTTCAACCGGACCACCTAGAATTTGTTGCCGTTCAGTCGTGCTGAATTGCAAGCCAAATAACTTCTCTGCTTCGGCCAGAGTTCGTTCTGTAATTCGCGCATCGAAACCTGACCACATATCGCCGCCTGTCTGGTCGGTGTTGCCGGTATCGCTACCCGGTGTACAAGCTGCCAGGGCCGCGCCGCTTGTGCCCATCAGGGCTGCATAAAGAATGCGGCGGCGATTGAGTAGTACAGTGTCTTCGCTGTTCATGTTTTTTCCCAAAAAGAATGCGGTCGCGACAAGTTCGTCTCGATCGCCAGCGAGTCTAACATTCTGCGGCAGGTGAATTCGGTTTTGCCAGTCGCCACGTGAGCCTTTATGCTACATGCCCCTCAACGCTAAATTTTCGTGAGAATGCCCGATGAAAACGAGATTTCGAATTGCCACACATTTATTGCTGTTATTAATTACCTGGATTGTTCCGTTCGCAGCCATTGCTCAGGATGATGAAGACCTCGGGCCACAACCGGCATGGGTGGACCTTTCGGCAAGCGAACGCAGCACTGTGCTGGCATTCGCTGAGGATTACAAAGACTTCATGCGCATCGCGAAGACGGAGATAAGCTTCGTCACTCAGGCTGTTAAAATTGCGCGAGAGGCAGGTTTCAGGGAATTAACTGAAAGTACCAACATAAAACCGGGTGGTCGTTATTACGACATCAATCGTGGTCGCTCGATCACATTGATTGTACCGGGTGAAAAGGCATTCACCGATGGGTTTCGCGTGGTCGGTGCCCATATTGATTCACCACGCCTGGAATTGAAAGGTCGCCCACTGTACGAGCAGGAAGGTTTCGCTCTTTTTCAAACCTATCGTCACGGTGGTATCAAGAACTATCAGTGGGTCAGTTTGCCACTGGCACTGGTCGGTCATGTTGACAAGAAAGACGGCTCGCGGGTGGAGATATCAGTCGGTCTCGATCCAGACGATCCGATTCTGATTATCCCGGATTTGTCACCGCACGTGGATCATGATTACCGCGAGCGTATGAACCGGGACGTTATCGAGGGTGAAGAGCTCGACCCGATCATAGCCACGCTTCCCGATGAGGCGCATTCGGTGTCAGGGGCGGTTCTGACATTTCTCGCCACCGAATACGGTATTGAAGAGAGTGATCTCGTTTCGGCAGAACTGGCGCTGGTGCCGGCATTGCAACCCCGTGATGTCGGTTTCGACAGAAGCCTGATGGCTGTCTATGGCCAGGACGACAAGCTCTCATCCTACGTTGCCCTGCGCGCAATCATGGAGCAGGGCACACCGGAGTTCACTTCCCTGGCGTTCCTCGTGGACAACGAAGAAGTTGGCAATGTGAACAACACGGGTGCCAACTCGACCTACCTCGTCGATTTAATGAGTGAACTGATTCACCGGCAACGCGGTGATGATTATAGTGATTATGATTTGCGTAGGGCACTACGCAAGACGAGGGTTGTGTCTGCCGATGTAAATCCGGGCATTCACCCGACCTGGCCAGACGTCTGGGAAGCAGGGAATGCACCGCGACTTGGTCACGGCGTAAATTTCAAATTGTATGGCGGTGGTTTTAACGCCAATTCAGAATATATTGCGTGGACGCGAGCCTATCTCGACGAGGCAGGCGTAGCGTGGCAAACGGCGACCTACAAGGGCAAGGCTTCGGGCGGCACGATAGGTAATTCCCTGTCAAGAAATAACATGGAAGTAATCGACTATGGTGTACCGGTGTTGTCGATTCATTCACCGTATGCAGTTAGTTCGAAAGTGGATTTGCATATGTTGTATCGGGCGATGAACGCGTTTTACAGATACCAGCGGTGATCTTGCATAGCACCAACGTCATTGCGAGCCCGCAGGGCGCGGCAATCTTTTGATGCTGTAGCGGGTCTTCGGTCTGCGTTACTAGAACCTGATGGAGGTTGCCGCGCCCTGCGGGCTCGCAATGACGTCGTTTTTTTCGGAGGCCGAACCGGTTGTTGAGAATGTTTTATCTCTACCAGGGTAATGTGTATCCTTCCGCATGCCAAAAACTGCCACTCGTTTCCATCGTCAGCTCATCCATCCTCGCAATCAGCCCGCGGGCTGAATCCTCCGGCGACACACCGCGGCCACTGGTCATTTCGGTAGCAACGAAGCCGGGGTGCAGCAATGCAACCGCAACCCCGTCCGCCGCAAGATCATGGCGCAGGTTCATGCCGACCATGTTGGCGGCTGCCTTCGAACAGCGATAGCCATAGTTGTTGCCGGAACTGTTGTCTTCGATTGAACCAACCCGACTGGTCACGATGCCGAATTTGGCGCCTTTGTTCAGGTATTTTCGAAGCGCCAGAATGACGCGTAGCGGGCCGATCGTATTGACGCGATATTGCTCAAGCATGGCATCAAAATCGATAGTATCGAGCGTGTCCGAACGCAAAATTCCGGCGTTATTGATGACGATGTCGATTGCTGTGTCCGCCAGCGTGGTCGACAGCCTGCCGGCGCCCTCATCCGTTGCGATATCGACGTCGTCAATTACGTTTATACCCAGCGCATCCAGGTCAGCATTCGAGTTGCGACAAACACCGATGACATCGTCACCGCGCGCATGATATTGCCGACACAGTTCAAGTCCGATGCCGCGGTTGCATCCCGTTACCAAAACCGTAGTCATATTTTAAAATCTAGTTGGTGTCTGATCGCGATAAAGCCTGTGTCAGTTGGTAAAGAAACTCCTGTCCCTCAAAATACGACTCGATTCGAATGCGTTCATTCTGCCCATGGGCCCGAACGTCATCGATATCGCCAAACAACCCCGACACGCCGTATACCGGAATGCCGACATTGCGCAGGTACAAGCCATCGGTTGCTCCGGTGCTCATCATTGGTATCACCGGTACGCCTGGCCACATCGATTCTGTAATTGCCTCGATGGCGCCAAGTATTTCCGGTGTCAGCGGCGAGGGTGGCGAAGGCGTTGCTTCATTAACGCGAGTCATCAATACCTGGTCATCACCGATCACGGTTTCCAGCGTGTTTTCTACCGCATCGATGGATTCGCCCGGCAATACGCGACAATTGATGGTTGCCAGCGCGCGTTGTGGTAATGCGTTGTCTGCATGTCCCGCTTCGAGTCGCGTTGCGACGCAGGTCGTACGTAACCTGGAGTTATAAAACGGCGTATCTGAAAAATAGGCGATCGCAGCCGGGTCAGGCGGGCTTTGCAAAACACCGCGCATTGCGTCTGCCAGTTCACCCTCTTCCAGCTCCGCTGAGCGTTCGAAGAACAACTGTGTCACCTCGTTGAGGCTTACGGGGAAATCGTGGTTGCGAATCCGCACCAGCGCGTCGGCAAGATGATAGATCGCGTTGTCCTTTAGCGGTAACGAGCTGTGGCCACCTGGGTTGGTCACTTCCAGCATGAAGGTCTGATAGACCTTCTCGCTGGCCTGGACACCGTTGGCGATGTGTTTGCCGTCTTTCATCGCACCGCCGCCCCCTTCGTTCAGGGCATATTCGGCATCGATCAACTCAGCATGATTTTCCAGCAGCCACTGCACGCCATTGTGCTCGCCGCCTTCCTCATCTGCTGTTAGCGCGACAATAATGTCGCGATCGGGCTGAAACCCTTCTTCTTTCATGCGGATCAGGTTGGCGATGTGAATTGCCGCCTCATCTTTATTGTCGGTCGTACCGCGGCCGTAGAAATAGCCGTCCTCTTCTATGAACGTGAATGGCGGCAACGTCCAGTCAGCCGGATCGGCTTCGACGACATCGATGTGGGCGAGCAAAAGCAGTGGTTTGCGACCGGTATCCCGACCGCGTAAACGTGCCACCAGGTTGCCCTTTTTCTCGGCCGGTCCAAGCACCTGGACATCTTCCTCGGGAAAGCCTGCGGCCAGTAAGCGGTCCGCCATGGCCTGGGCAGCTGCCGTATTGTCACCGACGCTATCGGTGGTATCGATCTCGATCAGCTCCTGGAGAATATCGCGCGCCAACTGCTGATGCGGCAGTAATTGCGTCGCTGTTACCGCGGCCGGCCCGGAGACGGACGGCTCTGCTGCGGGCGGGACTTCAGGCGCCTGTTCCTGGCCACAGCTCACCATGAACAGCATGGCGGGGAGAAGATATAAAGTGTTTCTTACTGCTGTCATCGTCATGCTCCAAAATTCCATTAATTCAATGAGTTATTGTTTCATTCTGGTTATACCCCGGCGATTTTCTGCATCATCGGGGCGTCAAGACTACGGCAATCCCATGCTGCTGACGACCCGAATCTGCACCCCTGAAGGGCAAGCCAATTAAAAGGTGACATTAGCGGCGGCCATCGGTAGCCTATGCGCCCCAAAATCAAGCAGGCATCATTAAAGGAACCAGCATGCAACGTTTTATTATCGCGATACTTATTATCGCTATCCCCGCAATATCAAACGCACAGATGGACCGGGCCCGTACCTGGGAATGGTCAATTGCGGCGCTTTACCAGGATTCAAAGAACATGGGCAGCGATGCCGGCTCATCATTACGGATTGATGGCGCTGCAGGCCTGGGTTTCAATATCAGCTACAACCTGACCAGCAAATTCATGGTTGGAGTCGATCTGGATTGGCTGCGACCGGATTACCGGGCGGAGCTCGTCAATGACGATGTGTTTCCGATCGAAACAACAGTTATCGATCACGGGTTTTCTCAGTTCAACGGACGCATCAAGGGAACCTTCAACTTCACGGATGGGCCACTTACGCCTTTCGTCGAGGGCGGTTTCGGCTGGAGCTATTTTGATTCAAATGTTGCAGATGGTCCGCCGCTTACAGGATGCTGGTGGCATCCGTACTGGGGCTATATTTGTGAGAATTTCTACAGCACATTCACAGAGACTTCCTTTAGCTATGGGGCAGGATTAGGGCTTCGTTACCAGATGGTTGGCGGCACCTTTATAAAGGGTAGTTACAATGTCTGGGATCTGGATAGCCTGGGCCAGGCCGCCGACTCTACGTTGACCGGCGTGAAGATCGAATTTGGCTGGAGTTTCTGACCGATTCGACCATTGCACAACACACACAAAAGGGCCGGCCAATATGCCGGCCTTTTTTTGTATGCGCCCCGCGTTTGCTATAGTGCCCGCCATCGGGCAAGAATCTCACCCGCGGCGGAAACTGGCTGGATACTCCGGTCGGTCGCCATCGATGCAAGGAAGATACAAAATGTTCTTAACGAGAATGAGCCGACTCGCTGTTTTGGTATTGCTGGGCGTTGGCGCCGCAGCTTTTGCCCAGGTCGACCGTGACAGCTTTCCGGACAATCTGCGTGCCATGGAGTGGCGCGAAGTTGGCCCGTACCGGGGTGGCAGGTCTGCGGCGGTCGCGGGCATTCCAGCGGACCGGGAGACCTATTATTTCGGCTCAACCGGCGGCGGTGTATGGAAAACACAAAACGGTGGCCAGTCCTGGGCGAATGTTTCCGATGGTTATTTTGGCGGTTCAATTGGCGCGGTGGCGGTATCCGAGTGGGACCCCAATGTCGTTTACGTCGGCGGTGGTGAAAAAACTGTTCGTGGTAACGTTTCTCCGGGCGATGGCATGTGGAAGTCGACGGATGCCGGTGATACCTGGGCAAGAATTGGTCTGGAAGATTCGCAACACATCTCCCGGATACGCATTCATCCAAAAGACCCGGATATTGTTTACGCGGCGGTCATGGGACATTTGTTCGGTGCCAATGAGGAACGCGGTGTTTATCGGTCGAAAGATGGCGGCAACAGTTGGCAACGAGTTTTATTCGTCAGTGATGAAGTTGGCGCGGTTGACCTGGCGATGGATCCGACCAACGCCAGGATACTTTATGCAAGTTTTTGGCGGGTACTGCGCACTCCGTTTGGCCTTGAAAGCGGCGGTGAGGGTTCTGGAATCTGGAAAAGCGTCGATGGTGGTGATACCTGGGTCGAGCTTACCGGAAACGAGGGCATGCCTGCGGGCCCAATAGGAATTAGTGGCATTACCGTTTCGCCAAGCAACAACAAGAATGTCTATGCAATTATCGAAGCGGAAAATGGCGGTGTCTTTCGCTCGGCTGATAGTGGTAAGACCTGGAGTCGGGTCAACGAGGACCGCAACCTGCGGCAACGCGCCTGGTACTACAGCAGAATCTATGCGGATCCCGCGGACGAAGAATCGGTATATGTGCTCAATGTGCGCTTTCATCATTCAAAAGACGGCGGCAACACTTTCTCGGAAATTGACACGCCCCATGGTGACAATCACGACCTGTGGATCGACCCGGGTGACCCGTTACGCATGATTCAGTCGAATGACGGTGGTGCCAACGTTTCCTATGACCGGGGTGAAACCTGGTCCGCACAAGACAATCAGCCGACTGCACAGTTCTACCGTGTATCGACAGACAACGATTTTCCCTATCGACTGTTAGGTGGTCAGCAGGATAATTCGGCCGTGCGGATTCGCTCTCGTTCTGCAGTGGGCAGCACGATTGGCGTTCGCGACTGGGAGTCTACGGCGGGTGGTGAAAGTGGTTACATCGTTGCCAAGCCGGACAATCCGGATATCGTAATCGGCGGCTCGTACGGTGGTTACCTGCGCATGGTTGATCATAGTAGCGGACGAGTGCGTGCCATTGACGTATGGCCGGACAATCCGATGGGCTGGGGGGCCGCAGAGCTGAAAAACCGGTTCCAGTGGAATTTTCCCATCGCGTTTTCGGTTCACGATGCGAATGTTCTCTATGCCGCAGCAAACGTTCTGTTTCGCAGTCGGGATATGGGCCAGACCTGGGAGCAAATCAGCCCCGACCTGACCCGCGATGACAAGAGCAGAATGGAATCGTCGGGCGGTCCGATAACCAAGGACAACACTGGCGTCGAGTATTACGGCACCATATTCGCGCTGGCCGAATCGCACCATGAACCCGATGTGATCTGGGCCGGCAGCGACGATGGCCGGATACATGTGACGCGAAATGGTGGCACGACCTGGACTGATGTCACGCCATCAGGTCTTCCTGAGTGGGCGCAGATAAACAGCATCGAGATACATCCGTTTGAACCGGGTGGTGTCTATGTTGCTGCTACCCGTTACAAATTAGACGACTTTCGGCCCTATCTTTACCGCACCAGTGACTGGGGCGTGACCTGGAAAAAGATTACCAGTGGCATTGCAAAAGATCACTTTACCCGGGTATTACGAGCTGCCCCCGACCGTGAGGGCCTGCTCTTTGCGGGTACAGAACGCGGCGTATACTTCTCCAGTGATGACGGTGCTAACTGGCAATCGTTGCAACTGAATTTGCCGCTGGTTCCCGTCACCGATCTTGCGATCAAGGAGCAGGATTTGATTGCCGCGACCCAGGGACGTGGTTACTGGATTCTGGATGACCTGACGGTATTGCAACAGACAAACTCTGCGGTAGAACAAAAAGCAGCCCATTTGTACACGCCGCGACCATCCTACCGGTTGACGGCAGGCAGTCGTGATGAAGAGCCCGTAAATGCTGGCCTGAACCCGCATGTCGGCGTCGTGTTTCACTATGCATTGGCGGCCGAGCCGGATGAGGATGTCGAATTATCGTTGCAGGTCTTTGCGGCCAGTGGCGGCGATCCGGTCTGGACCTGGACCAGGAAACCGCCGCCAGGCGATGCAGACGAAGAAGAACCGGGTCCTGATGATCCGCCGGACACGCGCTTGCTGACTGCCGAGCAGGGATTGAATCGATTTGTCTGGGATATGCGCTATCCGGGAATGGATCGATTCGAGACGCTGATTATGTGGGCCGATATGGAGGAGGGTCCCAAGGCGGTGCCAGGAAGTTATCGCGCGCTGTTGACTGTCGGCGATCTTACCCAGGATGTCGTATTCGAGATCATTGCCGACCCCCGGTCTGTGTCAACGGCACAAGACTATGCCGCTCAGTTCAGTTTTGTCCTGGAATCGCGCGATCTCCTGTCGCGTACACACAATGAAATCAGAAAAATTCGCCAGTTGCGGACTCAGCTCGAAGGACTGCAGTTGCGGTTGGAGCAGGTCGACGACCCGGATATCAATATGGGTGGGCTGCTGGAAGAAATAGAGGCACTGCTGGCTACGATTACGCCGATAGAGGAAGCCCTGTATCAGACGAAGAATGAAAGCCGCCAGGATCCGTTGAATTACCCGATCAGGCTTAACAACAAGCTGACCAGCCTGATGCGTACAGTCGATGTTGGCGACGCGCGACCGACGAGCAGTGCGCTCGTAGTCAAGAGTGAGTTGAGTGCGGCGATCGTCGCCGAACTCGATCAGCTTGATGTGGTATGGAATGAAAACGTACCGGCACTGAACAGCCGCATCCAGTCGATGGGCATCGACCTGGTATCAATCTCTGACGAGTGATTCTAATTCAGGCAATCGTGGCGTTTTGTTGTCACCCCCTTCTATACGCTGCGACCAAGGACAATTGTTGAGACTGCCGCTCCTACGAGTATGATGCGGCATCTTGCTGCGATTGCACTAACAAAGGTGAGTAAAATAGCTATGACCAATACCCAGCGATCTTCCGCAAAATTCCTCGTTCTGTTCTTGCTAACATTGTTTGGCGTAAACCAGCTCACTTACGCACAATCAACCACCCTGAGCCTCGAAGAAATCGTCACTCTGAAGCGCGTAACAGCCGTACGCATTAACCCTGCCGGCGATCAGATCGCCTACCTGCTCTCCGTACACCGGGAGCTGTATGTCGATGATGATGGCAAGCCGTATCACGAACTGCACGTCGTCGATTTTCAGGGAAATTCGCGACCCTTTGTAAGCGGCAAGATCGACGTAACCGCGTTCGCCTGGTCTGTCGATGGCAAGTCAATCTATTTCGTCGCCAAGCGTGATCCCGATGCGGAATTCAATTCGTTATTCGAGATCGCTCTTGCCGGTGGTGAAGCCGTGCGAAAATTCACCCACGTAAGTTCCATCGGTGCTATCCATCCATCACCCGATGGAAAACACATTGCATTTCTCGCCACTGACGCTGCGCCGGAAAAAAGTGAGGAACTCGCGACCAAGGGCTTTAAAGCGGTGGTTTATGAAGAATCCGTTTTGCCGACAAAAGTCTGGATGCTCGATCTTGCGACTGACGAAGCTGTTGCGCAGGAGCTGCCCGGTTCTGCTTCCGATTTCAGTTGGTCGTCCGATAACACCCGTTATGCCGTTGCACTTGCCCCGACACCATTGATTGACGATTCCTACACATCGCGTGACATATTCGTCGTGAATGCAGGTAGCGGCAAAGTACTCAACAGCATTGGTTCAGTCGGCAAACTGGGGCATTTCGAATTTTCCCCGGACGGTGAACGAATCGCCTATATCGGCAGCATGGATATCAACGACCCGAACCAGGGCCGCTTGTATGTCGCATCATCAACCGGCGGTGAGCGTCGCGACCTCGTGCCGCAATACCTCGGCCATGTGAGTGCGATAGCCTGGCAGGATGACGTCAACATTCGCTGGCTGGGCCAGCGCGGTGTCTGGAGCGAGTGGTCTGTCGCATCCACGATGGCCGCAAAAGAGGCGGGAACAGCCCCGGCATCAGGACCCATTTTGCGTAGCGTCGATGCACATCCAGGTCAGTCAGTGGCGGCCGCTGTCGCCGATACACCGCAACATCCACAGGAAGTATATTTGTTACGCGATGGCGCGCAACCGGAACGCCTGACGAATTCAAATCCGTTTCTTGGCCAGCGCAGGATGGCAAAACAGGAAGCGATTACCTACGAAGCACGTGATGGTTTGCAGCTCGAAGCGATTCTGATCCATCCTGCGAAAGAAGAGCGCGGCGGCAACCCTTTAATCGTTTTCGTGCATGGAGGTCCTGAGGCCCACCAATCCAACGGTTGGATGTCGAGCTACAGTCAACCCGGGCAACTGCTGGCGGCAGAGGGTTACGCCGTTGTATATCCCAATTACCGTGGCAGCACCGGGCGTGGCAGTGAGTTTTCACGACTTGATCAAAATGATTATGCCGATGAAGAGTTCAATGACATTGTCGATGTCAAAACCCACCTTGTTAATGAAGGCATGGTGAACGCAGATCGTGTCGGTATATCCGGCGGCTCCTACGGTGGCTATGCGACGATGTGGAGTGCGACGGCACTGAGTGAGGAATATGCAGCGGGCGTGGCCTTCGTCGGTATTTCCAATCAAACCTCCAAATTCGGCACGGGTGATATCCCGTATGAAATGTACAACGCACATTCTCTTGCCTGGCCGTGGGATGACTGGCTGGGAATGTTGCAACGCAGCCCGATATATCATGCCGGCAAAGCGAAGACGCCGTTGTTGATCATGGGAGGCGATAAGGATCCACGCGTTCATCCGGGTCAGTCGCTGGAGATGTACAGAAATATCAAATTACGCACTGACACACCGGTTCGCCTCGTCATTTACCCGGGCGAGGTGCACGGCAATCGCAATACGGCAGCAAGATATGATTATGCTTTACGCTTCAAGCGCTGGATGGATCATTACCTGAAAGGGCCGGGTGGTGAGCCACCACCGTACGAGATCGACCATGCCGCCAGGCTGGAGAGCGCCAGCGAAGAGTAATAGCGCGTCGCACTGGAAAAGGGTGCCGGGCCTTGTCGCTTTTTACCCGTTAACTATTCGGCTTCGTCCCCGGCTTCGCCGTCCCAATAGTCGACAGCGGTTTCCTTGCGGGCAAACAACACGAATGTGCCGGGGTCAGACGGGTCCCTCGTTTTGCCGTGCCATACGCCGTACTTGCCAGAGTCGGGGTAGAGAAAGATATCCGTATGATCCGTCGTGCTCAGCGCGATATAACTGAGATCCCCTTTGGAGGTGTTGATGATCTGGTGTGGCTGGTCCGGATCGGCCGGTGAACAAATGAAGTCGCCTGCCTGTAACGGATATTCCTTGTCGGCATGCCGTAGCGTGCCACTACCCTCGAGAATGTAAAACATCTCTTCACTGACATAGTGGGAATGGTAGGGCCAGGCTCGTTTTCCTGGCTTGAGCCGGACTACCGCATAACCGAGTTTTTTCGCACCTATTTTTGACGAGACATCGGCTCGGCCTGCGTTGAATTTGTCCCCTTTGCCAAATTCCGTGAATTCCAGATCATTTATGTTTATTAAGGGCTTAGACATACTTATTACTCCAATTTCTAGCATAGTGGCGGGCGGCGATGATCAATCATACTGCAGGGGTTTCATTGCGTGTTTAGGAACATTTGCTGGTGAGGCGTATTATCAGTCGTAGCAAACGCGGATCTGCAGGAACCAGATCAATTATGAACGCTGACAGCGCTGTGGATGAGTGCGCGTCAGCTTATGGGGCTAAAATGGTTATTTCGCCCAACAGAGACGATCTGCAACGGATCGTTGTTTTAAATCCGAAAGGTGGCTGCGGCAAATCGACGCTGGCAACCAACCTTGCGAGCTATTTTGCGCTTCGTGGACCGCTTCCCGTGTTGCTCGATTGCGATCCGCAAGGGTTCAGCATGCGCTGGCTGGAGCGCCGCTCCAAACAACGACCGCCCATTCACGGCATTGCGGCATTCACGAAATCGATGCAAATCACCAGGACCTGGCAATTAAGAGTGCCGAATGAGACGCGTCACGTCATTGTCGATTCGCCAGCCGCTCTGGATAGCGTACAGATTCATGATCTCGTTTACGGAGCCAGCAATGTAATTATTCCGGTTCTGCCATCGCCCATTGATATTCGTTACGCCGCCCGGTTTATTGCCGAGTTGCTATTAGTTTCGCAGCTTGATCGTAGCGAGACGAAAGTTGCAATCGTCGCAAACAGGACACGCAAGAATACCAAGAGCCTCGATCAACTCATGCGCTTTCTCAATAGCCTCAGAATTCCGGTGGTTGCAATACTGCGGGATAGTCAAAATTACGTTGAAGCAGTTGGGCGCGGCGTTGGAGTTTATGAGTTGCCACATCATAAAGCCAGGCAGGATATCGAACAACTGTCGCAGCTGTTTTCCTGGCTTGATCATCGGCAACACCGTGAACCCGAGCCGCTTGCGAAACCGGTTACGACGAACATCGAGCAGCCGCTTTCCCATAACCTGCACTAGTACTTCGCCAATGTGATCTTCACGGGCGGCTCTGAACCCATCAAACCGCCCTTGATGGACTACTAACTATCTCAATTTTCTTCAGTTTTGTCGATGGCCACGAAACGTAACACAACTTCTTTCTGATCGACGCGCAGGTTGAGCTTGTTGTCAGCAAGGCTTGCGATAGTCGGTTTTTGCAGTGCTTCCAGAAACGACAGCTCGAACGACATCGCCGGTTCCGGACATGCCATGCGCGTCGATCCGAGTGGGCCTACCTGCAATGAGCCATGCTCCAGTTCGTACCTGCCAAAAAAGCGGTTGCATCCACCATGGCCAGTTACCTGGCCCGAAAAGCCGAAGTCGACAAACATTTCAGTTTCATTGTCCAGGCGCATTTCACCGATATGCGTAGGCCGCCAGGCCGAGGCGGAAAGATCCACCAATGTCGCATCACGGGCATCTGATTGTTCCTGTACGCCCTTCAGGTTGACGAACGCCAATCCGGCGAGAAAGAGCATGAAAAAGATAAAGGAGAATGCGGCTTTCATATCCACAGTCCTGCAACGATGGGTAATACGATTTATACGCACTCGCCCGCGTTGCTGCAAATGTTCTGCTCTCCGAGGCAGTGCTACCTTTTCGCCGCGGAACCTGCTCAAATGGCGGGTCCGAGAATTATTGGAAGTAATGCAATGCAACTGAAGTACTCGCTGGCACCTGCACTGATTCTGCTGCTGCTCGCAATTGCACCGGTTAACGCGGCGGACAAAGCCGAACTGAAAAGACATACAGTCATTGCGGATGGACATCCCATCGCACTTTGGGAAAAGAGTGCTGCCGGTGCGACCGAGGCCATTCTATTGGTGCACGGCAGAACCTGGAGCGCGCTGCCGGATTTCGACCTGCAGGTGGAAGGTGAAGATCTGTCGTTGATGGACGGTCTTGTTGAGAAGGGCTACGCGGTTTTTGCAGTGGATCTGCGGGGCTATGGCGAGACACCAAGAGACGAAACGCAGTGGCTGACGCCAAATCGTGCGGCCGACGACGTTGCCATCGTTATCAATTGGATTGCCACAGCACAGGATTGGAAAATCAAGCCACATTTATTTGGCTGGTCGCGGGGGTCCACCATTGCACAACTCATGGTGCATCGTCATCCAGGATATGTTTCATCGCTTACAATGTTCGGTTACTGGCGCGATGACGATGTCGACTTTCCGGCGGATGATGCGGATATCAAATTGCTGAAAGCTGCAAATACGGCGGAGGCGGCCGCCAGTGACTTCATCGTACCGGGATCTATCAGTCAGAAAGCAATCGAGACCTACGTGAAGGTTTCTCTCGCGGCGGACCCGATAATGGTCGATCTTAAAAGTGATGATCAATACAATGTTATGGATGGTTCAAGCATTGATATTCCAACGCTAATCATACGTGGACAGCACGACCCGATCGCGCCGCCTGAATATCAGGCGAAGTTGTACATGCGGCTGGCGACCGGTCACAAACAATGGGTGACGGTCCCAGGTGGCGATCACGCAGCATTTCTGGAGACGCCGCGCGAGTACTTTATCAATGCACTGGTTGATTTTCTAAAAGGGGTGCGCTGATTGTCGTAAGCGGCATGTGTATATGGATGTACTTATGTCGCGGAGCGAGCTGTTTCTGGTGGAATCTTCCAGACTTGATATTTCGTCCACAATTGAGACGGATGCGGGTGAGCGACGCTGCCGCGATCCACAATCATTCGCGGTAGGATGCCGCCTACGAAGCCAGCCGGGACTTGCCGACCTCAGCCAGCAATGGTTCACGCTTCCAGTCCAGCTGCTTTTCAATCGATGAAATCATCTGACCGGCGATATCCTTGCCGGTCGCAGTTTCTATGCCCTCGAGTCCCGGCGATGAATTGACCTCCAGCAACAGCGGCCCGCGTTGTGAACGGATGATGTCAACGCCGGCAACTTTGAGCCCGAGCGTCTTTGCCGCCTTGATTGCCAGCTGCCGCTCTTCCTTGCTAATGCGGACGATTGTCGCTTTGCCGCCCTGATGCAGGTTGGCCCGAAAATCACCAGGTGCAGCCGTGCGCTCGATGGTAGCGACCACTTTGCCGTCGATCACAAAACAACGCAGGTCCTTGCCCTGGGCTTCTTTAACGAATTCCTGTACCAGCAGGTTTGCACGCAGCGCCTTGAACGCATTGATGACACTCTCCGCGGCTTTTCGCGTTTCTGCCAGCACAACGCCCCGTCCCTGTGTTCCTTCCAGCAGCTTCACGATCAGTGGCGCGCCGCCCACCATGTCGATCAGGTCATTGGTGTCCATCGGTGAATTGGCGAACCCTGTTACGGGAACATCGAGCCCACTGTGGATCAGCAATTGCAGGGCATACAGTTTGTCTCTTGACTGCGCAATCGATGTGGATGTGTTCATCGTGTAGACACCCATGCTTTCAAACTGGCGTGTGATAGCACAGCCGTAAAAAGTCGCGCTCGAGCGAAGCCGTGTAATCACCGCGTCGAGGTCATCCAGAACACGACTGCCACGATAGTGGACTTCCGGATGTGTGGCATCGAGTTTCATATAGCAGTAGCGGGTACTGATAAACAGCATTTCGTGACCGCGTTCCTCACCAGCTTCCATAATTCTCTTGTTGCTGTAGAGTTTCGGATTGTTCGCCAGCAGCGCAATTCTCAGGCCGCCATGCGTTTTCTCGATTTTGCCGTAAATATGATCGATTTCTTCTTCATCGACTTCACCGTGACAAAAGCTGGACGCAGGATCGACCAGTATGCGATCGCTCATTGCCTGCCGGCCGAGTAACATGCGATAGCCCATCGAATCCCGATTGGCCAGGGTCAGTTCAATGTCCCACACCCGATAACCAAGGGATAGCGGTGTGCTGATTACATAGCGTTTTTCCTTGATACCACTGGAACTCTTGATAATGCGGCGATCGATGACCATCGACTCGCATTTTATGGTCGTGCGCCGGTTGCCCTGCAGCGGGTGAACCTCGAAACTTACCCAGGATTCGCCATGTCGTTTGAAGGGTTGAATGTTAAATGCATGTATGGAAGATGTTTTCGCGCCGGAATCAACACGTGCCTTGATCGCCGGAACACCCAGTTCAGGGAAAGCACACCATTCCTGGCTACCGACAATAATTTTTGCTTCGACGTCGCTCACGCATGCTCTCCACTAGTTATTGAATAGGATCAACCTCAACCTAGAAACCCGCGCGCATGCTGCAGCTGCGGTCGTTGGTCCATGGCATCTGGACAGTTATCCAGTAGTAGTTGGAAATACTTCGCGGCGGAATTCGCATCTCCGCCAAGCTCCGCTGCGCGGCCCGCACCAAAAAGACTGTAGAAGCGATTCGGGGATCGGTCGAGCACTGCCAGGTACTCGGTAATCGCATCGGCATAGCTGCCAGTTTCCAGCAACATATCTCCGTACAGTTCTCGTGCCGGCAGCACCACGCCTGGCGTCACGGGGTGCTTGACCGTGTCCGCTTCCATCTCGGCGGCGTGCTGCATTTTCTCGGGTGCCAATTCGATGTCGTTCTGTCCAAATGCAATCCAGGCCCTGGCGGTCGCGATTTGAATGGCGACCTGTGTGCCCCAGTCATAGGGTGACTCCAGATCTCTGGCTTGTTCCTCGAGAACAGTCAGTTCGCTGATTGCCTCTTCCGCGGCCGCATAATCTCCCTGCCTTGCAGCGCCAAGCGCACGGGAAAATTCTGCTATCGCCACCAGGTGGGGATACTGGTCCCAGTAGATCGCATCCGGCCAGCGTGACCGGACCTTGGCTGCTGCGTTCCAGTCATGGCGGTCAAGACCAAGACGTGCCGGTACTGCCGCAAATGCATAGGCGTTGGCGGCATGATTCTGAAAGGGTGCGTCCAGTGCTGTCATTTCCGCCAGTACGGCGTTGGCCTCACCATCTTTCGCCTGCTGCAAATAGGCGTAGGTGAGGTAATCCAGCGCGTGCAGATAATGTATGGAGATCTCGCCAGTTGGCAAACGGCCCATAGCTGCATTCGCTGCACGTCGATTGAAGTCAGCCGATTCATCCCATAGTCCAAGTCGCGTGGTTATGTGTGAAGTCATATGCAGCGCGTGCGAATTTTCAGGGGCGACCTCATCGTACTGTCGGGCAGTTTCCAGTGCGCTTTCGGCTAAGAGTGGCGAGTCATAAGCATGAATGATGTAGTGATGCGCCCCGGGGTGCTGCGGGATCTCAGCTTTAACCTGTTCGGCAATCGCGCCTGCTTCTCTCTGGTTTGCCAAAGTCTTGTCGTCCGGATTTGCTGTCGCTACCAGCGCAAGCGCATAAAACAGACTGGCCTCCTGATCGTCAGGATTGCTTTCGTGAGCATTTTTCCAGCCGGCAAGAAATGCCGCCAGCCGACCGGACTCACCCTGGTTGCTTTCCCGATAGTAAGCCTGCAGCGCATCGATATAGTCACGCTCTCTTGCACTGGTATGTGCTGCGATTGTGGCCTTGTCCAGCAGGTCCTGGCCTGAAACGAGGGCGTTCGGCAAAATTGTGTCGGGCCACACTGGGTGGACATTCGTCATCGCCGCGCCCCAATAGGCGATCGCACATTCCGGATCGACCGACGCTGCTTCCAGGAACGATTTTTTGGATGCAATGTATGTCATGTGGTGCAACAGTGCGATGCCGCGCTGCAGGTGCGGCTGCGCTTCGGCAGTGCACGAAGTAGGAAAACGGACTGCACCGAGCGATTGTCCGGCATCGTCCAGCACAACTGTATCGGCAGTCGCCGCCGAAACGACCTGTGCATCGTCTGCATTCTTTGTGCAGCCACTGATGAGGACAGGTAATGTCATCAAGACGGAACATGCGATCCTTAATTGTTGTCCAGATATATATGCCAATTTCATCTGTAGTCCTTTTTGATTATGGTTTTGACTTGTCGGCTTGTTGCGACGCATACAGCAATGCACCGCCTCGCCACGCGAGAGCGCACGTCGGTTAGCTGAGCAATATTCGGATTGACAGGATTCCGGAATCGAGCGCTGGGAAATTTCGGGGAAAGCGTACCTCCTGCGACCGGAACGGTTTTGCAGAAAGCCCAACATTGCATATTACCTACCTCGTTCGCAATGAATCGATGGATGTAGGTTGCCTCGCGGCGATTCTACTCCAAATACTCTATCGTTTCAGCTCACGACCCGACGTGCCTGTCATGTCTCGCACCTATTCCGGTGTCTGGCTGAGTACCGACATCAATATGGCAATGCCTTCAATAAAATTACCGAGCCGTATATTTTCGTTCGGGCTGTGTTGGTTATTGTCGATGTTCACGGTCGGGACTTTGCTGGCCGGAATACCCAGTGTCTCGACGAACGGTGCAATCGGCACTGATCCACCCGAAGTGCGGATCAGAATGGGCTCTTGTCCATAGAGGTGACGCATGCCTGCGCGTGCCAGCAATCCGGGCGGCGCGTCCATGGCGGAGCGATACGCTGAATAACTGTAATTGTAAGTGAAAGTAACGATGTTCGCGTGCTCCAGACGTTCTTCATCGTCCGGCACATGGTCGATAACGTGGTATCCGAGTTCCCCAATGTGCGATCTGACCAGATCGAGCAAATATCGGTAATCCGATTCCTTGACCAGGCGAATATCAATCTCGGCGGTGGCTGTCGCCGGGATAATGGTGCGGGACTCCTTGCCAACCCAGCCGGATGACAGGCCGCGAATATTCAGTGATGGATATTGAATGGCTTCCTGTAAAGTCGCGGCAACGGCATCCGCTTTGATCAGGCCCATATCAGCAAGAATTTTCTGCTCGTCATCGGGTACGGCTTCGAGTACTGCACGAACTTCATCGCTGATCGTAACGCCATCATAAAATCCCGGCAGCAAAACTCGCCCATCGGCAGACTTCATGGAACTCAGGATGCGAGCCATGTGAAAAGCAGGGTTCGGCACATAATTGCCGTAGTGACCACTATGTTGCGGTACCTTCGGTCCATGCGTGACAAGTGTAACGGTGACGATGCCGCGGGCGCCGAAGCCAACCGTCGGCTGGTTACTTGGATGCGGCGGGCCGTCGAATATCAGCAGCATGTCGGCTGCCAGCAAGTCGCGGTTGGCCACAACTGCGTCGGGCAGGTTAGGCGAGCCCATTTCTTCTTCTGTGTCTATTATTACCTTAATGTTGAACGCTGGTTGGAAGTTGGCTTTATCGAACAACGCCATCGCCATGAGGAATTGGGTCATGGGCCCTTTAGAGTCGGACGCTGATCTCGCAAACACGCGCCAGTCCGGATCATACGAGGTGTCGAGTAAATCCCAGGGAACACGTTGCCACTCTCCGGCAGCATCCTGCTCTTTAAGGACTGGCGTGTAGGGATCTTCCTGAAACCAGGCAGACGGATCGACCGGCTGGCCGTCGGATTGCAGGTAAATCAGAATAGTCTTCGCGCTGTCCGATACATGCCGTTCGGCGAGCAGCAGGGGGCTGCCAGCAGTCGCAATTCGCTGTACGGAAAATCCTCTGTCGGCGAATGCATCCTCCATCCACTCCACCAAGCGCAGAATGTCGTCAGGATAGTTGGCGTCGTTCGGCAGGCTCAGGAAGTCGCGGTAGAGGGCGATGGCGGGGCGTATGTTTGCCTGGGTTAACTGTCGAATTGTTGCTACTGGTAACGGTTCGGCAGACACGACGCTGCCATGGCCAGGAATGATGCACCAAACGGCGACGATGGCGACGAGTAATGGTGGTTTACGAATCTGTAGGTGCATAGTGGCGTCTTTCCTGAGGTCGGAGTACTCGTATCACCAAGAATACTATGCTGGCGACTGGCAAACGTAAAATCCTCTTCTACACTTAGGAGACTGTCGCATTACGCGACCCTTTGGAGATACACATGAAGAATATTAATAAGCTCATCGCCATTGTATCTGTCGGCCTGTTTTCTGTGAGTTGTATGGCACAGGAAGACGAGGCGCCGTCCGTATTCATCTATTCGACGTATTACTACTGTGATGTAGCGACACAGGACGACATGGATGACATCGTCGCAGCGACCGAAGCTCCCGTTTTTGATCAATGGGTCGAAGATGGAAAGATGATTGGCTGGGGATATTATAAACACTATTTTGGCGGGCGCTGGCGTCGACTCCAGTACCATATTGCGGCAAGCATGGAAGACGTGCTCAGTAATCAGGACGCGATCTTCAACGAAATATACGCCAACAATCCGGGTGGCGGGCAGGCACGTTCCGATGCCTGTGGCGGGCACGACGACTATATTTGGGCGACCGACCAGGGTAGTGGTCCCGCAGATACCGCCCCCGCAGTGAGCTTGTCTGTGTATCACGTTTGCTCACTTACCGGGCAGCAACGTGCAGACGAGATATTTGCAGAAGTTTATGCGCCGAAACTTGACGAGTTGGTAGAAAAAGGCGACATCACGGGCTGGGGCTGGAGTCAGCATCGCCTGGGCGGCAGATATCGTCGATTGGCAACCATTACAGGTGCCGATCACGATAGTGTCGTCGCAGCGAATGGCGAGGTGATTCAGTACGTCAATCAGAATCACAGTGCGCTCGCGGAGGAGTTCAGTGGTATCTGTGGCTCCCACACTGATTATTTGTGGGACGTCGTCAACTGATCAGCAAGCAGTATGTTTCCAGGCGCTCCAACCGGGGCGCTTTTTTTATGTCCCGAAAGTCGTTAAGGCGATAAACTTGCCGGATGAACACGACACCACATAGTGACGAATTCCAGGTACGTATCAGCAATCTCTCTCGCAGCTTTCAGGAAGGTGGCCGGACACATACCGTTCTCAATAATCTCAGCATGAATTTCGCGCATGGCGAAACCGTCGCCCTGCGAGGTCGCAGTGGTTCCGGTAAGTCAACATTACTCAACCTGATCAGCGGTATCGATGCACCGGATGCCGGCGAAGTGGTCGTCGCCGGGCACAACATCACGACGATGTCGGAACGCGATCGAACGCTGTTTCGTCGTGAGCATATCGGTTTTGTTTACCAGGCCTTTAACCTGGTACCCACATTGACGGTGTCAGATAACATTCGTCTCGTACTTGAACTAAACGACATCCCGGAGCCGGAGTCGGGCGATCGAATTGCCTGGCTGCTGGACGCGGTCGGGCTGGCGGACCGTGCAGCCAGTTACCCGGACGTACTCTCCGGGGGCGAGCAGCAGCGCGTTGCCATCGCGCGTGCGCTGGCGCACAACCCGTCGCTGTTACTTGCTGATGAACCCACCGGCAATCTGGATGACAAAACCGCCGAGCGCGTGTTGCGGTTGCTGGAGCAGCTTGTTCAACAATGTGGCGGGACAATGATTATCGCGACCCATAGTGCGGCTATCGCTGCCCGGTGTGACCGGGTGCTGGAGTTACGCGCCGGTGTGTTGACCTCGTGACACCTGTTCTGTATCGCGCCAGTTTCGGTTTCCTGTTGCGTCATCCCTGGCAGCTCGCGATGGCAGTGCTGGGGATTTGTATCGGTGTTGCGGTCATGGTCGCCGTCGACCTGGCGAATGAAAGTTCACGTAAAGCATTTCGTTTGTCGATGGACACCATCAATGGAGAGGCGACGCATCAGATCATCGCCGGGCCCGCGGGAGTTGCTGAGAGCATCTATACCGAATTAAGGGTTGAACATGGCGTTCGCAACATCGCACCGGTGGTTTCCGGTTATATCGAGATCGGTGATGTGTCATTGCTGGCGCTCGGCATCGACCTGTTTGCCGAGAGAGAATTTCGTAACTACACCGAAAACCCCGGCACGGCAAAGAAACTGGTTGGAGAAAATTCCGAGGGAATTGAAACCACCATTCGTCGCCTGTTAACCGAGCCGGGCGCGTTGCTCATGTCGCAGGGCACCGCAGAAATTCTTGATCTGGCGACGAATGATTCGTTCACAGTCTCGGCCAATGGCATCACCTATCCGGCTACGCTGGCTGGCTACCTCGGTGGCGAAAGTGAAGGGCGCCTCGACAACCTGGTGATTGGCGACATTGCTGTTTTGCAACACTGGCTGAACATGCGTGGCCGGCTTACCCGTATTGACGTCAAAGCCTCTGTATCAGGTGAGGCGGGTCTCGAGCGGATACGGCAGGTTCTGCCACCGGATACAAGGTTGCTGACTGCGGCAGGCAGAACCGACACGACGGCATCGATGAGTGATGCGTTCACGACCAATCTTGCCGCCATGAGCCTGCTGGCGTTACTCGTCGGTATTTTTCTTATTTACAACAGCGTTGCATTTGCGGTCCTGCAGCGGCGTGGGCTGATTGGCGTGTTGCGCGCGCTGGGCCTGACTCGTGCAGAAATATTCAGGCTGGTGCTAACCGAAGCCGCGGTGCTGGGTATCGTTGGCGCAACTCTCGGCTTGTTACTTGGCACGTGGCTTGGCCAGCAATTGGTCGTGCTGGTTTCAAGGACCATCAGTGACCACTATTTTGTCGTTAACGTTACTGACATATCCATTGATACTGCAACCCTTGTGAAAGGCATGCTTGCCGGGCTTGGCGCAACCATAGTCGCCGCCGCCGTGCCGGCAGTGGAGGCTGCGTCATTCCAGCCGCGCCTGGCCATGAGTCGCTCGGTGCTGGAGCAACGCACCGGCAGGCTGTTGCCGTTGCTGGCAATTGTCGGCATTGCACTGCTTGCGCTATCCATTTTGCTGCTGAGCTTGCCGGGCGAGGGCCTGGTGACTGGTCTTACAGCGATGTTCGTGCTCATTCTTGGTTTCGCGTTTTGCATTCCGATTGGCGTCAAATATGCCGCAAGGATTTTGGCGCCGGTAGCTGGCAGGATTGGCGGAGTGCCGGCGCGGCTGGCGATAGCGGGCACAGGCACTTCGCTGAGCCGAACGGGTGTCGCGATTGTTGCGCTCGCGATCGCGGTATCGGCAACGATCGGTGTCAGCGTCATGGTAAACAGCTTTCGGACTGCAGTTGGTGACTGGCTGAGC
>SMVA01061518.1_pt1 | contig 45956 bp, 40 predicted proteins | sample 2456451 | NCBI WGS metagenome assembly SMVA01 (sample SAMN11095933, study PRJNA526329) | marine sediment metagenome | biome: Marine sediment; feature: Surficial sediment; material: Deep marine sediment; isolation source: Hadal surficial sediment | place: Pacific Ocean | collected 2014-05 | depth...
CGCCGCGACGAGCACAGCGAGTGAGACGAGGGCGATGGGGTGTAGCCACGAAAGGGTCTGGCTCGTGAGCGGTCCGCCCAGTGGCGGTGCCGATTGCAAGAGCCACAGGCTGATGACCACAGCAGCGAGGAGGTCGCTGCCCGCCATCGCGAAGAAGCGCTCCGGCTTGGGCCGGCAAAGCAGGATCGTGAGGAGTCGCGATCCTTCGCCAATCGCGACGTACAGCAGGCTTCCACTCCAGGTGAGCAGCAACGCCGCGACGATCGCGGCGTGAAGCAAGCCGTGCACGAAAAGTCGCGTTCCCGAGAGCCGCAGCTCGCGCAGTGACGCGGCAATCCAAAACGACGCCAGTAGCGCAACCGTGGCGTGGTGATCGCAATTTCCGAGTGAGGTGACGAGCAAGCCGGCCGGGAGCACGGCCACGAGCCAACTCGCAAGCATTCCGGTTCGAACCCCCGCGAGGGAAGCCGCAATCCAAAATGCGCTCAGCGAGAAGAGCGCACCGAGCACGGGTGAGATCCAGGCCGCCACGAGCTCGAACGTTCGGAGGTCCTTCCCGAAAAGCCGGGCGGTCCCCGCGATCAACCAGTCGTGCAGGGGTGGTGAGGGCTGAGCGGCACCGCGCGGATACGCGAGATAGCGATCGAACTCGAGGATCGCGGGGAAGTTTTCAAAGGTGTAAAGCGCACGGCGCGCGTGAAAGTACGAGTCGTCCTTCCCGAGACCGATCCGGCCGTCTGCTACGGACACAGCATCCGACGGAAATACGCTCGCAACATTCGTGGCGCGCAGGAGAAGACCCACGAAGCAGGCGAGCAAGACGAGTGCGATGATGCGGGGCTTCATCAGTTCCCGGGGCTACCACTCTACCCGGGCGAGGGTGCGATCACCGGTCACAGTCACCGAGCCACGTTCGCACGCCGACTCTCCCTTGTCGATCCATCGCGGGCGCGATCGTCCCAGCCGGGCCGATCGCGTCAATGACATGCGCCCGCAGTGCAGCCGCTGCGCCGTGCCTGTGCGCCTCTCCTAAAAGGAAGCGGGGGGTCGGCTCACGCCAACCCCCCGCCATTGGTGCGAAGTTCTTCGTCGCGCTCAGCGCGGCGGGATGCGTCCGTCCATGTCCGGAATCACGAAGCTCGGATCGATCCGGCAGGGTCCTCCAAAAAACGGCTCGAGGACGCCGCAGGTTGCCTGCATGCTCGCGGCCGTCGGCTGCGGGCCGCCCGCCACCCAGCCACGCATCGACTCCCAGCCCGCGACGATCTCGGCGCCGGTGTTCCCGCAGTGCGTTGGAATAACCTCCCTCGCCACGGCCACGGTGAAGTTCGACGCCGGAACGACGGATGCATACTCGCTCTCGTTTTCCACGATCACGAGGCCGTCCAGGTCGGTGTGCAGCGCCACGTGCACTGTGGATCCCACGGCTCCGGTCGGCTGGTAGTTCTTCTTCAGCCGATTGGCGCCGCCGGGATGCGCGGCCACGCGCTCGATATTCGAGGGAACGGCAGCCGAATAGACCACCCCGTCGTTACCCATGCCCTGCTTTCCGGCGAGCTTGGCGGGATCGAAGATCAGGTTCGAGTGGCCAAATGTCGCGAAGCCCATGACGATTGCTATAAAATTTTCCGGCAATTGCGTCGCCGCCAAAATCTCGTCCAGCCGCGCCTGCTGAGCGGGAGTCCGGAACCCCGGCGCAAAAAGCCCGGTGCAGGCTTGCAGGGCGGCTCCCAGATCCCCATTCGTGTACGGGAAGCCCGGGAAACCCGGAGCGGGGAGCCCCGTCGCACCACCGGGGACGGCGCCGCCAGGGACGTCGTTGCAGACGGCGTCGTAGATCAGCCGGATATCGAGCGATCCATCCCAGTTACGACTGCCGGCGTGTGCGCCGCAGAAGGTGAAGGCGCCCGCGAGGTTTTGGATTTGCGACTTTTCGATGGCCGCCGTGGTGACGATGCCGCCGAGCGAGGCGCCAGTCATGAGCACGTTGTTAGGCGCACCGAAGTTCGCCTTGAACACATTGACCAGATTCTGCAAGTCGTTCTTCGTCTTGAAGACCGACCAGCCAATCTGCTGGTAGCTCGAAGCCGCCACCGCGTAGCCTTGCGAAAGCTGCAAGCCCGCGAGCGGGCCCAGATCCGAAACAGGTCCGATCGGGGAAAGGCTGAAACCGTGATTCCAAATTGCGAGGTCCCCGTTCCATGCGTCCGGTACAACAATCCTAAAGAAGGCACCGCCACCTGTGGTTCCGTCGAGGACCGTGTCAGCGTTGCTCATCCCAGCGACAGCAGTCAGGCAGGCCAGCGCCAGTGCCAGCGTCCGTAGGGTTCGTAACATGAGAGCCACTCCTTCGTTTGATTGATGGAAGGCCCGGAATTCCACGACGGAGATCGCATGGCAGATACCGGGCCGCGAACCGTCAACTATCGATTCGAATCGTATCAGAATATTCGGCTTGGGTGGAAACGATTCAGGGGAAAATCGAGTCGCCCTCGAGCCGCCATAGGCCCGTCTCATCCCGAACGATCTCCTGACCGCCAGTCAGTTTCTCCGCCCGTTCGCGCGCATAACCGGCCCGCTCGAACAGCAGGTTGCGCTCGTAGAAGGTGACGAGGTCGATCCACACCCTCGGGGAATCGGGTGCAAGTTCGCTAGCGCGTTCCAGATGCGTCTTGGCTTTCTCGTAATCCGTCATCAGCAACAACAAGCGGCCGTAATCGGATCTTGGGACCCAATCGTCGGGATCTGCGTCGATGGCCGCCTCGAAAAGGTCTAGCGCCCGTCGGAGGTCGCCGTGCTTCCACGATTCGAGCGCCTGCGCGTTGAGGGCGCGCGCCGAGTCGGTATGGGGGCCCGGCGCGGAATCCCGCGGGGCCGGGCCCGGAAGTACCTGATCGGGAAAATCCTCCACCGCGAACTCGTTCTTGGTAATCGTCCAGACAGAGGGATTGCCCTCGGCATCGGGAAGAATGCGCTCGACGGTTTCCCCCATCGGTACAGCCACAGCACCGACGGGAATTGCCGGATTGCGGGTCCACCAGAAAAGCACAGCGCCGGCGATCACCACCACCGACGCGAAGATGAGTGCGAGCCGTCTCAACGCGAGGCCCCACTCGGCGCGCGCAAACGCACCGCGTACAAAACCCAGAGCAGCAGCGCGCCCGACGCCAACGCGGTCGTCGCTGCGGGCTCGGGCACGAACTCGAGATCGAAAGGACCGCTGAGTCCCCCGCTGCCGCTGGCGACGAAGACTTCGACGAAGCTGCCGCTCGTACCGTCGTAACGACGCACCGCATCGTCGTTGTAACTCGTCACATAGAGGTCGCCGTCGGGTCCGAAGGCCAGGTTGGTCGGGCCGTCGAGTCCGCCGGCGCCCGACGTGACGAAGGTCTGGACAAACGCGCCCGTAGTCGCGTCGAACTCCTTCACTTCACTCGGGAAGTAGGAGGCGATGAAGAATCTCCCGCCGTGAAACAGCAGGCCGTACGGATCCATGGCTCCACCACCGTTACCCGTCACGTCGACGAAGACGTCGACGAAAGCGCCCGTCGTTCCGTCGTATTCCAGCACCTCACCGCTGATGCTCGCGACAAAGAGATTCCCGTTGGGTCCGAACGCCAGACCGCGCGGTGTCACGAGCCCACCCGCGCCACCACTCACGAAGAAGCCGAGCGGAAAGCCGGTCACGCCGTCAAAGCGGTGGACGCCGCTCGACGCAGGGCAGCTCACGTACACGTTGCCATCCGCGCCGGAGCTGAGGTCAAAGGGCTCCGCCAACGAGGTTGGACAAGCGTCGAAGAAGCCGCGCACGAACCCACCACCGACCCCGTCGTACTCGACGAGATCGTTGTTCAGACGGCTGGCTACGACGAGGTTTCCGGTCGCCGAAAACGCCATGCCTGCGTCGGCGGGCGTCGAGAGCCCTCTCGCCACGGTTCCCGTCGGCACGCCGAGGGTGTCATATTGGATCACCGAATTGGAAGATCGACTGGCCAGGTGCAAGGTGCTCCCGCCCCACACCGCACCACCGGCACCGGCAAGGCCTCCAGCGCCCGACGCGACGAGCGGCGAAACGGCCAACGTTCCGAGGTGCACGGCGACCGCTTGGTTCGAAAGCGAGCCCACGACTGTGAGCCGCCCGTCCGGTGCCAACGCAAGGCCCGACGGACCATCGACTCCAGCGCTCGCGGGCAACACGACGCGATCGAAAACCCACGTTCCAGAGATCAGGTCGTACTCGACCACGCGGTCGCTGTTCGTCTCGGCGATCAGCATTTTCGTGGGAGTACTCAGCAGTACTCCACTCGGCGCCACGAGGCCGGTAATGACGGTCGTGTCGCTTCCACCCGCGAGCGGCACGCGAACGACGCTTCCTGTGAGCGAGTCGGTCACGAAGAGCTGCGAGCCGTCGACGACGAGCGCGGAAAAATTCGCCGACGCGTCCGTTGTAACGGTCGAAATATTTCCGGAACTGATCGTCAGCGCCTTGACGGCGTCGTTCGTGACGCTGAGCTCGCCGTTCGCCGCGACGAAATAGAGCGTCGAGCCACTGGCGTCGAAAGCCGCGGCGGCGGGTTGGATCAGCCCGGCTGCGGCGGCCGGAGTGATGGCATCACCGGTCCCGACGTCGTACTCCCAGATTTCGCCAGTGCCGGTACTCGTAACGTAGAGCGCACCGTTACCGGGGTGAATTGCGATACCACCGGGATTCTGGAAGCCGTCATCGACTGCCTCGACGAAGACGCGAACGAAGGAGCCATCGTCCTCGTCATACTCGAGGATCTCCGCGCTGTTCTGGCTCACCACGAACAGCTGGGCAGCGGCCGGCGTCAGCAGGCCAACACCGGCGCCAAATGCCATCGCGAGGCAGATCGAGGAGCGGAAGAGTAATCGGGGGGCGAGCTTCATGGGGTCAGGCATTCTATCAGCTGGGGCGGGCCGTCGGGAAAGGCTTCTCTCGCGACTGGGCGCGCGGAGGCAGCTATCGTTTGGGTGTGCCCCTCAATGACTGGCCCACTCGCCCGCTTCTGGGGGTCGCCCTGCTCTGCGCCTTGGCCGGCCTGGCCTGCGCGGTGAACGGCTCATCGCTGCGCCGCGACGTGAAGATCGAACGCTCGCTGATCCGAATCGTCAACCACTCGCAACAGGCGGACTGGTACTCGCCGTGGGCCAGCGCGCCAACACGGACCGGCGCTGGAAGCGGATTCGTGATCGACGGCGGGTTCATCATGACCAACGCGCACGTGGTCAGCGACGCCCGCATGTTGCTCGTATATTTGCACGGAGACCCGACTCCCCACCAGGCGCGGGTTGTCAGCATTGCCCACGACTGCGACCTCGCGCTGCTCGAACCCGTCGAAGAGGGCCTGCTCGACAATCTCCCTCCGCTGAAATTTGGAAATCTGCCGAAGCTCGGCTCCGCGGTCGAAACCTATGGCTACCCGGCCGCCGGTAAACAGCTATCGGCAACGCGCGGGGTGGTCTCCCGAATCGAAGTGAACCGGTACAGCCACTCGGGCCTGGACAGCTACCTCACCGTTCAGACCGACGCTGCGATCAATCCGGGCAATAGCGGCGGCCCCGTGGTCCAGGACGGGCGCGTAGTCGGCGTGGCCTTCCAGGCGATTTCTTCGCTCGAAAACGTCGGCTTCTTCATTCCAACGGAAATCGTCCAGCACTTTCTCGGCGACCTGGAAGACGGCGAATACCACGGCTTCCCGGAAGTCGGAATGACGTGGGCGCGGCTCGAGAATCCCGCGGCGCGGCGCGCCGCCGGCCTAGGCGACACGGACTCGGGAGTCCGGGTGGAACTGGTGTTCCCGGGGAGCAGTGCAGATGGACACCTTCAAGAGGGAGACATCCTCGTCGAGGTGAACGGCTACGACATTGCCAACGACGGATCGATCGCCATCGAAGGTCTCCGCCTGGCCTTGATGGTCGTCATCGACCGCCTGCAGAGCGGCGAAACCATCAAACTCGGCATCGTTCGCGAAGGCCGACGGCTCGACGTCGCGTTTCCGATCGCGTCCTATGCGGGCTTCGATTGTTACCGAACCCCCTATGACCTGACACCGCAATATTACGTCTACGCGGGCCTCGTCTTCGCCCCACTGTGCAGCGGGGTAATGAGCGGCCTCGGCGATACCGTCCAGACCCAGATCCGCTACGAGTATTCGTCGCGCGCATTTTCCGATCTCGAACGCCTGAACAACACCGTCGTGCTGCTGAGACGTCTGGATCATCCGATCAACGTCCACATGACCTGGTCCAATCAGGCCATCGTCGAACGCGTCAACGACAGACCCATCCGCAATTTGACGGACCTCATCGAGGCAGTGGAGGGCAATCGCGAGGAATTCCACGTCTTCGAGTTCACCTACTACGGCCGGTTCGAGGTGCTGCGGCGCGAAGATGCAGATCGCGCCCATCCGGAGATCCTCGAGCGGTTCGGCGTCGTGGAGGATCGCAGCCTTTGAGAATCGCAATCTCAGTGCTGCTCGCGGTCTGGGTCCTGGTACCCGCGGTGGCGTGGCCCGCGCTGAACGCACAGGTGGTGTCGCTTCGGGTGACCCGGCAGAGCTTCAACGAGCACCGGCCGTGGACGAAGGGCACCCCGAGCACCCAGGTCGGATCGGCCGTAGTTCTGCAGGGCTCGCAGCTGCTGACCGAGGCAGAACTCATCCGAGACGCAATCCTCATCCAGGTGGAGAAGAACGGGCATTCCACGCGGGTTCCCGCGCGGGTCGTGCACGTCGATGCGGACATCGATCTGGCGCTGGTCGAGGTGGATGAACCCGGCTTCTTCGACGATCTGGAAGCCGCACAATTCGCGAAATCTGCACCCGGCGAGGGAACCGTGTATGCGACTCGATGGCAAAACCAGCAGTTTGAAATCTCCGAGAGCCAGATCGCGGGCATCAACGTCCGTGAAAGTCCGTATGGGTCGATCACCCATGCCTTCCTCTCAATACACACCGATCTTTCGAACGGCGGCTGGGCCGCACCCGTCTTCGCCAACAGCAGGCTGGTCGGGCTCAGCGTTTTGCAAGAAGGGCAGCGCGCCACGGTCATTCCCGTTGAAATTCTCTCCGCCTACGTTCGCGGCGCTCGCTCCGACGACGACCGGGGGTTCGCATCGTTTCGACCGCATTGGCAATTCGGTCAGGATCCCTCACTTGCCGCCTATCTCGGGCTAAAGGGCAAGCCGCGCGGAGTCGTGCTCCGCTGGATGCCCTGGGGGTCGACGGGCTGCGACACGCTCGAGCCGCGAGATCTCATCCTCAGCGTGGAAGGTCACACCCTCGACGCGATGGGAAACTTCGAACATCCCCACTACGGACAACTCGCGTTTCAGCACATCCTGGTAGACGGTCACCGGCCGGGCGACAGCGTTCGAATCCAGCTGCTCCGCGACGGCGAGCTGCAAGAAGTCGACGTCGAGCTGCGCCGCAACCCCGGCGCCAATTGGCTCATCCCGGATCGCCGCGACCAATCACCGCCCCCCTATCTCGTAGCGGGTGGGCTGGTGCTTCGCGAACTCGACGGCAACTACCTGCGCGCCTGGGGAAACAATTGGCACCGAGAGGCGCCCCAGAAGCTCGTGCAGCGCTTCGACCGCGAGCGCGAATCGCAAAACGCAACCCGCCGTCGCGTCGTCATGCTCTCGCAAGTACTCCCGGACCCCTACAACCTCGGCTATCACCAGCTCGCCAATCTGGCTGTGGAAGAGATCAACGGCCGGAACGTCTATAGCGTTGCCGACGCCGACGAGGCGTTACGCCACCCCGTCGGCGGTTTTCACCGACTGAAGTTCTACCGAGACGACCGGAGCGAAGAAGTGGTGCTCGACGCCACTGAATTCGAGGCGGCGACCGCGCGCATTCTCGAGAACTACGACATCTCCGCTCGAGTCCGACTTCGCCCACCCGGCCAGGAACGCGCCGCGGTCGAGTGCGACCCACAGGCCCCTGTGTACTGATGAGAGCGTTGCGCGCTGGCGATCTTCGGCTGGATCTTTTCCACACATGATTGCCTTTGCGAATCTCTTTTTGGTCGGATTCGCGCTCGATGGCGCGATCTCGGTACTCGACGACCTCGCGCTTGCCGGTTCGACCCCCAATACACTTACGGTCGTGCGCTCGTGGGTTGCCATGGCGGTCCTGTTCATCGCAATCGGCAACTTCGTCGCACTCGCACTCGACCCCCGACTGCCCAAGCGGATCCTGCTGCCACTCGTCGCGTTCGTGGCCTGGTGTGCGCTCGGTGCGTATCCCCTCCTCGCCGCGCTCGGCGCGTCACAGACCAGTGGGTTGATGCTCTCGGGGATTCAGCTCGGCCTTGGATTCGCCGCGCTGGGTTGGATTCGCCTGCGCTCCACCACCCACCACTGGCTGCTGCACGCGAACGACCTACCGAGACGACGACGTCGGGTCGGCTACACGCTTCGCTTTGCATCCGCGACGGTGCTGATCGCCCCTCCCCTGCTCGCTGGGCTCGTGGGATTGTCGCTATCCGCGCAGGTCGAACGGGCGACGGCTGGGTTCATGACCTTCGATCTCACCGGCATCAACTCGACTTCGCGTGAATATCATCGCGAGGGACGGCGGATCGACCTGGTCGGCATGGCCCACATTGGGGAAAACAGCGCCTATCGGGATCTTTTCGAATCTTTTACAGGTCAATCGACCTTGCTTCTCGAGGAGGGCGTGAGCGACGAAGAAGGTCTGATCGGGGAAGGCCTCTTCTACGAGAACGTCGCCAGCCGAATCGGACTCGAGGTCCAACCCAGCTTCGAAGCCCTGCTGGCTTCGACACTATTGAGCGACGACGACCCCGAGTGGCCCGACATTCGCAACGGAGATGTCGACGCACGGGAGTTTTCGGATGACACGATCGCAGTACTCGGCGCAGCGGCTCGCTTGTACCAGAGCGCTCGACTCGCGCCCGCTCTCGCCGAGTTTCAAGCTACGCTCGACGAACTCGGGCCCGACGCGACCGAGAGCGCATTTCGAGATCTGATCGAAAATCGCAACGCCCACCTGCTCGAGGAGATCCAAGCCAGCCTCGACGACTACGATCGGATCGTCGTGCCGTGGGGCGCGCTGCATTTGCCGGGCGTCGAAGCCGCGATCTTGGGCTGGGGGTTCGAGCAGACGGCGTCGAGCCAACGGCGGATCATCGCCTACCAGACAATCCTGACGTCACTCTTCTCACGCGAAGAAGCGCGCTGATTGCACTACTCGACGCTGATCGTAGTGGTGTTCATCAGCAGCTCCTCGCTGGTGCTCCCACCGCTCGAACCGCGCTTCTCGAGTTCCTGCACGGTCTCCATGCCCTCGACGACTTCGCCGAAGATGGTGTGTTTGTCGTCGAGGTGAGGGGTCGGAACAAAGGTGAGGAAGAATTGGCTGCCATCGGTACCCGGCCCCGCGTTGGCCATGCTGAGCAGACCGGGCCGATCGTGGCGAGCGCTGTTCGAATACTCACCATCGTAGTTGTAACCCGGCCCACCGGTTCCCTGCCCTAGCGGATCCCCGCCCTGAGCCATGAAGCCCGTGATAATGCGGTGAAAGATGACGCCGTCGTAGAAACCCAGACGCGCGAGGTAGATGGTGGACGAAACGTGCATCGGCGCGACGTCCGGCATCAACTGGATCTTGAGGTCGCCGACGGTGGTCGAGACGTTCCAGAAATAGCGCTTCGAAGCATCGAACTCGACCTGCGGAGGACGAGGCAACTGGGTCTTCCAGCCGGCCTTGCTCCGGTCGCTGGCTTGTTCGGCGATGAAGCGGTCAAGGGCTGCGATGGCGGCGTCATTTTCGGGCACGAAGATCTCCTTGGGATTGCTTGGGGGGGGTGCATCCTGCCGCATCGGAGCCGAGAGTTCAAAGCGAAAGGGCCGCTCCCGTCTCGAAGAGCCTCCCGGGCCGGACACGGCTAGACTGCGCGCCCCTGAACCGCTCTGGAGATCTCATGTCGAATTCCCAACCCGGCATCCTCGCCCCCGTCACGCCATTCGCGCGATGCATCAGCTTCCAACTTTCGCCAGGCGAGGATCCGCTGGACGCTCTCGGCGCCCTGGCCGCACGAACCCTCGGAGACGATCTCGTGGTCGGGATCGGCCAGCCACTCGCCCTCGCGCTGCAGACCGAAATTCCCGGCCTGCGCGGGTTCACGTCGCTTTGTGGACCCGGCATCTCGATCCCTTCGACACAAGCCGCGCTCTGGTGCTGGCTGCGCGGAACCGACCGCGGCGAGTTGATGCACGCCGGCCGCGCACTCGAAGCAGATCTCGAGCCCAGCTTCGAGGTCGATCAGATCATCGATACTTTTGTGTACGCGGGCGGCCGCGACCTCACCGGCTACGAGGACGGCACGGAGAATCCGACCGGCGACGACGCACAGGCTGCGGGAATCCTCTCGAACGCAGGCCCGGGTCTCGATGGTTCGAGTTTCGTAGCGGTCCAGCAGTGGGTGCACGACTTCGAAGTCTTCGACGGAATCCCGCTTGCGGAACGAGACGACATCATCGGGCGCCGGCGTAGCGACAACGCAGAACTCGACGATGCGCCTGCGTCCGCGCACGTGAAGCGAACGGCCCAGGAAGAGTTCGCGCCGCCCGCGTTCCTGGTGCGCCGTTCGATGCCCTGGGTGGACGACGACGGCGAGGGCCTGCTGTTCATCGCATTCGGTCGATCCCTCGACGCGTTCGACGCTCAGCTCTCGCGCATGACGGGCGCCGAAGACGGTGTCGTTGATGGGCTCTTCCGATTCACCCGACCCATTACGGGCGGCTTCTACTGGTGCCCACCCCAGATCAGCGGAAGACTCGACCTCGACGCCCTCGACGACTAAGAGCGCGGCCCAGCGGGCCGGGCGACACCGCAAAGCTTTGGCCGAAGGCCAACGCGCAGCTAGGAGCGCGGCCCAGCGGGCCGGGCGACGCCGCAAAGCTTTGGCCGAAGGCCAACGCGCAGCTAGGAGCGCCGCACAGGGTGCAGTCGGGCAATGCCGCGGCCGAATCCGCGGCCTCGCTCGCTAGAAGCGCGATCCCGAAATGGAGTCGCGCAACGCTGCGACGGGAATTCGAAGGCTCCCTGACTAGCCGGGTCCATCGTCGGGCGACGCGCCGCTCCCTCGCTCCCGGACTTGTGCGGCTCGTTCGCTGTGCTCGCGAGCACTCTTCTCGTGGTGACACGGAACACAGAGGGTCTGCAGATTCAAGAGAACGTGAGTACCGCCGTCGATCAGGGGAACCCGGTGGTCGAGTTCCCAGAGCGAGCGACGCGGCACGAACCCCTTGGCTCGCATGCGCGCCCACATGCCGCGCCCCTTGAAGGAGCGGCGCAGCGCGTAGGTGTCCAGGCGACAGACCGCGCACACCCCGCGGTCACGCCTGCGTACGCGCCGCCGCAGCTCACGAGGATCCGTCGCGTTGTAGACCGCCACACAGGCGGGATGCCAGCGGCGGCGGCGATTGAGCAAGCCGGATTTCGCACCCGAGTCGTGCAGGATCGGCTCGCCGCACCAACGGCAGGTCCCGCGCGGAGCGTCGGTAAAAGGGATCGTGGGGCGTCGGTGGTTCAAAGTCGATTCGCACCCTCCATGCGCGTTCGCCAAGCGCGGCTGCGAGCGGATACCCCACTCCTCGGGCTCAGCGCCGATCCTCGTGTCGTCGCCAGATCTCGCGGTGGGCTTTGATTGGAACATCGAGCTGTGCGGTTTCCGGGAGCTGCACGATCGTCGCCTTCCAGTGGCTGACTTCGAGCGTGAAACTCGTGTCCCAGAGTTCCTTGGTGCGCCTGCGTGGCTTATAGGTGGGGCCCTTGCCCGGCGCCTGCGCGGGCTTGCCGATCACGGCCGCGAGCACGTACACCGCACCCGGACTCGCGATCCATTGCGTCGTACTGTCGGTAGTCGATTCCGCAGTCGTCGTGGTTGCCAACATGTTCTCCTCGACGGTCTTGCGCGAGTAGTAGCTGACCGTGATTTCGTACTCGCCGGGTGGCGCCTCGATGCACGCCGGGTAGTGCCACTGTTCGTAACGGGCCTCCACGGCAACCGGATCTGGAAGGCGCCGGATCGAGGCAATGTGGGTCGCGCTATCGAGGTGGCAGAGAATCGCGACCTCTTCCTCCTGCCTCATCGGGCCGTCATAGAAGCGAAACCACTTGACCTCGGGTTCCGCGGAAGAGACGCGCGCGGGGCGCACCGAGTAGAGCGCCAAATCGCCGGCGGCCATCACGGTCGAGCCGGGTCCTGTGTACAAGACGCGCAGACCGTTGGCCTCGAAATCCCAGCCCTTCTTCAGGGTCTCGGAGGATCGCCTCGCCGCATCGGGCAGCGCACAGGCCGCCAGGCCGGCCGCGAGCACCAGAGCCAGAGCAGGGGTGAACGATCGATGACGCCTCATGAGACGCAGAATGTCGCAACCCGAGCCGTAGTTCCACAGAGCCGGGGAATCGGTACCCTCTGCGCTCGATTCCAGAGGCCGGGAAAAGGGCCGAGAGGGTGAATCTCCATTGAGTCGCGTCTCCAGGGTATTCTGCTCGCTATTGGGCGTGGTGGTGGTCCCATGGGGGTGTTCGACGCCCCCACCGCCGTCTTCGAGCCTGCCTGGCAAGCTCGCCGTCGAATCCACCGAATCGGTCGACCTGGTCACCCGAAACGCGGAGGGCGTCGAAGTCCCCGCGGCCGCACAACCCGAGGAGGGACAAATCCGGCTCCCCGAGCCGGATCCGGACGACGGTGCGGGTACGCTGCTGGTGTATACGGCAATTACCGGTAGCCAGCTCTTTGGGTCGGGAGCCAGCCGGGCGGCGCTAAGCGAACCAGGGCGCTGGACCGCAGAGGGCGAGCAAAGCCGCGGGCGCTCGCTGGAAGCCCAGATCGAGGAAGAACTGCGGCGTCAGCAATTGGCGATCGACGGCCTCGACTCGGATCTGCCCGAGCAACCGACCGTCGAGTCGCTGATCACCGGACAGTCCACCGCGGAACGCGCCAACCCGCGAGTGGCACCAGACGCTCCCAAGGATCGCGAACTCCCGATCTCGGTCTTCGAGATGGAACCCGTGACGATCGTGGCAGGCAGCTGGGAAAACGAAGAAACCATTCAGGTGATCCGTGGCGTGCTCGACGCCGACCGCAACGGCGTAGCTGAGCAAATCCGCTTCTTTGATCCGGACTCGATGCAGCTACTTCGCTTGGAGCAGGATTCGAACTTCGACGGGAACCTCGATATCTGGAACACCTACGTGGACGAAAAACTCACCGCGCGTGTTCGAGACACGAGTGGCGATGGGAACCCCGATGTCTGGGAGCGCTATCAAGACGATCGCATGACCTACCGCACCATCGATCGCGATCACGACGGCGTCGCCGACGCCTTCTACACCTACGGGGGCGGCATCCTCGTAGAAGAACGTCACGACGCCAACAACGACGGCATCGTGGATCGCCTGATCAGCTACCAGAACCTCTTCCGCGTGCGCGCTGAAGAAGACCGGGACCGCGACGGGAACATGGACGTCTGGACGTTCTACGGCGTATCCCATGGCAAGGAGGTCGTCGAGCGCGTCGAGCAGGCCACTAAGGGAAGTGGGCCGCCTGACCGAATTGAGACCTACGAAACGAGCACAGGTAGGTCACAGCTCTCGAAACTCGAAGAGGACCGCAACGGAGATGGGGAAACGGACGTCACTTCGCATTACAAGAACGGAAAGCTCGTTCAGCGCGAGATTTCCGACCCCGACCTCGCGCCGCTCTGATCACTGGGTACGTCGAATTCTGAGAACCGATCGCCCCACCCGATCGAGGAGAAGGTCGAATTGAACCAGCAACTGGGCGGCACGCGCATATCCAGCATCGCGACCCTGTTGCTGCTGTCGATACTCGCGGGTTGCACGTTCGTAAAACTCGACACCGGTCGACAACTCGTGAGCGATGACAATCCGGTATTCGACACGCGATTTCGCGAACTCGACCCTGCCAACCTAGACCTGTCGGGCTTCTGGATCGATGGAGAACCGCCGTCCGACGAACCGATTCCCATCAACCACCGCACCTATGCGAACATCGTCTCTTCGGTAAGTGATGGCATCGTCAATCTCTACACCACGGTCCTCGAAGAACGCGAGGCACGCATCGGGATCAACCCGGCAGACCTGCTCCCATTTCGGATACCCATCATCTCGCCGCTGCTCGACGCCCTTCCCTTCCAGATGCCGATCCCCTACGAAGATGAGGGCTTCAGCCTGGGCTCCGGATTCCTGATCAACGAAGGCGGTTTCATCCTCACCAACGCCCACGTGATCCGCAACGCGACCGATATCCGGGTGGTGCGCGCGAAGAGTCGAGAGGAATTTCCGGCGAGGATCATCGGCATCGATCTCGCGACAGATTCCGCGCTGATTCGCATCGAGCCCCAGCCCGACATGCATGTGCTGACACTCGGAGATTCCGGAGCGCTCGAAGTTGGGGAGATCGTCATGGCCGTGGGCAACCCACTCGGTCTGAACCATACGGTTTCGGCCGGTCTGATCAGCGCGAAGGATCGCCTGGTCTCCGAAGACGAAGCGTCGTTGCTCGACTATCTGCAGACCGACACAGCGATCAATCCGGGCAGCAGCGGGGGGCCACTCCTCAACCTGTACGGACAGGTGGTCGGAATCAACACCGCGATTGCCACCGACGCGCAGAACATCGGTTTCGCGATTCCGATCAATACCATCAAGCGCGTGATTCCGATTCTACTTTCCGGAAACTCGGAGCGCGGCTGGTTCGGTGCCGCCGCACGCCCCACATCCCCGGGCGAGGCCGCCGAACTCGGACACCCGAATCCGAGCGCGGTGATCATCGACGAAGTTCTCGAATTCAGCCCGGCATCTGAGGCTGGCGTTCGCGTCGATGATCTAATCCTGCGTGTAGGCGACCAGGAGATCGCGGATTTCATCGCCTTTCGACGTCAACTCGTCAGTTTGCGCCCAGGCAACACCCTCGAACTGACGATCCTGCGCGATGGCGAGCAAATCGAAATCAACAGCACGCTGGTAGCACCGCCGAGCCGCTGATCGCTCGAGCCGCGTGGCCGCACGGCTGCTTGGCTGCTTGGCTGCTTGGCGCTGAACCGCCGAATCCCCGAACGGCGCAAACGCAACGAGAACTCAGAATCCCGTGGCATCCGCGCGCTGTCGAAATTTGGCGGCCTCCCGATTCCGGCCCGCTGCGCTCAACATCGCGCTGTACGCGCGGTAGCTCTTGCTCAACTGATGACTCGATTCACCCAATCCGTCCCGAAGGATCGCGATCGATCGGCGATAGAGTTCGTCGGCCTCATTGAATCGACCCTGATCGGTGTATAACGTGGCGAGATCGCGCGCGAAAACGCCAACGTCTGTATTCCGTTCACCGCCCGCCTTGATCGATAGACGAATCGCATTGAGATGGTTCGTCTCGGCCTCGTGCGCTCGACCGGTCGCGCCCTGCAGGATTGCCAGATTGTTCTGGGCGATGGACGCTTCGGACCAGAATTCGCGGCCCGAACTCGCGTAGATCGAAAGCGCTCGCAGCAAGAGCTGCTCCGAGACGGAAAAATTCTCGGCGCGCCGTTCCGCATCTCCGAGGTTCTGCAACAAGACAGCGACATAGGGATGATCGCCACCATAGAGCGCCGTCCGAATATCGACCGCCTCGACGAGCAGGGTTTCCGCTTCATCAATGCGACCGAGGTCGAGGTAGAAGACCGCGAGGTTGTTGAGCGAATTCGCGAGCCGCTCCGCATGGATCGGGGCACTCGAGCGCTCTGCGTCGATGATCGCCCGATAGTCTCTCTCGGCGGCATCGTACTGCCCCTGGCTGAGTCGAAGCTCGGCTCGCTGAGAGAGGGTCTGCAGCGTCCGGGGATCTCCGGGCGGAAATCCTTTGCTCGTCGCGAGCGCACTCTCGTACAACAGGCTTGCCGATTCGAATCGCCCTTGGCGGTGGGAGCGCGTGGCCTGGGCCATCTGCTCCTCCCAACGCGCCGCCAGGTCGCGAGGTTGCACGGACGGTTCGACGACGGTCGTCGTGCAACCGAGCGCACCCGCGAGAAGCACCGTGATTGCAGCGAAACCCTGCGATCGCCAGCGGAAATTCGATCCCGATCTTCTCACCACGCCCACGACCAGACTCAATGCAACTGATCTGAAAAAGCGGTGTCGGTGGCCCGAGCGATCGCGAGCACCCGATCGAGCGCGGCGCGATCCTCCGCGAGCAGAAGCCCAGGTTCAATACGCTCTGCAGCCGCCAAATTCTCGTCGCTCAACGGAATCAGCAATTCCCCCTGCGCGTCGGCGGGCTCGGGCCAACCACCCGGAGGTGCATCGAGGCGAAATTCAAATGCACGCAGCCCACCTGGATCGAGCGAAAGCTCCTGCCGAATTCGTGGGAGCGCGCGGCGCAACAATCCGATCGCGACGATGCCAAGCGTGAAGCGCGCGTTGAACTCTACGATGGCGCGCAGCTCGACCCGACCGGGTTCCACCTCGAACGCAAACGCATCGACCCCACAGGGCCCCTGGTAGCCCGCGGCGATCGCCGCTTTGGCAACCGCAGCGGCTGCCTCGCGCAGGGTTTCGTCGTATGGACTGCCCGAAGTCACGCGCCCCTTGCTATCGACAAAGCCGCGATGTCCGCGGTAGAGCCCGGAGTTTTCGACGAGCAATTCGGTGGTTCCGAGCAGCAGGAGCTCGCGATCGGCGCCGATCCAGAATTGCGCGCTCAGATCGCAGGTTCGTTTGAGCCAGGGCTCCAGCATGGCACCGCCCGATTCGGCCAGCCGCGCGAAGCCGCCACGGGCCTCGGCCACGCGACCTGCGCTGCCCGAAACGCGACCTCGGCCACTGGTGCCAAAGCGTGGCTTGAGGGTAAAGCGGCCCGCGGTCCAGGCGGGCCAGCATGCAATCTTCTCTTCGATCTCCCGAATCGCGCGGCTGGGTTCAAGCAACACCTCCGGCTCGAGTACCGCAATGCAGGTTTCGAGGCCGGCCGGCAACAACCGCTCTGCGACGGCGGCGCGATGGGCAAACGCTTTATCGTGTACTTCCCGAACCACATCCGGAGACGCACCCAATAGGCGACGCCCTGATTCTCTCGCAAAGTGCAGCGCAGCGGGCGTATTCAGCCAGGCAAACGCATCATCGGGCGCCTCCAGCCACGAAAAGATCGCCTGTGGATTTCGAATGCCGAAATCTTTTGGCCAGAACGCGTCCGCTGCAGTCCCCGATTCGCCAAGGCATCGCGAGCCGCTCGCGAACAAGCTCTGCCAGAGCCGAGCGGCGGTGCGTTGGACGATCGCACCGTCCGGTTTCTTCCCGGTCGGAGATTCGTCCGCTGGCCGGTAGGCGGGCGCGCCCCAACCCGCGCCCTCTTCGGCGCCGAAGTTCGGAATCAGCAGCACATCAGTCGTCATTGCGCCTCGAAGAGCGCCCAGGATCTTGTTCTTGTGAAGAACGAGCTCCCCGAATGTAAGCGATGAATTCCTCGCTGAGACCTGCGCGGCGCCTCGCCGCTTCGTCGAAGCGCCGGCCCTTTGCACGCGCCGCCGCCAACGGGTACGGCACGGCCTCTTGGTAGGCTTCGACGTCGCCCTGCCCCTCGGGCGCGAGCATCTGCAGCCAGCGCGCTGCCATTCGAACGTGACCGACCTCATCGTCGTGGATTCTCTGACAAATCTGAGCCGTCGCTTGATCCCCCGCGTTTCGAAATCCATCGCGGTAGGTCAGCGTAAAATCGAGGTTGGCTTGCTCGAACGTGAGGCCCATTGCACAAAGAAACGCGCGCGGGCCGTGCGGTGAGGCTGCGATCGAGGGAGCGTGTTTCCAGAAATAATCCGAGAGGCGGTGTTCCGAGAGTGAGGATCCCAACGTGCGCAACTGGCCGAGGTAGAGGCGGCAGTGCAACTGCTCTTCCTCGAGGACCGCAACGAAGCCGCACCGCAGCTCGGGTGGCAGGTCGGGCCAGCGCAACAACGCCCACGCGAACAACTCCACCGCCATCAACTCGTGATTGGCAAAACGCGCGAGACACCGCGCACGCGCCTCACTCGATGCCAGCTCCCCGGGTCGTGGGAGCGGCTCCACGCCCGCGTGCATTTCGAGTTCGGGATCTCGAGCCGGCCGATCAAAACAGAGCGGAGGACCCGCGGGCTCATCGGAAAGAGCCTCGCCCGAAGGCCCGACGGCGGGCGCCAGCTTTGCTTCCAGATCTCCGGATTCGAGGATCCGCCGGCAAAATTCTCGCACCGTCACCTGGATTCACCTTCGACACTCGCAGTTTCAGCCTCATAGCCCAGCGCGCGCAACCGCTCGCGATCCGAGTCGCTGATCTCCTGGTGTGTCTCGGGCGTATCGAGATCGAGGCTTCGCGTCATCGCATCGAACCGCTCTCTCATTGCCTGCGCAATCTCAGGCTGATTGGGTTCCGGCTGCTCGGTACCAATCCCGACACCGCCCTGCCCGACCCGATAGAGCATTCCGGTCTGTACACCGCCACTCTCCAACACAATCCACTTGTATTCACCATGAACGATTCCGTAAAGCCGCGGATCCGAAGCACTGCGCGTATCGAGAAACGCGACGCTCTTGCCATCCCCAGCACCCTCCGCGAATAAATCGCGCCCGCTGTGGCGCGGTAGATCGGATTCTCCGGTGAGTAGGTGGAGGATCGTCCCATAAAGGTCTACCAGCGAAACGACATCGTCGCGCCGCTCGGGAGCGCGCCCGGGAACACGCATAAAAAACGGAACCCGCACGAGCACCTCACTCAGAAGCTGGCCGTGTGCGAACCAGTAGTTTCCTTCACCCAATGACTCGCCGTGATCCGCCGCAAAGATGATCAACGCGTCGTTCAACATGCCGCGTTCCTCGAGCCCGGCCAACAATCGGCCGATCTCTTGGTCCACATAGCCCACCTCGGCGTCGTAGCCAGCGCGGTAGAACGCGACCTCGTGCTGTTCGTCGAGGTACTGGTAATTCGGGATACCACCGAATCCGTCCGACCCCATCCTCTGGCGCAGGACGACTCGACCGTCGGAGGCCTCGCGTTCGACAGGCAAGTAGCGCGCACGATGCCCTTCCGGTGGCGTGTAGGGACCGTGCGGATCCTGGTAGTGGATCCACACCAGGCAGCGGGTGTCTCCGCCATCCGCGCAACGGTCGAACATCGCGAGCCCGGCATCCGTGCTGGCCGAGGCCGTACGTTCTGGCAAATTGCGCACCGCTTCTCGATCCTCGAGTGAATCGTCGTAGTGATCGAAGCCTGCGTCTATTCCCGTTTGCCGGCGCAGCACGAAATTGCTGACCACCGCGAAGGTCCGCCAGCCGCGGCTTTTCAGTTCACCCGCAAGCGTCGGCGTCGAGCCGGGAATGGCAGATTCATTGTGCTCGATCCCGAGTTCCAGCGGATACCGGCCCGTCATCATCGCGCTCATCGACGGTAAAGTGAGAGAGGCAGGCGCGTAGGTGGACGTGAATACGACGCTCTCTGCTGCGAGTGCATCGAGATTCGGAGTCAGTCCGAGTTCCCCGCCGAACGCGCCCATCCGATCCACCCTGAGCGTATCGACGGTCAGGAAGATCAGCAGAGAGGGGCGATCGACTTCAAAATTGCAACCGATCGGCCCAGCCAGCAAAGCCGCAACCAGCAACACAATCGGGACTCGCACGCGACCATCGCCGCCCACTGCCGATTGCTCCTCGCGTTCGAATTCGAAACCCGAGCGGCAATTCATCAACCCACACCCTGCTCGCCAGCTTCGACCTCGGCGGCCAGTCGCTCCCATTCCCGATAGAGCCCGTCGACGCGGTCCTTGATTTCGTCACGTTCGGCCTCGATTTCGCGAATCGCCTCGGGGTCCCGGTGGACATCGGGGTCCCCGAGCCGCCACGAGAATTCTTCGAGGCGTTGTTCGCTTACACGGATCTCCTCCTCGACCTCAGCCAAGCGCTTCGTTGCTCGCTTGTGGCGTCGCATGCGTTCTCTGTCTCGCTCCCGCGCGGCAATTCGCTCCTGCTTGCTGAGCGGCGCGGTCGACTTTGATTCCGGACGACTCTCGAGGGGCTGCGCGGGTTCGAGCTTCGGCGGCTCTCGCCTGCGCGACTTGCCGGTCGTCTTCTTGCGGAGATAGTCGTCGTAGTTTCCCGGGTATTCCTGCAACTGACCGTGATCGACTTCGACGACGCGGTTCACGAGGGCATTCAAGAACGCGCGATCGTGCGAAATCAGCAGCAACGTACCCCCGTAACCACTCAGTGCGCCTTCTAGAATCTCGCGCGACGTCAGGTCGAGGTGATTCGTCGGCTCGTCGAGCACCAGAAAGTTCGAAGGTCGAAGCAGCAGCTTCGCGAGAGCAAGGCGAGATTTTTCCCCACCCGACAAAACGCTGACCTTCTTTTTGACATCATCTCCGGAAAAGAGAAACGCTCCCAGATGCCCCCGCAAGCGCGGTATGTCGTCGAGGTTGGCCGCGGTTTCGAGCTCTTCGAGGACGCTGCGCCGGGGATCCAGAACCTCCAACTGATGTTGAGCGAAGAAGGCGACCGTGACGTTGTGGCCGAGCGTCCGCTCACCGGCATCGAAGTTCAGCACGCCCGCAGCGATCCGGAGCAACGTCGATTTTCCCGCGCCGTTGGGTCCAACCAGCGCGACGCGGTTTCCGCGCTCGATCGACAGATCGACGCCCTCGTAGACCACGGTTTCATCATAGGATTTTCGGATTCCCTCCAGGGTCAACACGCGGCGCCCAGCGCGCGCCACCGACGGGATCACGAGTCGCATCTTTGACGTACGCACGTCGTTGAGTTCCACGCGCTCGAGCTTGTCCAACGCCTTGATGCGACTCTGAACTTGTTTGGCCTTGGTGTTCTTGGCGCGAAATCTCTCGATGAAGCGCTCGGTTTCGGCGATTTTCCGGTCCTGGCTGCGCTTGTTCGCGACGAGCTCTTCACGACGCAGGGCCTTTTGCTCCACGTAGCGATCGAAACTGCCCTCGAAGACGGTCAGCCTCTCCCCTTCGAGTTCCGCAACGCGGTTCACGTGGCGACGTAGAAAGGTCCGGTCGTGCGAGATGATCACGACGGCTCCCGGGTAATCGGCCAGCGTCTCCTCGAACCACTGGATGGAGGGAAGATCGAGGTGGTTGGTGGGCTCGTCGAGCAGCAGGACGTCGGGTTTCGCCAGCAAGAGCTTGGCGAGTTCCATCCGCATGAGCCAGCCACCGCTGAATGAATTGAGAGGTCGATCGATTCGCTCGGCGTCGAACCCGAGGCCCGAGAGAATCCGTTCGACCCGCGAATCGCGCTCGAAGCCACCACCGAGTTCGAATCGGGTTCGGCAATCGTCGTAGCGGTCGGCGAGATCCGAGGGAATTTCGGTGCCGGTATGCGCGATCTCTTCCATCTCGCTCTCGAGTTCCCGCAAACTCCGCTCGAGCACTGCGAGTTCGGAAAACGCGGACGTCACCTCTGAGCGCACCGAGCAGGTGCGATCGGGGTCGATCTCCTGGCGCAAGATCGCGACGCGAATTCCGCGTGGCACAATCACGCTACCCGCATCCGGCACTTCGAGACCCGACGCGAGCTGCAATAGCGTGGTCTTGCCAGCGCCGTTGGGGCCCACCAAGCCAATCCGGTCGTTTCTGTGAATAGTGAGCGCAACGTCGCGAAACAGCGTTCTCCCGCCAAAGCTACGCGCAACACCTTCGAGTCGAAGCAGCATTTCGGGACGGTAGCGTGTGCGGACGGCCCCGGTTGCGCCGATGGCGCGCAGCAGCGCCGGATTCGGATGTTCGTTGCATCGCGCGGACAATTGTCCGACGATCCCCCGACCTCGCACACGCGCGGAACAGACACGGCGAGCTGAGCAGCAACCAAAGGCGGGTCCGATTGCTCCGAAATAGCCGATTCTCTCTGGTCGAACTGGACACCGATCAACACCTGGAATCGCTCGCCAGCGAGGTCCGAGCGGGGCTCACCGCGACACCCAAGCGAATTCCGTGCCGCTTCTTCTACGACGAAGTCGGTTCGCAGATCTTCGAGGAGATCTGTGAGCTACCCGAGTACTACCTCACGCGCGCCGAAAGCGAGATCCTCCAAGACCGCGGACACGATGTCGCGAAGCGCTTTTCGCTGCCGATTTCGCTCGTCGAACTCGGCAGTGGCAGCTCGACCAAGACGCGGCTCTTGATCGAGGCACTGCTCGGTAAGCACGGCGCGCTCTCCTACGTTCCGATCGACATCTCGCCAAGCGCCCTCGAAGCGAGTGCGCCGCGGCTCCTCGATGACTACAGGCAACTCGAGATTCACGCCATCGCGGGCGAGTACCAGGACGGATTGCGCCGGATCCGACACGAACGCCAGCGCCGGAAACTCATTCTCTGGCTCGGCTCCTCGATCGGAAATTTCGATCGGCCGGAAGCCGAGAAGTTCGTGTCGAATCTACGCTTTGAGATGAACCTGGAAGACCGCCTGTTACTCGGGATCGACCTCCGCAAGGACCGCGAAGCGCTCGAAAGCGCCTACGACGACCCCAGCGGCGTTACGGCGCGATTCAACCGAAACCTCCTCGAGCGAATCAACCGCGAACTCGGTGGACAATTCGACCCCGAGGCTTTCGATTTCCAAGCCAGCTACGACGAGATCGAGGGAAACGTGATATCCCGCCTTCGAAGCCGACAAGACCAGATCGTTCGGATCGAGGACCTGGACCTAGACGTGGCGTTCGCAAAGGGCGAGGCGATCCACACCGAGAATTCCTTCAAATATTCGCGCGCCGAAATCGACGAACTGGCCCGCCGTACGGGCTTCGCGGTGGAGGATCAATGGCTCGATGCCGAGAATCGCTTTTCGGTCAACGTCTTCGCGCCCGTCTCGCCAAATGGGAACGCTACGGATCCCGGCGGAAGCTGATCATTTCGTCTTGTATCGCGGCTCGATGCTCACCACGAGCTGGCCGTCACCGTGGGCGGGGCCGCCGATCACCAGCAGGTGGTTGTTGGGCGCGCGCATATCCATCATCACTTCGCCCTCCCAGCCGACGGCCATCAACAGGCCTCGTTCTCCGAGGTCTAGCGGTCGGACCCGGAACATCCGGCCGCCCGGGAGCATCACGCTCCCGACCTCGTCGAGCGCGAGCGTCAGGCGTCGCTCCTTGATCACCTTCAAACTCTTGTATTTAAACTTCTTGCGGAGATTGCGATCGAGGCGCTCGGCGCGCTTGTCGATCTTGCCCTCGGCGTCGGAGATCTCGGCGACGGTCACCTTCACATGAAACCGACGCTCCCCCTGCCCCCACGCAGTGCTCCCGATGAGCAGCACCCCGGAGACAATCACGACCAATAGACCGGAACTAAACCGCTTCACGCGATCCCCCCTTTGAAGTCCCATCTTCGGGTGCGTCGAGCAACCAGACGATCGTGACGTCGTCCTGATCCTCCAGCACCATCACGCTGCGCCCGCCGGTATCCATCCAGCGAATCATGCCCCGAGTGGCTGGCGCGCTGTCCTCCATGATGCCGAGGAACAGCGCCAGCGCCAGCGCGACAGCCGCTGCGACCGCCGTGACGGGTCGGGAGTAGGCGGCCAGCCAGTCCGTCCCGAACCACGCCCGCGGCTCGACATCGCCCCGCTGCTGCGCATCCCGCCCCTGCCGCTGCCCGTCGAGCTCCGCGTCGATCGCGGGGAGTCGAAGCGAAACTTCGCCCCACACATCGACGCTCGGCGGCTGCAGGCCCAAGGTCTGGACGCTGCGGCTCAGCTGCTTCAAGGCTTCGAGCTCCGCGCGCAACCCAGGCGAGCGCGCCATGCGTCGCTCGAACATCCAGCGTCGCAGGCCGCTCAGCTCTCCATCGTGATAAGCGCTGAGATCGCGCTGGTCTCGTCCGATCTCTTCGGCGGTCGTCGACTTCACGATTCCTCCTCACCGGGGTCTCCGACGCCACGCTCGGCGAGCAGCGCGCGAAGCCGGCGTCGTGCGTGGTGCAGGCGGCTCATGACGGTGCCCTTCGGGACCCCCAGCGACTTCGCGATCTCGGAATAGGTGAGTCCGTCGATCTCGCGAAGCACCAGCGTCTGCCGCGCGTCGTCGGGCAGCTCTTCAATCGCTTGCCGGATGGTCTCGCGGAGCTCCGCGCGCTCCAGATCGCCAGCGGGTCCACTCGCCTGTTGCCGGGCGGGATCGACCGCATCGAGCCCGGTTCCGACCGGCGCCTCGAGCGCATGCGCCTCGTCCCATGCCACCATCCCGCCGGACGGCTGGCGGCGCTTGGCGTCGATGCAGAGATTCATCACCACCCGGTAGAACCACGTGTAGAAACTCGAACGCCCTTCGAACCGGTCGAGCGAACGATAAGCCTTGAGAAAAGCCTCTTGTACGACATCTCGTGCCTGCTCCTCGTCGCGCATCACCCGAAGTGCCAGCCCGTAGGCGCGACCCTGGTAGCGCTCCACAAGCACCCGAAACGCCTCGTGATCGCCTCCAGCGGCCCGGGTCACGGCTTCGAGGTCACTCGGATCCATTTCGGAACGCTCACCTGCCTTGGACGCAGAATCGACCCCGACTATTCGCCCCGGTGACGTCGGCGGATCGTTCAATGGGCCTCCCGCCAGTTCGCGCCGACGCCCACGTCCACCCGCAGGCACACGCGCAGGGGCCACACCCCCTCCATCCGATCGACCACGAGCGCGGTCAGCGCATCGGCTGCTGCGGGGGGGACCTCAAAAACCAATTCGTCGTGGACCTGCAGGATCATCTCGGCGCCGAAATCTGCAGCTTCGATCGCCGGAGCGAGATCCACCATCGCCTTCTTGATCAGGTCTGCGGCGGTTCCCTGGATCACGGTGTTGACGGCCATCCGCTCGGCGGCCTGGCGTAGCGTGCGGTTGCGCGAAGCGAGATCGGCGAAGTAGCGGCGACGACCCAACAGCGTCTGCACGTACCCGCGTTCGCGCGCTTGTTCGATCGTCTCATCGATGAAGGTGCGGACGCCCTGATAGCGGGCGAAATAGGCGTCGATTGTCTCCTGCGCTTCGGCGCTCGCAATGCCGAGTTGATTGGCGAGCCCGAATGCCGAGAGTCCGTAGATGATGCCGAAGTTCACGGCCTTCGCGTGGGCGCGCTGGTCATCGCTGACATCTGCGAGATCGATGCCGGCGACTTCGGCCGCGGTCCGGCGGTGGATGTCGTCTCCGCGTTCGAAGGCGTCCAGCAGCCCCTGGTCCTTCGAGAGGTGGGCGAGAATGCGCAATTCGACCTGCGAGTAGTCGGCCGAGAGAAGCACCTTCCCTTCCGCGGGAATGAAGGCCTCGCGAATCCGGATCCCTTCCTCGCTGCGAATCGGAATGTTCTGGACATTCGGGTCTGCGGCCGAGAACCGCCCCGTCGCCGCCCCGATTTGATGGAAGGTCGGATGGATGCGACCCGTTGCGGCGTTCACCAGCGGCGGCAGCGCATCCACGTAGGTGCTGCGCAGCTTCGCGAGTCGCCGATAGGCGAGGATTTCTGCTGGTAGATCGTGTTTCGAGGCGAGCTGCACGAGCACGCTCTCGTCTGTCGAATATCCCGTCTTGGTCTTCTTGATCGGCGGCAACTTCAGCTTCTCGAACAGGATCTTCTGGAGCTGTTTCGGGGACGAGATCAGAAATGACTCACCGGCGAGTTCGTAGATCTTCGCCTCGATTCCCTCCAGCCGTTGACCCCACTCTTCCGAAAGCTTCGCGAGTAGTGGCTGGTCGATCCGCACGCCGGTTCGATGCATCTGTGCGAGCACGCCCGTCAGCGGCAATTCGACCGTATCGCAGAGCATCGAGAGTCCGTCGCCCTCCATGCGATCCACCAGCACTCCGTGAAGCGCGCGAAGCCCGCAAGCCTGCCGACCCGCCCAATTCGCGACGTCCTCGAGGGCGAGATCGCGCGCGGGTACGGCTTTGGCGCCACGACCCGCCAGGTCTTCCCAGCTCGCCAGCTTGCGGCCGAGTTCGCGCTGCGCGAGCGCGGAAAGAGAATTCGCGCCGGCAGGGTCGAGCAACTGGGCCGCAATTCCGAGATCGAACGCGGGCGTCGGAAGCACAAGGCCGCATTCTCCAAAAACGATCTGGGCCTGCTTGGCGTCGCAGGCGCTCCAGGCACGCCCATCTGCGCCCGCGAGCAACGGCCGCAGCCGCTCGGCGATGAACGCCATCGGCAGCTGGCCCGAATCCGCGCCTATCGCGATATAGGCCGCGCTGTCATCCGTCATTGCAAATGCGAGTCCAACGACTTCACCCGACATCGGAGTGTTTTCGCCAAGTACACAGATGAGCGGAATCACCGGGAGCGCGCCCAACTCGGTCAGCACGGCGTCGAGAGACTCTTCGCCTTCCACCCGCTGAATGGTCACCGGCGCTTCGGGAGCGGCCGGCGCCACGACATCACCTTCGGCATCGATTGCCTCGATGAGGCGCACGAAACCCAGCCTCACGAAGAGTTCCCGCAGCGCCTGACGGTCGGGGGGCTGGAGCACTGCCTGATCCAGTTCCTTCGGCACCGGCGCGTCGGTGCGAAGGGTGGCGAGGCGCTTCGATAGCCGCGCTTCGTCCAGCTGCGAATCAAGCGCGTTTCTCGCCCGCGTCGCGGTGATCTCTGCGCGGTGTTCGATCAGGTTCTCGAGCGAGCCCCACTCGATGATCAATTTCGCGGCGCCCTTCTCTCCGATCCCCTTCACGCCGGGAATGTTGTCACTGGGATCACCGATGAGCGCCCGCAGATCGAGAATGCGATCGGGCCGCACACCGAAGCGTTCCTCGACTTCCGACGGCCCATAGCGGCGATCCTTCACGCCATCGAGCAGCGTCACGCGATCGCTGACGAGCTGCATCAGATCCTTGTCGGTCGATACGATGCAGACCTGCGCGTCCTCGGGGGCGCGCTCGACGAGTGTGGCAATCACGTCATCGGCCTCGAAGTCCGGCACCGAAATCACCGGAATCCGGTACGCGTCGATCAGTTCGCGGACGATCGGAAACTGGATCGCGAGATCCTCGGGCTGGGCTTCTCGATTGGCCTTGTAGGCGTCGTAGAGTGCGTGGCGGAAGGTCGGGCCGCGAGCGTCGAACACGACGATCACACGATCGGGCGCTTCTTCGCGAATCACCTTGACGAGCATGTTGATGAAACCGTACGCGGCGTTGGTCGGGGTGCCGTCGGGCGCGCGGAGCGGGGGGATCGCGAAGAACGCGCGGTAGAGGGAGTTGGTGCCATCGACGAGAAGAATCTTGTAGGGCGCGGCCGCAGGCCCGGCTGACATCATTTCCCCTTGCGCCGATTCAGCGCTCGTCGATGCGATCCCTACCGCCGAACACCGCGCTCGGTTGCACGGCGGACTCGCCGTGAGCGTAATCTACCTGCTCGGGATCTTCCTCTACCACTGATAGTGGCTGGAACCCGGAAGGCTGCACGCGGATCAGCGATCGAATGGCAAGGCATCCGCCGAAACGGAGCAGCGCTCCGAGATAGCCGACGAACCATGAGGGAGGTGGGGGTGGGCGAAGCCGCCGCGAACGGACGAGAGCGCGCTGAGACTCTCTGCGCGCGTGTCCTTCAGCTGACGTGGGACTCCACGAATCGCTGAATGTCGCCGATCGTGCGCATTTCCTCGACAGCATCGTCGGGTATTTCGATATCGAAGGCCTCCTCGAGCGCCATCACCAGCTCGACCACGTCGAGTGAATCTGCGCCGAGATCATCGAGAATGCTCGCGTCTTTCGTCACTTCAGCGGCTTCTACTCCGAGCTGTTCGGTGACGATCGCTTGAATCCGACCCGACAGATCGTTTGCCATTGATTAGCCCCCCTCCAAAAAAGCACGCTCAAAGAACCAAACCAGAAAACCGCAATCCAACAACCAGACTAAAAAACCGGAAACCGAAAACCAAAACAGCAGATCTCGGACCCAACACCGATTTCGAAGCGCCCAGCCAATTCGAAGCGCCTACCCTGATGGGGATGGCGAGTCGATTCGAAACGATCGCGTTGGCCACAAATATCGAATCAAATACCGATTCCGTCAAGCAGCCGTGGCGTGGACACTACAATCCAATTTCACCGCCGCCCACCCTCTCGTGGAACCTCGCGATTCAGAAATCAAGGTCGTCGCTGCCCTCGTAGTTGTAGGGCTCGAACAGCTTGGTCTGGATATAGCGCTCGCCGAAACTCGGAATGATCACGACGATCAGCTCACTGCCGCTACCCTCACCAACCGCGTATTTGAGGGCCGCAGTCACGGCCGCGCCGGACGAAATCCCGCAGAGCAGCCCTTCTTCGGTGGCGAGTCGACGCGCCATCTCGAGCGACTCGTCATTGCCTACCTTGACGATGCCATCGAGAAGGTCCCTATCGAGAATATCCGGGATGAACCCCGCACCAATCCCCTGGATCACGTGCTTGCCGGGCGAACCGCCCGAGATCACGGGGCTGTCCTCGGGCTCCACGGCAATCGCTTTGAATTCGGGCTTCCGCTTCTTGAGGGCCTGGGCGATTCCCGTAATCGTGCCGCCGGTCCCGACACCCGCGATCACCGCGTCGACCTTGCCGTCGGTGTCGTCCCAAATCTCTTCAGCTGTGGTTCTGCTGTGCACCGCGGGGTTCGCGGGATTCTGGAATTGCTGCGGCATGAACGAATTCGGAATCTCCGAGAGCAGCGCCTTGGCGCGATCGATCGCACCGGGCATGCCCTTGGCGGGATCGGTCAATACGAGTTTGGCCCCAAAGGCGCGCAACACCGCGCGACGCTCGGGGCTCATCGACTCCGGCATCGTCAAGACGCACTGGTAGCCCTTCACCGCGGCCACCATCGCGAGCGCGATACCGGTGTTTCCGCTGGTGGGTTCCACGATTATGGTTTCGCCGGGAGTGAGCGCGCCCGCCTCCTCGGCGGCCTCGATCATCGCCAAGCCGATTCGATCCTTGACACTATTTGAGGGGTTCTGGCTCTCTAGCTTCGCGACAATCGCGGGCGAAACCGAAGCCGCAACCCGATTGAGACGTACCAGTGGGGTGTGACCAATCAGGTCGGTGACGGAGTTGGCAATCTTCATGGGGGACGTCCTCCTTGGCGGCCTCAGGATAACCCGGCTCGCCGCGACATGTCACCCGCAACGGATTGTGGACCGACCTCCGGTTCTTCGCCGAGCACGGCTCGGATCAAAACCGTTGCATAGCTCCCTGGCGGAAGCTCGAAATCCAACCAGAATCCGCCCGGAAAATCCCGAATTTGGGCGTTGTCCGGCCGCACGCGGAGCGCGCGCCGCGCCCCCCGCAAGCGAATGCCCTTGGGCGCGCGGAGATCCGCGAGGCAGATCCCACGCAACTCGAGCGCAGCCTTCTCGCGCAACGCGACTTCGCCCGCGGGCTCGATGACGCGGTTTCCGAAGATCGGGCCGGTGGGGCTGATCTCGAATGCCGCCGCACGCGGTTGCTCCCGTTCGACGTCTTCGATCAGGAACTGCCCGCCCGAGCCGTGCAGCACCGCGACGTCGCCGAGTTCGAATTCGCCGATACCCGTCGGTCGCGCTTCGAGCACATCATTAAAAACCGCCGACTGCAGAGCCGATATCGCAAAGCGCGCTTTGCGACGATCTCTCAACGCAATCTCGCCGCGCAGAATGCGGGAACCCGTCTCGACGTTTCGACCCGCTCGGCCAAACCGCTGGACTCCGAATGCATTTGCCATCCCCGTCCGGCCGATCTCGGTGAGTCGCTCGCGCGCTGCTTCCCGGAAATCGTCGTCGACACCACGCACGGCGATCTCGAACCGATTTCCGCGCAGCTGACCCGTGCGCAATTTATGTCCATGCGCAGTCGCCTGCAGAACGCGAACACCTTCGATCCTGAGATCCAGCGCCTGCTGGGGATCGAGGCCGGGTACGGAAAGCCACTGCGTTGCAACGGCGAGGCGATCCTTGCGACCCGCGTAACCGACATCGCTTGCGCGCACACCCGCGGCGCGCGCGAGTGCACTTGCGACATCCTCGGTATTCACCAGTCGCTTTTCGATTTGAACAAACGTGTGTTCTCCGACCCCGCTCGGTGAGTACAAGGGCAGCTCTTCGACGCGAAAATCTTCCGGATCAGTGCGTATACGCGGCATCGGCTTCAGCGAGCGAACGCTCGCGACACCGGCGCAAAGGATCGGCGATGGGCCGGACACGGGCCGAGGCGCTCGAGCGCCGCCAGGTGCTCGGGTGTTCCGTATCCCATGTGGCGACTGAATCCATAACCGGGGTATCGCTCATCGAGCCGACACATCCACGTATCGCGGTACACCTTCGCGACGATCGACGCCGCGGCGATCGATGCATCCAGCGCGTCACCGTGGATCAATGCGGTTTGCGATACAGAGAGATCCGGAATCGTGCGGGCATCGACAAGCACATGACCGGGTTGGAGCCGCAGGCCCGAGACCGCGCGTTTCATCGCCGCGAGTGTCGCGCCATGCGGATTGAGTCGATCTACATCGGCAGACGAGACTTCGGCGACAAAGACCGCGGCTGCCTGTCTGCGAATTTCGAGGTCCAGCGCCTCGCGCAGCTTCCGCGCCACGCGCTTCGAATCATCGAGGCCGGCCAGCGCGTCCAATTTTACTTCGCGTTGAAAGATCACCGCTGCGGCCACCAGCGGTCCCGCGAGCGGGCCCACGCCGACTTCATCGACACCCGCGACGAACTCCACGCCCGATTGCAGCAGCTGTTCTCGTCGGGCAAAAAAACGCACGAGCCGGTCGCGCTCCCTGCCACGCGCAGCCTCGCGTCGACCAACTGCATCTCCCAGCGAGCGTGCGCCGCTGCGCGGATCGTGGCGCAAAATCGCCGCGATCCGCTCGCGCTCATCAGAAGAAGAAGCCGCGTCGATGCGTGCGCGGATTTCTGCCAGAGGAACGCGCGCAATATCGCCGATCATCGGCCCGCGTTACGCGTTCCGTCGGAACGCCTCGACTGAGGTTCGATGCAATCAAGACGCCCCGAGCGAAGTTTGATGCGATCAGAACGTCTCAGGAGAGAAACTTGAAATCGTGGCGAAGTACCGCTCGAACGTTGCTCCACGATCAGCGTGCGAGAAGGACCGCCACCGGCGAGGTCCTGACCACGGCGGCAGAATTGCTTCCGAGAAAGTAGTCGGTAATTCGATTGCGCCCGTAGGCGCCCATCACGATCAAACCGGCGCGAACCTCACGCGCCGAGTCGATGATCTTGACGTCCGGTCGACCCAGTGTGGACGAGATCTCGTGAACGGGCACCGTTAGCGATCCTGCGAGGCCGCGAACCTCTTCGAAGCGCGCGATCGCGCGCCCCTTGTCCTTCGAGTCGACGAAGACGTGAATCGGCTCGTTGAGTCGATTCGCGATCTGCACCGCGAGATTGGCGCCCAGTCGAGATCCCGCCGAACCGTCGAAGGCCAACACGATCGGGCCCGAGAGTTGAGCGCCACTGGGAACCACGAGGGCGGGCTTGGCGGTCTTGTGAATCACCCCGCTCGCCGTCGAGCCGATCAATCCGGTTCGATGGGCGGCGTGCTGGCCATCTCGACCCAGGACGATGAGGTCGGTCTTCTGGCCGCGCTCGACGATTCGATCGTCGGCAATCCCCTGGAGGACCTCGGTCGTGGCCTCGACCCCGGCCGCGCTCGCGCGCTCCGCGAAACGTCGGCAGGCCGCCTCGGCGCGAGCCTTCAGGTAGTTCGCCATCGACTCTGCGGGCGGAGGTGCTACGCCGAGGCCATCTTCGGACATTCCGCGCGCGAAGCGGTCTTCGATGACAGAAATCCCGACGACGCGCGCATTCAGGCGCGCAGCAAACTCCGCTCCGAAGCGCGCTGCGACGGCCGCGGTTTCCGAACCGTCCGTCGCGACCAGCATCGATGAAGTCATCCCAAATCGCCCCTTGCGGCTGCGCGGATCCTACCGACGATCTCCCTTCGGGAATCCTCGCGTCCGCCGCACTCCCCCATCACTCACGGAGCAGGTTACGGGATCCCCGCGGGAATTGTCAATCAAGATTCGACCCCCGCCCATTGCGTTGGACTGGAGGCCGGAGATTGGGGTCCAGCGCGATCCGAATTCGCGGCCCCGTGTGGGGCCGAGCAGGGCACGGCGTCGATGGCCGAGCGGTCCAGAACCCGCTACCAGCTGCCCGCGATGCAGCGAAGCACGTCGGTTTCGGTCACGAGCCCCACCAGCTTGCCTTCCTCGATCACCGGCAAGCAGCCGATCCGCTTTTCCGCGAGCAGCCGGGCGGCTTGCTCGATTTCAGCATCTGGAGAGATGACGATCGGCGGGGCCGACATCACACGGGTGATTTCCACCACTTGGAGAAAGGCGCGCCGCTCTTCCTGCCGAAACCCGGTCAGATTCGACAACGAGGCCCTTAGCAGGTCTCGCTCGGAGACCACTCCGACCAGCGAGCCACCTCGAACGACCGGCATGTGACGCACGCCGCCCAACGTCATGATATCCTCGACGGTAGACAGCGTATCGCCCGCACTGACGGTGACGATGCCCGTCTGCATGATGTCTCGGACCCGGATTGCGTTGCTCGCCGACGCGAACGCGGACTCAACCATAATTGAACCTCTCCACAGGAGCATTCTACTCCATGGCGCAGTCGCGAAGGAAGGAAAGAGTTGAGCCCGAAGTAGATCAGAAGAAACCAGCGGCCGATGAAGGCTCGGAAGCGCAGGAGAGCCTCGGAGCCATTCCCGAGCTGATGCGCCGCGCGATTGCGCTGGGGCTGACGGGTTTTTTTACAACAGAAGAGGCCGTACGGCGGGCGCTCGGAGATACGGTCCCCAAGGATTGGACGGATTACATCTCGGAAAGCAGCGACCGAACCCGCAGTGAGTTCCTCGACAAGCTGAGCCACGAAATCGCCGGGGCCTTGAAGGAGGTCGATCTCGCCGCCATCCTGCGGCAATTGCTCGAGGGCCAGACCCTCACCGTGAACGCGGAGATCCGGCTCGGCGACGATCCGGAAACCGGCCGGAAAACATCGGTCCGGTTGAAGAAGAAGATCGAGGTCAAACCGAGCTGACCCACTCCGCCCACCACGCCACCGCAGCGATCTTCCCGCAGCCTCGCTGCGATCAGTCGGCGCTCGAATCCGCCATTTCTCTCTTGAAGGTCAGGAAGGCCATGCTGGGGCGGGGCGACGAATCTCGCATCGCGAATTGGAGACCGTCGTACGTCCAGCCCTCGGCAACCCACTCGTTGAGCGCGGACTCGATGGCCTCATCGGTCACGATGGAGATCTCTACGACTTTGTATTGAACGGGCACGGGTCTCCCTGCTTCGACGGACACGGATCCCCCTGTGGCGGGGAGTCGGGATTCACGGTTTCAGGCGGCCGGCCACTTCGACCGCCGCATACGTCACGATCCAATCCGCGCCGGCGCGCTTGATGGCGATCAGCGACTCGTCCATCGCGCGGGCGCCATCGATCCAGCCGCGCTCGGCGGCGGCCTTGACCATCGCGTACTCGCCCGAAACCTGGTAGGCGGCCAGCGGGAGATCGAACTCACGGCGGGCTTCGGCGAGCAAATCGAGGCAGGGGAGCGCGGGCTTGACCATCAGCGCGTCTGCCCCCTCCTCGATGTCGAGGCGCATCTCGCGAAGCGCTTCTCGTCCGTTGGCGGGATCCAGCTGGTAACTGCGCCGATCGCCGAATTGCGGCGTGCTCTCCGCGGCGTCGCGGAACGGGCCGTAGAAGGCGCTCGCAAATTTGGCCGCGTAGGAGAGAATCGCAACGTCGGGGAAATCGTGCGCATCCAGCGCAGCGCGAATTGCGGCGACCCGACCATCCATCATGTCGGAGGGCGCGACGATGTCCGCACCCGCACGCGCGTGCGACAACGCGGTCATCGCCAGCCGCGCAACCGAGGAATCGTTGTCGACGTCACCATCGGAAACGATTCCGCAGTGACCGTGATCGGTGTACTCACAGAGACAGACATCCGTCATGACACAGAGATCGGGCTCGGCGGCCTTGACTGCCACGACGGCGCGCTGAACGATGCCATCGGCCGCGTCGGCACCCGAACCGCGCGCATCTTTGGTTTCGGGAATTCCGAAGAGAATGACTGCGGGGATTCCGGCATCGCGGATTTGCTTGACCTCGTTGACCAGGGTGTCCACCGAGTGTCGAAACACACCGGGCATCGAAGCGACGGCTTCCCGTACGCCGTGACCCTCCACGACGAACAGCGGCAGGATCAGGTCGTCCCGCGATAGCCGCGTTTCGCGGGTGAGCCGACGAAGGGCCTCACTCGCGCGCAGGCGGCGCATCCGCGTCGTCGGGTAGCTCATCGCTCCTCTCCCCCGGGCTCGCGGCCCATGCGATCCCCCAATCCCTCGACCAACGCCCGCACCGTGGGCTCATCGGGTACCCAATCCGGCGCGAGATCCAAGCGTCGTAGCGCGTCTGCGGTCACCGGGCCAATCGCGGCGATCGTACACGCCGCTGCGGCCTTTTTGCTCGCACCGTCCAGCAACGCGGCGAAGTGCTCTGCGGTGGACGGGCTCGTGAACGTGATCGCATCCAGCCGGCCCTCTCGGAGCTGCTCGCGAAGGGCGTCGGAATCGACTTCCGCGGCGAGCGTACGATAGACGGTCACTTCATCGACCGACGCGCCACCCTCCCGCAGACCCTCGGCGAGCACGGGCCTGGCTGCTTCCGCCTGTGGGAACAGGAAACGCCGACCCCGGGGCGGCCAGTGTTTCGAGACCGCCTCGAGCAATCCACCGGCGTCGCGCCGATCGCTCGGAACCAGCGCTACCGGAAACCCCGCGTTTCGCGCAGCCTCGGCGGTGATCGGTCCCACGCAGGCGGTCGGCGGCGAATCCTCGAAAGTCGATCGCCCAATTTCCCGAGCGCGGGCGGCGAAAAAGCGCACTGCGTTCGCGCTGGTGAACAGAAGCGCGTCGTAATTCGCGAGCTTGCCGAGAACAGCGTCGATCTCGGAAGAATCTGCGGGCGCCACCAGCTGGATCATCGGAACCAGCACGGGTTCCGCGCCGAGTTCACGAAGTGCTCCGACCATTGGATCGCTTTGATCGGCCGCACGCGTAACGAGCACGCGAGTCCCAAAGAGCGGTCGCTTTTCGAACCACACGAGTGTTTCCCGGAGCTTCACGACATCCCCAACGACCACCGCGGCCGGAGCGCCGAGGCCGGCGTCGTGCACGCTTCGGACCAGCTCGGCCAGGGGAGCGACCACCACGCGCTGGCTCGGCAGGGTTCCGTTCATCACGGCCGCAGCGGGTTTCGATGGAGCACACCCCCCATCGAGCAGGCCCGCGACGATCGACTCCAGGTTCCGCATGCCCATCAGCACGACGAGCGTGTCCGAGGCGGTCGCGAGTTCCCGCCAGCGGGTGTCTTTCGACACCTGAGTTGGATCCTTGTGGCCGGTCACGACCGAAAACGAGGCGGAGTACCGACGATCCGTAATCGGAATTCCCGCGTAGGCCAGCGCCGCGACAGCCGACAAAATTCCCGGAACGACCTCAAACGCTACACCCGCCTCCACACACGCGGTCGCCTCTTCACCACCGCGACCGAACACGAAGGGATCGCCGCCCTTGAGTCTCACGACGCGCTTGCCCTCGCGCGCGAGGCGAACCAGCAGCGCGTTGATGTCGTCTTGCGATTGGCTGATCTCCTCGTGGCCCCGCTTGCCGACGTTGATGCGCTCGGCTTCGGGTGGAGCGAGTTCCAGCAACTCGGGTGAGGCGAGCGAGTCGTAGACCACGGCATCCGCTTCGCGCAATGCAGCTGCGCCGCGCACGGTGATCAGGCCCGGATCGCCGGGGCCGGCGCCCACCAACCAGACACGGCCCCGAGTTCGCGGGTCTGCGGTCATCGCGCACTCTCGGATCGGATTTCAGCGAGGATGTCTTCGCCTCCACTCGCCAGGATTCGCTCCGCGAGTCGCGCACCGCCCAAAGCCGCGTCTTCGGCTGCCACTTCGAGTTCTCCGCGCACGATGCGGCTGCCATCTTCGGCTGAGACGAGACCGCGGACCAGCAGCATTCCGTCTTCGCGGCGTTGCGAGAGGCAGGCGACGGGCACCGTGCAATCCGCGCCGAGTCGAGCCAGGAAACCCCGCTCCGCGGTGACATCGTTCGCGGTTTGCGCGTCATCGAGCGCTGCGAGATCCTCGCAGAGCGCTTCTCCACTGCGCGCCTCGATCGCGAGCGCACCCTGAGCGACGGACGGCAACATCGCATCCGGCGAAATTCGCTCCTCGATCTGGTCGCCAAGCCCGAGCCGATCGAGGCCCGCACAGGCCAGGATCACCGCGTCGAGTTCCAGCTCGACGAGCTTTCGCAACCGCGTGGGTACGTTGCCCCGCAGCGGCACGATCTCGATATCCGCACAATGCGCCTTCAGCTGGGCGGAGCGTCGCGCACTGCCGGTACCGACGCGGGCGCCCGCGCCGATCCCCGCCATCGTCGCACCCGATTTGCGGGCCACGAGCGCATCGCGGCAATCCGCCCGTTCGGGAAAAGCGGCGAGAACGAGACCGTCCGCGAGAACTGCGGGCAGATCTTTGGCGCTGTGCACCGCGAGATCCGCGCGACCGTCTGCGAGCGCCTCCTCGATTTCCTTTACGAACAGGCCCTTACCGCCGATTTTCGCGAGGGAAACGTGCTGGATTCGATCGCCCGTGGTCTTCACGGTCACGATCTCCGTCGACGCGCCGAGTTCACGCTCGACCCGGGCAGCCACGTATCGGGCCTGAATGAGCGCGAGATCGCTCGCACGGGTGGCGATCCGAACGGTGCTCACTCGTTGTCCGTCTCATCATCGAGATCGAAGAGGATTCGAGCGACTTCCAGATACGCAATGCCCTCTTCCCGCTCCGCCTCTTTTTTGAGGCGCGAAACCGGGGCGTGTAGAATCTTGTTGACGATCGATTTCGTCAACGCATCAACGGCCGATTGCTCGGCGTCGCCAAGCTCGAGTCTCGCGAGGGTTCTCTCGAGTTCGGCCGAGCGAATTTTTTCTGCGCGATCTCGCAGATGGCGAATCGTCGGCACTGCGCGCAGCGCCGCGAACCAGCCATCGAATCGCTGCTGTTCCTCGGCAACAATCGACGCAGCGCGCTCGGCTTCGCGCGCGCGCTGCTCGGCGTTTTCGCTCGCAACGGAGCCCAAATCGTCGAGGTCGTAGCGGTAGAGGTTGTCGATTACATCGATCGCGGGATCTGCGTTACGCGGCACACCGATATCGATCACGAAGAGCGGCCGGTGGCGACGATCTCGCAGCGCACGGGTCGCGAGATCGAGCGTCAAGATCGGCGTGTCGCCACCGATCGAAGTGATCACCACGTCGGCCTGCCGAAGCAACATCTCGAGTTCGTCGAGTCCATGGGCGGTCGCGCCGAACTGCGCGGCGAGCACCGCGGCGCGCTCGGGCGTGCGATTGGCGACGCAAACCGACGCGATCCCGTTCTTCGTAAGCAGCCGGAGCGCCATCTCGCTCATCTCCCCGGCGCCGATCAACAGCGCGTTCTTATCCTCGAAGCGCTCGAAGATCTGCCGCGCGAGGTCGACCGCGACGCGCGCCACCGAAACCGGGCGCTCGCCGATGCGGGTTTCGGTCTTGACCCGCTTGGCGGTCGTAAACGCGTGCTGAAACAGACGGCCGAGAATCGGCCCGCACGCGCCGCACTCCACAGCTGCACGGTAGGCGTCCTTCGTCTGCCCGAGAATCTGTGGTTCTCCAACGACCATCGAGTCGAGCGACGAAGCTACCCGCAACACGTGACTCACGGCTTCGCCGTCGAGGTACTCGTAGGTGACTTCATCGAGATCCAGATCGGGGAAGGAGTCGTCGCGCGGTAGATCATGGCGAAAGAATGCGCGCAGTCGGTGGCGGGCACTCTCGAGAGATCGCGTCAACGCCAACACCTCGACGCGATTGCAGGTGGAAAACAGCACAGCCTCTTCGATGTCATCGCTGTCGACGAGTTTTTGCAGCAGCGGTCCTGGTTCATCCACTGCCAAACGCTCGCGCACCGCGATGGGTGCGCTCTGGTGATTCATGCCCAGCAGGATCATCTTCACGAAATAAACTCCAGACCGATCACCGCGAAGAGGAGAAATACAAACGCACCGACGGCACTCGCCGCGGCTTGACGCGACCCCTGCTTCTTGACGAAGCGCGAGACAACCAGCGCCGCGTAGACCGCCCAGCCGACGAACGACCAGGTCTCGTGGGCGCTGCCCGACCAGGGGCGACCGTTTGCGGTCTGCAACCAGATCATCCCGGTGATCACACCCAGGGTCAGCAACAGGAAACCCACGGATAGCGTCACCGCGTTCACGCGGTCGAGCGCTTCGAGTGACGGAAGAGGAAGCCGCCGATCGAGGGACTTCTTCGATTTCAGCAACCTGTGTTCGATCAGGAAGATGACTCCGACGAGCCCCGCCAACCCGAGCAGCGAGAGGCCCGCGCTCGCCAACAGCACGTGCGCGTGCGGCCACGACCCCGTCGCCGCTTCCGCGGGCGCCCCACCCGGCGGGCGCAACGCCGCCAGAAACGCCCCGAGAAATGCAGCTGGAGCCACGAGAACAACCAGGTGCTGTAGGCGCGAGCGCGTCAACAAGATCAGGTAGAAGACGGTTCCGATCCAGGCCATGAATGAACACGCAGCGCGCAAATCCGTGAGCGGAGGCGGATCGTCGGCGAGGTGAAGCAGCCCGAATGAAGCAGCGTGGAGCAGCGCGCCAAACACGAGCAGCCCCACGGAAGCGCGCTCGAGCCGGTTGGTTTCCAACGCGAGTCCGAGCCCCGCCACCAGGCCCGCGGTCAAATACACCGCCGCTGTCCATTGCAGGATTTGGACCGTCACCCGGAAACTCCTTCACGCGCGACCAATGGCGCGCTGGCGTAGGAGGTTAGCGTAGAGAGCTGGGCCAGACGGACCGCGTCGCGGGCGTCGAATCGGTGCAGATGGGGGGCGCTAGCACCGGCCAGGTCGGGTCTGGCGAGAGCGAGGCTGGCGCTAGCGCGAGCGAAGCCGCTCCAACTGGACCCGGATCGCCTCGGCATCCTTCGCCATTTCGAAAATCCGGTAGGTGGGCTCACCGAAGAGCACGAAGCGCACTTCCTCGAGGGTCGTCTCACCGGCCAGGTGCTGGCGCGCCTCTTCGAGCATGATTTCCGCACAACGTTGCTGGGAAAAGCCGCCGATCCCCGCTCCGATTGCGGGGATCGCGATCGAGCGGCATGCCAGCCCGTTTGCGAGCTCCAGGCTGCGACGTACGCAGGAGCGAATGCTCTCTTCCGTCGCGCTGCCCCCGGGCGACATCCCTGCCGCGTGGATCAAATGGCGTGCGGGCAGATCGCCTGCACCGGTCACGACGGCGTCGCCAACTTCGATCGGCCCGATTTCGTCACACTCCACTTGAATCGACGGGCCGCCCCTGGCGGCGATCGCACCGGCGACTCCCGCGCCGAGAGTCAACGCGCTGTTCGCCGCGTTCACGACCGCGTCGACGTCGGCTTCGGTGATGTCGCCTTCGGCGAGAACAATGCGCCCCATTTTAGAGCGCCGCTCGGACCGTCACGGCTGCAGGGCTGGAAGGTTCGGCGCGTCGCGCATGACACCTCCGCGGTCGAGAAAGCCCTTGCAAAACAAGGAGATCGGAAGACAGCAACGTACCGATGAGCACCCGAAGCGTCAACGGGGAGCAAAGCAGGCGCCGCGCGGTACTCTCTTGCTTCACCCGCAACGGTGCCCATGTTCTACCGACCGCAGAGCCGAAGAGATCGGCCCGGCAACGACGCGTTGGCTGGCGATCGCCCACAGGAGACCAATTGACCATGGCTGAAATTGTCGATGTGACGGATCAAAATTTCGAGGCGGAGATCTTGAATTCCGACAAACCCGTAATCATCGACTTCTGGGCAGAGTGGTGCGCGCCGTGCAAGCAGATCGCGCCCATGATCCAGGACCTCGCCGAGCAGTACGGGGACCGCATCAAGGTCGCCAAGATGGACATCGATTCGAATCCGAGCACTCCGGGCCAATACGGGATTCGCTCCATACCCACAATCCTGTCGTTCAAGGACGGCCAGGTCGTCGATCAACTTCAGGGCGCCCGCCCCAAGGCGGACTTCGAAGCGGCGATCGAAAAACTGCTCTAGCGAGAAGAATCCGACGACGAGACCAAGCCCTCGGACCCGAATCGGTCGAACGAGCCGCCCGAATACCAGGGAGGCCTGTAGCCGCCGTCTCTCCCCATCCCGGCCTGCTCGAGCACGTCGGAGATTTTTTCCACCCAGTCGTTTTCGACACCGAGGGCGAGCGCATACGGCAGAAACTGCTCGAACAGCTCCGGGTGGGCCCGCTCGGCAACGGCGCCAGAATCGAGCGGAAGCGATATTCGGTGTGGCGATTAGAATAGGCCCCCAATAGTTTGAATCAGCCGGGGCGGCCCAGATGTCACTGATTGCCGAACTCAAGCGACGCAACGTCTTTCGGGTAGGCGCGGCCTATGGGATCGTGGGCTGGTTGCTTGTAGAAATGGCGTCGGTCGTCCTACCCGCCCTGCGTCTGCCGGAGTGGACGCTGACCCTGCTGGTTTTTCTCGTTGTCGCGGGCTTTCCACTTGCATTGATTCTGGCCTGGGCATTCGAACTGACGCCTGAAGGGATCAAGCTCGATCAGGACGTTGTAGCTTCCGAAACGGCAACGCAGCAGACAGGCCGGAAGCTCGACTTCGCGATCATCGCCCTGCTGGTCATCGCCGTCGTTTACTTCGCAGTCGAAAAATTTCTACTGGAAGTCGAGCCAGAACGCGCCGTGGCGACGCCCGAGCCGATTCCAGTAGAGCAAGCCGTCGTGCGCGAGAATTCCATTGCCGTGCTGGTCTTTGCCAACCTGAGCGATGATCCGAACAACGAATATTTCAGCCAAGGAATCTCCGAAGAGTTGCTCAATGTACTGACGCGGGTCACCTCGTTGAGAGTCGCATCGCGTACCTCCTCGTTTTCGTTCAAGGGGACGAATGCCACGATTCCCGAGATCGCCGCACAGCTCAACGTCAACCACATCCTCGAAGGCAGCGTGCGAAAGGCGGGGAACCGGGTCCGGATCACCGCGCAGCTGATCGATGTCGAATCCGACTCGCACCTGTGGTCGGATACTTATGACCGCGAACTCGATGACATTTTCGCGATCCAAAAGGAGATTGCGGATCATATCGTTGCGGAATTGACGCAAGCGCTGAACGCCGAAGAAGCGATCGCCGATTCCATTTTGCCGCCGACGACGGATCTGGCTGCATACGAAATCTATTTACAGGGGCGTTATCTGCTCGCGCTGCGCGGTGGCGAAAATCTGAAGAAAGCAGCTCGTCTGTTTGAACAAGCGGTACAAATCGACAGCTCGTTCGCGGACGCCTACGGAGCGCTGAGTAAGACGTATTCGCTGTTACCAGCTTATCTGAGTGTTTCAGACTCGAGATCGTTTACTGAAAAATCCGAGGCTGCAATCGACAAAGCACTGCAGCTTGATTCGGATCAGACGGAAGCGCTCATTGCGAGAGGGTACAACGCCACTTCTTTCCGTTGGAAGTGGGATGAGGCGCGCTCCGCATTTGAACACGCACTCCGCGTAAGCCCGAACCACGCCGGGGTTCACAATTTCTACGGCGACTATTTTGCAATCATCGGCGACTTCGAAAACGCCGAAAAATTTGAACGCCGGGCGATGGAGCTGGATCTGTTGTCCGACGTTCACCTCAGAGATATGTCTATCCTCATGATTATAATGGGTCGTTACGACGAAGCCTTGGCTTATGCACAACGCGCGCTAGAACTACAGGTTTCAGTCATGGGCTATGACATGCTTGTCATTAGCCAAATTTCCTTGAAGGATTTCGACGCAGCCCGCGAATCGATCTTGAAAATGGAAGGGCTACCGGAAGTCGACCCTGCACATATCGCCGGCACGTGGGCCAGGTACTACCATGCTCAACAGGATTGGGATCGGGCCCGACCCTATTACGAAAAGCTCAAGGCAGCCGCACTTGCCAACAAAGCGCCCACCGCGTGGGCCGCAGAATATGCGCTGGACATCGAGGGCATCGATGCGGCGTTGGAGTTGTTGGAACTCGCCTACCTGCGGCGCGAGCCTTGGTTGACCCGATTCAATCTCGATACTTCCGAGGAAGCATCGACAGATCCGCGCTGGTTGGAATTCTGGGAAAGGCCCGGCCTCAAAGAACTCAACGCGCTGCGCAGGAAATACCGCGTGGAACGGGGCGAGATCTAGTGGCCGGTCTGTTCACAGAGCTCAAGCGCCGCAACGTCTTTCGGGTAGGCGCGGCCTATGGGATCGTGGGCTGGCTGCTCGTGGAGATCGCTTCGGTTTTGCTGCCGACCTTCGAAGCGCCCGATTGGGTGATGAAGGCGTTCAGCTCGCTCGTGCTCCTCGGCTTTCCGTTGGCGGTGATCTTGGCCTGGGCGTTCGAGTTGACTCCGGAGGGAATCAAACGCGATACGGCAGTGAATCGCACAGAATCCATCCGGCACCGGACGGGTCGACGGCTGGATTTCATCCTCATCGGTCTCTTATCCGTCGCCGTTGTCTACTTCGCTGTGGATAAATTCGGGTCGGAAGCCGAGCCCAAACAGGCAGAGGTTACCGCCGAGCGGGCCTCCGCGGCGGAAACGGTTGTCGGGAAGAGATCCATTGCGGTGCTGCCGTTCGTCAACATGTCGTCTGATCCCGAACAAGAATATTTCTCGGACGGCCTGTCCGAAGAGATCTTGAACCTGCTCGCAAAGATCCCCGGCCTGAAGGTGATTGGACGGACATCCTCCTTTGCGTTCAAGGGCAAGAACGAGGATCTCCGCGGTATCGGACAGGCACTCAACGTGAGCACGGTGCTCGAAGGATCGGTACGCAAATCTGGAGAACGGGTGCGGATCACCGCGCAGCTGATCGATGTATCGGACGGAACACATATCTGGTCCGATACCTATGACCGAACGATCACCGATATTTTCGCTGTGCAAGACGATGTTGCGTCCTCGATCATAGACGCTTTGCAGATTCATATCGGCGCAGCCCCTACGCGCGGCCGCCCCACCGAGAACCCAACGGCTTATGCAATGTTTCTCAGAGCCAGAGCTGCGGCGAATTCACGCGAGGTAGTCGAACTCGAAAGACTCTTGCAGGAAACCATCGAACTCGACCCGTTGTTTGCGGAGGCGCATGAACTGCTCGCGTTTTGCCATTGGTGGCAGGCCGGGGTGACGGTCGAGGCCGCCGGCGGGCAGCGGCGTATCTACGACGCAGCTTCCCGGGCAATCGCGATCGACCCAAGCCTCGTCTTCGCACAGGCGTTACTGGAAGCGGGAAACTTCGAAACGTATTCTTATCTGAAAGAGATCGAGGCGTTCGAGCGAGTCGTCCGCGAAGAACCGAGTAATTCGGCAGCCTGGGACGCATTGATCTACGACCTCCTGGCAGCCGGTTACCTCAATGAAGCGCTGGGTGTGGCCGAACGATTCGTCGAACTCGACCCGTTGTCGGGGAGCGCACATATTCGATTGATCGATTCTCTCGTTGCCGCCGGCCGGATCGAGGAGGCCATCCGGTCCGGGGAACTCGCCATCGATTTGAACATCGAAGGTGCGAGGTGGAGTCTTGGCCTCACCAATCTAATCGATCAACGGATTGAGGAGGGCATCGCTCACCTCGAAATCTTTCTGGAACAAGACGGGTTGCCCAGTTCCTACTTGGGGGATTTGGTGGCCGGTGCCCTTGACCCGGATACAGGCCAGGCGCACTTGGACCGTCGCATCCCGCAAATCGTAGCTTCCGCTCCAGAGGAGGATGCCTACGGTATGCAGCTATTTCTAAACTCTCTGTATCTCTTCTTCGGATTCCTGGATCGATATTTCGAATTGATTCTCGATTACGAACTTACGGATTCGACTTACACCGATGCGGATACCTTCATCTTCCATGGCACGCTCGATCGTGATTCCGGCTTCACTTCTCATCCACAGTATCTCGAGGTCGCCGAAGCGACAGGCCTTTTTGAATTGTGGGAGCAGCGCGGCCCGCCGGATTTCTGCGAGAAAGTGAGCGGCCAATGGGTCTGCGAGTAGCTCGAACGCAGCGGGGATGAGGCCGATGGGTCTGTGAGCAGATCGAACTCAGCGGGGATGCGGCCGCCCCCACAGTCGATTGATTCCCAATGGAGGCAGTCGAGGCAAGCGCCCAAGCAGCGGAAGGAGAACCCGCTGTGCGTCCAAGGAGGCGCTCGGCACGTAGCTTGCGTGATGACTCAGGAGTCGGACCGCGCGGCGAGGCTCGGGGGGTCGAAGAAGCGAACGGGCCAGCGGCGCTTCACGGCCGTGCGGTAGAGCAGTGGATCGGGGTTCGTTGCGACGGGATGCCCGACGAGATCGAGTAGCGGGAGATCCGTGATCGAGTCGGTGTAGAAAAAACTCTTCGCCAGGTCGATCCCCTGCTCGTCGATGAATTGCTGGAGCCAGTAGATCTTCCCCTCCTCGAAACAGATCGGCTCGATCACGCGCCCCGTAAAGAGTCCGTTTTCGACTTCGAGCCGGGTGTAGAGGATGTGCTCGATTCCCAGGCGGTCTGCAATCGGCCGCACCACGAAAGCCGTTGCTCCCGAGACGATTGCAACCACGTGTGACTCGGCGAGGTGCTCCTCGACGAGCCGTTCAGCCTCGGGGTAGATGGTCTCGACAACGACATCTTCGACCCAGGCAATCGCTTCATCCGTGAGCTCTTTTTCACTCTGGCCGCTGAACTGGGACATCATGTCGGTCGTCCAGCTGCGAAGGTCGAGGAGCCCGAATTTGTACTGGATGTAGGCGCCGAGTCCTCGGAGAAGATCGCCCTTCGTCAATTCGCCGCGCTCGTAGCGATGACGCATATAGAGGGTCGCCGAATTTTCCGAGAGGATCGTTTTGTCCATGTCGAAGAACGCGCCGATCCGAGGCTGCACGCGTTCGATCGCGGCCAGTGTCATGACGCGATGCTACCGCGACACTCCGGCAAATGTGAGGCGCATCGAACCTGCGGCTTCGCGGATCTGGTGGGAGATTCCCTGGGCTTCGCGGGTCTGGCCGGAGATTCCCTGGGCTTCGCGAACCTGGCTGGAGTTCCTTGGGTTTCGCGTGCGGCTTCACCCGACCGGCACCTGGGGTCAGACGCTCAAAAGACGTAGCGACGCATCGAGACATTCATCAGCAGGCCGAGGCCAACCAGCGAGGTCACGAGCGCTGACCCCCCATACGAAAAGAGTGGCAGCGGCACGCCGATGACCGGCGCAATTCCGAGCACCATCCCGATATTCAAGGCCAATGGCCAGAAGATCGTGCCCACCAGACCCACGGCGAGCATTGCGCCAAAACCGTCCTTCGAATTGCGGGCGACCCGTAGCCCCCAGAGAAGAAGAACGAGATAGAGGGACAGAACCACGCAACTGCCCACGAAGCCCCACTCTTCAGCGAGAACCGAAAACGCGAAGTCCGTATGCTGCGTGGGCAGGAAGCGAAGTTGAGTCTGGGTTCCCGCGCGGTATCCGGTTCCCAACAACCCACCGGATCCGATCGCAATGCGCGATTGAATCGCCTGATAACCCGAAGACAGCGGGTCGCGGCCCGGATCAATCACGTCCAGAATGCGCCGTTGCTGATAGGGCTGAAGGACGAACATCCAAAGCGAGATCAGCACGGCAATGCCAACAAAGGAAACCCCAACCCATGCGCGCCACGGAATGCGCGTGAACGCGAGGTAGGTCGAGGCGATCAGCAGCGTGAGCAGCGCGACACCCATGTCGCGCTGCATGACGATCAGCCCGACGGGTATGACTGCGATCAGGCCCGGACGTGCGAGATCGCG
>SMVA01125752.1_pt1 | contig 45774 bp, 41 predicted proteins | sample 2456451 | NCBI WGS metagenome assembly SMVA01 (sample SAMN11095933, study PRJNA526329) | marine sediment metagenome | biome: Marine sediment; feature: Surficial sediment; material: Deep marine sediment; isolation source: Hadal surficial sediment | place: Pacific Ocean | collected 2014-05 | depth...
AGAAACCCCCAGATTTCGTGCCAAGGCAGATGCGCCGAACACGAATTTATCAGCACCCCAGATTAAACCAATGAAACCCAGGACAACGATGAATACATCTACTACCATAAATTTAGATTTTTTGCCCGCTTTATAAAGCGATCAATTAGAAGGGGCTTTAACTGAGTTTGCAAGTAATAATTTATTGGAAAGGCTAATTAAGGTAAACTTCATTTTAGTTATGATAATTTGCCAGATATAGAAAGCATTTCAATCAGCTTTGTATGCCGAAGATTTTTGGAAATTACTGCCCAACCTGCCTATAGGAGATAAGCGGATGAATACATTAAGAAATTTTGTGTTAATTGGCACTTTAATGGTTTCAATGGCAGCTAGCGCTCAACAGCCACCCCTGTCTGCGTTGGAAACGGTGGAACAAGGAGTTTTGCTGTTGCTTGATACGGTACAAAAATCCCGCCCATTATTTCTTACGGATCAAGAGCGTTATTTCGCTGAAGTTGAGAATGCTTTAAGTACAATAGTGGATTTTGATGCTGTAGCTAGGGTTGTCATGTCGCGATACAGTGACGCAGCGTCTGAGCAACAAGTGGCCAAGTTTGGCAATATACTTAAGACTACCTTGACACGATTTTACGGTGCCGCACTTGTATCATATAGTGGTGAAGAACCAGCGTTTATGCCATCAACTAATCCCAACAGTGATCCCCGGGCAGACACAATAGTTGGTATGGAGCTAAGTAGTGGTGACAGCGGATCTATTAAATTGCAGTATCAGATGTTTCTCAATGGGAATGATGAGTGGAAACTCAAAAACATCAGTCTGGGTGGCATAAACCTGGGTCGCCAGTATTACACACAATTCGCCGCAGCAATGTCACAGCACAATGACGACATTGATCAGGTGTTAAATAACTGGCAATAAGAAATTTAGGGCTTTAATTTGGATCCTGAACAAATCAAACAATTGCTTCATGCTGATTTATCTCAAAGTGAAATTACAGTCGAGGGCAGTGACGGGAAATTCCTTGTCACTGTTGTTTCGGGACTATTTGATGGGTTAAGTGCTGTAAAAAGGCAGCAGAAAATTTATCAAATTCTCAATGAGCACATCTCAAGTGGAGCCATCCACGCAATCACAATGCGGCTATTCACGGTAAAAGAATTTGATGCTGCCACCTAATGTGGCTGTTGGATTTTTCCGGAGTTACTAATGGATAAGTTACTAATTAAAGGTGGGATTCCGCTAGATGGTGAAATTCGAATAGCTGGCGCAAAAAATTCTGCTTTACCCATTCTGGCGGCATCGTTACTTACCCATGAGACTGTACAAATATGTAATTTACCTCATCTTTACGACATAACAACAATGCTCGAATTACTGGGTTGCATGGGTGTGGAACCAATAGTTGATGAAAAACTAAATGTAGAAGTAAACAGCAGTACTATTAAAAGTTTTAGCGCGCCCTATGAACTGGTTAAAACCATGCGTGCCTCAATATTAGTACTGGGACCGTTATTAACTCGTTATGGCCAGGCTGAAGTGGCATTGCCAGGTGGTTGTGCTATTGGCAGCAGGCCAGTTAATCTACACATTAGTGCTTTACAAGCGATGGGGGCAGACATTGATGTTGAAAATGGCTATATCAAAGCATCAGTAAGTGGCAAGTTGCAGGGAACCCATATTTTGATGGATCTGGTTACCGTCACCGGCACCGAGAATGTCATGATGGCAGCAACCTTGGCAGAGGGTAAGACCATTATTGAGAATGCTGCTCGAGAGCCAGAAGTCGTGGATCTTGCCAACTGCTTGGTGAAAATGGGAGCAAAAATTTCCGGTCAGGGAACTGACACAATATTGATCGAGGGTGTTCAGCAACTGGGAGGTTGCAGTTACTCCGTTATGCCAGATCGGATCGAAACAGGTACCTACCTGATTGCAGCAGCGGCAACCAGGGGGCATATAAGAGTTAAGGATACACGGCCGGATATTCTTGAAGCTGTTTTACTCAAATTAGAGCAGGTCGGTGCAGACATTCAAGTCGGAGAAAATTGGATTGAGTTGGACATGCATGGACAGCGTCCCAGATCGGTTTCATTACGGACCGCACCCTACCCGGCATTCCCAACTGATATGCAGGCACAATTTACTGCATTAAACGCCATTGCTGATGGAACGGGGTCGATAACTGAAACTGTTTTTGAAAACCGATTTATGCATGTTCATGAAATGAACCGCATGGGAGCTTCAATAAAGGTGGAGGGGAACACGGCAATCGTTGACGGGGTGGATAAACTGAAAGGTGCACCTGTAATGGCGACAGATTTGAGAGCTTCTGCCAGTTTGATCATCGCTGGATTGGTTTCTGAAAATGAAACTTCCGTTGATCGAATTTACCATATTGATCGCGGTTATGAGTGTATTGAAGAAAAGCTACAGTCACTAGGGGCTAAGATTCGACGAGTTCCTTCATAACTACCATCTGATATTCAATTAAGAAATTTATGAGTCAAACAAGCCTGGTAATCGCGTTAACCAAAGGTCGAATCCTTGACGAAGTGCTGCCTTTATTCCAGCAAGCTGGTATCGAGCCGACTGAGGATATCCAAAGTAGTCGCAAATTGATATTTTCTACCAACCTGGACAATGTCCGGCTGATGGTGATAAGGGGTTCGGATGTACCTACTTATGTCGAATTTGGTAGTGCTGATATGGGAATTGTCGGTAAGGATCTGATACTGGAGTATGGCGGCGAAGGATTCTATGAGCCACTTGATTTAAAGCTTGCACGGTGCCGGTTAATGACGGCAGCTCCGATAGGAGTTGATATCAATAGTTTTCACCAGTCTAAAAGCCGACTGCGTATTGCCAGTAAGTTTGTGAATATTACCAAGCGCTATTTTGCCGAACAGGGAAAACAAATCGAACTCATTAAGCTAAATGGAGCTCTAGAACTGGCCCCTTCCATGGGGCTTGCAGATGCGATTGTCGATATTGTCGATACCGGTAAAACTCTCAGAGCCAATGGTTTAGAACCTCGTGAGCTGATAGCGGAAGTCAGTTCAAGAGTAATCGTCAACAAAGCTTCGCTAAAAATCAAGAACCGTGCAATAAGGGAAGTATTAGGCAAACTAAAATCTGCCTTGGATCACAATGCAGGATCCTAGGAAAGTCGGCACGGCTAACAAAAGTTCTCACTATGATTGATGTATCAATTTCGATTAGCACTCTTGACGCCAACCAATCCTGTTTCGATAGTGAGCTGAAAAATGCACTTGCCAGGGATGCTTTGGTAACATCGGAGGTGACTGACTCGGTAGCTGATATATTACAAGCGGTACGCGAGCAAGGTGATTCGGCAGTTCTCAGGTATACCAGACAGTTTGACGATCGAGATGCCACCAACATGGAAGATTTGCTGGTGTCGAAAAAACAGCTTACAAGTGCCCTGGAGTCTTTGAACGAATCAGATGCCAATGCTTTACGCCACGCAGCCGAACGAATTCGCCGTTATCACGAAAAACAAAAACAGACTTCCTGGCATTATGAGGAAGCAGATGGTTCTGTTTATGGACAAAAAATATCACCGATTGAAAAAGCAGGTATCTATGTGCCAGGGGGCAAAGCCATCTATCCCTCATCGATGTTAATGCTGGCTATTCCGGCCCGGGTTGCAGGTGTTGGAGAAGTTATTGCTACAGTGCCCACTGAGTATACTCAATCAGGTGACAACGATCCGGGGCGAAACATGGTATTTGCTGCCGCGGAGTTGGCAGGCGTAAGCAAGGTATTCACTATAGGTGGCGCACAAGCTATTGCCGCTATGGCTTTTGGTACTGACTCGATACCCAAAGTAGACAAGATTGCCGGTCCTGGCAATATATATGTGACAGAGGCGAAACGGCAGGTATTTGGTGAAGTTGGAATTGATATGCTGGCTGGCCCGTCGGAGCTGACGATTATTTGTGATGGTCAAACTGAGCCGGACTGGATAGCCATGGATCTTTTTTCACAAGCCGAACATGATGAGCAAGCTCAATCAATTCTAATTACTACGCAGATGCAGTTTATCGATGCAGTTAAGTCAAGTATTGATCGACTTCTTCCCGAAATGGAGCGCAAAGATATTATTCGAAAATCATTACAGGATAGGGGAATTTTTATTCTGGTCAAAGATTTGGTACAGGCGACGAAGGTAAGTAATCGTATTGCACCGGAACACCTGGAATTATCAGTAGCTGATCCGGAATTACTGGTGGGCGAAATTGATCATGCGGGAGCAATTTTTCTTGGCAAGAATACACCAGAGGTACTGGGTGATTATTGTGCAGGACCGAGTCATGTGCTTCCTACTTCGGGTACGGCCCGCTTTTTTTCTGCTCTTGGTGTTTACGATTTCCAGAAACGTAGTTCTATAATCAATTGTTCCAGTGAAGGTGCCAAAAATATTGCAGTTACCGCTGCGACTTTGGCCCGTAACGAGTCCTTACACGCCCACGCGTTGTCTGCTGAATATCGACTAAAACAAAAAGGATAGCGTGTCCTCGCGGGCAGTATAGAATAGTGCAGTGTTCCTTTTACTAAGGAGCAATGACCATAGCTTGGCCGAACCCTAAGATCGTAGGTAAGTTTAATCGTTGGCCTTGGCGATAAACCTGTACCATGACTAGATCTCCTGGTCGCTTATTCTGGAATTCCATAATAATAGTTTCTTCGTCAATTACCAGAGTATCCTCGACTCGGGTAATCACATCCCCAGGAAGAATTCCTGCTCTTTCTGCAGGACCTCCATCGTCAACATTTTCAACCAACATGCCATTAATATCTGGAACACCGAAAAACAGCATGCTTGTCTGTTGATTCAATACTTCTCCGGTCACAACTCCCAGGTAACCAGGATTATTAGCAATGGCCTCTGAAACCAGTTCCTCCATAATTTGGATTGCGACGTTCACTGGCGTTGCAAATCCAATTCCCTCAAATCTACCAGACTCTGAAAATATAGAGGAATTAATGCCGATCATATTCCCATCGCGATCAATTAATGCGCCACCACTGTTTCCGGGGTTAATTGCAGCATCAGTTTGAATCAGACGGCTTCCAGGGTCGCCTGTTTGACTGTTGCTTAAGGCGCTAATAATCCCTTGTGATACCGATTGACCAATGTTTCTTGGATAACCAATGGCAAAAACCAAATCGCCTACGTTAAGGTTGTTATCGGGTCCTACAGGAATAGGTGTCAGGTTATCCATATTAATATGAAGGATAGCTAAATCATTTGATTCATCGAAGGCAACAACTTTTGCCGGGCTGCTTCTACCATCTTTGAGGGTAACCACCGTATCAAACATATTTTGCAGGCTTTCCACCACATGAAAATTGGTGATAATGTAACCATCAGTATTAACGATTACGCCGGATCCAAGACTGGCTTTTTCTTCCAGGTAAAAAGTGATTCTATCCTGAGAAGTTTGTTCAAAACTTTCGACGTTAAGAGTAGTTGCATTTATGCTGACGACTGAGGGCGCGGCTCGATTGATTGCTTCGGAAAAAGTTAATTCCCGCGGAGACTCAGGCAAAGGAGATACTGCAATATTACGGAGATCGCTGAGTTGTTGTAATTGCTGGTATTGAAGGATGACAATGGCAATCAGTATTCCGGCAAATACTGGCCAGCTGACAAACTGGAGAAATTTTCTGATTTGTACCATCATCATTCTTCTGTTTCGTCTTGCTGTAGTTTAGAAGGTAATGCAAGCTATCCAGTCTAAATATACCGCGTCAAAGGAGTTGTTTCTATGCCAGTTACGCTTAAAGATATTGATTTAGAACTTGGTTCTTTGCTAAAACCTGAACTTTTTGATGACTATTGCCCAAACGGCCTTCAGGTACAAGGAGGGAATCAAGTTCAGAAACTGGTCACTGGCGTAACGGCGTGCAAAGCGCTAATTGACGAGGCAGTCAGTCACAATGCAGATTTGATCCTGGTTCACCATGGGTATTTTTGGAAAGGCGAGGAGCACTCCATAACAGGCATCAAAAGAGAACGGATTAAGACCCTACTCACCAATGATATTAGCCTGATAGCCTATCATTTACCCCTAGACGTCCACCCTGTGCTTGGAAACAACGCGCAACTGGGGAAGCTGCTTGGTTTCGAGGTTACAGGAGACTTCGCTCGTTATAATGGTCATAACATTGGATTAACCGGTAATACCGACAAGTCCTATACTGTGGAGGAGTTTGGCGAAATGCTAGCTGTTCGTTTGGGCAGGGCACCATTGATAATAGAGGGCGGTGGCAACAAAATTTCGACCGTCGCCTGGTGTACCGGTGCCGCTCAAAACTACATAGAACAAGCAGTGGAGACTGGAGTTGATGCTTTTATTACCGGAGAAATTTCAGAGCCGACGGTGCATATAGCGCGTGAGGCAGGTATCCACTTTTTTGCAGCTGGACATCATGCGACCGAACGGTTCGGCGTACAAGCAGTCGGGGAATATCTTGCAAACAAGCTCAATCTGGATCATCAGTTTATAGATATTGAAAATCCAGTCTAACTATTAAAACACTACACCAAATTACCGGGCCTTCAAATTACGCGGTGCTCTCGCATTAATTTGAGAACTTGCCGAAGACATTCATTGATCGTCAATTCGGATGTGTCTAGTTCCAGATTAGTGAATTCAGGTTTGTCATAAGGAAACGATAATCCTGGTATATCATTGGAATCGCCACCTTCAGCTGCAGCATAGAGGCCACTTGGGTCTCGTTGAATGCATACATCCATCGGCGGGTTCAGGTAGATAATAAGGCAATTATCCTTGCCAATTACGCTCAGCGCATGCTCTCTTGAATCACGGTTAGGCGCGACAAATGAGGCGCAACATATTAAACCGGAATCATTTAGAAATTTTGCAACATTAGCACTACGGCGTAAATTTTCAGCCCGACCTTCAGCATCGTGGGGCAAATCCTTGCTGATACCAAGTCTCATGGTTTTACCGTCAAGCACCGTACTAACTCTGCCCATGTCAAATAATCTTCGTTCCAGCCCGTTGGCCAAAGTAGATTTACCTGAACCAGAAACCCCGATAAACATTATGGTGGCGGGGCGTTGTCCGTAACGCGCGGCAAGTTCTTCTTTCGTTACATGGGTGACACTACTATGTCTTTCGGCACTTGGGTTACGACTTGACTGTTCACAGCTGATCATGCCTGCTCCCACCGTAACGTTAGTCAGGCGATCAACTACTATAAAACTCCCGGTGCCACGATTGATACCATAACTATCAAAGCAGACAACTTGGTCCAGTGATATTTCGCACAGTCCGATTTCGTTTAACTCCAGTCCTGGAGTCGGATGCTGTTCCATAGTATTTACATCAACACGATTTCTAATCGTACTGATACGGCCTGTGACTACTTTAGTATTGAGCTTGAAATCATATTGTGCGCCTGGTAGTAACGCTTGGTCAGTCATCCACACAATCATTGCGTCAAAGCTGTCTTCCATCGACGGAAGGTTATCGGAATGAGCAATCATATCGCCTCGACTGACATCTATTTCGTCTTCCAGTGTCAGTGTGATTGCCATGCCTGCATGTGCCAGTTCTAATTCCTCATCGAAAGTAACAATTGACTTTATTCGGCTGGATTTACCTGAAGGAAGAACTGTAATTTCATCCCCCTTATACACCACACCTGAAGCAAGCGTGCCACAGAATCCACGGAAGTTCAGATTGGGTCGATTGACATACTGGACTGGAAAGCGGAAGTCTTCGAAGTTTTTATCAGCGGCCACTTCCACATTTTCCAGCATGTACATGAGGGGATCACCCTTGTACCAGGTCATGGACTCACTTCTATTCACTACATTGTCACCTTTCAATGCTGACAATGGCAGAAAGTGAATATCAGTAATTTCCAGTTTTTCAGAAAACTCAAGATAGTCTTTACGAATCTTGTTAAAAACGTCCTGGCTATAATCCATCAGATCCATCTTATTGACAGCTACAATGATATGTTTGATACCCAATAAAGATGTAATAAAGCTGTGACGTTTGGTTTGTGTTTGTACCCCGTGTCTTGCGTCAATGAGGATAATTGCCAAATCGCAAGTTGATGCTCCAGTGGCCATGTTTCGTGTATATTGCTCATGTCCAGGCGTGTCAGCGATGATAAATTTTCGTTTGGCGGTGGAAAAATAGCGGTAGGCTACGTCGATGGTGATACCTTGTTCTCTTTCTGCCTGGAGGCCGTCTACTAACAAAGCCAGGTCGAGTCCGTTTTCAACTGTACCAGATTTCACGCTGTCTGCTTTTATGGCGGCTAGTTGATCCTCGTAAATCATTTTTGAATCGTGTAAGAGTCTTCCGATCAATGTACTTTTACCGTCGTCAACACTACCGCAGGTAAGCAGACGTAGGAGTTCTTTGCGTTCGTGTTGAGCCAGATAAGCATTGATATCTGTACTGATAAGATCGGATTGATGTGACATTGGCTCTACTTGAGTACCTAGTTAACTACTTTCGTTTGGGGCTTCCATAATTGATAAAAACACATTGAAATTGTCAAAAATAGCCTTTACGTTTCTTTTCTTCCATGGATCCAGATGAGTCCGAATCGATTAGTCGTCCGTGCCGCTCAGAGGTTGTTGTTAAAAGCATTTCCTGAATGATTTCTGGCAAGGTTGTAGCTGTTGATTCCACAGCCCCAGTAAGCGGGTAACAGCCCAAAGTTCTGAATCGCACCGTTTTAACTTCAATTTTCTGATCATCCTCAATTGGCATGCGATCATCGTCGACAAGGATGTCTATTCCATCAATGTTTACTACAGGTCTTGGTCTGGCAAAATACAGCGGCACAATATCAATGTTGTTTAGGTAAATGTATTGCCAGATATCCAATTCAGTCCAGTTTGACAAAGGGAATACTCTGATGCTTTCGCCCTTGTTAACTTTACAATTGAAAATATTCCAGAGTTCTGGTCGTTGGTTTTTAGGGTCCCATCTGTGTTTCTTATCTCTGAACGAAAACACTCGTTCTTTTGCTCGTGATTTTTCTTCATCACGACGACCTCCACCAAATGCCGCGTCAAACTTATATTTATCCAGGGCTTGTTTCAGCGCCTGGGTCTTCATTACGTCTGTGTGTTTTTCGCTGCCATGGGTGAAGGGGCCAATGTTGGCATCAACGCCATCCTGATTGACATATACAATCAAGTTTAAACCAAGTTTTTCTATTTGCTGATCGCGAAATTCGATCATTTCGCGAAATTTCCATTTGGTGTCGACGTGCATGAGGGGAAATGGTAGCTTTCCTGGGTAGAAAGCCTTTAGTGCCAGGTGTAACATAACAGATGAATCTTTGCCAATTGAATAGAGCATGACAGGTTTGTCAAATTCAGCAGCCACTTCACGAAGAATATGAATGCTTTCAGCTTCAAGTTGTTTCAAGTGAGTTAAATTATACTCTGCCATGATAAGTGTATTTATCTAAATTGGTTATAAGTTAAAGGTGTTGGCAATATCTTCTTTAAGAAAAGCTTCAAAGAAATCGAAGCTCATGTTTCAGGCAGGGATATCTTCACTATTTACAGGATTTGACTTGTCTAGACCAAAATCTTCCGCTAATGCTCCTTTCTGGCCAGGCTTCTGTTTTGCTGCATAATCCTTAGGTGGACTAAATTCAATTTCTTGTTTAGCGGTATTCTCAAACACGGCATCGGACCCTGCCGGTAGAAGTTTGTCAGCCACTTCACCACTACAAAGATCTTGTGCTCCCAAAGCCAGATGTTGATAGACATCCTTATAACTCTCGGTCATCTGCTGTAGTAATTCCGCACTCATATTGAAGTGGTCGCTGACATCGTCCTTGTATTGTTCATGACTTTGTTCCAGTGACCTGATTTGGCTTTCCAACTGCTTAACTCGGGAGGGGCTGTTGTTCAACTGACTAGCAAAGGCAACCCCTGCTACTACACCAAGTGCTAAACAAGCTATTCCGATCAACCATACCATAGAGACTTGAACCTTCTGACCGTTTTTAATTTGAAATAATTTCAACAAATAAAAGGAGCATGATTATACCTGTTCTAGTGGCGTTTCGCCGTAAAAACTTTTAACTTAATCAGAGGTTTCTTAGAATTGGGAGCCATGACGCTAGCCTTAATTTGGAAATAGTTTGGAAAATCATGACGCCGATACAACGCTTTCAGCAAGATTTAGATGAGGGGCTAATTCTCTCTGATAAGGCGCAACTACAAGCAATACAGTTCCTTCAACGGCTATACGATGAACTCATCGATGCTAAGAAGCAGGATTCGATCAGTATTGGTAACCGTATCAAGTCCTGGTTCAAAAACCAGGAAAGCAGCGTCACCCGAGGACTTTATTTTTGGGGAGGAGTAGGTCGTGGAAAAACCTATTTGATGGATATTTTTTATGATTGCTTGCCATTCGAAAATAAGCTTCGCACACACTTTCACCGATTCATGCAAAGAATACACAGGGACTTGGATGAACTGAAAGGGCAGACTAATCCATTGAATTTGGTCGCTGGCAAGATCGCTAGTAATGCAAGGGTGATTTGTTTTGACGAGTTTTTTGTGTCTGATATAGGCGATGCAATGCTTCTAGCTGGGTCTGTTAAAACGGTTGTTCGAAGAGGAGTTGTTCTAGTCGCGACATCTAATATTCATCCGGAAAATCTCTATGAAAATGGCTTGCAACGAGACCGATTTTTGCCGGCTATTGATAGATTGAAACAATACACGCGAATAATTGAGTTGGATGGCGGTATTGATTATCGGTTGCGTAGTTTAGTCAAGGCTGAACTTTATCATTGGCCTTTGGACGTTGCTGCAGAAGTAATGTTAAAAGAAAACTTCCGACGTCTGTCTCCTGATTTTACCGAAGCCGTGGAGGCAGAAGTTATTGACATCCTTGGCCGCTCCATCCATAGCCTCTATAGTGCAGACGATGTGATCTGGTTTCAGTTCGATCAACTGTGTGGAGGGCTCAGAAGTGCTTTTGATTATGTCGAGATCGCCAAAATATACCATGCGCTGTTGGTTAGTGGCATACCTCAAATGGGCGATAGTTTGGCTGATCAAGCTCGAAGGTTTGTCAGTCTGGTAGATGAACTCTACGATCGTAATGTAAAGTTGATAATATCAGCTGCCGTTTCTCCTGATGAGTTGTACGTTGGCACTTCTCTTAGAATTGAGTTCAAACGGACTTTGAGTAGGTTAACGGAAATGCAGCCTTACGATTATTTATCTAGGCCTCATCGGCCGTAAACAGACTCCTCTGGAGTTATCCAATTCAGCGCCAAGGTGGATTATTGAAGATCACCGCAAACCGCCGAAATTCGGGCTATTGAAGCCGAAATAATTACCCCCATCCACTTGAATAATTGTCGACGCTCCGGTAGTATTCGCGCTCCTTATACCGATGCCCTCTAAACCAGACAGAACAGAATGAAGACATACAGCGCAAAACCAGGCGAAATTGACCAAAACTGGCTGCTAATTGATGCCGATGGATTGACCCTGGGGCGTATGGCCACAGCTATTTCAACTCGCCTTAGAGGAAAGCACAAGCCAGAATATACCGCTCATGTTGATACGGGCGATTATGTTGTTGTAATCAATGCGGAAAAAATTCACGTAACCGGCAACAAGACTACAGATAAAATTTACTATTCCCACTCTGGATATCCGGGCGGGCTCAAATCGTTACCTTTTGAGAAGTTACAGGAAAAATCCCCTGAGAAAATAATCAGACTGGCAGTTAAGGGCATGTTGCCCAGAACGCCGTTGGGCAGGGCAATGTTTAAAAAGTTAAAGGTGTATGCGGGTTCTGATCACCCCCATGGCGCACAACAGCCAACACCAATCAATCTATAACGAGGTCTGAGAAACACTATGGCAGTTACCCAATATTACGGTACAGGTCGACGAAAAACTTCGACCGCCAGGGTCTATCTCAAAAATGGAAGTGGTACCATTACAGTTAATAAGCGTCCATTGGATGGTTTTTTTGGCCGTGAAGTCGCTAGAATGATTGTTCGTCAGCCACTTGAATTGGTGGAAATGACAGAGAAGTTTGATATTAATGTTACCGTCAGTGGCGGCGGTAGTTTCGGTCAGGCGGGAGCAATACGTCACGGGATTACCCGGGCACTTTTAGAATATGATGAAGATTTGAGACCCACACTTCGGAAGGCAGGGTTTGTCACTCGGGATGCAAGGGCTGTAGAACGTAAGAAGGTAGGATTGCGCAAGTCTCGCAAGAAGCCTCAGTATTCCAAGCGCTAGTATTAAATTTCTTCAAATTACTGAATTTCAAGCGCCGAATTCCTCGCCGGAACAGGCGCTTTTTTTGTGGATTAACCTCGTTTGTTGACCAGGTCGTGTGGCGCAAATGATAGCTTTAGTAGAGTGAGCCCCAGTTGAAAAAAAAGCCAAAATTAACTAACATTCGCCCGGTTTTGCAGAGCCGAAAAGAAGCAACCATTACCCAATTCCACACTTGAGTGTTGTTCCGGATTGCCACAACTGCTGAGTCGGTAGAAGTTGCAACTCAGGTTTTATATTGGTATTGATTAGCTTGCTCTGATAGGAGATTTACAAGGTGACTGACGACAACACTAATACTGGCCGCAGGAGATTTTTAGTGGGTTCTACCTCCGTTCTTGGGGCAGTAGGTGTTGTCGGGGCGGCTGTTCCGTTTGTGGGGTCCTGGAATCCAAGTGCAAAAGCAAGAGCCGCTGGTGCTCCGGTACGAATCGATATTAGCGGGTTACAGGACGGCGAAATACTAGGGCCTATTCCTGCCTGGCGCGGCAGGCCAATTTTTATCGTAAAGCGCACAGAAGAGTCACTCAACGCGTTGACCACCATGACTGAACGGTTAACCGATCCAGATTCAGAGCAGCCAGAACAACCCGAATACGCCCAGAATGAATACCGGTCAAGACGTCCGGATCTACTTGTATTGGTTGGTTTGTGCCCGCACCTTTTTTGTTCTCCGACCCCGCACATAGAACTACGCCCAGAACCTTTTGATGAACAATGGAATGGTGGTTTCTTTTGCCCTTGCCATGGCTCAAGATTCGACCTGGCGGGTAGGGTATTTAGTGGCTCACCAGCATCAAGAAATATGCAGGTTCCTCCTCACTTCTTTGAAGGTGACAATGTTCTTGTCATTGGAATTGACGAGGAGAACGCCGTATGAGCGATATGACTGAGACAGAGAAAGCGATGAACTCGACGCAAATCGAAGCCGATAACAATCCCAGGCAAGGTAAATTGGTTTCGGCATTAGTGGGGTTTCGTGACTGGGTTGATGCCCGCCTGCCGATTGTTGAAGCTTGGGAAAAGCACTTAAGTAAGTACTATGCCCCGAAGAATTTCAATTTTTGGTACTTCTTCGGAATTCTGTCCATGTTCGTGTTGGTAATTCAGCTGCTAACAGGCATCTGGTTGACAATGAACTACACCCCTAGCGCTGAAGATGCTTTTGCGTCCGTTGAATACATCATGCGGGACGTAGAATTTGGCTGGTTGCTCAGGTATCTGCACTCTACCGGTTCGTCCGCGTTCTTTGTGGTTGTTTACCTTCATATGTTCCGAGGCCTGATGTACGGCTCCTATCAGAAACCACGGGAGCTTATATGGGTGTTTGGTATGGCGATCTACCTCATTCTGGTAATGGAAGGTTTTATGGGCTACGTACTTCCCTGGGGACAGATGTCTTATTGGGGCGCCAATGTAATTGTGTCGCTTGTAGGGGCAATCCCAATAGTTGGGGACGAGTTATTGGTCTGGGTCCGGGGTGATTTTCTGATTTCCGGTGCAACTTTGAATCGGTTTTTCGCGTTGCATGTAGTGGCACTACCAATTGTTTTACTGGCCCTGGTTGTGTTGCACATACTTGCCTTGCATGAAGTAGGCTCTAACAACCCTGATGGCATTGAAATCAAGAACAACAAAGGACCGGACGGTATCCCTGTGGATGGTATTCCATTCCACCCTTATTACACCATGTACCATGACCTAGGCGCTGTTGTTGTATTTCTTTTTGTATTCTGTTTCATCGTTTTCTTTGTACCTGAAATGGGCGGCTATTTTCTTGAAGTGGCAAATTTTCAGGAAGCAAACCCGCTAAAAACACCAGAGCATGTGCCACCGGTCTGGTACTACACGCCATTTTATTCAATGTTGCGTGCGGTAAATTATCCGCTGTTTGGTATCGATTCCAATTTTTGGGGATTGATAGTTATGTTCAGTGCCATAGCAATCCTTTTCGTTTTGCCTTGGCTGGATAAAAGCCCGGTTAAGTCGATTCGTTATAAAGGTTGGTATAGCCGTATTTCATTGTTATTTTTTATTGTCAGTTTTTTGATTCTAGGGGTGTTGGGAACACAATCTGTAAGCCCGGCGAAAACCCTCCTGGCGCAAATCATGACCGTGGTCTATTTTGCTTACTTTTTTGCGATGCCTTGGTATACGCGAAAAGAGAAGACTTTTCCTGTGCCTGAGCGAGTAACTGGTCGGTGGATTAGTTTCAAACAAATTGCCTTAGCTCTTTTCTTGCTGGGAGCACTAGTATTCTTGCCGTTAAAAGCGGTGGCAGCGGAAGCCGGTAATTTGTCATTAGAGCATGTAGAAGTTAATTTCGATGATAAGGATTCATTGCAACGTGGTTGGAAGTACTATATGAATTACTGTATAGGTTGCCATTCACTGCAATATGCAAGATATGAAAGAACAGCGGATGACCTGGGGATTCCCCATGATCTGGTGTTGGCTAACCTGATATTTGATGGAGAGCTAATCGGAGATCTGATTGAGAATTCACTTTCAAAGCAAGATGCAGAAGCATTTTTTAGTGCTGCACCACCGGATTTAACTCTTATTGGTCGTGTACAATCTCCAGACTGGATCTATACCTACCTAACGTCCTTTTATCAAGATGAAGCGAGACCGTTTGGAACAAACAATACACTCTTTGCCAATGTAGGAATGCCCAATGTTCTCCATGAACTTCAGGGTGATGTTGAATGTGAAATACATGTTGACGAGTATGGTGAGGAGTCTTGTGAATTACTTCGAGTTGAAGGCACTGGGTCTTTGAGTGAGGCTGAATTCGATGAGGTAGCTACTGATATCGTTAATTTCCTTTACTATATTGGTGAACCAATACGTGAGCGTCGTAAGGAAATCGGGATATGGGTATTGGCATTTCTCGCGATTCTTTACGGCTTTGTTGCTGTAATGGGTAAAGAGTTCAGAAAAGATTACCACTGACACATAAACTCTCTTAAATCGAGGACATGTTATGGGTGTAGTAGCAAAACGGTCATCTATGACCTTTTATTCCGATGGTAAGTGTCAATACAGTCACCGGGTACGTATAGTGCTCGCCGAAAAGGGTGTAACTGTAGAAACCATCGATGTTGACCCAAATAGTAAACCGGAAGATCTGGCTACTTTAAACCCCTATAACAGTCTGCCAACTTTGGTTGATCGTGATTTGGTTTTGTACGAGTCAAATATCATGATGGAATATTTGGATGAACGATTTCCTCATCCACCTCTATTTCCAGTCTATCCTGTAGCTAGAGCCCAAAGTCGATTATGGATTTACCGAATTGAACGCGACTGGTGTACTTTAGTTGATACACTAATGGCCGAAAAAGGTAGTGCTGCGACGTTGGAGAAAGCTCGAAAAGAGTTGCGTGAAAGTCTAATCTCCATTGCACCAATTTTTGCTGAAAAGTCTTTCTTTATGAGCGACGAGTTTACTATCGTTGATAGTTGTGTCGCTCCGATCCTCTGGCGTCTTCCAGTGATGGGAATTGAACTACCAAATAACAAGACGGTAAAACCCTTGCTTAGTTATCGAGATCGGTTGTTTGAAAGAGACTCTGTGGTTGCTAGTTTGTCAGAGCAAGAACGGGAAATGATCTAGGGTTGTCCTAGCCCCTGGCACTTTTGGCTTAACCTGCCTGACAAGAAATTTCCGCGTCGAGATAGCAAAGTAGCCAGACCTCGACCGTTCAGAAAATTCCAGGTCCGAGTCTATTTAGGTCAATAGTCTTGAGTCACTAGCTTCAAAAACTATAGGCAAATCTCGATTCGGTAGGTGTATTGCATGACAATGAGTTCAAGTCGTCCGTATCTGATAAGAGCGCTGTACGAGTGGATTCTTGACAATGACAGCACACCCTACATTCTGGTCAATGCCCATGGCGACGACGTCGCGGTACCCCAGGAACATGTCAAAGATGGGCAGATAATTCTGAATATCTCACCCACAGCAGTCCAGGATTTAAAGATTGAAAATCTGGCCATGGCATTCAGTGGTCGATTCGCGGGCGTGCCAACCAAGGTCTATGTGCCCATAGTTTCAGTTTTAGGAATCTATGCCCGTGAAAATGGCCAGGGAATGTTTTTTGAAGTCGATGAATCGACTCCTGAACCTCCAAAAACAGATAAAAAGGAAGAAGTTCCTAGTTCGAAATCAAGTCGGCCCTCACTGCGAGTTGTAAAGTGAAATCAATTGATGTATTCAAACACCTTGACAACCCGGGTAACTCCGGAAATATTTCTTGCCAATGCCGCCGCACTATCCCCCTGGCGTTGATCTACCATTCCCATTAGATAAACAGAACCGTTTTCCGTTATTACGCGAACTTGTGATGAGGGCACTGCATCATCGGCCAACAGCTGGGTTCTGACCTTAGTGCTAATCCAGGTGTCATTAGTGCGTGATAGAAAGCCGGTTTTACCCGATACTTCAAGCTCATTGTGTATTCGCTTTATTTTGATGCTGGCTTTTGATGCTATCTGGGTTGCCTGGTCTTTCATTGACTCTGACTGTACCTGACCAACAAGAAGTACTACACCGTTATGAGAATGAACGTCAAAGTGAGCATTCTTGAATTCTGGCACCTGTGATTTCATGTTCACGATCACTTTGATTTCGATGGATTCATCTTCAATGATCGCACCTGCTGTACGTTTGCCTGGATCTTCCTGTATCCCTTGGTCACCCGTGGTTTTAACAAGTATCGCGGTACAGGATGAATAGATCAGCAACAGGGCTGTAATACCCATTAATTTGCCTAGTTTCATGGTTCATTACCTCCGAACAATTGGATGTCAATCAGGTCACACAGGCAGTGCAATATCAGTATATGTACTTCCTGAATACGGGCTGTAGATTCTGCTGGAACCCTGATCTCAACATCACTGTTTTTTAATAATTTGGCGATTCCTCCACCGTCTCTACCGGTCAAAGCGATAATCTTCATTTCTCTTTCATGGGCCGCTTCAATCGCTTTCATTACATTATTTGAATTGCCACTGGTCGAGATGGCCAACAAAAGATCGCCAGCTTTACCCAGTGCGCTTATTTGTTTTGAAAAAATTTCATCGAAACTGTAATCATTGGCAATCGCAGTAAGGGTTGAACTATCGGTCGTCAATGCTAATGCGGGCAAACCAGGCCTTTCGATTTCGAAACGATTGAGCAATTCAGCAGCAAAATGTTGAGAATCAGCTGCCGAACCCCCGTTTCCACAACAGAGTATCTTATTGCCGTCCAACAATCCCTGGACAGAAATTATGCTGGCATTACTAATACCAGGCGCCACAAACTCGAGAGCGTATTGCTTGGTGGCAATGCTTGACTCAAAGAGTTGTGCAATACGTTTTTGTAAATCCACGTGTGGCTAATCCTTGAAAACAACCCAATATTATATCGGCAGGATCTCGTACATATTTTGCTATTAGACAATTTAAAACCCGAATTGGATTTTCATTTCAGGTGTGTGTTTTTTCCCATTACAAGCCATTAGACAAAAGAATTGGTAAAAACCATTCATGCCTGAAATGCATCGCTTATCCATTCAATATTATTGGAACCTGTTGTATCGCCATTTTGGATACCGATAACATCGAAGCGGCATGGCTGGCTATGGCTACAATCGTTTTTTAACAGGTAATATTGAGCACAGCGAATAATTTTCGCCTGCTTGATCGGGTCAACCGATTCTGCTGAACTTCCGTATAATTTATTGCTTCGAAACCTGACTTCAACGAAAATCAGATAGCTGTGATCTCGAACTATGAGATCTATTTCTCCCATCCGGCACTGGTAATTACGCTCAATTATCTTAAGGCCCTGGGATTGTAGATATTCCGCAGCAAGTGTTTCCTTGGAATACCCGAACTGGCGCCTACTACGGTGTACTAATTTCATAATCTCTTCCTTGAGATTTGTCTAATTAGACGCTGCCAATTTGTGACTTAGGCTACGGATTACGCAGATTACTTGCTATGTTATCTTCGGGCTTAAATTTAACAGCCAAGCCATCAATAAATACAGCACTTTGCGGAATTCGCTGAACACTTCCGTAGTTGGAAAGCGTCAATGTGCCTGTCATGCCTTCGAAAGAACGAATTTCATCATTAGCAAATTGTGACAGTCGCGGATAAAGTCGAAAACTATCAATTCCGAGTGCTCGCAATCGCTGAAATGGCCCCTGCACCGATCGCAATGTGTCTGTAACTTGCTGTTTAAACTGATCATTATTTAGAAGCACCCAAGGGCTATCAGCAAAGATGATGCCATTGAGATCTTGATTCAAAATCTGATTTATGGTGCCATCATTGATCGCCGGTAATGCGTATACCGGTATATCACCGGCAAAGTAAAAGGCGAGAGTAGGCTTTATCTGTCGACCTTGTCTTGGGTTAGCCATCAGGAATATGAAATCAATATCTTTTCGTCTTCGCGGAACAAATTCCACCTCGTTTCTGGGAAGCAAATCGATGATTTTTGCGGCGCGCTCTTCACTGGCATCGATGGCTAAAAGTTGTTTGATCAAGTCAGCGTATTCATTATCACCCGAAAAACTTGCGCTGGATACGAGTTCGCCGCCCAGGTCTCTCCAGTAGTTGGCAAATTCCTGTTGTAGTTGCTGATAATCAAGACTGGCAGGAGATACAATTGCTGCATTCCGATAGCCTTCGCTCCAGGCAAGATTTGCTGCTTGGGCGATTTCGTCATTGGGTGCCAGGCCAAACTGGAAGAAATTCGATGAGTTTCTAAATTGTAGATCGGTGTAGTTCAGAGCAAGTGTGGTCACTGGCAATTCAGGAATATTGTTTAGTTGTTGAACCAATTCCTTTTTCTGCGGGCCGATTATTAGATCGGCTCCTGATTGGACGGCGGTGTCATAAATGCCACTGATCTCAGTCAAACCACTGGTATCAAAAACACTGATTTGTGGTACTTCATTATTCATTTCCAGTGCTTGATAGTAGGCACTAAGGAATCCTTCCTGTATCGCTATTCCGATTTGTTCCTGAATTGGCAACAAAAGAGCAATGTGTATTGGCCGTTGGGCCCATACCAGTTCCAGATTGACCAGGAATTGCGGTGCAAGTGAAGTGGCACTGTGGTTGGTCCAGATACCGCGCCATCGCGCTATAGCTTCAATCTGATTTTTTATGCTGAATTGTTCTGAGCGGTATAGCCGTGCCAGCTCAACCCAGCCTCGGAGTTCGTAGGAGTCTGCACTGTTTGCTACCAGTGAAAGGTCGTCATTGCTAAATAATTCAAGGGTTTGCCAGATTTGATCTTGGATGGCCTGCGATTGGTTTGGGAGCTTCGATGTGTTTAGACGAATCAAGTCCGTCAATGCATCAGTAGGTTGGTTTGTCTCGTTGTAGGCTTGGGCGCGAAGCTGAAAAACACTTTGTTGTAATTCTTCATTTTGTTCTTCAAGTTCACTGACCAATGTGCCAGTTAACCAGCGTATAGCTGATTGCGGATCATCGCGGTAGAGGGAAACAACAGCTCTTATTATTGCAAGTCGAGTCTGCAAATTATTGTTTAGTGAATCTGTCTCAGTGAGTTGTACCTGTAGCGTCTCGGCAGTCGTTATCTGCTGAAGTTCTAACATAAGCTCCATTGCTTCGATAAGGTAAGCGCTGGTTTGTGGTTGTCGACTGTCGTTGGCTAGGGCTAAAAGCTGCTGAATCGATCGGGTTGATGGCAGTGATTCGATTTGTAAATCGGTTTCAATTGATTCGGGAGCAGTACTACAAGTACTAACCAAGAACGGAAGTATAGCAACGACCAAGATGGATTTGATTCGGTGCAGAAAAGAATTCATATCAGGTGACACGACGACTGGTTAGGGAAGAAGTTATCAGAATAACTGGCCTTAAGATTAATACAGTTACCTTGGTTGGGCAACATAATGGCTTTTTCAGTCAGGTATTTACTTGTTTGATTAGCAAGCTGTACTCAGGTCTCAATGGATGGGGGATAATGGTGCACTTGATCATTCAAACAACACATTAAAGGAATCACGCAGATGAGCGGAACTGCATCGGTTGAAAAAGGATTGTACGTGGTCGCAACCCCGATCGGTAATTTGAAAGATATGACCGCGCGCGCGATTGAAGTACTACAAGGGGTCGATTTGATAGCCGCCGAAGATACCAGGCACAGCAATCATTTACTAAAGACTTTTGGCATTAATACTCGCTTGATTTCGTTTCATGACTTCAGTAGTTCAGAACGATTGCAGAAGTTGGTGGACAAGTTGATTCATGGCAAATCAATCGCCTTGATTTCAGATGCTGGAACACCAGCCATTTCAGATCCTGGTTATGAGTTGGTTCGCTTGGCAAGACAACAGAACGTGTTAGTTATGCCCGTACCCGGTGCTAGCGCCATGTTAGCGGCGTTAAGTGTGTCTGGACTGCCAAGTGACAGTTTTTTATTTGAAGGGTTTCTACCGGCTAAATCTGGTGTCAGGAAAAACCGTTTGCAGACTCTTCAAAGTGAAACTCGCAGTATGGTATTTTTTGAAACCCCCCACCGAATAATCGCCTTTTTAGAAGATGTTATCAGCGTGTTTGGTGGCGAACGTGAAATTTACTTTGGTCGGGAATTAACCAAGATATTTGAAACTTCACGCCTGGATACCGTCTTTAAATGTCTGGAATGGGTTAAAGGCGATAGTCATCAACAAAAAGGCGAATTCGTGCTGGTGATTGCAGGACTTCCCAAGGCCGAGAGGGTGGAGTTAAAACTCGTCGAGGGTTTGCGGATACTGAAAATTTTACTGCCAGAAATTTCCACCAACAAGGCAGCGAAACTCGCAGCTCTTATCAGCGGAGCTCCCAAAAATAAATTGTATGATACAGCGATTAAGCGTCGGAGATAGAGTCAACTTGTTCACTTGTATGGCGTCAAGCGCCTGTATGATAGATACCCAGACGAAACACCAGCAGAATCCTGACATTGTTTCAATACCAGCTTGTATAGGTGCTTGAACTCGAGTAAGTTCCTTTTTGAGTCAGCCGGGCAGTTGCTGCTTGACCACCCCTGGGTGGTCAAGTGGAGGAAAGTCCGGGCTCCGCAGAGCAGAGTGCCAGGTAACGCCTGGGAGGTGTGAACCTACGGAAAGTGCAGCAGAAAATATACCGCCCGGCATCTTGATAAAGAGGCTGGGTAAGGGTGAAATGGTGCGGTAAGAGCGCACCGCATGACTGGTAACAGTTCGTGGCAATGTAAACCCCACTTGGAGCAAGGCCAAATAGGAATCCTAAGGTGTGGCTCGCACTGGATTCGGGTAGGCTGCTAGAGGTCTGTGGTGACACAGGCTTTAGATGAATAACTGTCCACGACAGAACCCGGCTTATAGGCTGACTCAATATTTTTTTACTAACCAGAAAGTGTGTAGAACACTGAGATTGACTCGCTATTCTAAGTTTAGTCGTAGTACACCGAAAATGATCAATATGTGATCTCAGTCACATTGAGAGCGTATGTATTTTGTGGGGGTTCTGCGCAATTTCTTAGTCAAATATCTTGACCGACAGACCGTATTTGCTGGTATTTGGCCTGATTTCTTGTAAGGGAAAGCAGTAGTCTCTCTGTATTCGGTACATAATCGACCGACAATCAGTATTTCTTGAGTAGTTCAACGAAAATAGTACTTGCACTAAGCCAGACCTGATCCTATAGTGTCGCGGAGTGGGAAAAAGTGGGAAATGTTGTTCATTTGTGGGATGCAGTGGACAAACAAGTAGGTAACTTCCTGATTTTCCAAGATACAAACGGGGAATGGCTGTGTTTCGTGGTGTAAATACCATCAATCTTGATGCGAAAGGCCGTATGGCAATGCCTGCACGTTATCGCGAGCAGTTGATAAGCCAATGTGCTGGCCATTTAGTGGCAACTATCGACACCAATTCGCGTTGCCTGCTGCTATATCCTATTCATGATTGGGAGGAGATTCAACGCAAGATCGAAGCCCTTCCAAGCTTTAACCCCTCCTCCCGAAGAGTTCAACGATTATTGATCGGCCATGCCACCGATTTGGAATTGGATAACAGCGGCAGAGTACTGTTGCCTCAGACATTGCGAGATTATGCAGGACTTCAAAAGCATGTTGCCCTCGTTGGCCAGGGTAAAAAACTGGAGATATGGGATCAGGCGGTCTGGGCTGAGCAGCGCGAGGAATGGTTGTCCGAATCGGAATCTGAAGGAGAGATTCCTGAAGAACTTAGATCCCTCTCTCTTTAAAACGAGCCACTTTATGACAAAAGAACTGAACCACGAGACAGTTTTACTGCAACAGGCTGTGGATGCCCTGCTAGTGGATAGCGCTGGGAACTATTTTGATTGTACTTTTGGCAGGGGGGGTCATAGCCGGCAAATCCTTTCAAATCTTGATACGAGCGGCAATTTATTTGCCCTTGACAGAGACCCCGATGCGGTGAAAGTTGGAGCCGCATTGGCATCAAAAGATCAGAGGTTGGAAGTGCACTATGGTAATTATACGGCGCTTAAAGTAATTGCGTGGTTGCACTCGGTCTCCGGTAATGTCAGTGGTGTGTTGTTTGACCTTGGCGTTTCCTCACCGCAATTGGATGATTCGTCAAGGGGTTTCAGTTTCATGCGCGATGGTCCATTAGATATGCGTATGGACACTACTACCGGACAAACTGCATCGGAATGGATTAACTTGGCAATGGAAGCTGAGATTGCTGATGTGCTATGGCGCTATGGGGAAGAACGATTCTCCCGCCGCATGGCGAAAGCTGTTGTTAAAGCGCGAGCAAAACGTCCGATCACCACAACCGGTCAGTTAGCTGAGATTTTCAAACAAGCTAATCCTGCTTGGGAGAAAGATAAACACCCGGCAACTCGTGCTTTTCAAGCGATTCGAATATTTATCAACAATGAACTTGATGCATTAAGCGAAGCTCTGGAACAAGCCCTGGATGTATTGTCAGTTGGCGGGCGTCTTGTCGTTATCAGTTTTCACTCTCTCGAAGACAAAATAGTTAAGAAATTCATATCTTTGCAGACTAAGGGGGATAACTTCCCAAGGGGTGTGCCAGTACGATATAGCGAGCTGAATCCAAGATTGAAAATTATAGGTAAACCGGTTCGTGTATCCGCTGCGGAAATTAAACTGAACCCGCGGTCTCGTAGCGCCGTTTTAAGAGTCGCAGAGAAAATCGCTTGACCGGTTAGGTTTTAAAGAGAAATGAGAATTAAAGCACGTAACAGAAGAGTAACAAGTGCTTCAAGGCTTCAGCCAGAGTCACCATTGGTATGGGTTGGTTTGACCAAAGTATCTTCACTGAACCTGCTAATAATGATTTTAGTAATATTAGCATCTGGACTTTCGGTTGTGTTCATGACCTATCAGAATCGGTTCTTGTTTAACGAGTTACAGCAATTACGCAATCGAGCCAATAGCCTGCAGGTTCAATGGGGACAACTGCTCATTGAGCAAAGCACATTCGGTCTGGAAGGCAGGATCGAACAAAAAGCAACTGAACAGTTGCACCTGCGAGTGCCCGAACTGGATCGAATTGTCATGGTGATGCATGACTAAATCACGGAAAAACCAACACGTAGGAGCCTGGCGGCTCTACCTTGTCTGTTTCACTATGCTGAGCTGTGTGGTTGCGATTGGTTGGAAAGTCGGAAATTTACATATTGTTGAGCGTGATTTTCTGCAAGGTGAAGGAGACGCTCGTACTATCCGTACTGAACCTATTATTGCAAATCGCGGAATCATTACTGATAGAAACGGTGAACCGCTTGCGGTAAGCACACCGGTAAAATCTGTCTGGCTAAATCCTAAGCAAATTTTAAATGACCCTGGCGCCATTGTCGTTTTAGCCAATTCGTTGCAGTTAAATCCACAGGTATTGGCCAATGGTGTAACCAATAATGCGCACCGAGAGTTTCTTTATGTTAAAAGGCGACTCCCTCCCGCTGAAGTGGACAAAGTTCTGGCACTAAAAATACCTGGAGTTTATGCCCAACAGGAATATCAGCGCTATTACCCACAAGGAGAAGTTGCTGCTCACCTTCTCGGGTTCACTAATGTTGATGATATTGGTCAGGAAGGGTTGGAGTTGGCCTATGACCATTGGTTAAGTGGCAAACCTGGAAAGCGGCAGGTAATGAAAGATCGTCGCGGCAATATCATTGAAGAATTGACAATTTTAGAGACTGCTCAACCAGGCAAAAATCTGAAACTCAGCATTGATTTTCGAATTCAAAATCTTGCGTACAGGGAATTGAAGTCAGAGTACATCACTCGCAGAGCTAAATCGGCCACAGTCGTGGTATTGGATGTGAAGAGTGGCGAGGTGTTGGCGATGGTAAATCAACCATCCTATAACCCTAATAATAAATCCAATATAACTGATTTCAGTGTTTTACGAAATCGGGCAATTACGGATGTATTTGAACCCGGCTCTACCATCAAAGCATTTACCATGACCGCTGCTCTTGAAAGTGGGCTTTATCAGCCATGGACTGAAGTGGAAACCCGGGGTTGGATGATGGTAGGCGGTTATGAAGTCAAGGACAGTTTGAATTACGGCGTATTGACCTTGGAACAAATTATTACTAAATCAAGCAACGTGGGAGCTTCAATAATTGCACTACAGTTGGGGCCGGAAACTATTCGTGACGTATTAGCTAGAGTTGGATTTGGTGAAGTAACAGGGAGTGGATTCCCAGGTGAGCGCGGCGGCGTGCTACCTCCAATTCGTACTGGCTGGAGCAGAATTGAAACAGCTACCCTTTCTTTCGGCTACGGACTTTCTTCTTCAGCGTTACAATTAGCCCAGGCCTACTCTGTACTGGCTAGTGGTGGCATAAAGCAGCCTATTTCTTTGCTCAAGCTTGATGAGTCTGATATCGCCAGGCTTCCAAGGGAAAGGGTAATTAGCCAAAAAATTAGTAACCAAGTAAAAGCGGCGTTGGCGACTGTGGTTGATGCTAAAAAAGGAGGCACTGCAGTGGCAGCAAATGTGCCATTTTACAGCGTGGCAGGTAAGACAGGAACATCAAGGGTAGTAGGAGAGTTTGGCTACCAAAAGGATATACACAATTCACTTTTTGTTGGTATGGCGCCAGCAAATGATCCAAGAATCGTTGTGGTTGTTGTTATCAACGAACCCAAGGGGGACGAACATTATGGTGGTCAAGTGTCAGCACCGGTGTTTTCAAGAATTGTTTCCGGTGCCATGCGTATTTTGAATGTACCTCCCGACAAATTGGCAGGTGTTGAACTACTGGACTCTGGCTCATTATAATTTTATCAACATGAATACAGCAGAAGAAATTTTGAATAGCGCATCCTTGATTCATTTAATCAACGGACTCGTGGAACTTCCTGAGCCTCTGCCGGCAGAATTTAATGTGCAGATTACCGGTGTCAAGATGGATAGCCGTCTACTGCACAAAGGTGATCTGTTTATAGCGTGTTTTGGGCAGCACCATGATGCCCGTGACTACATAGGTGAGGCGGTGGCACTTGGTGTTGCTGCTGTAGTGGCCGAGTCAGGAGGGGAGTGGCGGGGAATTCGCATGACCAATGGTGTGGCTATCATAGCGATTGACAATTTGTCAGCAAAAATCAGTGAGATCGCCAGTCGTTTTTACAATAATCCAAGTGACCACTTGAATGTGATTGGAATAACCGGTACGAACGGTAAAACCAGCTGTAGTCAGTTCATTGCCCAGATGCTGGATGCAAGCGGGCATAAATGCGGTGTCATAGGAACGCTTGGGTACGGTCCTTACGGTGAATTAAGAGAGACTCAGCATACGACTCCCGATGCTGTGTTCACTCAAACTGCGTTGGCGGAAATGCAGCGACAGGAAATCGAATCAGTGACAATGGAAGTATCCTCCGTTGGCTTGCACCAAAACCGGGTACAGTCTGTCAAGTTTGACATAGCGGTATTCACCAATCTCACGCGAGACCATTTGGACTATCACGGCAGTATGGAAAGCTATGCAGAGAACAAACGGAAACTATTTCTCTCCGAAGGTCTGAGCTCGGCGGTGATAAATCTTGACGACCAGTATGCATTATCAATGATGGATGGAATTCCTAGAAACGTAGAAATATTTACGTACAGTATTAATAACCCAGCGGCAACAGTTTATGCTCGCAACCTTTCTCCTGATCGACATGGCTTCAGCGCTGAAATATGTACTCCGTACGGAGAAGGTAGGGTGGCATGTAAGCTATTTGGCTTCTTTAATATCAGCAACGTGCTGGCAGCGGTAACAACCTTGATCAGTTTCCTAGCACGCCGTGGTGAAGTTGATATAGAGACTATATTCAAGCTCATCTCAGATTTGAAACCTGTCAACGGACGAATGGAGATAACAGGTAGCAGTAATGAGATAACGGCCATTGTTGACTACGCCCACACCCCAGATGGTTTAAAGAGTGCTTTGACTGCCGTAAGGGATCATTTTCAGGGTGACATCTGGTGCGTTTTCGGTTGTGGTGGCAACCGCGATAAAGGGAAACGGCCGCTAATGGGTGAGATTGCAGAATCGTTTGCCAATAAACTAATTATCGCTGATGACAACCCAAGAAATGAAAACGGCGAAGAGATAATTCAACACATAATGAGTGGTATCGAAAACCCCTCGAAAGTCACCGTGATACGAGATCGAGCAAACGCTATCGACTTTGCGATTACTAAAGCAGAAGCTGGAGAAATAGTTTTAGTGGCTGGGAAAGGTCATGAGACCTACCAAGATGTCGGGGGAAACAGAACAATTTTTAGTGATGCCAATCAGGTAAGGCTGGCGTTGCAGAAGCGAGCAAAAGAAAGTCAAGGAAACAGGCAATAGCATTGATAGGAATGATGCAACTTTCTGCAGTGGCTGACCAAATAAGAGGCAAATTAATCGGCGACGATACAAGCTTCAATTCTGTAGCAATTAACACCCGTTCCATGGACGCCGGCGATCTGTATGTAGCAATCAAGGGGTTGAATTTCGATGGCAATGACTTTGTTGAAGAAGCCGAAAAAAATGGTGCAAGTGGCGCTATAGTCGAAAGACAGGTTGGTGCGAAATTGCCTCAGGTGTTGGTAGAAAACACAAAGATTGCATTAGGCAAACTGGCTCAACTTAATCGTCGTAGGTCAAAGGCAGTTATCATTGGAATTACTGGAAGCCAGGGGAAAACTACAGTTAAGGAAATGGTTGGCCTGATTCTAGCTTTAGCTGGAGACACTTTGGTTACCAAAGGTAATTTAAATAATGATATTGGAGTTCCCCTTACACTACTAGAACTTGTAAACACTCACAGATACGGCGTTATTGAAATGGGAGCAAATCACGCTGGAGAAATTGGCTATAGCGTAGAGTTGGTGGAACCGAATATCGCAATTATTACTAATGCTGCTCAAGTACATATTGAAGGATTTGAAAGTTTAAAGGGTGTAGCTGAGGCGAAAGGAGAAATTATCGATGGTGTACAAACGGATGGTACCGTAATTTTAAATGCTGATGATCAGTTTTTTGAATCTTGGAAGCAAAGAGCTGGGCGAAAAAGAATAGTTAGTTTTTCGTTGCAAAATCCAGATCATGAATATTTTGCAACCGATATTACAACCCATGACATGGCAGGAGTAAAATTTGAACTAAGAGCTAAGGGAGAGATTATAGCAATAACGCTGCCATTGCTTGGTAAACACAATGTCAATAATGCAGTCGCAGCAGCAGCGGTTGCGATGGAAGTTGGCGCCGGCATCGACCAGGTGGCTAAAGGACTTGGCAGCATGAGGCCAGTAATTGGGAGGCTGTTTCCACTCAAAGGACTGAATCAGGGAGGATTGATTGACGATAGCTACAATGCCAGTCCAAGTTCATTTCGCGCGGCGATCGATGTTCTGGCCGAATTTGATGGTTATAGAATTTTGGTAATGGGTGACATGTCAGAGTTGGGAGACGAAACCAGGACTGCCCACGAAGAATTGGGTAAATATGCAAATAAAGCGGGTATAGACCAATTATGGGGAGTAGGAGAATACACACAGTACAGTGCGGGTTCATTCGGATCGGGCGCAGTTTATTTTAACAGTAAAAGCATGTTAATCGAGAAATGTAAGAAGGCAATGTCACCGGACACAATGGTGCTAATTAAGGGCTCCCGAAGTGCGAGAATGAATGAAGTTGTTGATGCGCTAACAGCCTCCTGAGCAGGTTGAACATCAAAGAGAAATTGTATGCTTGTATGGTTATCAGAATACTTAATGCAAATTGACAGTAATTTTGCTGTCCTTCAATACATTACCGTAAGAGCAATCTTCAGCATACTTACTGCTCTTGGCGTGTCGTTAATAATCGGTCCGACCATGATTCGCCGATTGAACTATCACCAGATTGGTCAGGTAATACGGGATGACGGTCCAGAGACCCATTTCAGCAAAGCAGGCACGCCAACCATGGGGGGCGCCTTAATTCTGGTTAGCATTGCGCTTAGTACCTTGATCTGGTCGGATTTGCAGAATCATTATGTCTGGATTCTACTTTTCATAACGATCGCATTTGGTGTTGTCGGATGGATTGATGACTCAAGGAAAGTCTTCAGGAAAAACACTCAGGGGTTGTCACCACGCGTGAAATTATTCTGGCAGTCGTTAATCAGTATCGTTGCTACGACCTGGTTGTATTATTCGGCTCAAGGTTCTGCAGAGGTGGCCTATATAGTTCCATTTTTCAAAGATGTTGCGCTTAATGTAGGTATTTTCTACATAGTTATAAGCAGTTTTGTCATCGTTGGATTTAGTAATGCAGTCAATTTAACTGACGGTCTTGATGGTTTAGCCATACTTCCAACAGTGTTGGTCGGCGGTGCGCTCGGAGTCATCGCTTATCTTGCTGGAAATACAGTTTTTTCAGAGTACTTGAATATTCCTTATATTGTCGGCGCTGGAGAAATAGTTGTCTTCTCAGGAGCAATGGTTGGCGCAGGACTTGGGTTCCTCTGGTTCAATACCTACCCTGCTCAGGTTTTTATGGGTGACGTCGGTGCGTTGGCATTGGGTGCAGCCCTTGCAGCTATGGCCGTAGTGTCGCGACACGAGATAGTACTTTTTATTATGGGTGGGATCTTTGTAATGGAAACTGTTTCAGTTATCTTGCAAGTGGGTTCCTTTAAGCTTACCGGTAAACGCATTTTTCGAATGGCGCCAATTCATCATCACTTCGAATTAAAGGGATGGCCTGAGCCAAGGGTGATTGTCCGCTTTTGGATTATTACCGTCATGTTGGTGTTGTTTGGACTGGCCACATTAAAACTTCGTTAGGAGTTTCTTAAGACAAGTTGGAAATCGAAACTACAGTTGAGAAAGTGAAAGTGATAGTAGGACTGGGAAAGACTGGCCTGTCATGTGCCAGGTATCTTTATTCAGAGGGGGAAAAGTTTAAGGTGGTAGATAGCCGCGAAGATCCGCCCTGTCTGGAGAAATTCATCAAGGAGTTTCCCGTTGTTGATTATGAACTGGGCAAGTTTTCAGAATCATCTTTCACTAGTGCTGGTGAGTTGATCGTAAGCCCGGGCGTCAGTTTGAACACAGATGTCATAGTAAAAGCTCGAGCCTGTGGGGTTCCCGTAAGCGGTGATATAGATATTTTTAGTAAGGTAGTAAAAGCACCGATTATCGCTGTCACAGGTTCGAATGGTAAGAGCACGGTAGTGAGCTTGTTGGCAGAAATACTCAGTGCTGCCGGCGCCAATTATGGTCTGGGTGGAAACCTGGACGGAGAGCGAGGCAAACCAGCGCTGGATCTTTTGAGTGAGCCGGAAAAGGATCTTTATATACTTGAATTATCCAGCTTTCAGCTCGAAACCACGGAGAGTCTTAATGCTGAAATTGCTGTGATTCTAAATGTCAGCGAAGATCACATGGATCGATATGACGATCTGAAGTCGTATCTTCACGCAAAGCAAAGAGTGTTCCGTGGGTGTAAACAGATAGTCGTCAATAGAGATAATCAATTCAGTGCACCTCCCACCTTAAAAGATGTGGTGATTTGGGAGTTTGGAATCGAATACCCTGGGACTATTGGTTTTCGACTTCTCAAGGAAACAGATGGTGAATTCCTGGCATATAACCTTGAAAAAATTATCCGCATTGACGAATTGAAAGTAATCGGGCAACACAATTTTTCCAATGTCTTAGCTGCCATGACCATTGCAAAAGCCATTGGTATAGAGTTGGACGTAATAAAGGACGCAGTAGGCAACTTCAAAGGATTACCCCATCGTTGTCAGTGGGTGTGCGAAATTGACGGAGTGGGTTTTTACAATGATTCAAAGGGCACTAATGTAGGCGCAACCATTTCTGCTGTGGAGGGATTGGGTAAAACGCTCAAGGGTCAAATTATTTTAATAGCAGGTGGCGTTTCAAAGGGAGCTGATTTTTCGGCATTGGTTCCTGCATTGAATAAATTTTCAAAAGAGGTGGTTTTGATCGGGCAGGATGCGGCGGAGCTTGCAACTGTTCTTAATGTTGATATGCGTTCTTATTTTGCCGGGGATATGGAAGATGCAGTAGCTACAGCTCTCGATCATGCAGTTCCCGGAGATGCCGTGTTGCTGTCACCAGCTTGCGCAAGTTTTGATATGTATAAGGATTTCAGTCACCGTGGCCAAGTGTTTATTGATGCTGTAAGGGGCCTGCAATGACAGCAAATTCAATCAAGTTAAATAGGGCTGCTAATAGTTTTAATACGGGCGATATTACACTGCCGATTAACGGTTTGTTGCTAATCACCTTATTGTTGCTAGCGCTTGGGTTGATGATGATGACTTCGGCATCAATTGAAATTTCAAGCAGTCAATACGGGGATCCGCTGTTCCATTTGAAACGGCAAGCACTATTCGCGATCCTCGGATTCCTAACTATTCTGCTTACCATTTCTATCCCAACCCAGGTTTGGCGCTCATTCAGCGGGCCTTTATTGTTGTTATCCTATTGCCTATTGTTGCTGGTATTGATTCCAGGTATTGGCAAAGTGGTTAACGGAAGTGCTCGTTGGATTGATCTCGGTTTTTTTAGCCTACAACCTTCTGAATTAGCAAAAGTATTTACTGTGATTTACCTGGCGGCCTTTCTTGAAAGGAATAGTGTTGAAGTGAGGGAAAAATGGTCAGGTTTTATTAAGCCCTTGATGGTAATTTCCGCGGCTGTTTTATTGCTTTATTTTGAGCCCGATCATGGCGCAATAGTAATTCTGCTTACGACTGCTTTCAGCATGATATTTCTGGCCGGTGCCAAGCTTCACAGGTTTTTTTTGGTGCTGGTGACATGTGTCTCTACCGTAGTGTTACTTGCTATCAATTACCCCCATGTGTTGACAAGGTTTTCATCATTTATGAATCCCTGGGCGGAGGAATACGTTTATGGCAGTGGCTATCAATTGACCCAGGCGCTTATCGCGTTTGGCCGAGGTGAGTGGTTTGGTGTGGGCCTGGGAAATAGTATTCAGAAGCTGTACTTTTTACCGGAGGCTCATACCGACTTCGTTTTAGCAATCCTGGCCGAAGAACTGGGGTTGGTCGGAGTCGTAACTGTGATCGTCTTATTCTGTTTATTGGTTTACAAAGGTCTTTCAATTGGAAAAACTGCGGAAAGAAAAGGGCGACTTTTTTCTGCCTATTTTGCCTATGGCTTGTCTATAGTTTTTGCTACTCAAATATTAATCAATATTGGCGTGAATATCGGCCTGCTACCCACTAAAGGTTTGACTCTGCCTTTTTTATCCTACGGCGGAGCCAGTTTGATTGTCAGTTGTTTCATGGTGGCGCTACTAATTCGTATTCAATATGAGTGTGAGCAAGACTCGGTACCCGGTCGGTGATGGTGGTACTGGATGATGTCAAATAATGGGCAAAAAATTTTGATAATGGCAGGTGGCACCGGCGGGCACATATTTCCAGCTCTGTCGATAGCCGAGAAATTGCAAAGCGCTGGAGCCCAAGTTGAGTGGATGGGTGCGATCAAAGGGCTTGAAGTTCAGCTTATTGGTCAACAGGAGATACCTTTGCATCTCATCTCTGTTACAGGTCTCAGAGGCAAGGGATTGTTACGGTTGACGTTGGCGCCTTTTATGATAATTCGGGCAGTTTTCCAGGCTGTGGGCATAATGAGATCAGTACAACCGGATTGTGTTTTGGGTATGGGAGGGTTCGTTACCGGACCCGGTGGTGTTGCCGCAAAATTAACCGGACGAAAATTAGTAATACATGAGCAGAACGCAGTTCCAGGAATCACTAATAAGCTACTGTCGATTATTGCAAATAAGGTGCTGGAAGCATTCCCGGGTACTTTTAGACAACAACAAAAAGTGGACTATACCGGCAATCCGGTCAGAAAAAATATTGTTACCCTGGGCAATGCCCAATACAGGCGGAGCGACTCAGGCGATCCGTTACACGTTCTAGTGCTAGGTGGCAGTCAGGGAGCGGTGGCAGTTAATCAGATCATTCCGAATATGCTGGCCTCCTGGAAATCCTCTGAAGTGCCACATGTCATTCATCAAACTGGGTCTAATAATTTGGCAGAAACTATAGATCTCTATCGTTCTGTTGGAATCGAACCTAATGATCATTTAAAGGTGAAGGGATTTATAGATGAAATGGCCGAGGTGTTTGAATGGGCTGATGTGGTAATTTGCCGTTCTGGTGCCAGTACGGTCTGCGAGTTAGCCGTAGCCGGATTACCATCAATTCTTATTCCCTACCCCTATCATAAAGACAATCAGCAAACCAAAAACGCCCAGTGGTTAAGCAATTCAAGTGCGGCAATATTGATTCAGCAATCAAGCCTGACTCTTGACTTGCTCATGTCAACTCTCAGCGAGTTAGATGAAGATAGATCCAAGTTGGATGCCATGGCAATAGCTGCACGAAGACTTGCCAACTCTGATGCCAGCACCACAATAGCAGATTACTGCCTGGAGGTGGCTAATGGCTGAACCCGGGAAAGTGTATCAAATACCTGAAATGCGCCGTATTGAGACGATTCACTTTGTTGGAATCGGCGGTGCTGGCATGTGTGGCATTGCAGAAGTTTTGCTCAACCAGGGTTACAGAATTACCGGATCTGACATTAACGCTTCGGCAACAACTAAAAGACTTGAATCCCTGGGAGTTGTAATTTTTATTGGCCATGATGGGGCAAATATTGATTCGGCAGACGTGGTGGTTTACTCCAGTGCTGTGAGTGACAAAAATGCCGAAATGCGTGCCGCTCGTAACCAGGGTAAACCATTAATTCCCAGAGCGGAAATGCTTTCTGAGCTGATGCGTTATCGACATGGAATCGCTATTGCAGGAACCCATGGCAAAACCACAACTACCAGTTTGTTGGCATCAATATTTGCCGCTGAACATCTTGATCCGACCTATGTTATAGGCGGATTGCTTAACAGCTCGGGTACTAATGCAAAACTGGGTGAAAGTCATTACCTTCTGGCAGAGGCCGATGAAAGTGATGCTTCCTTTCTTCATTTACAACCCATGGTGGCCGTGGTTACAAATATTGATGAAGACCATATGGAAACCTATGAAGGTGATTTTGAAAAACTTAAAAATTATTTCGTGGAGTTCTTACATAACTTGCCATTCTACGGATTGGCGGTGCTTTGTCTGGACGACCCGGTTGTTGCTGAAATTCTACCAAGAGTGTCACGTCCAACGCTAACCTATGGTTTTTCCGAACAAGCAGATTTCAGAATTCAAAACCTGAAACAGCACAAGTGTGTCACGGAATTCGAGGTTGTCAGACCGGATGGAAAGGCGACGCTGAGTCTTCGATTGAATATGCCAGGTCGCCATTACGCGCTCAATACAACAGCCGCAATCGTCGTAGCGACTGATGAAGGAATTTCAGACCAGGCAATTTGTAGTGGAATAAATAATTTCACTGGTGTGGGAAGGCGCTTTGAAGTGTTAGGCGAGTTCCCCATAAACCAAGGTAAAGTAATGCTGGTCGATGACTATGGCCATCATCCACGTGAAGTTGCAGCTACCGTCACGGCGATTCGTGACGGTTGGCCAGGCAATCGATTAGTGATGATTTATCAGCCTCATCGATATAGCCGCACCCGGGATTTGTATGAAGATTTTGTCGAGGTGCTTTCTGAAATTGACGTCTTGTTGCTGCTGGAAGTTTACCCGGCAGGTGAAGCAAAAATTGCTGGAGCAAGTTCCAAAGACCTTTGCCGTAGCATCAGGTTACGGGGAAAAGTGGACCCTGTTTACGTGCAGCAACCAGGGGATCTAACTTTGTTACTTAAAGGCTTATTAAGGGATGGTGACATTGTTATTACTCAGGGTGCAGGTAGTGTGGGAGCCATCGCAAAGCAATTGGCCGAGCAAGGCTTTGATGATCAAATTTCATAGTTGAATAATTGGTTGAACGAAAATTTTAATTGCATGAGTTGAGTATGGATACGATTGACAAAAATCAATTAATTGAAAAAGCAGGCAAGGTTGTAGTGCTAATGGGAGGTACTTCAGCCGAACGTGAAATCTCGTTACTGGGAGGCAACTTGGTATTGGCCGCCCTTAAAAACGCTGGTGTAAATGTAGTCGGAGTCGATGTAGGCGACGAATTGATTATCCAGCTGCAAGAAATTAAGCCAGATAGAGTTTTTAATATGCTTCATGGTCGTGGCGGTGAGGACGGTACCGTACAAGGATTACTTAAATACTTGGACATACCTTGTACCGGAAGTGGTGTGTTGGGTTCAGCGCTGTCAATGGATAAATTGAAAACCAAGTTGATATGGGGAAAGTTAGGCCTTAGTACCGCAGATTTCGAAGTACTAACCGCGCAGAGCGAATGGCAATCGGTAATAGACAGGCTTGGTCCGGTTGTGGTGAAGCCAGTTAATGAAGGTTCAAGCATAGGTATGTCAATTGCTGCTACGAAATCAGAGCTTGAACACGCTTTTCATCTTGCCCAGAAATACGATTCGTCAATTATCGCTGAACAATACATCGAAGGTGAGGAGTACTCGGTATCGATTCTTCAACAGAAAGCATTGCCTGCTATCCAGTTGAAAACCGAAAGGGATTTTTATGATTTTGAGGCCAAATACATTGCGACTGATACAGAGTATATCTGCCCTGTCGATCTGTCTGAAGAAGAACTGGATCAATTGAATTCATTGTCGGTGTCAGCGTTCAAAACCCTCGGCTGCGAAGGATGGGGAAGGGTAGACCTAATGCGTGACAAGGAAGGTGAGTTTCTCCTGTTGGAAGTCAATACGGTTCCGGGGATGACTGATCACAGCCTGGTTCCCATGGCGGCGAGTCAGGCGGGGATGCATATTGAAGATTTATTGTTGCAGATTCTGTTTGCAAAGGGCTTGGACGAAGGTTAAGTCGATGATTAAAAATTATAGCAACAACGGCAGAGTCTCAAATAGACATCCACGTGGCGCCTACCAGCGTAAAGTTCGATCCGTGGGCAATCAGCCACTAAAGCCAGTGACGATTACGTGGCGGTTCTGGACATTATTGACAATCATCGGCGTGCTTTTGGGGGTAGTCAGTTTGAAAAACAAAGAAACTATCTCCTGGTATCTTAATCGACCTATCGACACGGTAAGAATCGAAACGACTTTACAACATGTCACAGAAGATGAAGTTAAAACATTGCTGGCCGTTTATATCGGGGAAGGGTTTTTTAATGTAGATATTTCAAGTATTAGGTCACGCCTGGAAACGCACCCCTGGATTGCCAGGGTCGAAGTCAAGCGGGTTTGGCCTAACATTCTGGTATTGGGTGTGACAGAGGAAGTCGCAATCGCTCGATGGGGCCAAACTGGGTTGCTGAACCAATACGCGAAGGTTTTTAAGCCTGACCAATTAGAGCCCATGCGTTCCTTGCCGCTGTTGTCTGGACCAGACGGTAGTCAAACCATAGTGATGGAACAATATCAGGTGCTGAATCAGTTACTTTTCCCGGTTGGGCTACGTCTTGAGCAATTGACATTGAGTAACCGAAATAGTTGGGAAATTGGTGTGAATGAGGGCATGAAAATAGTTGTAGGGAAAACAGATGTTCGAGAAAGAGTGAAAAGGTTTATAGATATTTATGATAGTCAGATTCGAAACGATATAGCAGTAATTGAAAGAATTGATTTGCGTTACAGCAATGGCTTTTCTGTGAAGAAAAAACAACATGACATATCCGGAGTTGCAATACGATGACTATGAGTTTCATCAACATTGGCTTCACTTATAAGCGATCTGAGTTTGAAGGATCAGCTTCATGAGTAATACGGCCGAAGATAATATTATTGTCGGATTGGATATCGGCACCTCTAAGGTGGTGGCTATTGTCGGGGATATTAATCCTGACGGTAGCCTTGACATTGTGGGAATTGGCAGTCACCGCTCAAGAGGCTTGAAGAAAGGGACGGTAGTAAATATAGAAGCTACAGTCGAGTCCATACAGCGAGCTGTTGAAGAAGCAGAACTAATGGCAGGTTGCCAAATTCAATCTGTCTATGCAGGGATTGCCGGGAGCCACATTAGAAGCATGAATTCCCACGGTATAGTTGCTATTCGCAACGGCGAAGTCATGCGGGCTGACATAGAACGGGTAATTGATGCAGCGAAGGCTGTTGCTATACCTGCCGATCAGAAAGTTCTCCACATATTGCCTCAGGAATACATCATTGATTCCCAAGAAGGAGTAAAAGAACCACTGGGAATGTCCGGTGTACGATTGGAAACGAAAGTACATTTAATTACCTGCGCGATAAATGCTGTGCAAAACATTGAAAAGTGCATCAAACACTGCGGCCTTGAGACAGAAGAGATAATACTTGAACAGCTTGCCTCAAGTTATTCTGTGCTGACCGAGGACGAAAAAGAGCTTGGGGTTTGCTTGGTAGATATTGGAGGAGGTACTACCGATATCGCCATTTTTACCGAAGGCGCAATACGGCATACGGGGGTTATTCCCATTGCCGGAGATCAGGTAACTCACGATATAGCCATGGCTTTACGTACACCGACGGATAATGCCGAAGAAATCAAGATCAAGTATGCCTGTGCCCTTACACAGTTAGCCAGTGCCGAAGACGTTATTCGAGTGCCCAGTGTAGGTGATAGGCCACCCAGGGAACTATCCCGCCAGGCTCTAGCTGAAGTGGTTGAGCCACGGTACGCCGAGCTGTTTACCCTAGTACAAAACGAGTTGGAACGAAGCGGGTATAGCTCTCTGTTGGCAGCAGGAATAGTGCTGACTGGCGGCACTAGCAAGATGGAAGGAGTAGTCGATCTTGCCGAAGAAATATTTCACTCGCCAGTAAGAATTGGCGCCCCTCATAATGTTAAAGGATTAGCCGATATTGTTAAAAACCCAATTTATTCAACAGGTGTGGGTTTACTACTGTACGGGCTTAAACAAAATTTGGAAAAAGGAGGGTTGAACTCTAAAAAGGAGCCACAGGTTCAATTAGTTGAACGGGTCAAGAATTGGTTCCAAGGGAATTTTTAATCGGTCAATATTTTTTATCTTTAATTTGATTTTAGGCAGATGGCCAGGAAGTGTTTGGGCAAACACATAAATTTCAAGGTGATCTGTAGGGCTTACTAAATAAGAGGGCTACAAAATGTTTGAATTAGTCGAAAATACACCTCAGAGCGCAGTAATTAAGGTAATAGGTGTTGGCGGCGGCGGCGGTAACGCTGTTAACCATATGATTAACAACGAGGTGGCTGGGGTCGACTTTATTTGTGTTAATACCGATGCGCAGGCCTTGAATAACTTAAAAGTCAAAACACTGTTGCAATTGGGCTGCAACATCACTAAGGGGCTGGGTGCAGGGGCGAATCCGAACATTGGCCGCGAAGCGGCACTAGAGGATCGAGACCAAATAGCAGAGATTCTTACTGGCGCAGACATGGTTTTTATTACCGCCGGCATGGGTGGAGGTACCGGAACGGGTGCTGCACCAATTGTGGCCGAGGTAGCCAAAGAGTTGGGGATTCTCACAGTAGCAGTAGTCACTCGTCCATTTCCTTTCGAGGGCAAAAAGCGCGCAGAAGTGGCAAGCAAGGGGATTATCCAATTACAACAGCATGTTGACTCTCTGATAACTATACCAAATGAAAAATTATTAGAAGTACTAGGTAAGCAAGCTTCTCTGCTTGATGCTTTCAGAGCGGCTAATGACGTGTTGCTAGGTGCAGTAAAAGGCATTGCAGATTTAATTATGAATCCTGGCATGATTAATGTAGATTTCGCCGACGTAAAGACTGTTATGTCTGAAATGGGAATGGCGATGATGGGCACAGGATGTGCCAGGGGCGAAGAACGAGCCCGGGATGCAGCCGAAGCCGCGATTCGCAGCCCCTTGCTAGAAGACGTTAATCTACAGGGCGCCAGAGGTATTCTGGTCAATATAACAGCCGGTGAAAACCTGTCGTTGGGTGAGTTTTCGGAAGTTGGCGACACTATCGAAGAATTTGCATCTGACGATGCCACAGTGGTAATCGGTACTGTGATTGATCCCGAACTTACGGAAGATATGCATGTGACAGTTGTGGCCACCGGCTTGGGTCAGGAAATCTCCAGGCCAACCAAGGTGATAGACAACAGTGACCGGTTAATTGAACCTGATTACAAGGAGTTGGATATGCCACCTCTGATGCGAAATAACCAGCAACACGAAGTTCCTGCTCAACAGTCAATGATGGCCCAAGCAGTTGGCGCCGCTCCGGACATGGATTATCTGGATATTCCAGCATTTCTTCGTAAGCAGGTAGATTAGCAGTAGCCTATACGCTTGAATGGGTGTAACCCGGTTATAACGGAGGCTCTTCAGCCGTAAAATGTAGGTGGAGGCTTTATAAACTGTGGTTTCACCTAGCAAAAAATAGGAAAGTTGTGGGTATTTGTTTAATCACTTTGCGGATAATTTTTTTGCTTTCAGTGATCAAACACTAATATAACCTGTGGATAAGGCGGAAACCGAATAATTCGGTATTTCAACAGCTTGGGTTAGATGAATATTTCTGCTACCATGCGCCAACTTTGTACTTGCCGATATCAGTGCTTCGCGAAGTTAGAATAATTTGTTTGAATTCCAGTAGGTTAATCCCGTTACAGTGCTACGATAGCCGCATAATGGGGACTCAGGTAAAACCTGATAGATACATGAAATGAATAACGGGCAATCCCGCGGGCTTGACGAACTGACGTTGTTTTGATGCTTAAACAAAGAACTCTAAAAAACGTAATAAGGGCTACTGGTGTTGGACTACACACCGGTGAAAAAGTCTATCTCACTCTCCGTCCTGCCCCCGCTAATGCTGGGATAATCTTCACTCGAGTCGATCTTGATCCAGCTGTTGAAATACCAGCAACTGCATCCAATGTTGGTGACACAACCTTATCAACCACGCTGGTTAAAGGTGATGTTCGAATTTCTACTATCGAGCACTTGATGTCTGCCTTTTCTGGCCTTGGTATCGATAATTGCTATGTAGATTTGAGTGCTCCTGAAGTGCCAATTATGGACGGTAGTGCTGGCCCATTTGTGTTTCTGATTCAATCTGCGGGTATCGAAGAACAATCAGTTCTGAAAAAATTTATTCGAATTAAGCGTACTATCAAATTGGAACAGGGTGATAAATCCGTAAGCCTTGAGCCATATAATGGTTTTAAAGTGAGCTACACGCTACTTTATGATCATCCGGTTTACCGGAAGTACACAAAGTCAGCCACTATAGATATTTCCAGCACTTCTTTTGTAAAGGAAGTAAGCCGGGCGAGAACATTTGGGTTTATGCACGAATTTGAGGAGCTTAGGAACCGTAATTTGGCTCTTGGAGCCAGCATGGACAACGCCATTGCTGTAGGTGACTACAAGGTTCTCAATGAGGATGGCTTACGCTACGAAGACGAATTTGTAAAGCACAAGATCCTCGATTCTATCGGTGATTTGTATTTGTTGGGTAATAGCCTTATAGGTGAGTTTAAGGGGCATAAATCTGGACATGCTCTTAATAATGCATTATTAAGAATGCTGGAAGTCAACGAAGACGCATGGGAAATCGTCAGTTTCGACACCGAAACCAATGCACCAATTTCCTATATGAAACCTGTATTGGCCGCATAACTCTTATTGTGACCATCTCAGAACCTAACTATCTGATCTGGAAAGGCTATTTTGTTAGGCGTCTTGATATACCCCAGAACCGTTCACGGGTTAAATAGAATTTCGCTTTGTAGTCTGAAAAATGAAAATTATTCTGGTAGATCAACGTCACGGTCATTCCCGCACCATAATCCTTAAAGGTTGGGCCAAAGGTCTGCTATCCGTCTGTTTGCTGGGTGTCCCGGTAGCCTTGGGTTTCTTCGGATACGAATTGGCGGTGGCTCGCAATCCGCAGATCTATAATGAACAAACGGCAATCAACTGGGATCGCCAACTGAAACTACAGTCAGAACAACTCGCTGAAATTAAACAACAATCTAAAGAACAACTAGAAGCATTGACCGTACGTCTTGCGATGATGCAAGCACGACTGGTGCGCCTGGATGCGGTGGGCGAGCGAGTAACAACCCTTGCGGATCTTGACAATGGTGAATTCGATTTCAGTCAACCCGTTGGTATTGGTGGACCTGCCACAGAATTTTCAGTGGACTATACAATTCCTGAATTTATCGATGCAATTGAACAACTGGAAGATTTAATAGATGACCGACAGCAGCAGTTAGAAATACTTGAAGGGATGTTGGTCTATCGACAGATACAGGCAGACGCGTCTATTGCTGGCAGACCAGTAGAACGAGGTTGGATATCCTCTAGGTTTGGACGTCGTGCGGATCCTTTCACTGGGAAGCTGGTCATGCATCAGGGAGTGGATTTTTCCAGTGAAAAGGGCAGTGAAATCAACTCCGTTGCCGCAGGGGTAGTTACCTGGTCAGCCCAGCGTTCTGGCTACGGTCTTATGGTCGAGGTTAATCACGGCAACAACTATAAAACTCGATACGCTCATGCCGATCAACTTCTAGTGGAAGTAGGTGAAATTGTTAAGAAAGGGCAAACCGTTGCTCTGGTTGGGGTTACCGGTCGCACAACCGGTCCTCATGTTCATTTTGAAGTGTTCAAGAATGGTCGTGTAGTAGATCCAGCTTCGTACATCAATCGAACCGTCCGGTAATTTTCCCTATCCAATTCGTAAAATGATCAGGTGTTTGATATTCCACTCACCAGTCGTTGCTAATTCGCCTAGGTCAAAACCCATCAATTACCAATAGTCAAAATGAAGCCAATACCATGACTGAAAATCTATTAAGCAAGATATTTGGTAGCAGTAACTCCCGTAAACTTAAAAAGATTCAGCTAAAAGTTAAGGTCATAAACTCCCTGGAAAGTGATCTCGAGACTCTTGCAGACGAGGACTTAAAACAAAGAACCCCGCTGCTGCGGCAAAGGTTTGACGATGGTGAGTCTCTGGACGACCTGCTTCCGGAAGCCTTCGCACTTGTACGTGAAGCAAGCAAACGCACATTAGGATTGCGCCATTTCGATGTGCAAATGGTAGGTGGCATTGTCCTATACGAAGGCGATATTGCCGAAATGAGAACAGGAGAAGGAAAGACCTTGGTTGCGACATTACCCGCTTATCTGAACGGGTTGACCAATAAAGGTGTTCATATTGTTACCGTTAATGACTATCTGGCTGAGCGTGACGCGAATTGGATGCGACCTATATACGAATTTCTTGGTCTCACTGTCGGAGTTATTAAATCTCAACAAAGTCCGGACGAAAAGAAAGCCGCTTATGAGGCCTCTATAACTTACGGAACCAATAACGAATTTGGGTTCGACTACCTGCGCGACAATATGGCGTTCAGGCAGGAAGACAAAATGCAGAAGGATTTGAATTTTGCCATTGTAGACGAAGTTGATTCTATTCTAATCGATGAAGCTAGAACGCCACTTATCATTTCCGGTGCAGTGCAGGATAGTTCGAAACAGTACTTAGCTATCAATAAACTTATTCCCAAGTTAGAGAAAGGTGAAAAAAATACTGAAGATCGTCTTGCTGCAAAGTTAGACAAGAATTATGTTCCTGAAGAAAGTGGTCATTTTATCGTAGATGAAAAAATTCGGCAAATTGAGCTTACAGAAGCCGGTCATGAGTTTGTCGAAGATTTGCTGGTCGAAAAGAAATTGTTGAAGGAGGGAGAGAGCCTTTATGCAGCCACCAACCTCAACTTGCTGCATCACGTCCTCTCTGGATTAAAGGCTCATCATTTGTTTCACAAAGATGTGGAATATATAGTTCAAAACAAACAAGTAGTTTTAATCGATGAACATACCGGTCGCACAATGGAAGGTCGTAGGCTATCCGAAGGCCTGCACCAGGCACTTGAAGCAAAAGAAGGAGTGGAAATCCAGAGTGAAAGCCAGACCTTGGCATCTACCACATTTCAGAATTACTTCAGAATTTACAACAGACTGTCAGGGATGACAGGCACAGCTGATACTGAAGCGTTTGAATTTAGCCAGATTTACGATCTAACTGTAGTTGTCATTCCCACTAATGTGCCGATGATCAGGATAGATGCTAACGACCTCATTTATTTGTCTATGGACGACAAATTTGACGCCATTATCCGTGATATCAAAGAATTCAGTGCCAAAGGAGCACCAATTCTTGTAGGTACGGCTTCAATTGATACTTCTGAAATTCTTTCTAACAGGCTGAGCAAGGAAAAAATCAAGCACGAAGTTCTTAACGCCAAATATCACCAGAAAGAAGCCGAGATTATCGCGCAAGCTGGACGTCCTGGTGTGGTGACTATTGCTACTAATATGGCAGGGCGCGGTACAGATATTGTACTTGGTGGCAAATGGGAAGTTGAAATTGCCGCATTGGATAATCCTAGTGAGGACCAAGTCGCCAAGATAAAGAAAGACTGGCAACAGCGGCATGATGAAGTAATTGAAGCAGGAGGTCTTTACATTATTGGTACGGAACGCCATGAATCACGCAGAATAGACAATCAGCTTCGAGGGCGATCTGGCCGGCAAGGTGATCCGGGCTACTCCCGATTTTACTTGTCACTTGACGATAATCTAATGCGGATATTTGCCTCGGATCGAATGAGGGGTCTCATGCAGCGCTTGGGGCTGGAAAAAGGTGAAGCTATCGAGCATAGCATGGTGACCCGTCAAATCGAAAATGCCCAACGGAAAGTTGAAGGCAGAAACTTCGATATCCGCAAACAGTTACTGGAATATGACAATGTCGCCAATGATCAAAGAAAAATTATATACAGACAACGTAATGAGCTAATGAAAGGGGAAGATGTTTCAGATCTAGTTACTGATATGCGCGCTGAAGTTGTAGACAACATGGTTGATCGTTTTTTCCCTCCACAAAGTGTCCCTGAGCAATGGGATGTAACCGGGTTGGAAGATGCTATTGAGACTGAGTTTAACAGCAAAATACCCGTACAACAGTGGCTCGACGACGATACTCAGTTATTTGAGGATAAATTGAAGGTTAAGATTACCGCCACCCTGGTCGCCGAATATGAGCAAAAATGTATTCCGGTCGGTGACAAGATGCGTCTATTTGAGAAACAGATAGTGTTGCAAATTCTAGATAATTTATGGAAAGAGCACCTTGCGACTATGGATCAATTGCGACAGGGAATATTTTTACGTAGCTACAGTGGTAAAAATCCCAAACAGGAATATAAGCGTGAAGCATTTGTCTTGTTCCAGGATTTGTTAACTAATCTCCAGGAAGAGGTCATTAAAGTGCTTAGCCATGTCAAAGTAAGGCAGGAAGATGACGCTGAAGCAATTGAGAAACAACGCGCTGAAGAACGAGCAAGGGAGCGGATGCAGTATCAACATGCTGCCAGTTCTTCCCTTAGCCAACCAGTAAATGCTGAAGGTAATCCGGCACAGGAACGAGAGAAAAAGCCGCAGGCACCTTTTGTCCGCGAAGTAGCCAAGGTTGGGAGAAATGAACCATGCCCCTGTGGTTCCGGTAAAAAATACAAAGTATGCCATGGTAGAATCGCATAACAACGGTTTGCTGGCGACTTCAATATGTAATATCAAGTAGAAGGAAGGTGTTGTGGCGGTTGGTTCAAACAAGTTAGGGGTATTACCTGTTGTTGATGGGGTTAAGTTGTCGGCGATAGCAAGCGGCATTCGATATGCTGATCGGTTGGACCTGGTGCTCATTGAACTGAGTACAGGATCGAATACAGTCGGGGTGTTTACCCAAAATGCTTTTTGTGCCGCACCAGTTCATGTTGCTAAATCACATTTACAAAAATCAAACAGCCGCTATTTTCTCATTAATACCGGGAATGCCAATGCTGGTACTGGCGAACGCGGTAAACTGGATGCTCTCGAGTGTTGCAATGCGCTAGCTGAGAAAGCCAACGTCAAGCTGGAACAGGTACTGCCGTTTTCCACAGGTGTGATTGGCGAGCTATTGCCAGTACAGAAAGTCATCCAAGGTATTCCTCGAGCACTGGCTTCCCTTGATGAAAGTGAATGGATGACGGCGGCCACTGGAATAATGACTACAGATACACGCCCGAAGGCCGTGTCAGCCAAAATTAAGCAGAATGGAAAGGAGGTGACTATCTGCGGAATCGCCAAGGGTTCCGGTATGATTAAACCCAATATGGCTACCTTGCTGGCATTCATTTTCACCGATGCTGATATTGAAAAAGACCTTTTGAAAAATCTGCTTACCCAGCTCGTCAATCGTTCATTTAATCGAATTACCGTAGATGGGGATACATCAACCAATGACAGCTGTTTACTAGTAGCGACAGGGAAAAGTGATGTAACGGTGTCAGTGGAAAACCTGGAATATTATTCAGCGTTCGTGGAGAAATTGGATTTCGTATTCAAAGAATTGGCGATGGGAATTATTAAAGATGCAGAAGGTGCTACAAAGTTTATGCAGATTAATGTAACCGGTGGGAAGGACTGTAAGGAGTGTCTGGACGTAGCCTACACGGTAGCTGAATCCCCGCTGGTGAAAACTGCTCTATTTGCATCTGACCCAAATTGGGGAAGAATTCTCGCTGCTGTGGGTAGAGCAGGGTTGAAGGATCTTGATGTTGATCGAATTACTGTGGATCTTGGAAATATTCGGCTAGTTGAGAGTGGAGGGTTGGCTGACAGTTATACGGAGGCAGCTGGTCAAGCAGAAATGAATAAAGAAGAGATAACTATCACGGTAAATCTATCCCGGGGCGAGGCGGCAGAGACAGTTTGGACTTCGGATTTATCCCATGATTACATTCGTATTAACGCGGAATATAGAACCTGATTTTTTTACCAGCTTTTGGTAGTGGACAATGATTG